>Ga0196963_10002758_pt1 | contig 10259 bp, 15 predicted proteins | sample S1_5metaG_FD_148600 | JGI IMG/M metagenome (GOLD analysis project Ga0196963, IMG submission 148600) | Soil microbial communities from Anza Borrego desert, Southern California, United States - S1_5 | ecosystem: Environmental > Terrestrial > Soil > Desert | place: USA: California | collected... | reverse complement strand
GTTCAACAACTGGCAGGACTTCACCCGCAACTACGCGCCGGTCACCAGGGAGGAACTGCTTCGCTTTTGGGTAGTTATGCCCAAGGTGGCCGTGCCATCCCGGTCGGCCAGTGTCGGGGCGGCCTACACCATCCTGGTCGATGCGGATGTCCTGGAAAACCTCTGCGACGCCGAGGTCCGCCTGCCGTTCGACAAGGTCACCGGCGCCGGCAAGCCGATCCGCATCAGCCTCATCGGCACCCCCGCCACCGTTGACACGCCGCCGGCCGGCGGGTAGCATCAAGAACGGACAGGGTGGCAACACCCATTGCTTTGGGTATGGGAATCCCCATACCCAAAGCTCTAACCCACCAGGCCACGACTCGGCCGCACGGGCCCCACGAACCGGGGCGTAAACCGCAAGGTTATACGCACGGTTACCCGTGGCCCGAAACACCCTCAACAAAACCCGACTCCGCGAACGGCTCAGTTCCGAGGGCCGCTGGAACGACTTCGTCCGCGTCCGCGAGTCGCTGAAGCGAGACGGCGTCGCGCCCGACCAGGCGTGGCTCCGCGCCGCCGACCAATTCCCGCCTATCGCCGCCGAGTCCAGCCCGCCGGCCGCAGACGCCCAGCCGCCGTCGGGCCCCGCCTGCCTTGCTGCCTTGGGGACGGGGGACGGGGCTCCGGGCCTGCCCGGGGCCCCCCTCTCCCAGGCCGAGGCCTCATCGCTGGCGTCCATCGTCCGCGACATGCTCTGGGCCTACGACAACGCCGAGAACCCCTACGCCGTCCCCCGCACCGGCGGCGAGGCCACCCAGCTCAAGGACATCCGCGCCGACCGGCGCACCTTCCTCGACCGCCTCTCCCGCCTGGCCCCCAAGACCCAGGCCGCCCAGGAGGCCGGCGAGGACACCGTCAAGCCGCTCGTTGAACTGATCGACCGCGTCCGGAAGGCCACCCCCCACGCCGTCAAGGAGTCCGCTAGTGCGTAGCTCCTTGCAGCGCCTTTTTGAGGAGCCGGGCCGTCTCGGCGAGGTCGGCAAGCTCGCCGTCGTCCAAGTTGGCCCAGACGAACGCGACAGCCTCCTCGGAGTCGGCACCGAAGTCGTTCATCAGCCCGGCGTGTTCCGCGAGCAGCAATTCCGTGGACCGCATGGCTTGCCCTCCGCTGAGAAGTTCCCCGCAGTGATAACGAACGAGGCGGCCCTTTCTGGACACTCCGGAGGGGCGCCTTGGTAAACACCCTCTACGGCCTGGTGCCCAAGGACCCGGCCCAAAACCTGGCCTTCCGCAAGGACCTGGTGCTCGCCGGCGCCAAGGACCCCGAACTGGCCGCCGACCTGCGCGCCGCCTGCGCCGCCGACCTGCTTTTTTTCTGCAATTTCGCCTGCTTCACTTATGACCCGCGGCTCAAGAAGGCCCGGGCCATTCCCTTCATCACCTTCCCCTTCCAGGACGACGCCCTGCTGAAGATCGAGGAGGCCATCGACAGCGGGCACGACCTGCTCATCGAGAAGTCCCGCGACATGGGGGCGAGCTGGATGAACCTGCTCGTCTTCCTCCACCGCTGGCAGTTCTCCGACCTCCAGAGCTTCCTGGTCATCAGCCGCAACGAGGACTACGTCGATAAGCCTGGCGACGCCAAGAGCCTGTTCTGGAAACTCGACTTCCTCCTCAAGTGGCAGCCCCGGTGGCTCCTGCCCAACTTCAACCGCCAGAAGCGGCAGCTCCGGAACCTCGACAACGAATCGACCATCACGGGCGAGTCCACCACCGACAACGCCGGCCGCGGCGACCGAAAGACCGCCATCCTGATCGACGAGTTCGGCGCCTTCGAGAGTGCCGGCGTCAACGGCTTCGAGGTCCTCGCCGCCACCACCAGCGCCACCGACTGCCGGATCAGTAACTCCACGCACAAGGGCCGGGCCACCGCCTTCTTCGCCCAGAAGAAGGCCATGCCCCCCGAGCACGTCGTCCGCCTGCACTGGACCCAGGACCCCCGCAAGAACCAGGGCCTCCGCTGGGTGGGCGGCAAGCCGACCAGCGACTGGTACGAACGCGAGTGCAAGCGCTACCCCCTGGCCGCCCTGGTCGCCCAGGAGCTGGACTGCGACCCGATGGGCGCGCAGACCACCTTCTTCGAGACCGGCACCATCGACTCGATCAAGGCCCGCGACGGCCGCCCCGCTTACTTGACCGGCAAGCTGGAAGTGGACCTGGAAACCCTCCAGCCCGGCGACTTCAAGGAACGGGCCGACGGCCACCTGCGCCTCTGGACCTTCCTCCACGGCGGCAAGCCGCCCGCCGGCCGCTACGTCGCGGGCGTGGACGTTTCCAACGGCACCGGCGCCAGCAACTCCTGCGTCTCGGTCGCCGACTGCCGCACCGGGGAGAAGGTTGCCGAGTTCGCCTTCGCCGGCCCCGGCTACCCGCCCGAGAAGTTCGCCGTGGACGCCGTGGCGATCTTCCGCTGGTTCCACGGCGCCTTCGCCGTCTGGGAGGCCGCCGGCCCCGGCAGCGCCTTCGGCCAGAAGGTCATCGAGCTGGGCTACCGCCACGTCTACTTCCACACGCAGCAGCGGTCGCTCTCGAAGAAGCAGTCCGACACCCCCGGCTGGTGGCCGACCGCCTCGACCAAGTTCGACATGCTCGCCGACTACCGCAGCGCCCTCGGCGACCGCTTCGTCAACCGCTCGGCCCGGGCGCTCGACGAGTGCCTGGAGTACGTCTACGACTCCGGCGGCGGCGTCGAGCACTCGGCCGCCCTCAAGAACCCCGACCAGTCCACCGCCCGCGCCCGCCACGGCGACCTCGTGATCGCCGACGGCCTCTGCTGGCTCGGCCTCTGCGAGCTGGGCGCCGGCAAGCGCCGTGCCCCCGGCGGCGACGACGGCGCGGCCGAGGTCCTGCCCGGCTCCCTGGCCTGGCGGCGGCAAATCCACGAACAGCGCGACCGCGAAAAGGAGACGTGGCTGGCGGTATGAACCCCAACAACCCCCAGCATCTGGCCCGCCTGACGACGGCGGTTGACTGGTCCCGGAAGAGGCTCGAAGCCTTCCGCGTCCAGCACTTCCGCGCCGTCCGCCAGTACGCCGGCCACCACTACGGCGAGGGGGGCTCCACCGTCTCCGTCCCGGTCAACCTGCTCTACCAGATGGTGACCGTCTACCTGCGGCAGCTCGCCAGCCGCACGCCCCGCGTCATGGCGAGCACCCGCTACGCCGAGCTGAAGCCCCTGGCCTACCAGCTCGAAACCTTCATCAACTACCGCTCCGACCGCCTCGACCTGGGCCGCCAGTTCAAGCGCGTCACCCTCGACGCGCTCTTCGGCCTGGGCATGGCGAAGGTCGGCACGGCCGGCGACGGCGGCGCCACCCTGGACGACGGCACCCCGCTGGCCCGCGACCCCTACGTCCTGCCCATCCACCTGGACGACGCCGTGCTCGACATGCGCGCCCGCTGCCAGGAGGAGCTGGGCTACGCCGGCCACCGCTACCGCGTCAGCATCGAGGAGGCCCGCGACAACGCCGCCTTCGACAAGATCGCCCGCGAAAGCCTCGAAGCCTCCTCGGCCTACCAGACCAACGAGGGCGGGGACCAGCGCATCGACACCATCGGCCGCGGCACCGAGTACGACCCCGGCGAGTACGACGAGTTCACCGAGCTGTGGGACCTGTGGCTGCCGCGCGAGAAGCTGGTCGTCACCGTCCCCGCCGGCCACGAAGGCGCCGCCCGCGGCGAGCTCAAGCCCCTGCGCGTGGTCGAGTGGCAGGGCCCCGAGAACGGACCCTACCACTACCTGGGCTTCAGCGAGGTCCCCGGCAACCTGCTGCCGACCGCCCCGGTGCCGCAGCTGCTGGACCTGCACCTGATCGTCAACGGCATCTACCGCAAGCTCCACGAACAGGCCGAGCGGCAGAAGACCCTGACCGTCTACCAGGGCTCGGCCGAGGACGACGCCCGCCGCCGCCGCGACGCCCGCGACGGCGAAATGGTCCGCACCGACCAGGCCCCCGACAAGGTCCTGGAGGTCCGCCACGGCGGGCCCGACCAGGCCAACGCCGGCTTCATGGCCCTGTCCAAGGACCTGTTCAACCTGCTGGCCGGCAACCTGGAAGTCATCGGCGGCCTCGGCGCCCAGGCCGAGACGGCCACCCAGGAGCAGATGATCGGCGCCAACAGCAGCAAGCAAATCCAGGACCTGCAAGACCGCTGCGTCACCTTCGCCCGCGGCGTCTACCGCGACATGGCCTGGTACTGGTGGACCGACCCCGTCCAGGACCTGGAGGCCGACGTGCCCATCGGCAACAGCGGCATGTTCGCCAGCGACCTCATCGGCCAGCCGCTGAAGCTCCTGGCCCGCCAGCGCGAGCTGCACCACGGCCGCTTCCTGGACCTCAACTTCGACATCCAGCCGTACTCGATGCAGTACCAGACCCCGCAGACGCAGCTCCAGAGCATGATGGCCCTGGTGCAACAGCTGCTGCTACCCCTGGCCGGGCTGGCCGAGCAGCAGGGCGTCACCCTGTCGGTCAAGGGCCTGCTCGAAAAGGCCGCCCACCACATGGGCCAGAAGGACCTGGCCGAGTTCATCGTCCACCAGGACCCGACCGAGGCCCCCGGCAGGGGCCCCCACGACGAGCCGCCGCGCAAGCCCCCCGCCACCACCCGCACCTACGTCCGCCAGGGACGCCCCGGCGTCAGCCCCGGCGGCAACGACCGGCAGATGGCGACGGAGTTCCTGCGCGGCGCGGGCGCCAACGGCACCGGAGTGAAGTCCGCATGAACGACCCGACGTGGTTCCTGCTGTACGTCAACGAGCAGAACCGGCAACTGATGCAGCCCAAGAGCGAGCAGCAGCAGGTTGTCGAGGGCCTGGCCTGGATCGCCGGCCTGTCCTGCCTGGCCGCCTTCTTCGCGGGCCGCTGGGCGTGGCGCCGGATCGCGGCCCGGAGGGCGTCATGAGCGGATCGAGGGAAGCCCTGGACCTGTGGCACCGCCAGCAGCAGGAGGCGTACAGGGACGCCGCCGCCCAGCGCACCGACCAGGGCCTGATGATCGAGACGACCTGGTCGAAGCCCGTGCTGTCCGACGCGATGGGCGTCCACCCCAACCAGATCCAGGGCTGCGTGGAGGACGCCCGGAAGCGGGGCATCGAGATCGAGTTCGCCCCCGACGGCCGGCAGGTGTTCCGCTCCCGCAAGGCGCGGAAGGAATACTGCCGCAGCGAGGGCTTTCACGACAACGACGGAGGCTACGGCGACCCGTGAATTACGCTTGGCAGAATTGGGCGTGGACTCGGCAACTGCGGGACCTGTGGCTGGTCCGCGAGTGGCACGACCGGCTGGCCGACGCCGAGCGTGACGAGCAGGCCGAGGTTGACCGCTACCTCTTCGGTGAGCCGTGAGCGAGCAGGACCTGGTGACGGCCTCGGCCCTGCTGGCGCTGTCCCGGGTCGAGCGGCTGCTGCGGCCCTTCCGGGACCGGCCCGGGAGCGGGATGCACAAGGCCGCGGTCGAGGCGTGGAAGGCCGCGGCGGGGGCGGTGGCCGAAGTGCGGAAGCTGACCGAACTGGAGGGGCCCGATGGCGAACGCGATTAGCCTGACCGCCGCGGCCGTGCTGACGCACGACGGCGTCGAGGTCCTGAACAAGGCCATCGCCTCGGACCTGGAGTTCACCGTCAGCGGCGACGGCCTGATCTGGCACAGCCAGCAGATCGGCACCAGCGAGGAGGCCATCGACCTGGGCGGCCTGTCCACCCTGGGCTGGGCCTTCTTCATCAACGTGGACCCGACCAACTTTATCGAGCTGCGCACCGGCACCGGGGGCACCAAGTTCGCCAAGCTCCAGGCCAACGGCGGCTTCGCCCTCCTGCGCCTGGGGTCGGGCATCACCGCCCCCTACGCCATCGCGGACACCGCCGCCTGCTGGATGCGCTACGCCATCGTGGAGGTTTGACCGTGGAAGAGACGACTGAAAACCCGGCACCGAGCCCGGCCCCCGGCCCCGAGACGCGCCAGCAGTTCGAGGCCCGCGTCAAGGAGGACCTGGAGGGCGTCGTGGACCCCGGCGCCCCGCCGGAGCCCGAGCCCGACGAGGCCCCCGAGGCCAAGCCCGCCGCCGAGCCGCCGCCGACCAAGGCCGGGGAGGCCGAGGAGCCCGCGATCCCGCCGTCCCTGCTGGAGCGGGCCCGCGACCACGGCCTGACCGAGGACGACGTCAAGGAGCTGGGCGACGCCGGCAAGCTCGAAAAGATTCTGACGAGCCTCGACCGCGCCGCCGTCCGCGAGCGGCGCCAGCCCGAGCAAAAGCCCGAGCCCAAGGCCGAGGAGCAGAAGCCCGAGCCGAAGCAGAAGCCCCGGTCGCTGCGCGAGCGCAACGAGGAGTTCAAGGCCAAGGGCGAGTACGCCTACGACGACGGCCTGGTGGAGCGCGACGAGTGGGTCAGCTCCCAGATCGAGGAGCTGCGCGGCGTCATCGAAGAGGTCGCGCCCATGCTCCAGGAGCTGCACGACGAGCGCGTGCGTAAGCACCACGACGACCTGGATTCCACCTTCGCCGAGCTGGCCGACGACCTGGCCCCGGCGGTGGGCAAGCAGAAGTACGGCGAGCTGAAGGCCGACTCCGCGGAAATGAAGGCCCGCCTGGCGATCATCGACGCCGCCAAAGCCCTGCAAGGCAGCTACAAGCGCCAGGGCCGACCCATGCCGCCCGACAAGGAGCTGCTGAAGCGGGCCGCCGCCGCCCTCTACCACGAAGAGGCCGGCAAGCGCGCCGCCGAGAAGGCGACCAAGGACGTGGCCGACAAGCTCCGCAACCGGGCCGGCCAGTTCGTTTCCAAGCCGTCCGGCCGCCGCGGCGTCCCGGCCTCCAACGAGTCCGAGGCCGCCAAGCTGCTCGAAGCGGGCCTGCGCGAGCTGGGCCACTTAAACGGCGCCACCGAGGGCGACTCCCTCGACGGCGTCCCCGACTGACCGACCGAAGGGTAACCGACAAGCCGGCGCAAGAAAGGGTAACGACCGATGGCCGTACTCCAGGCCGACAGCCTGGGTGACCTGCTCAAGGCCACCCTCAACCAGCTGGGCAGGGCCAAGTTCTCCGACGTGGCCTCCAGCCTCCAGAAGTACGTCGCCGCGCGCCGGCTGATCCGCAAGAAGTCGATCAAGTTCGACAGCGGCAAGGCGATCCAGTTCCAGGCGATGATCACCAAGAGTGACGCCGCCGCCTGGACCGGCATGTACGGCGTGGACAACCCCACGCAGTCCGACGTCCTCGCCACGGGCGAGATTCCGTGGCGCCACTGCAAGACCTCCTGGACCTTCGAGGAACGGGAGATTGACATGAACGGCAGTGTGAGTCGGATATTGGACCTGATGAAGGTCCGCCGCTACGACGCCCAGCTCGGCTACGCGGAGCTGATGGAGAGCGCCTTCTGGGGCATCCCCGCCAGCTCCAGCGACCGCCTGCTGCCCTACGGCATCAAATACTGGATCACCCACAACGCCACCCTCGGCTTCAACGGCGGCAACCCCTCCGGCTTCTCGTCGGTGGCCGGCATCGACGCCAGCACGGTCAGCGGCTGGAAGAACTTCTCCGGCCGCTACACCGCCATCACGCCCGACGACCTGGTGACCAAGATGCGCGAGGCGGCGGTCAAGACCGAGTTCGAGCCGCCGATGGAGTACCCGTCGTACAAGTCCTCCGACGAGCGCGGCTACTACACGAACTACGACGTGCTCAAGGGCCTGGAGGACATCGCCATGGCCCAGAACGACAACATGGGCAACGACGTGGCCCCCAAGGACGGCCAGGTCACCTTCCGCCGCCGGGCCGTCGAGTGGGTTCCGCAGCTGGACAGCGACACGAACGACCCCATCTACGGCATCCACTGGGGATGGTTCCGCCCGGTTTTCCTCGAAGGCTGGATGTTCCGCGAGCTGGGCCCGCAGCGCCACCCAGGCCAGCACACCACCTTCGTCACCTACTACGACTCGACCATGAACTTCGAGTGCCGCAACCGCCGCGAGCAGTGGGAACTGTCCACCGCCGCGTAACCCGGGCCGAACCGAACACACGAACTTCCGAGGAGAACCAAACGTGCCTACCCACCTGGTCCAGCCGCGGAGCAACCTCACGGCGAGCAACGCCCGCGGCCTTTCCCCCAGCATCTGGGGCGACTTCCCGATCGAGGAGATCAACGCCTACCCCGGCCGCGGCTTCTTCCACTACGACGACTTCACCAAGCCGGTGGTCATCGTCACGCCGACCATCACCACCCAGGCCGCCTACGGCGGCGGCTACAAGGCCTTCGGCTCGGCCGGCGGCACCATCATCCAGAACACCAGCCGCGACGGCGAGCTGGAGTTCACCGAGACCGACGACGACCAGGCCGTTTCGCTGGCCTGGATCGGCCTGCCCTTCAAGATCGACCGCGGCCAGGGCCACTTCTGCATGGAGGCCCGGCTGAAGACCAACACGGCCACCGACGCCCGGCACAACATCTTCCTGGGCCTGCTGGAGTCGTCCACCCTGGCCGTCGGCGTGCCGCTGGCGGACGACGACCTGCTCTCCGACAACAACTACGTCGGCTTCAAGCGCCACGGGGCCGACGGCGACCAAATCGACACGATCTACCGGGCCAACGGCGTCGGCTCCACCTACGTCACGGTCAAGGCCGACGCCCTCTCCACGGCCCTCGCCGCCGACACCTACATCAAGCTCGGCCTGAAGTACAACCCCGACACCTACGTCCTGAGCTGGTGGGTCAACGGGCTCAAGCTCGCCGACACCAAGACCATTCCCGAGGCCGACGGCACCGACTTCCCCAACGACGTGGCGATGGGGCCGGTGCTGGCGGTCCGCTGCGTCTCGGCCGACGACGCCGTCGTCACGCTGGACGAGTGGGCCTTCGGCCAGGTTTACACCGGATAAGGAGAACCCTTGCAGTTCCAACTGCTCATCACCGTCGCGCCCGACGGCCAGGTCCATGTCCAGGGCCCCCTCCAGCAGAAGATCGCCTGCCTGGGGGTTCTGGACATGGCCCGCAAGGCCGTCCACGACTTTGACCCCAAGAAGGGCCCGGACATCGTCCTGGCCGACCGGATGCCGCCGTCGCTCAACGGGGGCCGCAAGTAAATGGCCGAATCGACCCTGTCCCTGGACTACCACAAGCTCCGCGAGGCAGTCGGGCACTACCTGGGGTACGGGCCCGACAGCGACTCCTGGAGCGACGCCCAGGTGCGGGAGATCGCCCGCTGCCTGGACGCCGGCTACCGGATGTTCCTCTACCCGCCGCCCCTGCCCAACGCGGCCGGCGGCCACGAATGGTCGTTCCTCAAGCCCGTCCGCACGCTGGTCACCGCCGACGGCGACGGCACCTACGACCTGCCTGACGACTTCGGCGGCCTGGTCGGCGACCTGACCGTCACGGGCGAGGACTCGGGCTACTGGCCGGTGAAGGTCACCGGGGAGTCCACGATCCGCGCCTACCGCTCCGGCAGCCCCGACCGCGAGGGCCGGCCCGAGTGCGCCGCCGTCCGGCCCAAGGCGGCCACCGGCAGCCTCGGCCAGCGCTTCGAGCTCCTGGTCTGGCCGACGCCCGACGCGGCCTACACGCTCGAATACGCCCACGTCGCCCTGCCCGGGGCGCTGTCGGCCGACCGGCCCCACCCCTACGGCGGCGCCGCCCACGCCGAGACCCTGAAGGCCGCCTGCCGGGCCGCGGCCGAGCAGATGCTGGACGACCAGCAGGGCCCGCAGTTTTCCGCCTTCATGCAGGCCCTGGCAACCTCCGTCGCCGTGGACGGCCGCCGCAACCGGGCCGAGACCCTGGGCTACAACGGCGACCCCGGCATGGGCCACGGCCGGGGTTATTGGGGCCAGCGCGGCCTGGGCGTGGTGGTGACCGTCAACGGCCTGACCCCGGAGTGACCATGAACATCGAACGCAACACGTCCCTCATCGAGAGCCTGTCGATCACCACGTCGGCGGCCACGACGCCCGAGGTCCCCGTCGGCGCCAAGTCGAGCGGCGAGGTGTTCATGCCGGCCGGCGGCTCGGTCAACACCCTGACCTTCCACGCCGCGCCGAAGTTGGGCGGCACCTTCCTGCCCGCCTACGACTCGGCGGCCAGCCCCGCCGCCGTGACCCTGGCCGTGACCGCCGGCCGCGCCTACATGCTGCCGTCGCCCCTGTTCGGGGCCGCCGCCATCAAGATCGTCGGCGACGCCGCCGGCACCATCCACCTGAACCTAAAGTCGTGAGGCAAATCATGGGT
>Ga0196963_10002757_pt1 | contig 10261 bp, 3 predicted proteins | sample S1_5metaG_FD_148600 | JGI IMG/M metagenome (GOLD analysis project Ga0196963, IMG submission 148600) | Soil microbial communities from Anza Borrego desert, Southern California, United States - S1_5 | ecosystem: Environmental > Terrestrial > Soil > Desert | place: USA: California | collected... | reverse complement strand
TGCGGCTTCGAATCTGCTTATCCATGCTGAACGCTCCTGCTCAGTTAGAGCAGAGAACTCACTGGTCTCCACCACACAGGTCGGAATGGTCGTACTCATCTTCAATCTCAAAAGCCAGGACCGAATAAGTTGGCTGCTTGCTCCCAGTCGGCTAATTCTGTCGGCGCGGTGGCACACCAAAGTCGGACACGCCTTATCGCATCTCGTAATGCATCTTGAAGCTCCAAGATCGACCTGAGATGGTTCGCGTCACGACCGCGGGTCGGGTAATGGAACTGTCTAATGCGTTTGTTGATCAGCCGATAGTAGATACGTCTCGCATCACTGAGCGCACGTTCACAACGCTCGTCGTCACCAGGGCACTGAGCATCAGATGGTGGTTCAAGCACATCGCAGGCAGACGTGTTATTCGGCGTCATTAGCATGCCGACACCGCCAATTATGCGAAGACCGACAGACACCGTTGTCTGCGCGCATGTCTGAAGAAACTGACCAGTCGTATCGACAAAAAGACCTGATGGGTCGCTGTATGCGAGCGGGTTGCCTAACGCATACCCGTACGTATTTGGACCGCCCTCCAGCCCAATCGGATCGCTCTCGATGTACCGCCCCGTACTCGGGTCGTAATCCCGGAAATAGTTGTAATACAGCCCAGTCTCTGCATCGAAATACTGGCCCGGCATCCGAAGCTGATAGACGAATCCCGCCGCGGCCCGGATGGCGCCTTCGCCAAACGGCTCCTTCCGCCAGTTCCACACCACCGCGCCGTCGCTGCCGCGCACGATCGTTCGCGGGGTGCCGAGGTGGTCGGGATAGACGAAGTGGATCGCGCCGCCCTGCAGCAGGCCGACCGGCCAGTCGCCCAAGTACACATGCTCGGCGAGCGCCTGGCCGCTGATCGGATCGTACTCGCCGATCAGATGGCCGGCCTCATCGTAGACGAACTGGCGCACGCCGCTGGCGGTTGCCGCGCCTGAGCCGGCCTTCTCGATGCGCTGACCAAGGCCGTTGATCGTGTAGACGTTGCCGCGCGCCTCGATCAGCCGCTGCCGCGCGTCGTAGCGGTAGGAATTGCCACTGTCGTTGATCAGCGCGCCGACCGCGTCGTACTGGAAGCTGCGGTTGACGCGACCGCTGATGCCGAGCAGCCGGTTGCTGGCCGGATCGATGGTGTATCCGCTGAGCACGCCGTTGCGCCACTCCTCGGTGCGGTTGCCGGTCGCATCGTACATATAGCGCAATCGCACACCGCTCACGTCGGCGGCGGTCAGCCGGTTCAGACCATCGTAATCGTAGACCTGCAGATCGACCGGCTCGCGCGGCAGCTCGAGCGCCTTCAGTCGTCCGTCCGCGTCGTACGCGCGCCGATGCGAGGTGCCATTGCCCCAGGTCCAGCCGTTCGCTGGGCCGAACGGCTCGTGGCCAACCGCCGTCATCAGCGGCACGTCGTCGATGCTGATCGAGCGGATATTGCCCGCGGCGTCGTGCTCGTAGCGGATGGTCTTGCCCGACGGATAGGTGATGCGCGCCAGGCGCCCGCCTGACGCATAACCGTAGCGGACCGTCCAGCTGCGATCACGCAGGCGCTGCGTCTTCTCGACGACGCGGCCAAAGGCATCGTACGCCCACCGCGTCGTGCTGCTGCCGTCGCTCAGCGTCGTCAGGCGACCGATGCCATACGTGCCTTCGTCGTAGGTATAGGTGATCGTCGGCGCATTGCCGAAGCGCTGCGTGCTCAAGCGGCCGAGGGCGTCAAAGGTCTGCACCAACACGTTGCCGCGCGCGTCGGTGCGCCGGACCAGGTTACCGGCAGCATCATGCTCGAAACTCGTCGCCCCGGTGTCCGGCGAGCTGAGCTGGATCAAATTATCCAGGCCGTCGTAGGCGTAATCAGTGCCCAGTCCGCGCGGATCGACCACCCGCCGCAGACGGTCGGCAGCGTCGTAACCGTAGCCGACCTCGGCACGCTCGCTGCCGACTCCCGCCGTGTTGTCGATTTGCCGGATCAGGCGATCGAGCGCGTCGCGCTGGTAGTCGGTGATGCGGCCACGACCATCGGTTGTCTCGTCGAGGTGGCCATTGGCGTCATAGCGGTAGTCGACCAACTTCGCACCAGCAGCATCCTTGAGTTGTTGAAGGCGGCCGAGCGTGTCATAGACGCGCCCCACGGCGCGGACCAGGCGTCCGCCGCGGTCCTTCACCTGCTCCTTGACGCGATTGCCCGTGGCATCCAGCGTGTACTCGATGCGATTGCCGAGCCCGTCCTCGATCGCGGTCAGCCGCTGCGCCGCGTCGTATTCGAAACGCGTGAACACCCCATCGGGCTGGGTGATCTGCGCGAGCAAACCCGTCGGGTGGTAGTCGAAACGGGTTGTCTCGGTCGAGCCATCCGGCGCACGCAGGCTGCGCGTTTGCAGTCGGCCACGGCGGTCGTAGCCGAGCGTGGTAACCACCCCGTTCGGATCACGGCTTTCGATCACGCGGCCGGCGCCGTCATAGGCGAGATACATCGTCTCGTGACCGAGCGCATTGCGCACCGAACGCACGTCGCCGCGCCGATAGCGGCACGTGGCCGGGCTCTGCGCACAATCGGACGCGTCGGTGAGGTAATACGTGTATCGCGTCGTGTCGTCGACGTCCGTGCGCGGCCCATCGATGGCAGTGACGAGCCCGACCAACGGGCAGGTTCCCGCAGACACATCGGTCGCCTCGCAGTACTGGTAGCTCGTCGCGCGGGCCTTGCTGCTGGCAACGTCATGACGGGTATGCGTCGTGACCTGCCCTCGCGCGTTGTAGGCCCACGCTTCGTGGCTGACTCGCGCGCCGTTGGCATCGAGAACGCTCCGCTCGACCGGCACATTGAACGCATCATGCCAGCGGGTGACCGTTTTCCGGCGAGTCTGCGCCTGATTAGCCGACTCGGTCCGGACCGTTTCCCGTCCCCGCACGTCGTACTCGAACGTCGTCTCGACGCCAGCGAAATCGATGCGCTTCTCTATCCGCCCCGCAGAGTTCAACTGGCTTTCCTTGCTCGACGTGCCGCATACCACGCTTGGTGTGCTCTGCCCCACCAGGCGCCGGACACCTCTGGTCGTCGTGAACAGCAGTCGCGAGGTATTGCCGAACGCGTCCGTGACGTCCGTATGCGGATTGTCCTGAAGATCACCACCATATTGGTAAGTAACCTTGCCGATCTGTCCGTTGCCGAAGTCCGGCGCCAGCACCGTTTGCGTCACCCGACCATCGGCATACGAGTAGCGGGCATAGACCCGGCCAGACTCGTCGATAATCTCGTGCAGGAGCGGCGTGCTCGAACCCGTGTAACGATATTGGCGCGTCGAGGCGTCAGCGTAGGTGGCTCTTCTGAGCCAGCCTTTGTCATCGTAGCCGTAAGCGACCGTGGTGCCGTCTGGCGCGGTGATCTCGCTGATCAGATCCGCGCTGTTGTATGCGAACGACAGTGCTCGACCGCGTCGATCGGAAACACTGATCAACCGACCGCGATCGTCGTATTGCAGCGTCAAGCGATGTCCCGGACGCTCAATTGCGAGCAGCCTGCCTTCCTTGGTGTAGTACTCGAATTCAGACGCGCCCGTTTCGTATCGCCAGCCAGAGACAGCGCCGGTGTCATCCCGGATCGGCAGAAGACGCTCTTCGATACCGCCCCAGTGCTGCACCGGACGACCGTCGTGACCGAACGCTCTAACCTTGCCGTCGGACCGGCTGGCGATGACGGCGACACTCGCCGAGCCAACAATCGGATACAGAACACGGTCATAGTCGTGACGCCAATAGCTGCCGAAGCCCGCGCGCTCCTGGTCGCCTGCCCCATCGGCACGGAAGAAGGATCGGCTCGAATACGTCCGCCGCAAACCCAACCCTTCTGCATTGAGGCTAATGTCGACCTCGACGGTGACCTTGGTGCCGCTTGCAGGCTGGACCGGATTGTTGATCGGGCAGGTATCGTCCTCGAAGCGGTAACAGTAGGGCGTGCCATCCGGCCCGGTGGCACTGCTCCAATGCGCCGGACAAGTGAGCGAGCGAGTGCGCGATGCCCAAACGATCTCGGTCCGCTGGCCATCACATTCGCTGCCGGCCTTGCCAGTGATGTCGAAGCGCCTGGCCTGCCAGACCGGGATTCCTTGCTCTAGGACCGTGCTACCTGAAAAGCAATTGTTCGAAACTGCCGTAATACCCCACCCGGTATCCGTAGTCGTCGGCTTCGAACAGAAGCCCCAAACTTGTTTCGCGAATGCCTCCGACAACGGCTGCAGGTTCTTTTCTGTCAGCGGTACCAGGTCACCGTGGCAGCCTTCATAAACGCCACGCCAGTCCCCTCCCCTAACAGTGCACCACGCTCCGATGCGGTATGCGTACGGGCCAAAGTCGTCGCACAGATGATATGACCATGGCAACACATCCTTACGCATACATTGCGCGAATCCACCTTTGGTCAGGCAGATTTCCTGCGCTTCAGCCTGCGCTGTTACCAGCTGCAAGAGCAGACTCGACACTACCGCTGCCCATGGCACGCAGCGCCTGACATCAGGCGCCACCACGCCCCTTTGAGAGGCAATCGACCGCTCGGACTGAGCCGCTCCGGACTCCATGGCACGACGCACGCGAAAGACTCCCGCGCCGCGGAAATCGCGGCAAAACTTAAGATGTGACGAGACCCTCGCCATCAAAGATCGCTGAGACTTCATACCGCGTTCCGTAGATAAATAGTCGCGCCGGCCGCGTTGCTGCCGCCCGGCTGGGATTGCAAGTTCATAGCAAGTCGAATCCGTGGAAAAGTGGCTCAGCGAGACAATACGATCGATACACCGATCGCATTGTTCGTCTCGTCGGTTTCCCTGACCCAACCAGCATCCGTGTACGAGCCACCGTAATAGTTCGGGTGCTTCGCGTCAGTCTTGACGAAGAACGTGTAGTTGCCCGGCACGATCCCGTGCGGCACCGTGAACGTCTGCGTCTTCGTGTAGCTCTCGCCCGGCGCCAATGCCGTCGACTGGTGATGCACCCCCATCACCGGCACGGCCGTCGAATCCAGACTGCTCTTGCTCGATACCGCGGCGAAGTCATGCCAACTTGGCAGGGCAGCGACGCTGCCGACGTTGGTCACCGTGTATGTCGCCGGCACCAACCAGCTGCCGTCAGACTGTACGGTGATCGTCCCGACCGTCAGATTGCTGATCGCCAGGTCCGGACGCTTCAGTTCAATCGAAACACCGATCGCATTGTTCGTCTCATCGGTTTCCCTGACCCAACCAGCATCCGTGTATGAGCCACCGTAATAGTTCGGGTGCTTCGCGTCGGTCTTGACGAAGAACGTGTAGTTGCCCGGCACGACCCCGTGCTGCACCGTGAACGTCTGCGTCTTCGTGTAGCTCTCGCCCGGTGCCAATGCCGTCGACTGGTGATGCATACCCATTACCGGCACGGCCGTCGAATCCAGACTGCTCTTGCTCGATACCGCGGCGAAGTCATGCCAACTTGGCAGGGCAGCGACGCTGCCGACGTTGGTCACCGTGTATGTCGCCGACACCAACCAATTGCCATCCGAGTCGAAGGTGATCGTCCCCACCGTCAGATTGCTGATCGCCAGGTCCGGACGCTTTAGTTCAATCGAAACACCGACCGCATTGTTCGTCTCATCGGTTTCCCTGACCCAACCAGCATCCGTGTACGAGCCACCGTAATAGTTCGGGTGCTTCGCGTCGGTCTTGACGAAGAACGTGTAGTTGCCCGGCACGATCCCGTGCTGCACCGTGAACGTCTGCGTCTTCGTGTAGCTCTCGCCCGGCGCCAATGCCGTCGACTGGTGATGCACCCCCATCACCGGCACGGCCGTCGCATCCACACTGCTCTTGCTCGACACAGCGGCGAAGTCATGCCAACTGGCCTGTGCCGTCGCGCTGCCGACGTTGGTCACCGTGTATGTCGCCGGCACCAACCAGTTGCCATCCGAGTCAAAGGTGATCGCCCCCACCGTCAGATTGCTGATCGCCAGGTCCTCTGCCCCCACTTCAACGGTCGCAGATCCGGAGTTTCCCGCGCTCGCCGCGACAACGATCGAATACGTGCCGGATTCGCTGAATGAAGTGACAGGGATCGAAGCGCCTGCCGTGGAAATATTGGCCGAGGCGACCGTGGCTCCGGACGGGCTCAGGAGCAGCAGCGTCCCGCTCGACAACGTACTGCCGGTCAATTTGATGCCTGCCGCAGAAGGCGCGCGAACTTCGAGCGCAAACATCGCTACCGAGCCCGGTTGATTAAGCGTCACCTGCTGCGGCCGGCCGAGCGTAAGTAGACCCGTCGTGGTCACTTGCTCCGGCGTATACGGCGACGGCGGCACGTAGAAGTAGCTCGCACTGGTCGCCGTACCCTTAGCGGTCTGTATGACAATACGGCCCGTGCCGGTGCCGGACGGCACGGTAACGCCGAGCGATTTGTTCGTACCCGGTGATACTGTTGCTGCGGCAATCCCCAGCCGTGCCGTTATCGGCGCTCCGATGGCGTAAAAGTTCTCGCCTATGACTGCGATGCTTGTGCCGGCGGCGCCAACCTTGGGCGTAAAGTCGGTAATTACGGGCGCGCTGAACTCGAGGACGCTGAACATGCCGGTGCTCTGGGCAGTCTGCCCAGCCACAGTTACGGAGATCGGGCCGCTGGTCGCGCCCTCGGGGACAATGAATTCGAGCCGCTGCGGTGATGCGGCGACTACCTGCGCCGCCGTGCCGTTCACAAAGACCTTGTTCCACGCCGGGTCAGCGTGGAAATTGCTACCTGTAACGACAACGCGGGTACCGACCGGCCCTTCGGTAGGAGCGAATGAGATTACTTGGACCTGCAACGGGTCGCTGACTCCGATGGACACGATGTTGCCCACCTCGTCGTAGTGGTACTCGACGATGGAGGTCGTCGGTCCGCCATCTGTCGGCGGCGTCAATGCGGCGGGATGAACGGTCAGTTTATGGTTTTGGACCGAACTAGTGCCTACGCCGTTCTGTGCAGTGATGACACAGGAATAGACACCGGCGGTGCCGATTGCCGGTGTTCCTGTAAGCGTGCCGCTGCTAGACGTGAAACTCAGGCCGCTGGGCAATGTGCAGCCGGATAGGCTCAAGCTCGGGGTGGGGTAACCCGTGGCGGCTACCGTGAAGCTGCCCGCTTCGCCCTCCGAAAAGTTGGAGCTGTCCGCGCTGACGATGTTGGGCGCTTGCTTGACCGTCAACCCGAATGCCTGGGTCGCGCTTCCCCCGCTGTTGGTTGCCGTCAAAGTGCAGGCGTAGCTACCGCCCGTGCCGGTAGCAGGCGTGCCCGACAGCGTCCCCGTGGTGGCATTGAGACTCAGCCCCGAGGGCAAGGCGCAGCCGGACAAGCTATAGGTTGGCGCAGGGAAGCCAGTGGCAGTAAAGCTGAAACTGCCCGCTTGACCCACTGTGAAGGCGGCATTGTTCGCGCTGGTGATGGCCGGGCCCTGGCCTACGGTCAGGGTGAATGCTTGAGTGGATCCCGTGCCAACGCCGTTGGCGGCCGTGAACGTGCAGACATAGTTTCCGCCCGTGCCGCTCGCTGGTGTTCCGGCTAGCACGCCCGAGGCTGCTGTGAACGTGACCCCCGAGGGCAGCGTGCAGCCGCTCAAGCTCAAGCTGGGGGTGGGATACCCCGTGGCTGTGACAGTAAAACTGCCTGCCTGGCCTACGTTGAATCTCGCGCTATTGGCACTGGTGATCGCGGGCGCCTGCTTCACGGTTAATGTGAAGCTCTGCGTTGAAGCACTGCCAACTCCATTCTGCGCGCTGAAAGTGCAGGCATAGTTGCCGCCGGCGCCAGCGGCCGGCGTTCCCGATAGAACCCGAGTGGCGGCCGTGAACGAGATCCCCGGCGGCAGCGTGCAGCCGGTCAAACTCACGCTTGGGGCGGGATAACCCGTGGCCGTGACAGTAAAACTGCCTGCCTGACCGACAATAAATGTTGCGCCGTTCGCACTGGTGAATACTGGCGCTTCGTTCACCGTCAGCGTGAACGCCTGGGTTCCGCTGCCTTTGTTATTCGTTGCCGTCAACGTGCAGTTGTACACCCCGCCCTTGCCCGACGCCGGTGTACCAGACAGCACGCCGCTATTGGCATTGAGCGTCAATGCGGCAGGCAAAGTACAACCCGACAGGGCAAAGGTCGGTGCTGGGGAACCCGTAGCAGTGAAGGTGAAGCTGCCCGCCTGACCAACGACAAACGTCGCGTTGTTGGCGCTCGTGATCGCCGGTGGCGATGGCGGGGCGGCGATTGCCAACGGCGCGAAGCCGGCAAGCAATGAAAGAGCGCAAACGATCGCCTGTAAACGACGCGCGTAGTACTGCCAGCAAGGCACTGGTGTCTCCCGAACAAGAGCTAGATGAGCGCAAGACACCTGAGTCGGCTGCCGATCAGGCAGCAAGCGCGCAGTGAAGTCTGAGACGACATTTGTCACGCCGCAGCCCGACGACGCCGAACCTGACGATCCGGCGCGTACACACCATCGCTGCTTCCGATGGCATGAGCCGCGCATCCCTTCCTGGGTAGGCTCCTATTGATCGTCGCCCTTCCGGTCAGGGCTTGGGGCGTCACCTGAGCCGCCCCCTGGTCTTGCGAGGCGCGCTTTATACACGAGTTCACGGCGACGCAACATAGGCGCAACCGGCGCCCTTGTTGTTCATAAGATAGAAATCATGTAACCAATTGACGTAACAGGCGTTGCTAGCTTACTAGCCAGTTTCCATCCAGCCGCACGCGAAGAGTCGCTTCCACGCGACACTTGTAATAAGGAGCCCCCTGTTCGCACTCCGACGATGACGACCACAGTCGCCACACTGGCCCTGTTCCAGCGCATTCGCTTGGCACGCATGCGTGCGCGGCTCACGCAAGCAGAACTTGCGAGCTTGATCGGAGTGCACCGCAGTGCAGTCTCCCAATGGGAGCTGTACCGCGGCACCGAACCAACCAAGGAACATTTGGAGGCGATCGCGACCATCACGCGCGCACGCTACGCGTGGCTGGAAAGTGGACAAGGTTCCATCGAGATCGTGGTTCAGCAGGGGGCCGGCATGGAGCAGCGACTGGTCAGCCTGTTTCGAGCACTTCCCGAACATCGCCAGCGCGAAGCGGTCGCGATGTTGGAGGATCTGGTCTCCCGTGCTGCGCACATCGCTCCGTGCCCCGCCCGCGGTCAGGCGAACCCACCTTAGTTCCAGCGATGGTGAGCCGGGGCCTGCATGGAACGCCTTACCGACGCCCGGATGTTCCCTGAGCATGTGCTCGCCGTTCTTGCGTTCGTCCGGGTCGAGCTGGTGGATCGCCTCGTACCAGCTCATCGAGGCGGGCGTTGAGCGCAAGGGCGATGTTGCGCAGTGCTTCGCCACGGATGCCAAAGAGTGCCAGCTTCTTCTGTGCTTCGAGCGTGTTGCTGAGCTGCTGCCCCTCAAACGACTAACGGCAACCGCACCTCGAAGCGCGCGCCTCGTCCCGGCGCCGAGCGCACGCGGATGCGGCCGCCGTGTTGCTCGACGATTTCGCGGCAGATCGCGAGGCCGAGTCCAGCTGCGCCGCGGCGGCCGCTGCCTTGGACGAATGGTTCGAAGATGCGCTCGAGTTGCGCGGGCGGGATGCCTTCGCCGGTGTCTTCGACGATGTATTCGAGTTCCACGCCGCGGCGTCGGCCGATCAGGCGGATGCTGCCGCCGCTCGGGGTGTGGCGCAGGGCGTTGACGAGCAGATTGTCGAGCAGGCGTTCGATGCTGCTGATCTCGAGTTCGGCGCGTTCGGGCAGGTCGCAGGCGGGCTCCACGCTGAGCGTGATCCCGGTGCTTTGCGCGCGCGCGGCGAAGCGCTGCGCGGCGGCTTCGAGCAGCTCGCGCGGGCGGCAGGGTTCGCGCTTGAGCTTCGTCGCCTGGGCGTACAGGCGCGAGAGATCGAGCAGGTCGTCGAGCAGCGCGACCATCCGCGCCATTTCGACGCGCAGCGTATCCATCAGCTCACCCTCGCGGCTGTCCGGTGGAAACTGTAGTTTTTGATCGAGCAGCTCGAACGCCATGCGCATGCCGGTCAAGGGCGTGCGCAACTCGTGCGAGGCGCGCAGCACGAAGGCGTTGCGCAGCCGCTCGAAGCGTCGCTGCGCGGTCACGTCGCGCAGCATCAGCAGCAGGCCGCCCTGCATGCCGTCGTCGAACGGCAGCAGGCTGACGGCGAGCAAGCGGGCGGCGTTGCCTTCACCGCGGGTGAA
>Ga0196963_10002756_pt1 | contig 10262 bp, 20 predicted proteins | sample S1_5metaG_FD_148600 | JGI IMG/M metagenome (GOLD analysis project Ga0196963, IMG submission 148600) | Soil microbial communities from Anza Borrego desert, Southern California, United States - S1_5 | ecosystem: Environmental > Terrestrial > Soil > Desert | place: USA: California | collected... | reverse complement strand
AACCCGCTTGGGCTTAGCCTGGGGCTCCGCCTCGGCGCTGGCTTCTTTCAGCAGATCCCGTACATCCCGACTCTCGAGCCTCGCCCGCACATCGAACACGTCCCCGTTGAATCCACAGCCCGACGAATGGCATTGCAGGCGCCATACGCCGTCTTTCTGGTAGACGCTGGCCGATGGGGTCTTGTCGTCGTGGAACGGGCATTTCAGGCTATTACCGCGGATGGTTGCGCCGGTGCTGCGAAGCACCTGCTCCAGTGTGGCTCGGTCGTGGCGGATATTTTCAATCATCGTCTTCATCAGACTCCTTCATCCCGTAGGCGATGTCCTCGGGTGTGGGTTCGCGCTCGGCCAGCAAATCGCCGATCGGCCCCCATTCTGCGGGGTCGTCGTCGTAGCGGCCTTCGTTGAACCAGGTAGAGGGGTGAGGGGTATATTTTCGCAACGCTGGGTCGGCCAAATGGGCAGCGATTCTCGCCGCGGCAAACTGCTCTGTTTTCATCTTGAGCCACATCACCGCGTCGATCGTCCCTGGCCGCTTCCGGACGATCCCGATGGCCTTCATGATGGCGTCGATAGCTTTCTTCCTGCCGACCTTCTTGGGGTAAACCGCGTAGATCGCCGAAGCGGAAGACTCAAGCTCATCCGTCTTCGACTGCGCCTCCGCATGCGCCTCCGCATACGGCCGCAAGTGACCGTCATCTGCCGGGCAAGTGTCGGGCATTTGACAGTCATCAGGATTAGGGAACTTTGACGGGCTCCGCTGGCGCTGGCCGAAGTTCACGATTTCCACAAACTCTTTCTTTCCGTTGCTGTAACGACGGACAAGCCCGGCCTTCTCGCACGCAGCGATCCAACGGGGAATGTCGGCCTCACGAACGGATTCGAGCTGTAATGGAAACAGTGCTGGCCTTAGCACTTTGGAGCTCGCGTAGTACCTGCCGTAATCATCTGCCTTCATGATGAGCCGGACGAAGAACCGCTCTTCCTGGGGGGTGAGCGAGTTCACCGGATCTGAATCGCACCAATCTCGTAGCAACCTTGTAGGCATCCTGCCTCACCTTTCATCCTTGTGCGCAAAGCATAATTCCGCATCGCTTGTTCGCCCCATCTCGTCTAACTGGCGACAATTCATCCACCAGATATACAGTCTGTTTTTCCGGGGGATTTTGAACTTTTCGTAAACCGAAGTGGAAATAAATTGACTGGCTCATTCTCCCCTCCCCTCTCCAGCGAAGAGTAAAGGCTCGGGCTTGGGCGCCCTTTGCTTCTTCACCTTCTTGGCCTTGGGCGGGTTCGCCAAGAATGCTTCGATCCTCTCCCGGCTCATCTCGAGGTATTCCGCCTTTAGGTCGGTTCCGATGTACCTGCGGCCGTGCTTCAGTGCGGCGATCCCGGTGGTGGCCGCGCCGTTGAAGAAGTCGGCCACGGTGCAGGGGATGGGGTCGCCAGCGTTGCATTTGCAGGTGGGGGTCCAAGATGTCGCCACGGTTCGATAAGCGCACCCCTTGAGGTGTCCGTCCTTTTGGCGGTTGGAGCCTTGATCATTCGGGTCTGCGAGGTAATCCGCCTTTGGCGTCCGCTCTAGTACCCTCTCCACCACCCTCTTCCAGCAAGTCCCGCATTTCGGGCAGCATCCCTTTTCGGATGTACCGGCCAGGATGCAGGGCTCGACGAGCTTGATTGGGTAGGTGGCGAAGTGCGCCCCGTGGAATGATTGGGTGCTGATCGTCCAGACGGATCGCTTGTTGCGGCCGAGAGGGTTGTTACGCTCCGATGGATCTACCAGCCGCCGCGATTGTTGGCCGGTTCCGGTAGCGTCGTGCTTCTGCTTTCCGAAGCTCGCCCCGCCCGTCGATGCCACCGGCTCGCGTATCGCATCGGCATCGAAGAAGTACCGGGCCGACCTGGTGAGTAAGAACAGGTACTCGTGGCTGGTCGTGGTCCGGTCCGTGACGCTGGATGGCATCGGGTTTGGCTTGTGCCAGATGATCGTGTCCCGCACCCACCATCCATCGGCCTGTAAAGCCATCGCTACACGGTGGGGGATGAGGCATTGATCCTTGGCTTTGAGGCCTGGCGCTGGAAGTTTTCTTTGCCTGGAAACAACCTCATCTCCCATCCAGGCTAGGTGCTTGCCCATTCCCCCCGCGCCGTGCGATGCGTAGCTGTCCCCCAGATTCAGCCAGCACACCCCATCCTTCCGCAGCACCCTCCTAAACTCCCAAAACACCTGCACCATGTGCTGAATGAACAGATCGGGAGTCGGCTCAAGCCCCAGCTCACCGCGCCAAGCCCCGCACTTAGAGCAGAATACAGATAGCTTTGGCTTCCTGGTGGCGCTGGATTCCGACAGGGTTTCGCCCGACATCCCCCCGTCGTGAATGATCCCGTTCGCGGCCGGCTGGATATGCTCCTGCCAATCGTGCTGGCAGTCTTCCCGCCCATCCCATATCTGCGGCTCGGTTCCGTAGGATCTTAATCCCCAGTAGGGACTTGACGTGCAGATGCAATGCACGCTCTCGGTCTTGAGGGGTAGTCGGCGCGCATCGGCCTGGAGTAAGGTCCAGTCTGCCCGCTTACTCTCGACGGTTCTACCTTCGCCCATTGACCACGACTCCATTCGCTAAGAACACAATCCTTTGACCCGCTGCCCGGATGCGGGGTTACTTCAACTTCGAGAGCAACTTCAGCTTCGTCTTTAAGTCTCTGAACTCCCCGGCGTCCGATTTCGCCTGCTGAGATGTCCTTCCAGTACTCGCAATCGCGGTCTGCTCGCGAATGGCCTCGGCCAGCGTCAACGCGCCGCAGAGCGCCCGCACTTCATCGCCCGAAAGCTTAATGGTTATCGTTTTCATCTCTCCCCCTTCCCGGCGAGGGCGGCTCGGGCGATTGCCCGCATGAAGTCCCGCTCGCCATTGCTGCCATATGCCACCCCGTAGCTGACGGGCTTCCCGCCGCGCGGATCATCGACCATCGGGAACTCCCCGAACCACCGCTCGATTCTCTGGAGTGCCTCCCGCAGCCGCTCTTCCTCCCCGTCCTCGCGCCGGTTCCATGTGGCGATGGCCTGTTCGCGGGTCTGGCACCACTTGGTCCGCAGGTCGCAGCCATTGCACGAGGCGCGGTAAATCGAATCGGCGGGATCTTCTCCGAGGGCTTCCACCTCAATAACCTCGTGGCGGCACATCGGGCAGGGTTTCAATTCTGTTTTCACTTCGCTTTGCATATGTCCTTCCTTGGGAAAGAGAGGGGGCATCACTTCGGGACCGTGAGCAGACAGCACCGCTTGAACTTCCTCCCGCTTCCGCATGGGCAGGGGTCGTTCCTGCCGATCTTGCGATTGGCCTGCTGCCTCGCCGTTGGGGGAATGGTTAGCGGGATCGCGATGCCCGGAAACTTGGCATTCAGCAGCATCGCATCCTGCTCCGATATGATTTCGCCGGTGTCCCTTCGCATGGTTCAATCCTTCCTTGGTTGAAGTTCCTACTGCGCGCTGTCGTCATCCCGTCTTCCCGGCACATCAGAACGGAATGTCATCGTCCTCTGGTCCTCCCGTCGCCGGGATGGGGTCGGGAACGCTCCGCCCGCGTGCGGGCCGCATCGAAGTCTCGCGCTCCCCAACCAGGCTGAACTTCAGAGACTGGTACCTCTGGCCCGTGTTGGTGGTGTTCGTCCACGCCGACACCCAATATTCCTTCCCGTCGATGAGGCACTTGCCTTTCGCGTGCGGGTGTGAGTCCTTCTCGCGCTTGTCGTTCTTGAATAAACTTCCGGTGTTGGGTTTCATCTCATAAGCCACAGTCAATCCTTACGCCGCAGACGCGGCCGTTGGGAGTTTCTCTCGAACAAACGCGATGCACTTGGCCAGCGTGTCGGAGGGCATATCCTCGAACGTGTCCACCTTGGCCTTGTCCAGCCACTTCTCCACCAGACCATCGGGGAGCTTCACGACCTCGAGCAGTCCGCGGATCTCCTTCACCTGTTCGGGGGTGGCGAGCACGATCGGCTTGGCCTCGCGCTCCAGAGCCTCGGCGCCGTATCGCTTGGCGAACTCGGCGTAGGACCAGTCGAAAACATCCTCGTCGGGGAACTGCTCCAGCCGGCTCTTGACGACCCGCCCAAATCGCTTCTTGTTCTTCTTGCCCAGCTCCAGAACCAGGTCGAACATGTAATCCATCTTCTTGAAGCCATCGAACGTTTGCCCGATGACCGTCATGCCGCTGCCGTATTCCTTCTTGGCGTGGGCGGTCACGATGACATTCATGTCGAGGTTGTAGATGAGGTTCACCAGCCGCTTCATGTCCCTGTTGGCGGCGCTGGTGTGCCGGCCGAACTCCTGGCCCACGATCTTCTCGTGCTTGTCGGCCAGCGCGTCGAACATGGTTGTCATTGGATCGATGATGAGCGTGCGGTAGTCGTGCTTCTCCGTCATCAGCGCCTTGACCTCAGCGAAGACCTCGCTGAAGTCGGTGGTCTGAAACACGACAGAGCCGGAATCGTTGATGAGCTTGTCGTATTGCTCGGTGCCCTTTTCGCAGTCGATGATGTAGGCGTGCTGGAAGTGCAGCGCCGCCGTCGTCTTGCCAACACCGGCGGGGCCGAACATGAACAGCTTCAGCCTCTTCTGAATCGCCTCTGGTTTTTTCGCTCGTAACATGGTCGCTTCTCCTTCCCCGATTCGCGTTTAATCGGCCGCGTCCAGCACGGGGAAAGCTGGATCGCACACCGAGTTTCTTCTTCTTTTCCCTTCCCCTTTACTCGGGGCGGAAGAGGGTCAAGACAGCTTCTGAAGCATCCTGGCAATCTGCCGTTTGGCCTGTGCGTAGTTGACGGTCCCGTCCGTGCGCTGGTTTTTGCAATACCAGCAGCAGGATGGGCCGAGGCCCGCGCCGCCGAGATGTGCGAACAAATCGTGAAGCATCCCATAGCACCCGTCTGCGATCCTGACATTCTCGACCGTGATTGCGGCCCTGGCTCCGAAGGTGCGTTTAAAGTTGGCGATTCCTCCTTCACAGGCGTCGAGCTTCTTCAGCATTGCAACGGTGATGTACTTCTTCTTTGCTTTCATACATTCTCCTTTGTGTTCCTCGCGTACCTCGCATACCTCATGCGGCACCGCATAACGGGCAGTCGCCGGGGATGTGTGACTCGTGGCACTCAATCGCGGCGAGTTCCCAATCGCTCCCATAAAGCGCCATGGCGCGTTCTTGAAAGTTCCAGGGCATCCGCTCTGTCTTGACGTGCATGGCGTCGTATAGGCGATACCACCGCATGCGCCAGACAAAGACTTTGGTTAAAGCCGCGAATAGCAGCAGGCTTGGGATCCAGATGAAGGGCGTGCTAATCAGCTTGCGCACCCCAAGCTCCTCCATCACGGCCGCGCACACCATTGCCACGATGCACGCCACGAACCGCCACGCGGGGAACTTCGGGGCGGGGTCGAGTTTCGCCTTCAGCATCAACATTTCATCCAAGTTCATGGTTTTTATCTCCAACCCCCAACCCTCATACGGTAGCTTCGCCACGCGGCCCTGCGGCATTCGGGTTCGCCGCAGAAGAGCTCGTTGCCGCGCATGAGCTGCGACTTGGTGGGGTGCCATAGTTCCCCGCAGTTCTCGCAGGGGTGAAGCTCCTTTGAGCGGGGCGGGCCTTGGCTTATTCGCTTGGAGGCGAGGAGGTTCACGCGACCTCCCGTGCGACAGAAACGAGCGGGGCTGACGGACTCGCTCCCGAAGGAGTTTCTACCGAGGCCATGTCGGGGCGGGGGCGAGGTCGTCGCCTGGTCCGCTTCCCCTCTGGCTCACCACCGTCCGGATTCGGTCCCATTGCTGGGCCGCTCGTTCCTATGTCATGCGCGAATAATTCATCCCTGCGAAGCGCCCACAGCTTCCGCTTTCCACAGGCACCCTTCTTGGACCAAGACCAGATTTCGAACCGGCCCCCACACAGCAACCACGTCTTTAATCGCGGTTCGGCTACGGCTTTTGCGCGACGGGCAGCGTGGTTCGGACCAGTCGTGGCCTGTACGCCGAGAATCCCGACGCCCTCTTTGATGGCGACGATGTCGATGCAGTTGAAAAGGTCGATGGTGATGTTGGGGCGCTTCGGCACGCGCTTCTCCACAATCCCGGCGGCGAATCCGATGTCCTTGAGTTCCGCCATCGTCCGCTGAGTCGGGCTGGTGCCGCGCTTTTTCTTTCGCTTCTCTCTTGTGGCTGTGCTCACGACTTCACCGATTCCTTTCTAAGCACCGCGCCGATCCCGATGTGCTTCCCATCCGGCCTTAATCCCTGAATCGCCAGCAGTTCATCCCGGCGATTCTTCGCGGCCATCGCCTCCAGCGGGTTATCGAAGCACGGCCCATCGGCGGCGAGGCGGGCCATGAGCTTCGCGTCGGCCATCGCATCCTTGGCCCGCTGGCACGCATCCTTGAATGCGGCCTTGTATTGCTCGAGCCTCTTCACGGCGCTTTCGATGGATTTAAAGCGGGGCTTTCTCATGGTGCTTCCTTTCTTTCTTTGGGGAGGGAGGAAAGAGCGGCGGACTCGGCGGCGTCGCGGCTCGAATAGACTAAATCCCACACCTGCGGCTGCGGCTGGTCCATCCATCGCCCTCCCTCCATCGACGCCAGATACTCAGCCCCGCGCTGATCCCACACTTTCATCCCCGGCACGATGGGCACCCCATCTGCGGTCTTGGGAAGTCGCGCCACAATCGCGGCGTTCTCTTCAGCGGCGGCGAAAAGCGGGGCGTTGTCGAGCAGCAGTTCCGCAATCTCGCCGGCAATCAAATCCCGGTTGCGGTGGTCCGCGGCCCAATCTTTCTGTAGTTCCTCTACTCGCTCTCGTATGGACTCAGGCATGGGAAGACTCCTGGGGTGTGACCCCGGATGGGGAGAAGTCGAGCACGCCCTGGCTCAGGCGATTCGCGGCGGTTTCGCAGTAGCGCTCTTCGCGGTCGATGAGGATGGCGCCCATTCCCAACCCCTGCGCCGCCACAGCCGTTGCACCACCGCCTCCGAACGGGTCAATGATCGTCCAACCAGGAAGCCCGACCTTCCTCACAAGCCAGTTCCAGGCCTTCTGCGGCTTGGGGCAGGGATGCCCGATCTTCGGCGGGTGCTCGGTAACCTGGCGGCCGGTTGGCGATTGCCCCTTCCCCGCCCGCGGGTCTTTCCCGTAGTAGAGAATTGGCTGCATGACGCATTGCCCCCACGGCTCAAATCCGACCGCGCAGGGCTGCCAGAAGCACCCCATCGACACGGCCTGCGGGTAAATTCCGTAGCAGCGGTGGCCTGGGGTGACGGCACCAGGAAGGCCGGCGTCAATGAGCTGGCGGACTACGGGGATGCAGACAGAGGAGATATATTCGGGGGTGTCGGGCCAGTCTGATCGATAGTCACCTTTGCGGAATCTGGCGCGACCGCCGCGGCCTCCGTTAATGCCCCAGGGGGGATCGGTCGCAAAGCAATTCGCCCGGTGGATGAGGCTGGGCAGCAGCTCCCCGCTCTCCCCGCAGTAAATCTCAATCCCGCCTTCGGAGTAGTAGGGTTTCATCTCTCACCCCCGTTCGGGGATGGGGAGAGAGAAGGGGAGAGAACCAGCGCGGCGATCTTCTCGGTTGCCTTCTTGAGTCTGGTCGATATGCTGGCTGCTTTGCCGCGCGACTTCCGTTCTGCGTTCCTAGTTATTGCTGGGGAAATGCTTACGTCGGAAGGCTTTCGGTTTTGTAAACCGCAGGTTACCGGTTCGATTCCGGTCGTCGGCTTGTTGTTTTCCCTAGAAAAACCCCTGTTTTCTAGTGTTTCGCCACAATGCCCGATTGTGCCCTTTGATGCCTTGTTACGCCCGCTTGTGCCCTTAATCTGCGGCAAAAGTGCAACGGGTTTTAGGGGGGCGATTTGCTGAATGGCGCCAGCCACATCCTTCCGCTGGGCCTTGGCGTAGCGGTTCATGGTGAGCTTGATGTCGCTGTGGCGCATGATCTCCTGCACCACCTTGATGTTGATCCCCGCGGCGACCAGGCGGCTTCCGCAGACGTACCTGCCAGCGTGGAAGTCGAACACATCCCCATCCACCTCATAGGCCACCCCCGCAACCTTGCAGTCGTTTCTGAGCATCAGGGCGGTACGGGCGGGGAGATGGAAGACGGGCTTGTCCTGGGGCTTGCCGTTGAGCCAGAAGGCCAGCTTAGTAGCGAGCTCGGGGGAGATGTACTGTCGGGCGCTGGTGTCCTTGTTCTTCGTCACTCTCTTGCGCCCGCGCCCGTCCAGTTCGATGTATGGCGCTTCCAAACCGAGATGGAAATGGCCGGGAATGAGCTTCGCGGCCTCTGCTGCTCGAAAGCCCGTCTCAAATATCGTCCAGTAGCACAACGAACGGTCCTGGCCCGACATCTCCTGCCGGGGGCTGCGCCGGGTCTCGATTGTCTTCCCGTTGGCGGTGATGCCGATCAGCCGGCCCAACTCCTCGTCACTGGGAACGCGGCGGGTGTAAACGCGGTTGTTCTCAACATCCAGCCCGGCGCCGGACAGATCCTCGAGCACGTTGTTCTCGGTGAGGTGATTCTTCTTGAGGTAGGTCGAGAACTGCTTGGCGTGGCGGATGTAGTGCAGGGCGGTTTGGGCTGAGAGTGGGGCGGTCCTGCGGTGCCCCTTCTTCTGCGGGGGTCCAACCTGGCGAAGTGTGCCGATCGCCAGCATGATCTTGCCGGGGAGGATGTCGGCAACGACCTTGGCCTCTGCGGCATCCATCAGTGTCGTCAGCCGCACCTTGGCCAGCTCGGCCTGCTTTGGTGTCACTCCAGACGCAACCAGGGTCTTGCGGAACTTCTCAATGTGGTAGTTGAGGGGGGAGAGCTCCGCCCGCTTGCGGCGGATCGTCCCGGCATCCAGCAGCCCCAGCTTGGCCTGCTTGATTTGGTTGCTGAGAATCCCCGCGCGCGTCTCCGCATCGTCCAGGTTGTGCGCCTGTTCATAGCTTCGGCGCCGATCACCGGGAACCCTGTATTGGAGGGCGTACCCATCACCCCTGGGGTAGATGGAGACGAACTTGAACTTGTGGGGTTTTCTAGCCATTGCCTACCGCCTCTGCCCGCCGGCGAATCCACGACTCGACACTCTGCCGAGTCCATCGGGTAGCTCTCACCCCCATCTGCTTTCCGCGGATGGGGCGGGGGAACTTACCCTTAGCGGCCTGCTTCCAGATCGTGCGGACGCCCAGGCCAACGAGGCTGGAGACTTCCTTCACCTTGAGCAGTTGCATGGCTGGGCCAGATTCGATTGTCATACTGTTACCCCGTTCATAAAAACCCGACACGCGGCGAACCCTTCGAAGTGTGCGGGATCCTGGTCGAACTGCTTGATGTGCCACCACCGCTCCACTCGCCGCCAGATAGCCAAATCGCGTTGGGTGGGCACCTTCATTGGCAGTTGTGCGGTCATCGAACCTCCGCGCAATTAGTATTCCGTGGTCGCAAAGAATCCCGGCTTCATCCCGGCTTGAATCCGATTCTGCAGTTCGACCGCGAACGACCACTTACTCCCGTCTGGATTGACGAATTGCAGCCTGTTCATCGCCTCTTCGCTTAGTTCCCGCGGGTCATCCACGGCTTCATCTCGCGGCAGTCCCGTCTCGGCGATGGCGAGGGCCACTGCCTCATCGAGCGTGTTGGCCATGTACCAGTCGCAGTCGTTGATCTTAAAAACCTTCATCTTCCCTCCTTGGCGTGGCGGGCGAGGAATCGGCTAGCTCGTCCCCGCAGCGCCTCTTGTTTTTCTGTGTCCGGGCCAAGCTTGCAGCTCGCGGCCAGCAGTTCTCTCAGCAACTCCATCGCCTCCCCCAGCTCTTTTGATTCTTCGCGGAACCGCAGCAGGATCATGTCCGCGATGCGCCTTTCATCCCCGGATGTAAATGCGGCCTCGGGGGATTTGCGGTTCGGGTCGTCAATCCATTCGAGAAGTCGCTCAACATTAAGGGCGGGTCGTGGAGCTTCATCAATCTCTTCCCTCGTCGTCTCGGGGGTTGATTCCACGGCTGGGTCTAAGCCCGATCCGGCGCACACTGATCGGCATCCTTTCGGGAAGTCGTGTGTTGGAATGCAGCCGTCGATGTCCAGCATGAGCTCCGCGCCGCAGCGGCAGCATTTGCCAGAGATTGTGCGGTTCGTCTCGGGGGTCATGGTTGCTCCCTACGCCGCAGCGCGTCTATGCCGTGCAACACCACCTGGTCGGGGTCGTCTCTGTGTCCGCATATTCCGGGAAC
>Ga0196963_10002755_pt1 | contig 10262 bp, 8 predicted proteins | sample S1_5metaG_FD_148600 | JGI IMG/M metagenome (GOLD analysis project Ga0196963, IMG submission 148600) | Soil microbial communities from Anza Borrego desert, Southern California, United States - S1_5 | ecosystem: Environmental > Terrestrial > Soil > Desert | place: USA: California | collected... | reverse complement strand
CGTCCATCCGAAGTCGTGGTGCCGGGCCTGCTCGACGGCCTCGACAACGTCGACCGCCTCGCCCGTCGATGGCTCGACCGGCCGGCCAGCGAGCGCAAGAACGCATCGACTCGCCGGTTGACCGTCGTCCCCGGTAGCCGCGCCGCCAGCGGCCGCTAGCCGCTTTTCGCCGCTGCCTGCGCTATAACGCGGGCCTGCCATGGCCGACAGCCTGCCCCGTGACCTGCCCCCAGAACGCCCGGCCGCCGCGCCTGCCGTTGCGGTCGTCGTCAAAGGCTGGCCTCGCCTGTCCGAGACGTTCATCGCCCGCGAGCTCGTGGCGCTCGAGGCGCGCGGCCTCACTCTGCGGCTCTACTCGCTGCGCCACCCCACCGACCGCAAGGTGCACGCGACGGCGCGATCGCTGCGCGCAGCGGTCGCCTATCTCCCGGAGTATCTGTGGCGCGAGCCCGCCCGGGTCTGGCGCGGATGGCGGGCGGCGCGGCGGCTCGCCGGCTATCGCGCTACGCGTGCCCTGTGGCTGCGCGACCTGCGCCGCGACCGGACTGCCAACCGCGTCCGGCGCTTCGGTCAGGCGCTGGTGCTCGCGGCCGAACTCCCGGCCGACACGGGCCATCTCTACGCCCATTTCCTGCACACGCCGGCCTCCGTGGCGCGCTACGCCGCGCGCCTGCGCGGCCTGAGCTGGAGTGCGTCGGCCCACGCCAAGGACATCTGGACCACGCCCGACTGGGAGAAAGCCGAAAAGCTGGCCGATGCCGCCTGGGTCGTCACCTGCACCGGCGCCGGCCGCGGTCACCTGCAGGCGCTGGCCGTGCGACCCACGGTCGAGCTTGTGCATCATGGCCTCGACGGAATTGAGACAGCCGCGCGCGCGCGCAAACCCGCCCACGAACCCGTGCGCCTGCTGTCCGTCGGGCGCGCCGTTGCCAAAAAGGGCTATGACGATTTGCTGCAGGCGCTGGCGCGTTTGCCGGCGGACTGCAACTGGCGCTTCGTCCATATCGGCGGCGGGCCGCTGCTGCCCGAGCTCAAGCGCCATGCCGATGAGCTCCAACTCGCCTCGCGCATCGAGTGGCGCGGGGCACGCGACGAAGCCGAAGTGCGCGAGGCCTATCGCGCGGCAGATCTATTCGTCCTGGCCAGCCGCGTGACCGCCGACGGCGACCGCGACGGCATCCCCAACGTCCTGGTCGAAGCGATGAGCCATCGTCTGCCGGTCATCGCCACGACCGCCGGCGCCATCCCCGAACTGGTCATGGCCGACACCGGCGCGCTGGTCGCACCCGGCGATATCGAGGCCCTGGCCCGCGCGCTGGCGACGCTGATCGCCGATCCGGCTCGCCGCGCCGCGCTCGGCGACGCCGGCCATGCCCGCGTGCAGAATCACTTTCCCGCGTCGCGCGGTCACGACCGCATCGCCGCCCTGCTGTCAGCCTCCCTATGCGCATCGCCTTCTACGCCCCTCTGAAGGCGCCCGACCATCCGGTCCCGTCGGGCGACCGGCGCATGGCGCAGCTGTTGATCTCGGCGCTGAGCGCCGCGGGTCACGAGGTCGAGCTGGCTGCGCGGCTGCGTTCCTACGACCGCGACGGCACGCCGGAGCGGCAGGCACGCCTTGCGGCGGTCGGCGGCCGTCTCGCCGCCCGCTATGTGGCGCGCACGCGCAGCAAGCCGCCGGCGCAGCAGCCCCAGGCTTGGTTCACGTATCACCTCTATCACAAGGCACCGGACTGGATCGGCCCCCGCGTCGCGGCGGCGCTCGGCATTCCCTACATCCTCGCCGAAGCCTCGGTGGCGGCGAAACGCGCCGGCGGCCCTTGGGGGCTGGGTCATGAAGGCGCCATCGCTGCCCTCGCCCGCGCCGCGGCCGTCATCTCGCTCAATCCCGCCGACGAGACCGGCATCACGCCGCACGTTGCGGCCCCCACGCGCCTGCATCGGCTCAAACCGTTCCTCGACGCGCAGGACTATCGCGCCGCGGCCCGCGTGCGGCCGGCGAATCGCAAGGTCGCGGCGCAACGCTTCGGGCTCGACGAGACGGCACCCTGGATGCTCGCCGTCGGCATGATGCGTCCGGGCGACAAGCTGGAATCTTACAAGATCCTCGGCGAGGGGCTGAGCCGCCTGCTTTCGCAACGCTGGTCGCTGCTCGTCGTCGGCGACGGGCCTGCGGCTCCGGAGGTGCGCGCGGCCCTGGCGCCGCTGGGCGACGGGCGCGTCTTCTACGCCGGTGTGCTTGCCGAAGCGGAGCTGGCGATCCTTTACGCTGCCGCTGACCTCTGCGTCTGGCCCGCGGTGAACGAGGCCTACGGCATGGCGCTGCTGGAAGCGCAAGCCTCCGGCGTGCCGGTCATCGCCGGCGCCTCGGGCGGCGTCGGCAGCATCGTCGCCGACCGCCGCACCGGGATGCTCGTGCCGCCGCGCGACGCCTCGGCCCTGGCGGCGGCACTGGGGCCGCTGCTCGACGATCCGGCGACCCGCCGCGCCATGGCCCGTGCCGCACTCGCCAAGGTCGCGGCTGAGCACGATCTGCCGGCCGCCTCGCGAACTCTCGACGGCATCCTCAAGGCCGCGCTCGCGGTCGGGCCGCGCCGTTCATGACAACGCTCGCCCTCCTGCGTCACGCGCCGACCGACTGGAACGCCGCCCGCCGCCTGCAAGGCCGCGCCGATATCGGCTTGTCCGCGGCCTCGCGAGCGGCGCTCGCCACCCGACGCCTGCCGGCCGAGCTCAGCGGATTCCGCTGCCTGGTGTCGCCCCTCCTGCGTGCGCAGGAGACGGCCCGACTTCTCGGTCGGACTGCCGAGATCGACCTCCGGCTGATCGAGATGGATTGGGGCCGCTACGAGGGCCGGACGATCGCCGACCTGCGGCGCGAGCAGGGCGACGCGTTCGTCGCCAACGAGGCGCGCGGCCTCGATTTCACGCCTGACGGCGGCGAGAGTCCGCGGGCGGTGCAGGCCCGACTCGACCCGCTGCTCGCCGACATCGCGCGACGCGGCCAACCGACACTTGCCGTCACCCATCGCGGCGTGATCCGCGCCATCTACGCGCGAGCCATCGGCTGGGACATGACCGGTGAATCGCCCGACAAGCTCGATCTCTATGCCATGCAGATCTTCACGCTGGCCCCCGGCGGTGCGCCGCGCATCGCACGCCTGAACGTGCCTCTGGAAGAGCGTCCCGGTTGACGGCCATGGAAACCCGCATCCTGATCCACGTCCAGCACCTGCTCGGCACCGGACATCTCCGGCGGGCCGTCGCCATCGGCCGGGTCCTCGCCGAGGCGGGCCACGAGGTGGAAATCGCCTCGGGCGGACCGCCGCTGACCGATCTCGACACCGGTGCCGCCCGCCTGTTTCAGCTGCCGCCCATGCGCGCCATCGATGCCGGGTTCAAATCCTTCGTCGACGAGAACGGCGATGGCATCGATGCCGCCTGGAAAGAGCGGCGGCGCGACATCCTCCTCGCGCGCCTTGCCGCCTTGTCTCCCGATGTCCTGATCACCGAACTCTTTCCCTTCGGCCGGCGCCAGCTCGCGTTCGAGCTGCTCCCGCTGCTTGCCGCGGCCCGGGCGCTGACACCCCGGCCGCTGATCCTCAGCTCGCTGCGCGATATCCTGGTGGCGCCGCTCGACACGGCGAAAGTCGAGGCCGCCGTGGAACGGGCGCGAGGGTACGACCGCATCCTGGTGCACGGCGATCCGGCGCTCATCGACCTGCCAGCCAGCTATCCGGCCGCGCGCCGCTTGAACGACCGGCTTGCCTACACCGGATACATCGCCTCGCCGGCCTGCCCGGACCCCCCGCCGGGCGACGGCAGCGGCGAGATCATCGTCTCCACCGGCGGGGGTGCCGTCGGCGCTCGCCTACTCGAGGCCGCGCTCGAGGCCCGGGCCCTTCTCGATACCTCGCACCGCTGGCGGCTCCTCCTCGGGCCCGATCTGCCGGCCGCCACCCGAACGGGCCTCCTGGCCCGCCAGGAACCCGGCCTGATCGTCGAGCCGGCACGCCGCGATTTTCCCGAGCTGCTGCGGCGTTGCCATGTATCGGTGTCCCAAGCCGGGTACAATACGGTGATGGATATCCTGCAAGCCAAAACCCGGGCTGTGCTGGTTCCCTTCGCCGCCGGTGGAGAGACCGAACAGCCGCTGCGCGCTGCCGCCCTTGCCACCCGCGGCTGGGCGGTGACCGTGAGCGAGGCCTCTCTCGATGCGGCCTCGCTCGCAGCGGCCATCACGCGAGCTGCAACGGGACAGCCGCCGGATGTCGCCAGCCTGCGCTGCGACGGGGCCACCGAGACCGCGCGCCTCATCGCCCGGTGGCTGAACGAACGGCGGGCCGCATGAGCTGGGGCGATCTTGTTCGTGAGCTCGACAGTTGGGCGGAGGCTGGCCGCATCGCTGAGTTCTGGTGGCGCGACGACGACGCCGGCGACGCCACCGACGCGCTGGAGCGGCTGATCGCGCTGCATGGCGGCCACAACGTCCCGCTGCTGCTGGCGGTCATCCCGGCGCGCGCGCAGGAGCGCCTCGCCGATCGGATCCGCGCCGAGGCCGACATCGTCATCTCCCAGCACGGCTGGGCGCATCTGAACCATTCCCCCCCCGGCCGCGCGAAAGCCGAGCTCGGCCCGGATCGCCCGCCCTCTTACGTGCTGGGTGAGCTGGCGCGTGGCGCCTTCGTGCTCGATCGGGTGTTCGGCGACAACTGGCTACGGGTCCTGGTGCCGCCGCACAACCGCATCGCCCCGGAGGTTGTGGCCGGACTGCGATCCGCCGGCTATATCGGCTTGTCGACCGACAAGCCACGGCGCGCCGGCCCGGCTGGGCTGACGCAAGTCAACGCCCATATCGACATCATGAACTGGAGCACGCGCGCCTTCCTCGGTGACGACCCAGCCCTCGATCTGGCGATCCGCCACCTGCGCGACAAGCGCGCCGGCAACGCCGACCCCGGCGAACCGACGGGGCTTCTGACCCATCATCTGGCGCATGACGAGGCGGCCTGGGGCTTCACCGACCGCTTTCTCGGTGCGATCGCCACCCACCGTGCGGCCCGCTGGTGCGATGTGCGCGAGATTTTCCAGCCGCGAGAGGCCGCGTGACCGTCCTGCGTTATTCCTTCGACGCGTTGCGCGCCGATTATCTGCGAGCCGTGGCGGGGCTGGCGCTGACGCTGGGTCCGGCGCTCTTCATCCCTCTCGATTCAATGGCGATCTACGTGCTGGGGCCCGGCGCTCTGCTCTTCCTCGTCTTCGGCCTGCGCACTTGGCGGCGCCAGCTGACGCGCGTCGAGGTCGACGACGCCGGCATATCGCTTTTTTCGCCTCGCCGCGTTAGCCTTGCCTGGGACGGCGTGCGGGCGGTGAAACTCGGCTACTACTCGACGCGCGCCGACCGCACCGGGGGCTGGATGCAGCTGACGCTGAAGGGCGACGGACAGCAGACGATTCGCCTGGATTCGTCGCTCGACGGATTCGAGCGCGTGGCCCGGCTCGCGGCCAATGCCGCGCGCGTCCACGGCATCGAGCTCACCGCGGCAACGACGTCCAATTTCGGCGCGCTGGGAATCGATATCGACACGCCGGTGTCGCGTCCGGATGAGGCCGCATGACCAATCTGCTGACGGTCCGCGACCTTGCCATTGAGTTCCATATTCACGACAGTGTCATGCGGGCGGTGGACGGGGTGAGCTTCCGCGTTCGGCCGGGCTCCACCGTGGCGCTGGTCGGCGAGTCCGGTTCGGGTAAATCGGTGATCAGCCAGGCTGTCATGGGCATCCTGCCGCGCTCCGGCCGGATTGCCGGGGGACAGATTCTGCTCGCGGCGGACGGCGGCGGCGGGAACACCGTCGACATCGCCGCTCTCCCCCCGGACAGCCAGGCCATGCGCTCGATCCGCGGCGGCCAGATCTCGATCATCTTCCAAGAGCCGATGACGTCGCTGTCGCCGCTGCACACGGTGGGCGACCAGATCGGCGAGGCTCTGCACCTGCACCGCCCGGTTGACGCGAAGGAAGGCGAGCTGATCGTCGCCGACATGCTCCACCGCGTCGGCTTCAAGGATCCGAAGAAGGCGCTGAAGACCTATCCGTTCGAGCTCTCGGGCGGGCTTCGCCAGCGCGCGATGATCGCCATGGCGCTGGTCTGCCGGCCAAAGCTGCTGATCGCCGACGAACCGACCACCGCACTCGACGTCACCATCCAGGCCCAGATTCTCAAGCTCCTGCTCGACCTCCAGCAGGAACTCGGCATGGCCATTCTGATGATCACCCACGATCTCGGCGTCGTGGCGAACATGGCCGAGGAAGTCGTGGTCATGTATCGGGGCAAGCTGATGGAGGCGGGGACGCGTGACGACGTCTTCCGCAATCCGCAGCATCCTTACCTGAAAGCCCTGCTTCATGCCGTGCCGCGTTTCGACATGAAGCCGGGCGAACGTCTCGTGCCGCTGCGCGAGATCAAGTACGAGCCCGGGGTGCTGGCTCAGGAACGCGTCGCCTGGCCGGTGGAAGCCGATGCAGCCGGGCCGCTTCTCTCGGTGCGCCATGTCTGCAAGCGCTTCACGATCCGAAAGTCGGGGTGGCTGGGCGGCGCGGGCATCGAATCATCGCTGCTGGCCGTCGACGATGTGAGCTTCGACATCAAGCGGGGCGAATGCCTGGGCCTCGTCGGCGAGTCCGGATGCGGCAAGACGACCCTGTCGAAGATGCTCTTGCGCGCGATCCGCGCTGATAGCGGGGAGGTTCTGTTCAACGACCGCGGCGTCATCCGCAACGTCTTGGACATGACCCCGGAGCAGCTGGTCAATTTCCGCCGCAAGGTGCAGTTCGTCTTCCAGGATCCGTTCAGCTCGCTCAACCCGCGCATGACGGTGTTCGACATCATCAGCGAGCCGCTGGTCATCCACGGGCTCGGCGACCCCGACAGCCGGGCTGAGCGCGTGCGCGAGTTGATGCGTCTGGTCGGCCTCGATGTCCGCTATCTCAACCGCTATCCCCACAGCTTCTCCGGCGGGCAACGCCAGCGCATCGGCATCGCGCGCGCGCTCGCCCTGCACCCGGACCTGCTGTTCCTCGACGAGCCGGTCTCGGCCCTCGACGTCTCGATTCAGGCGCAGATCCTCAATTTCCTGAAGGACCTCAAGCAAGAGCTGGGGCTCACCTATCTCTTCATCTCGCACAACTTGGCGGTCGTGGACTATATCGCCGACCGCATCGCCGTGATGTGCGCGGGCCGGCTGGTCGAGCTGGCGCCACGCGAGGCGCTCTTCCGCCGTCCGGCTCATCCCTACACGCGCGCGCTTCTTGCTGCCGTACCCGAGCCCAACCCGGATCGGCGGCTCAACCTGTCGGCCCTCATGGAAGGCCGCGCTTCGCTGCCGACGGCCTGGCCTGAGCCTTTCACGCTCGACAGCATGACCCGCGCGACTCTGATCGATCTGGGCGGCGGGCATTTCGTTCGCGCCCGCGAGGGCTCCGCTCCCGACGACGTCTGGCACGCGCTGGAGACCGTTCCGGCATGAACCGCCTCGCTCTTACCGTCGCGCTCTGCCTGATGGTCCTGCCGGCGCTGGCCCAGCCCGCGTCCGTGAGCGAAACACCCTATTTCGAAGCGGAGGTGCAGGCCGGACGGCTGCCCCACGTCGCCGACCGTCTGCCCGACGAGCCGGCGGTCGCCGAGTTCGGCGGGGCGGGCACGTCCGAAGGGCGGCATGGCGGCGAACTCAGATTGCTGATGGGGCGCTCGCAGGACGTCCGCATGATGGTGGTGTACGGGTATGCCCGCCTGGTCGGCTACGACCGCAATTTCCAGCTCGTACCGGATATCCTGCGACGGATTGAAGTCGACCGCGATCGCGTCTTCACCATGCATTTGCGGCCCGGCCATCGCTGGTCCGATGGACACCCCTTCGATGCGAGCGACTTCGAATACTGGTGGAAGGACGTCGTCGGCAACCGGCAACTCTCTCCGCTGGGCCCGCCGCGGACCATGCTTGTCAACGGGCAGCCGCCGCGCTTCGAAGTACTGGATCAGTTCACAGTCCGCTTCACATGGCAGGGACCGAACCCCTATTTCCTTCCTGCCCTTGCCGGCCCCTCGCCGCTCTACATCTACCGGCCGGCGCATTATCTGAAGCAGTTCCATCAAGGCTACGCCGACCCCGCGATGCTCGCCGACAGCGTCCGCCGGGCGAACGTGCGCAACTGGGCTCAGCTGCATAATCGTCTGGATAACCAATACCGCAACGACAACCCCGACCTGCCGACGCTCGACCCCTGGGTCATCACCACCCGCTCGCCGGCCGACCGCTTCGTCTTCGCGCGCAATCCCTACTATCACCGCATCGATTCGGCCGGACGGCAGCTTCCCTATATCGACCGGCTCGTGATGAACGTCGCCGACGGGCGCATCCTGCCGGCGAAGACCGGCGCCGGTGAAAGCGACCTGCAGGCCCGCAGCCTCAGCTTCGCCAACTACACGTTCCTGCGACAGGCCGCGAAGCGGAACAATGTCGACGTTCATCTCTGGGACACCGCCAAAGGTGCGCAGGTCGCGATCTATCCGAATCTCAACACCAACGACCCGCTGTGGCGCCAGCTCAACCGCGATGTCCGCTTCCGTCGCGCCTTGTCGCTGGCGGTCAATCGCTGGGAAATCAACCAAGTCGTCTATTACGGCCTGGCGCTCGAGGGCGGCAACACGCTGCTGCCGGCCAGCCCCCTCTACCGGCCGCAGGACCGCCAGGCCTGGGCGAAGTTCGATCTGGCCGAGGCCAATCGCCTGCTTGACGAGATCGGCCTCACCAAGCGCGACCGCCGCGGCGTACGCCTTTTGCCCAACGGTCAGCCGCTGGAGATCGTCATCGAGACCGCCGGCGAGGATACCGAACAGACGGACGTGCTGGAGCTGGTGCACGATTCCTGGATGCAGGCCGGGATCAAGCTGTTCTCCAAGCCGTCGCAACGCGAAGTCTTTCGCAACCGCATCTTCTCCGGCCACACCGTCATGTCGGTGTGGAACGGCGTGGAGAACGGCATCGCCAACGCGACGATGTCGCCGGAGGAGTTCGCGCCGACCTCACAGCAGCAGCTGCAATGGCCGAAATGGGGCCAGCACGTGGAGACCGGCGGCAGCAGCGGCGAGCCCTGCGACGATCCGGCGGCGCTGGAGTTGCTGCGTCTGAACGAGGCCTGGCGCGTCGCGCTCTCCACCGACGAGCGGGCAAGGATCTGGCGCCGCATGGTGGAGATCAATGCCGATCAGGTCTTTTCGATCGGCATCGTCGCCGGCGTGAAGCAGCCGGTCGTCGCGACGAAAAACCTGCGCAACCTGCCCCTGACCGGCATCTACAACTGGGATCCCGGCGCCTTCTTCGGCGTCTACCGGCCCGACACCTTCTGGCTGGCGAATGCCGCCAGCACCGCGCAGGCGCGCTGACCGGCATGCTGGGTTACGTCATTCGACGCGTGCTGATCATGATCCCGACGCTGATAGCGATCAGCGCCATTTCCTTCATCATCATTCAGCTTCCGCCGGGTGACTACCTGTCGACCCTGGCCGCCGAACTGCAGAGCCAGGGCGAAGCCGCCAGCCTGGAGAAGCTCGAGTATCTGCGCGAGCAGTACGGCCTCGACCAGCCGCCTATCGAACAGTATTTCCGCTGGTTGATCGGGCTGCTGCAGGGCGATCTCGGCTGGTCCTTCGAGCACAACGTGCCCGTCGCCGACCTGATCGGCGAACGCCTGGCGCTGTCGTTCCTGGTCGCGATCTCGACGCTGCTGTTCTCCTACATCGTCGCTTTCCCCATCGGTGTCTACTCGGCCACACGCCAGTATTCCGCCGGCGACTACTTCTTCACCTTCATCGGGTTCATCGGCCTGGCCACACCGAGCTTCCTGCTCGCCCTCGTGCTCCTCTATCTCGCCAATGTCTGGTTCGGCACCTCGGTCGGCGGCCTCATGGCTCCCGAGTTCGTCGGCGCGCCCTGGAGCTGGGAGAAGGTGAAGTCGATCCTCGCCCATCTCTGGATCCCGACGCTCGTCATCGGCCTTGCCGGCACCGCCGGCATGATCCGGCGCCTCCGCGCGAACCTCCTCGACGAGCTGCAGAAGCAGTATGTCATCACCGCACGCGCCAAGGGCCTGCCGCCGTTCCGGGCGCTGATGAAATATCCGCTGCGGATGGCGCTCAATCCATTCATCGCGGATATCGGCAATGTGCTGCCGCACATCGTTTCCGGCGCCGCCATCGTCTCG
>Ga0196963_10002754_pt1 | contig 10265 bp, 7 predicted proteins | sample S1_5metaG_FD_148600 | JGI IMG/M metagenome (GOLD analysis project Ga0196963, IMG submission 148600) | Soil microbial communities from Anza Borrego desert, Southern California, United States - S1_5 | ecosystem: Environmental > Terrestrial > Soil > Desert | place: USA: California | collected... | reverse complement strand
CCCGCCCTGCACCCCCGAGTGGCCGCGGATCGGCATCAGCCCGGCGCCGTCGCGGCCCACGTTCCCGCGCGCCAGGCCCATGTTGACGATCGCCTTCACGCCGTCGACGGACTCCCGCCGCTGCGTGATGCCCATCGACCACACGAGGATCGCCGACGCCGCGCCGGCGTAGAGGTCGACGAAGGCGTCGAACGTGGCGCGCTCGACGCCTGCGCGCTGGAGCAGCTCGTCGGTCGACTGGCCGGCCAGCCACGTGGCCAGCTCGTCCCATCCCGACGTGCGCTCGGCGATGAAGGCGTGGTCCACCTTGCCGCGACAGATGAGCTCCTTGACCACCGCGTTGCAGAACGCCACGTCGCCGCCGGGCGTCACCGGCACGTGCAGGTCGCTGATCCTGGTGCCGAACAGCGCCGACTCCGGTGACGACGGCACCCAGTACCGCTCGAGGCCGGGTTCGAGGTACGGGTTGACGACGACGACCCGGGTGCCGTTGCGCTTCGCCTCGTAGAGGTACTTCATGAAGACCGGCTGGTTGGTCGCCGGGTTGGCGCCGATGAGCACGATCAGGTCGGACTCGAGCACGTCGACGAACGAGCACGTCGTGGCGGCGGCGCCGATCGTCTCCTTGAGCGCGACCGTCGACGGCGCGTGACAGACGCGCGCCGCGCTGTCCACGGAGGCGATGCCCATCGCCCGCGCCGCCTTGCCGCACACGTAGTACGTCTCGTTGGTCACGCCGCGCGACGTGAGGAAGATCGCCGTGCGGTCGCCACCCATGCGCGCCGCCGCGGCGTCGAGGGCCTCGTCCCAGCTGATGCGCGTGAACCCGCGATCGCCCCGTCGGCGCCGCAGCGGGTGGGCGAGACGGCCGAGCTCGCGCAGCTCGGCGCCGGTCATGGTGCGCAGGGCGGCGACGTGGTCGAGCGCGGCCGGCGGCACCGGGTCGGCGGTGTTGAGCTTCAGCAGGCGCAGCCGGGTCGTGCACAGGTGGACGCCGTCGATCGTCCAGTCGTGGAAGCCGGCGACGCCCAGCGCGCAGCCATCGCACACGCCCTTGTTGAGGATGTCCCAGGCGAGCTTGGGGTGGCGCCGGTTCTCCCACACCGTCTTGACCATGTCGCCGTAGTGGTTCGGCTTCTGCAGGCCGATGCCGTTCGGGCGGAGGCTGACCCACGTCGCCCGGTTCCAGCGCATGCGATGAGCGTAGGGTCGGCACCGCATGGCCGAGATCTGGACCACAGGCATCCCCGATCCGCGGACGATCGTCCGCCACGCGCAGGCCGCCGAGGCCGCCGGGTGGGACGGCTTCGCCGTGGTCGACTCGCAGAACCTCACCGCCGACTCCTGGGTGGGCCTCGCGCTGGCGGCCGTGGAGACCAAGACGATCGGGCTCGGCACCGCGGTGACCAACCCGGTCACGCGCCTGCCGGCGGTGACGGCGAGCGCGGCGGCGTCGGTGCACATCGCGTCACGGGGCCGGGTGCAGATCGGCATCGGCCGGGGCGACAGCGCGCTGTCCCACCTCGGGCGGGCGCCGGCGTCGGTCGCCGCGCTCGAGCGCTACCTCAAGGTGCTGCAGGCATACCTGCGCCGCGAGGAGGTGGACTTCGCCGACCTCGGCCTCGACACCGACGTGGCGCCCGACGTCGACGCCCTCAACCTGAAGACGCGCGCGATGGCCAGCCGGGTGAACATCGTCCCCGAGGACCTGCCGAAGATCATCGTGGAGGTGTCCTCGACGGGCCCGAAGGTGATCGAGGCCGCCGCCCGTCACGCCGACCGCGTGATGCTCGCCGTCGGCGCCGACAAGAAGCGGATCGAGTGGGGCATCGCCACGGCCAGGGCCGAGAACCCGAACGTGCGGATCGGCGCGTTCGTCAACTGCGTCGCCGCGCCGGACATCGACGTGGCCCGCGATCTCGTCCGCGGCGGCATGTCGACCTTCACCCGGTTCTCGACGATGCACGGCACTCCAACCGGTCCGGTCGACGACGTCGAGCGCGAGACGATGGCCAAGCTCATCGAGACCTACGACATGACCCACCACACCCGCGCCGACTCGCGCCAGGCGGCGGTGCTGTCACCGGAGTTCATCGACCGGTTCGGCATCGTCGGCGAGCCCGCCGCCTGCGCCGACCGGCTCAACGAGCTGATCGACCTCGGCCTCGACAAGCTGATCATCGTCGGGCCGTCGATGGGCGCGGATCGCGAGCAGTCGCTGGCGGCCATGGCCCGGTTCCCCCAGGAAGTCCTCCCGCTGGTGAAGGGATAAGGGATAAGGAGCGAGATGAAGTTCGGCATCTTCTACGAGCTGCAGCTGCCCCGTCCGTGGAACGGCGACGCCGAGGCGCAGCTGTTCACGAACGCGCTCGACCAGATCGAGCTGGCCGACCAGCTCGGCTTCGACCACGCGTGGGAGGTGGAGCACCACTTCCTCGAGGAGTACTCGCACTCGTCCGCGCCCGAGGTGTTCCTGGCCGCCGCGTCGCAGCGGACGAAGAACATCCGCCTCGGCCACGGCATCGTGCAGCTGCCGACGAACCACCCGGCCCGGGTCGCCGAGCGGGTGTCGACGCTCGACCTCGTGTCCCGGGGCCGCGTCGAGCTCGGCCTCGGCGAGGGGTCCTCGATCACCGAGCTGCACCCGTTCGGTCGCCGCTTCCGCGACAAGCGCCTCGTGTTCGAGGACGCCGTCCGCTGCCTCATGCCGATGTTCGGCGACGAGCCGGTCGAGTACCACGGCGAGTGGTTCGACTTCCCGCTGCGCAACGTGCTGCCGAAGCCGAAGCAGAAGCCGCACCCCCCGCTCTGGGTCGCGTGCAGCCAGCTCGACACCATCGAGCAGGCGGGCCGGTGGGGCTTCGGCGCCCTCGGCTTCCAGTTCGCGTCCGCCGACGCCGCCAACGCGTGGGTGTCGGCCTACTACCACGCCTACCTGCACCAGCCCGAGCGCATCACCGACTACGTCACCAACCCGAACATCTCGGTCGTGTGCGGCTTCATGTGCGCCGAGACCGACGAAGAGGCGCAGCGGCGGGCGGAGGGCTGGACGTTCTTCCAGTTCTCGCTGGGCTTCTACTCGCGCTACGGCGTCATCGAGCCCGGCACGGTCAACCTGTGGGACGAGTACCAGAAGTGGCGCGCCGAGCCGGGCAACGCCGCCAAGTCCGCCGGGGGCCTCGTGGGCTCGCCGGAGACGATCCGGCGCAAGCTGCGCAAGTTCGAGGAGACCAACATCGACCAGGTCATCCTCCTGAACCAGGCGGGCAAGAACACCCACGAGCACATCTGCGAGTCGCTGGAGCTCTTCGCCCGCGAGGTCATGCCCGAGTTCCACGAGCGCGAGGGCGAGCACCAGGAGTGGAAGCGCAAGATCCTCTCCCAGGAGATCGAGATCCCAGAGGTCGACCTCACGCCCTATCGCATGTCCACCCGGGCGACGCCGACGCTCAAGCCCGACGACGACCAGCCCTCGGAGCTCTCGGCGTCGGGCATCAAGCACGCCTGAGGGTGCACCGCATCCATCGCGAGGCCCACGGCACCGACGGGCCCCTCGTCGTGCTCACCCACGGGTGGGGCGACACCGGCGCCACGTGGGAGCACCAGGTCGGTCCGCTCGCCGACCGCGCCCGCGTCGTCACGTGGGACCTGCTCGGCCACGGTCGCAGCGACGCGCCCGAGGACCCGGCGGCGTACTCGCACGAGCGCGCCCTGCGCGACCTCGAGGACATCGTCGGCGACGAGCGGGCGGTCCTGATCGGCCACAGCTTCGGCGGCCAGCTCAGCCTGTCGTTCACCCTGCGCCACCCGGACGGGGTCGCCGCCCTCGGCCTGGTGGCCACCGGCCCCGGCTACCGCGACCCCGCCGGGCGCCAGGCCTGGAACGACCGCATCGAGAAGACCGCCCGCGCCGAGGAGGCCAAGGGGAACCTGGCCCGGGCGCACTCGATCCGGGGCTTCGTGACCCAGCACGACAGCGAGATCATGGACGGCGCACCCCGCATCACCCAGCCGACCACCGTCATCGTCGGGGCGAAGGACACGACGTTCCTGGCCGCCGCCGACTGGTTCGAGCGCAAGCTCGGGCACGCGACGAAGGTGATCGTCCCCGACGCCGGCCACGCCGTGTTCCGACACCAGCCCGAAACGGTCAATCGGGCACTCATCGCGCTGGTGGATGCCGCGACCTGAGACGGTCGCTGTGCCACGCTTCCGCGCATGACCCAGACACTTCGGCGACTGCTCGCCGTGCTCTTCGCGATGACCCTCGTCGCTGCCTGCGGTGGCGGGGACGACGATGACGACACCGATGCGGGTGCCAGCGCCAGCGGCAGCGAGTCGCCAGACGGCGACGCCGCCGAGGGCGCCGTCTCCAGCCTCGACGACGTCAAGAGCGCGGTGATCCAGATCGTCGCGACCGGCACCTTCGCCGAGCCCGCCGGCACCTTCGCCGCCTACGAGGAGTTCGAGGGCGCCGGCTCGGGCAGCGGCTTCATCATCGACCCGAGCGGCATCGCCGTCACGAACAACCACGTCGTGACCGGCGCGGCGAAGCTCGAGGTGTTCGTCGGCGGCGAGGAAGAGGCCGTCAACGCCAAGATCCTCGGCGTCTCGGAGTGCAGCGACCTCGCGGTCATCGACCTGGAGGGTGACGGCTACCCGTTCCTCTCCTGGTACGACGGCGAGATCGATCCCGGCCTCGAGGTGCGCGCCGCCGGCTTCCCGCTCGGTGACCCGGAGTACACCCTCACCAGCGGCATCGTCTCCAAGGCCGAGGCCTCGGGCGACACCGACTGGGCGTCGGTGGAGTCGGTCATCGAGCACGACGCCAACATCCAGCCGGGCAACTCGGGCGGGCCCCTCGTGCACGCCGAGACCGGTGAGGTCATCGCCGTGAACTACGCCGGCGGCGACCCGGGCACGGGCACCTCCCAGTTCTTCGCCATCTCGTCCGAGCTCGCGCAGCCCACGGTCGAGGCGCTGCAGGAGGGCGACGAGCTGTCCCTCGGCATCAACGGCTTCTCGATCTTCGACGACGTCAGCGGCACGACCGGCATCTGGGTCGCGTCGGTCGACACCAACAGCCCGGCCGGCGAGCTGGGCCTGCGCGGTGGCGACATCGTCGAGAACATCGAGGGCCTGTCGCTGGGCGTCGACGGCACGATGAAGGACTACTGCGACATCCTCCGCTCGCACGACGAGACCGACCAGCTGGCGACCCAGGTCCTCCGCTACGAGGAGGACGTCCGCCTGCGTGGCGAGTTCAACGGCGACGAGCTCGAGCCCATCGAGTCGCTCGGCACCGCCATCGAGGAGGAGACGGGCCCGATCGACACCGGCGGCGCCGACGTCTCCTACTCGGGCGAGTTCACCTCCGTCAGCGACGACAGCGGCACCATCTTCGTCGACGTGCCCGTCGAGTGGAGCGACATCGACGGCGCCCCGATCACCCTCGACGACGGCACCGAGCTGCAGAACATCTCGGCGGCACCCGACCTGTCGGCGTTCTTCGGCGACTGGCAGTCACCGGGTCTGTCGCTCACCGTCACCTACGAGGCGATGACGCCCGACGAGATGCTCGACCAGCTCCTCGGCGGCGCCGCCGAGGCGTGCGAGGACGCCGGCCGCGACGACTACGACGACGGCCTGTACCTCGGGCGGGTGCAGTACTACTCGAACTGCGGTGGCGTCGGGGCGGCCACGATCGGCATCGCCGCCTCGCCGCCCGACGGCGGCTTCACCGCCTTCGTCATCGTGCAGCTGGCGTCCGAGGCCGACATCGCCGTCCTCGACCGGATCGTCCAGACCTTCTCGGTCAACGTCGGCGGCTAGCCCGCCCTCCACCCCCGTTCTGGTCTTCATCCACCGGCTCTGCGCCGGTGGATGAAGACCAGTTCGGCGTTTTGGGTTTGAATCGGTGAACAGTTAGAGTTTCGAACTGTTATGCCGACCCAACAGAAGACCGGGAGTCCGGCGCGGGTGCTCGCCCGCCTGGCCCGGATCGTGGAGAGCAGCCTCGCCGAGGCCGACCTCTCCCTCCCCCAGTACCGGCTGCTCGCCTTCCTGGCCCAGGGCGACTGGGCGGCGTCCGCCCTCGCCGACAAGCTCGACGTGAGCCGGCCGAGCGTGACCAGCCTCGTCGACGGCCTGGTGAAGCGGGGGCTGGTCGAGCGCCGTCCCGACACCGGCGATCGCCGCCGCATCGACCACGTCCTCACCGACGCCGGCCGGGCCGCCCTCGAGGCCGCCGACGTGCGAGCCGACGCCGCCGTGGCTACGGTGTTCGCCGACCTCGACCGCGACGTCGCCGACAACGCCCACGCCGCCCTGTGCCGGTTGCACGAGGCCATGGACGCCCGACTGCGGGAGCGCCTCCAGTGACGCTGTCCATCGAGCGGGACGTCATCCGCGAGCACGAGCGCGACCCCGGGCCGTCGATCTTCGAGCCCATGGGCGTGACGCCCAAGGCCGACCCGCCGACCGGACGCATCCACCCCGACCGCGACAAGGGCTGGCTCCGGCGGGCGCTGCCGATCCTGTTCGCCCACAAGTGGCTGTTCTTCCCGTCGCTGTTCTTCGCGTTCGTGTCGCTGGCCGCCCAGGTCGCGATCCCCCGCGTGCTCGGCAGCGGCATCGACGCCGTCATCAGCCAGGTCAGCCCGACCATCGCCGACCGGTCACTCGCCCCCATCGTGTGGCTGCTGCTGATCCTCGGCCTGCTGCGCGCGGTGCTGACGTTCGTCTACCGCTTCGGTCTCTACAAGGTCGCCTACGCGATCGAGTACGACCTCCGCTCGATCATGTTCGAGCACCTCAGCCGCATGTCGTTCTCGTTCTACGACAAGCAGCAGACGGGCCAGCTCATCTCCCGCGCAAACAGCGACATCCGATCGGTGCAGATGCTGCTCGCGTTCGCGCCGTTCATGGCGATGACGCTCATCACGTTCTTCGCCGGCTTCGCCATCATGGTCACGATCCACGTCGGCCTCACGCTCGTGGCCATCAGCGTGCTGCCGTTCGTGTACCTGCTCGGCGTGAAGATGCGGAACATCACGTTCCCGATCTCCTGGATCGTGCAGGGCCGGCAGGCCGAGGTCGCGACGACGGTCGAGGAGAACGTCGCCGGCGTGCGCGTCGTCAAGAGCTTCGCCGCCGAGGAGCAGGAGATCCGCAAGCTGGCCCGGGCCGCCAACCGGTTGCGGTGGGCGACGATCACGACGATGGACAACCAGGCGCGCTACGCGCCGCCGATGGAGAACCTGCCCCGGCTCGGCATGGCGTTCGTGCTGCTGTACGGAGGCTGGTTGGCGATCGACGGGCAGGTCACCGTCGGCGACATCGTCGTGTTCAACCAGTACGTGATCATGCTGCAGGCCCCGTTCCGGATGCTCGGCATGTTCCTGATGATGAGTCAGCGGGCGGCGGCGTCGGCCCAGCGCATCTACGAGATCCTCGACACCGAGCCCGACATCCAGGAGCGCCCCGGCGCCGTCGACCTCGTCGAGTGCACCGGCGCGGTCGAGTTCGACCACGTGCGCTTCGGCTACGCCGACGGACCCGACGTGCTCACCGACCTGTCGTTCACGGTGCGGCCGGGCGAGACGGTCGCCATCGTCGGTCGCACCGGCTCGGGCAAGACGACGATCGCCCGCGTCCTCGACCGCTTCTACGACGTGCGCGATGGCGCGGTGCGAGTCGACGGCCACGACGTCCGCGACCTCACGCTGCCGTCGCTCCGCCACCACATCGCCATGGTCACCGAGGAGCCCTTCCTCTTCTCGGCGACCGTCCGCGAGAACATCGCCTATGGCAAGCCCGGCGCGCCGATGGAGGACGTCGTCGCCGCCGCCAAGGCGGCCAACGCCCACGACTTCATCCAGCTGCTCGAGGACGGCTACGACACGCTGATCGGCGAGCGCGGCTACACGCTGTCGGGCGGCCAGCGCCAGCGCATCGCCATCGCCCGGGCGCTGCTCGCCGACCCGGCGATCCTCGTGCTCGACGACGCCACCTCGGCCATCGACGTCAAGATCGAGTCGCAGATCCACGAGGCGCTGCACGAGCTGATGCAGGGCCGCACCACGATCGTCGTCGCCCACCGGCTGTCGACGATCTCGCTCGCCGACCGCGTCCTGCTGCTCGAGGGCGGCAAGGTCATCGCCGACGGCACCCACAACGAGCTGATGGCGCGCGAGCCGCGCTACGTCGCCGTCCTCGCCAACGTCGAGGACCACGAGTTCAAGGAGCAACCGATCACGGTGCCGAACGTGTCGCCCGGCCCGATCGACGACCAGCAGGTCTCCGTCGGTGGAGGTGGTCGCTGATGGCCGGCTTCGGTGGTGGTCCGCCTCCGGGCTCGCCGTTCGCCGGCGGCGTCGCCGGTGGGAACACGGGCCTGCCGTTCGCCGGCGTCCCGCCCGAGCTCGCCGAGAAGGCCCAGGCCATCCTCGACCGCGAGCCCGAACACCCCGAGCCGGTCATCGAGTTCTCGCACCGGCACGGGCACGAGAAGCGGCTCACGCTCACGCGCTTCCTGTCACCGCACCGCGCCGCGCTCGTCGGCGCGCTGCTCCTCGTCATCGTCGAGACGGCGATGGTCACCTCGGGCCCGTTCCTCACCGGCCTCGCCATCGACCACGGCGTGCGCGACGGCGACTTCGGCGACCTCTACCTCATCGCCGGCATCTACATCGCCACGGTCATCGTCGGCACCGTGCTGTCGAACCTGCGCATCAAGGTCTCGGGCCGCCTGGGCGAGCGCCTGATGTACGAGCTGCGCATCAAGGTGTTCAGCCACTTCCAGCGCCTGTCGCTCGAGTTCTTCACGCGCGAGAAGGCCGGCGTCCTGATGAGCCGCATGACCAGCGACATCGAGTCGCTCACCCAGCTGTTCCACCAGGGCCTGGTCAACATGTTCGTGCAGGTGCTGACGCTGGTGATCATCTCGGTGATCCTGTTCATCACCAGCCCGCTCCTCGCGCTGATCACGATCGGCGTCGTGGTCCCGGTCATGCTCGTGATGACGCTGTGGTTCCGCGCCGCGTCCGACCGCGGCTTCAACCTCGTGCGCGACCGCATCGCCCTGGTGCTCGCCGACCTGTCGGAGAACCTCGCCGGCATGCGCGTGATCACGGCCCACAATCGGCGGCGCCACAACCTCGTGCACCACCGGAACGTCGTGTCCGACTACACCGACGCCAACAACTACACGGCGAAGGTCGGTGCGCTGTACGGGCCTGGCGCGGAGACGGTGGCGGTCGTGGGCCAGGCGATCATCCTGGTGGTCGGCACGAACCTCGTCCTCGACGGCGACCTCGGGCTCGGCGAGCTCACCGCCTTCTTCCTGTACCTGACGATGTTCTTCGCCCCGATCCAGCAGCTCGTGCAGCTCTACAACACGTACCAGCAGGGCCGGGCGGCGCTGCGGAAGCTCGCCGACGTGCTCGAGACGTCACCCGCGGTGCCGGAGTCCGCCACCGCGCACGACCTGCCCCCGATCGACGGCGAGATCCGGCTCGAGCAGGTGACGTTCGGCTACGACCCCCGCAACCCGGTGCTGCGCGACATAGACCTGGTGATCGAGCCGGGCGAGACGATCGCCGTGGTCGGCGAGACGGGAGCCGGCAAGTCGACGATCGCGAAGCTCGTCACCCGCTTCTACGACCCGACGTCGGGCACGGTGCGCATCGACGGCCACGACCTGCGCGAGGTCACGTTCCGCTCGCTGCGGACGCAGATCGGCGTCGTTCCCCAGGAGCCGTTCCTCTTCGCCGGCACGATCCGGGACAACATCACCTTCGCCAACCCGGACGCCTCCGACGAGGAGATCGAGGAGGCGTGCCGGCTCATCGGTCTCGACGACGTCGTCGCCCGGCAGGCCGACGGGCTCGACTCCGCGGTGCACGAGCGCGGCGTGTCGCTGTCGTCGGGCGAGCGCCAGCTCCTGGCGCTGACCCGTGCGTTCCTCGCCCGGCCGCGCGTGCTCGTGCTCGACGAGGCGACGTCCAACCTCGACCTCCAGTCCGAGACGCGCATCGAGCGCGCACTCGACGTCCTCCTCGAGGGCAGGACGGCCATCATCATCGCCCACCGCCTGGCGACCGCCATGCGGGCCGATCGCATCGCCGTGGTCCACGACGGCCACATCGTCGAGATGGGCTCCCACGACGAGCTCGTCGCCCGGGGCGGCCGCTATGCCGAGCTCTACGCCACCTGGATCTCCCACACCGAGCTCGTCTGACCTCGTTCTTGCGTGATCTGCCGCG
>Ga0196963_10002753_pt1 | contig 10266 bp, 7 predicted proteins | sample S1_5metaG_FD_148600 | JGI IMG/M metagenome (GOLD analysis project Ga0196963, IMG submission 148600) | Soil microbial communities from Anza Borrego desert, Southern California, United States - S1_5 | ecosystem: Environmental > Terrestrial > Soil > Desert | place: USA: California | collected... | reverse complement strand
CATGGCCGGCAGGATGAACAGCCCGAGGGCCGCCAACACGATCATCTTTCGCAACATGAATCCTCCTTCGAAGGTAGTTGCGCCTCAATCCACTCCGCCCTGGATCAGCCACACGGCTGAGGGCGTCGACATGGTAAGATCGGCGGGGTGTGCCGGTAAACAGGAGAAAATCAATTGTGACGCCTGTCGCATGACTGCGCAACCGCTTCATATCGGACGACTTACGCCCGTTTTCGGCGGGGTGGATTATTTTCCTTACCGGATTTGTTAAGGCCGGAGAGGGGTCAGACGCGTTTTCGGCGAACCGTGAACTGGTGCGTCAGCACCGTCCCCGCCTCGCCCCCAGCCCCCGCCTGCTGGATCACCAGCATGAGCCGGGCCTCCCCCTCGCCCGGCCACTCCCAGTACCCGCCTTCGGGCCCGTCGAACACGACCGCGTACCGCGGCTCGTCCCAGAACGGGTCGTACGCGGCACCCACGAAGTAGCCGCCGCGATGACGGTGCCAGCCCCCGCCGCCGATCCCGACGCCCACGCCGAAGCCCACCCGCGGGCCGGTCGGCACCGCGCGCAACATCGGCGGGAGGATCAGCCGGACGAAGCTCTTCGGGCCGATGACCCGCCCGCCCAGCGGGTGGCTCTGGCCGTCCGGGCCGACCACGTACGACCGGTCGCCCAGCAGGCGCATCTCCCGGTCGGTCACGTTGTGGACGTCTACGACCAGGCGGTTCTCGACCGTCCGCAGGCGGTAATCTACCGGCCCCCAGTTGGCGGTCTCCCACTTGTCGGGGCCGATGTGCCGGGCGAGCTCGGGCGGCTCGACGACGTCGAACTCGTAGCGGGCGCAGCCGGTGAAGGCGAGGAGGACGAGCAGGCAGGCGATCGAGCGCGTGGTCATCGGAGGCACCTCGGGACGAATTGTATCCCTGCAAGTCTTGCGCCGACACGATTCGTCGCGGTATCCTGCGTCACATGTCACACACCCCCGACAAGATCGCGATCGTCGGTGCCGGCTCGGTCGGGGCGGCGATCGCGTACGCCTGCCTGATCCGCGGGGTCGCCCGCCACGTCGCCCTGTACGACACGAACAAGGCCAAGGTCTCTGCCGAGGCCTTGGACCTGAACCACGGCCTGCAGTTCGTCCCACCCGCAACACTCGAGGGCTCGGACGACCTGGCCGTGTGTGCCGGGGCGTCGGTCGTAGTCGTCACGGCGGGGGCGAAGCAGCACTCGGGACAGTCGCGGATGGACCTGGCCGCCGCCAATACGGCAATCTGCAAAGACCTGATCCCCAAACTCCAGGGCGTCTGCCCGGACGCGAACTTCCTGCTGGTAACGAATCCGGTGGACGTAATCACATACGTCACGCTGAAGGTGAGCGGACTGCCGCCGGCGCGGGTGATCGGGTCGGGGACGGTGCTCGACTCGTCGCGGTTCCGGTTTCTCATCGCCCAGCGGCTGCGCGTGGCGGTACAGAACGTGCACGCGTACATCGCGGGCGAGCACGGCGACTCGGAGATCCCGCTGTGGTCGAGCGCGTCGGCCGGGAACGTCCCGCTGCACGCGTGGGCCGTGCCCGGGCACGGCAAGATGACCGTGCGCGACCGCGTCGAGATCTTCGAGAACGTGAAGACCGCGGCCCAGCAGATCATCGCCGGCAAGGGGGCGACGAACTACGCGATCGGGCTGTCGACGGCCCAGATCTTGGAGGCGCTCTTGAACGACGAGAACCGGGTGCTGCCCGTGTCGGCGCTGACGGCGGGGCAGACGGACGACGGGGCGGAGGTGTGCATGTCGCTGCCGCGAATCGTGAGCCGCGCGGGGACGGGGCCGGCGCTACCGGTGCCGCTGAACGAGAACGAGCGGCTGGGGTTAAGGGAGAGCGCCAAGACGATCTTGGCGGCGGTGCGGGGGGTGGGGTTCTGACGCCGAACGGTAGAAACGCAGGTCGGTGTTGGTCGGTATGATGGTTCATCACCTCTTCTCGGGAACGCCGCCCATGCCCTACCCTACCCGCCGCTCGATTCTCCGCGCCTCCGCCGCGACTTCACTCGCCCTCCTCCCGCGGTTCGCGCGGGCGGCGGATGCGGATCTGCCCGCCAAGGCGCGGCGGGCGCTGGACCGGGCGACCAGTTTTTTTCGGTCGATCGCGACGCATGGGGGGTATCTGTGGTCGTACTCGGTGGACCTGAAGGACCGGCGGGGGGAGGGACGGGCGACGGGGACGCAGATCTGGGTGCAGCCGCCGGGGACGCCGGCGGTGGGACAGACGTTCGTCCGCGCGTACCGGGCGACGAAGGAGGGGGTTCACCTGGAGGCGGTACGGGCGGCGGCGGACGCGCTGGCGTACGGGCAGCTCGAGTCGGGCGGGTGGCACTACATGGTCGATTTCGACCCGCCGGCGGACCGGTCGTATCGGCGGGCGCTGGCCAAGGGGGGCCGCGGTGCGGGGAAGCTGAAGAACGTCACGACGTTCGACGACAACGTCACGCAGTCGGCGACGCGGCTGCTGATGGACGTCGCGTTCGGCGGATTGCCGGCCGACGCGGACGCGGAGCGGGCGGCGCGGATCGACTCGGCGCTCAAGTACGCGCTCGACGGGTTCGCGCGGGCGCAGTACCCGATCGGGGCGTTCCCGCAGGCGTACATGGGCGGGGCGCGGAACGCGGCCGACTTCCCGGTGAAACAGGCGAGCGTCCCGAACGACTGGAAGGAACTTTCGCGGATCAAGGAGTACTGGTTCCACTACACGCTGAACGACGACACCCACGCGGATTGCCTCCGGCTGTTGCTGGACGCGGGCGAGCGGTTGCGGGACGACCGGCTGCTGGCGGCGGCGCGGAAGGCGGGCGACTTCCTGCTGCTCGCGCAGCTCCCGGCGCCGCACCCGGCGTGGGCGCAGCAGTACAACCCGGCCGACATGCGGCCCGCCTGGGCGCGGAAGTTCGAGCCGCCGGCGGTCTGCACGCACGAGTCGGCGTTCGTCGTGCGCACGCTGACCGACCTGTACCTGCACACGGGCGAGGAGAAGTACCTCGCGCCGATCCCGGCGGCGCTCGACTGGCTGGACAAGGTGAAACTGCCGGGCGGGCGTTGGTCGCGGTTTTACGAGCTGAACACGAACAAGCCGCTGTACATGAACACGCGGTACGAGGTCGTGTACACGGACGACGATCTGCCGACGCACTACGGGTTTCAGGGCGAGTACGGGATCGCTTCGGCGCAGCAGCATTACGAGGCGGTCAAGGCAGTGGGGCGCGACGCGTGGCTGGCGAAGCAGAAGGCGGCGGCGGATCGGAAGCCGGCGGTGACGGCGAAGCTCGAGGAGCGCGTGACGGCGGTGATCGGGGCGCTGGACGAGAAGGGGCGGTGGCTGGACAAGGACGGGCGGATCAGTTGTCGGTTGTTCAATGAGAACGCGCGGGTGTTGTGTGACTATCTATTGGCTGTCGGGTGATATTCACGCCGACTCCTGTGGAGTGGGATTCGCACCGGTGGTGCGAGAGGCCGGACGGTTTGGGGTGCCATGCTCCGACCCGCCGAGACGATCGTTGCTCGGGCGAGGTGCGTGGTCGGCGGGGATGAGCATGCGGGATCTCGATGCCCGTTCGATGTTCGGCATGCTCATCCCGGCCGGGCGACGGAGTTACGCGAAGGGACGTATCCCGCGGCCGGTCTGAGCATGGCACCCGAGACGGGCCGACCACAGTCCGACAAGACTTGCCTGAATTCGAGGACGCATCGATGGTCCGAACTCTCCTCATCCTCCTCTGTGCCTTCGCGGCTTCGTCGTCCGCCTCCGCGATGGAGGCCCGGCGGCCGAACGTGCTGTTCCTGCTGACCGACGACCACCGGCCGGACGCGATCGGGGTGTTGAATCCGGCCGTGAAGACGCCGGCGATCGACAAGCTGGCGGCGCAGGGGACGCTGTTCACGCGGGCGCACATCATGGGGGCGATGCAGGGGGCGGTGTGCGTGCCGAGCCGGGCGGCGATCCTGACGGGGCGGACGCTGTTCCGGTGCCCGGAGCAGCCGGCGAACGTGCCGACGTGGCCGCAGACGTTCGCGAAGGACGCGGGGTACCGGACGCACCAGGTCGGCAAGTGGCACAACGGGCCGGCGGCGCTGGCGCACAGTTTCCAGTCGTCCCGCGACTCGTTCATGGGCGGGATGTCGGACCAAAAGAAGATCCAGCTCACGGAGATCGCGAACGGGAAGGTGAATCCGAAGCGGACGGTCGAGCGGTGGAGCGCGGAGATCTTTGGCGACGCCGCGGTGGACTTCCTCGTCAAGCAGTCGGAGCGGACCGAGCAGCGTGACCAGCCCTGGCTTCTGTGGGTCGCGTTCACGACGCCGCACGACCCGCGGACGTCGCCCGAGCCGTACGCGTCGATGTACGACCCGGCGAAGGTCGAGTTGCCGAAGAACTTCATGCCGACGCCGCCGACCGAGACGGGCGTGCTGGGGATCCGCGACGAGAAGCTCACGCCACACCCGCGGACCGAGGCGGCGGTCCGGAAGGAGATCGCCGACTACTACGGCACCCTCTCGCACACCGATTCGCAGATCGGGCGGATCCTGGAGGCGCTGGACAAGACCGGGCAGCGGGACAACACGATTATCGTCCTGGCGGGCGACAACGGCTTGGCCCTCGGATCACACGGACTGCTGGGCAAACAAAACGTGTACGAGCACAGCGTGGGCGTGCCGCTAGTCATGGCGGGGCCGCAGATCGGGAAGGGGAAGCGGTCGGACGCGCTGGTGTACCTGCTCGATTTGTTCCCGACGCTCGGGGCGTTCTGCGGCGTCAAGATGCCCGAGGGCGTGGAGGGCAAGTCGTTCGACCGCGTGGTCCGCGCGACGCCCGAGCCGGGGCCGCGGACGGATTTGTTCTTCGCGTACGCGAAGCTGCACCGGGGCGTGCGCGACGACCGGTGGAAGCTGATCGAGTGGACGGTGCCGGGTCGGGAGAAGGTGACGCAGTTGTTCGATTTGCAGGCGGACCCGGGGGAGGCGCGGGACGTGGCGGGGGCGAACGCCGAGGTGCTGGGGCGGATGAAGGCGCGGCTGGCGGAGTATCAGAAGGAGTTAGGGGACCCGCTGGTGAAATGACCGGTCGCGCGGCCGAGCGCCTCCGCCGTCATTCCGAGCGCAGCGAAGGATCTGGCCGGCAGGCCGAGCGGGTTCGTTCGCGCGCGCCGGCGTCCGAACTGTCATTCCGAGGTACTCCGAGGAATCCGGCGGGCAGTCGCGGGCGGTTCGGCATTGGCGAATCGCGTTCGAATGCTTCTTCCAAGGTCGGGCAGGCCCCTTCGTTCGGGGCCAGATCCCTCGTGCCTCGGGATGACAGATCGGACGCATTCGCGCGAAGGGGCGGCACTCACGTTCGCGGCAAGTTCCTTCGCTGCGCTCAGGATGACGGTCGCGTCGCGGGCCGACGAGCGACACCTCGGCTCGGCGCGTCACCTTCCCTCCCCTGCCCGCGCCGCCCGTGTTACAACCCACCGCATGACTCACGACCTCAAAGGCCAGGTCGCCCTGGTGACCGGAAGCGCGCGGGGGCTCGGGCGGGCGATGGCGCAGCGGCTGGCGGAGATGGGGGCGGCCGTCGCGATCCACGACATCAATCCGACCGCGTGTGCCGAGTTCGGGGAGGCCCCGCACATCGACGAGGTGGCGGCGAACCTCGCGGAGTCGGCGGGGGTCGACACGACCGCCGTGTGCGGGAACATTGCGTCCGAAGAAGAAGTCGCGGCGATGGTCGCCCGGATCGAGCAGAGCCTGGGACCGATCTCAGTTTTGGTCAACAACGCCGGCGGCGACATCGCGGCCAGGGGCGGGAAGCCCAAGCCGAACAACGGGCTGGGCGTGCCGATGGACGACGTGCGGGCGATCTTCGACCGGAACGTGATCGGGACGATGATCGTCTGCCGGGCGGTCTGCCCGGGGATGGCGGCACGGAAGCACGGGAGCGTGGTGAACATCGCCAGCGCCGCGGCGCACTTCGGGGTGGACGACGGCGTCGCCTACGCGGTCGCCAAGGCGGGCATCGTCGAGTGGACGCAGTGCCTGGCGGTCGAACTTCGGCCGCACGGCGTGCGCGTGAACGCCGTCTCGCCCGGGCCGACGAAGACGGCGCGGTTTCTCGTCACGCGGGTGATCGACGAGAAGCAGGCCGACGAGACGGTGCCACTGGACCGGTACGCAACCCCGCCGGAGATCGCGGACGCGGTGGCGTTCCTGGCGGGGCCGGGGGCGCGGTTCGTGAGCGGGCAGACGCTGATCGTGGACGGGGCGCGGTTCACGCGGCTGTATTTGTGATGGCCGCACATCGGCCGTCGATCGCGATGTAACGATTAACGATTAATACTTAAGGGCGTCCTCGGTTAAGCATTAATTGTTACTCGTTACTCCGCCATGCCCCGCACGACCACCACGTCATCCGTTTCCGTGACCGCCGAGCACCGGCGGTTGCTGGCGTGTCGGGAGCGGCGCGAGGCGTGGAAGCGGTGGGGGCCGTACGTGGCGGACCGGGCGTGGGGGACGGTGCGGGAGGACTACTCGGCGGACGGCTCGGCGTGGGCGTTCTGCCCGCACGACCACGCGCGGTCGAAGGCCTTTCGCTGGGGCGAGGACGGGATCGCGGGGTGGTGCGACGAGCGGCAGACGCTCTGCCTGGCGCTCACGCTCTGGAACGGGCGGGACCCGATTTTGAAGGAGCGGCTGTTCGGGCTCGCGGGGCCTGAGGGGAATCACGGGGAGGACGTCAAGGAGCTGTACTACCACCTCGACGCGACGCCGACGCACTCGTACGGGAAGTTTTTGTACAAGTACCCGCAGGCGGAGTTCCCGTACGCGAAGCTGGTGGCCGAGAACGCGCGGCGAGGGACGTTCGATGCGGAGTACGAGCTCGTCGACACGGGGGTGTTCAACGAGTCGCGGTACTTCGACGTTTTCGTGGAGCACGCGAAGGCGGGGCCGGAGGACGTGGTCGTCCGGATCACGGCGCACAACCGCGGGCCGGAGGCGGCGGCGATCCATCTGCTGCCGACGCTCTGGTTCCGCAACACGTGGGCGTGGCGGCCGGACGGGCCGGGGGAAGTGCCGGTGATCACCGCGCTGGCGGCGCGGGACGACGCGGTTGGGCTCGTGGCGGATCACGGCGTGCTCGGCCGGCGGATCTTGTACGGGCCGCCCGGGGCGACGCCGCTGTTCACGGACCACGAGACGAATCGCGAGCGGCTGTACGGCAGCGCGAACACGACGGAGCACGTGAAGGACGCGTTCGACGCGCACGTCGTCGGCGGCGACCCGCACGCGGTGTCCGCCGACGGGCGGGGGACGAAGGCGGCGCTGTGGTACTCCGCGGTGATTCCGCCGGGCGGGTCGTACGAGATCGTGTTGCGGCTGACGCCGGACGAGATGCGCAAGCCGCTGGCCGGGGCGTCGAAGGTGCTCGCGGAGCGCATCGCCGAGGCGGACGCGTTTTACGCCGCGATTGGTCACCCGGCGGCGACGGACGAGGAGAAGCGCGTGCAGCGGCACGCGCTGGCGGGCATGCTGTGGTCGAAACAGTGGTACGCGCTGGACGTCAGGGCGTGGCAGCGGGGCGACGATCCCGCGCACCCGCCCCCCGAGCAGCGGCACGCCGGGCGCAACCGCGACTGGGACACGCTGACCGTCGCCGACGTGATCTCCATGCCGGACAAGTGGGAGTACCCGTGGTTCGCCGCGTGGGACCTCGCCTTCCACGCGATCCCGCTCGCCATGGTCGACGTCGACTTCGCCAAGGCCCAGCTCGAACTGCTGATCAGCGAAAAGCTCATGCACCCCAGCGGGCAAATCCCCGCGTACGAGTGGGAGTTCAGCGACGTCAACCCGCCCGTGCAGGCGTGGGCCGTGTGGCGCGTGTACAACATCGAGAAGCACGCGAACGGCGAAAAGGGCGACTGCGCGTTCCTGGAGCGGTGCTACCACAAGCTGCTGCTCAACTTCACGTGGTGGGTGAACCGCAAGGACTCGCGCGGGCACAACATCTTCCAGGGGGGCTTTCTCGGGCTGGACAACATCTCGGTGTTCGACCGGTCGCAGCCGCTGCCGTCGGGTGGCCACCTCGAGCAGGCCGACGCGACCGGGTGGATGGCGCTGTACGCGCTGAACATGATGGCGATCGGGCTGGAGCTGGCGCAGCAGGACTCGGTCTACGAGCATTTGGGCATCAAGTTCTTCGAGCACTTCATGCACATCGCGTCGGCGCTGAACCAGGCCGACCCGGACGACGCATCGGCGCCCGTTTCACTCTGGGACGAGGCGGACGGGTGGTACTACGACCGCGTGCACGGCGTGGAGGGGGCGGACGCGCCGCGGCGCCTCAAGGTGCGGTCGCTGGTCGGGCTGATCCCGCTGTTCGCGGCGCAGATTTTGGATCACTCGTGGTTCGAGCGGCTGCCGAACTTTAAGGCCCGCTACGACTGGCTGATGGACAACCGGCCGGACCTGGCGACGGGGATCATGTGCATCTGGACGCCGGACGGGCAGCGGTGTTTGCTGTCGGTGGCCGGGTACGACCAGCTCAGGCGGATTTTGGCGCGGACGCTCGACGAGGCCGAGTTCCTCGCGCCGTTCGGCGTCCGGTCGCTCTCCAAGTTCCACCAGGCGCAGCCCTACGCGATCTCGATGGGCGGGCGCGAGTGGACGGTGCGGTACGAGCCGGCCGAGTCGACGACGCGCATGTTCGGCGGGAACTCGAACTGGCGCGGGCCGATCTGGTTCCCGACGGCGTTCATGCTGGTCACGGCGCTTCGCGTGTTCGACCGGTTCTACGAGCAGACGCTCAAAGTGGAGTGCCCCACGGGCTCGGGCAAGCTGGCGACGCTGAACGAGGTGGCGATCGAGATCGGGCGGCGGTTGACGGCGCTGTTCCTGCCCGACCCGAAGACGGGCCGGCGGCCGTGCTGCGGCGATCACTCCCTGCTCGCCGAGGACCCCGCGTTCCGCGACTACCCGTTGTTCCACGAGTACTTCCACGGCGATACCGGCGCGGGTCTGGGGGCGGCTCACCAGACGGGGTGGACGGGGCTGGTGGCCAAGTTGATCGAGCAGTCGGCGGTGGACCGGGCGCGGTGAGTTAGTCGGGTGCCATGCTCAGACCCGGCGCGAGTGGGTGTGATTCGCGGGATGGCGCATTCGCCGGGGATGGGCATGCGGACCCCGAGGGCCGCTCGAAGTTCGGCATGCCCATCCCGGCCGATCGAGCCATTCGCGCGAGCCGGATTCACTCGCGGCCGGTCTGAGCCTGGCACCCGGAGATGGCACCCGGAGATGTCGATTCCGCACATTTTTCTTGCATCGGCGGGCGACTCATGATTCTCTCACCCCCGGCGTAGGACACTTCTCGATCCCCGGCGCGTGACGGCGTGCGACGCCGGGGGCAGCGAAACGAGGAATCCAGCGAGGTCGGCGATGATTGCCGCCACGGCAGAGCGCTCGTCGCGGACGCGCACCGGGTCCGCCGGACACGGCCACCACCGCGCGCTGGTGCTGTGGGGCGGAGGGGCGGTCGTCGCGGTCGTCTTTTTCGCGTGGCTGTTCTGGGGGCGCGGGGGCGGGGCGGAGGGGGTGTCCGCGGGCGCCGCCGAGGTCGCCCGGTTGGAGCGCAAGAAGGACGCGGCGGGGCTTGGATCGATGATGACGGGCGGCGACACCGAGCGCGCCGCGCTGGCGGCGGGCGCGCTGGCCCGCGCGACGGGGTCCGCCGCCCTGCCCGCGCTGCATGCCGCGCTCGCCGATGCCCGGCCCGACGTCCGCCGCGCCGCCGCGACCGGGCTGGGTCACACCGGCGACCGGGCCGCCGCGCCGGCGCTGCTCAAGGCGCTGGCCGACCCGCAGGCGCCCGTCCGCGCCGCGGCCGCGGGGGCGCTCGGGCGCGTCAGGCCGTGGGACGCCGTGGACCCGCTGCTCAAGGCCCTCGATGACGAGGACCTGGCCGTGCGCGGGGCGGCGGCCGATGCGCTGAACAAGATCGCCGGCGTCCGCCTGCAGTTCGACCCGGGGCAGGTGTCGCGCGTCGAGCGGCGCAAGGCGATCGCCAAGGCGCGGCAGACGATGGCGATGTCGAAACCGATGTACGACGAGTACGAGAAGACGCGCAAGTGACGTCCGTGCGCGACGGGGCCGGCAACGCCGACCCGGCCGCGCGAGGGGATTCGATGTTGGTGCCGTGACCGTCAGGAGACCCGACCCATGTCCGTCCGACCCAGCAGATCGAG
>Ga0196963_10002752_pt1 | contig 10269 bp, 27 predicted proteins | sample S1_5metaG_FD_148600 | JGI IMG/M metagenome (GOLD analysis project Ga0196963, IMG submission 148600) | Soil microbial communities from Anza Borrego desert, Southern California, United States - S1_5 | ecosystem: Environmental > Terrestrial > Soil > Desert | place: USA: California | collected... | reverse complement strand
CAGCTTACGCCTCGGCCGGGGTGTCGTCGTGGAACTTCCTGGCGCTGCTGTTCACCAACTTCGCGGCCGGCGACCAGGTGACGATCAAGACCGCCAGTTCGCAGGCGAACCTCACCTCGTCGCCCGCGTTCACGTCCACCACCGACGCGTGGCCGGACCCTGGTCTCACCACCTGGGATCGGCCGCCCTTCGTGCTCTGGCTCGGCTCCAGTGGCCGGAGCGAGAACTGGCTGAGGGTTTCGGTGACGGCATCGGGAGGATCGTCCTACCGCGAGGCGGGCCGGCTCTACATCGCCGATGCATATCAGGTCTCCGGCCTTCGGTACGGGACCAGCACCGGCTTCGGCGAGGAGGAGATCATCCAGGAGGCCGAAGGGGGGCCCGAGTACGCCTACGAGCGTCCCCGTGCGAGGTCCCGGGAATTCACCCTCGAAGCTCATGGGCCTTCCGCTCAGGCCGAGATCCACACTCACTGGCTGGAAATCCAGCGCCTGCGTGGCGTTTCGAAAGATGTGCTCTTCGTCCTCGATCCAGAGGACACCACCTACCTTGCCCAGAACACGATCTATGGGCGGCTCCGGCCGGCCTCTGAACAGAACAACCCGGCGTTCCGCCTCTACACGCTCACCCTCCGGATCAAGGAGATGCTCTGATGGCCGTTACCTTCTCGCTGGGGAATCGAATCTGGGAGACGTCCACCACCGCGACCACCGGAGGGACGATCAACCTGGCTGGAGCACAGAGCGGATACAAGCGCTTCCGGGATGAGCACGCCACCGGCAGTAAGGTACTGCTCTGTCTCTACGACGGCACCTCGGGGCAGTACGAGTTCTCGCACGGGACCCTGACGCACGGGACACCGGACACGATCTCCAGCCGGACGGTGCTGTGGAGCAGCTCGGGTTCGGGCGTGCCGATCGCCTGGGGCGCCGGCACCCGCAACGCCGTCTGCGGCCCTCCAGGCTCCGAAGTGCTCTGCGCCAGCAACTCGTTCCAGGAGATGACGCCGACGCAGCTCGCGACGGCGCTCACGACTCTCGGTGGCACCACAACGGGCAAGGCGCTGTTTACGACGGCGAGCGCCTCGGCGGCCCGGACGACGCTCGGTCTTGGGACCGCGGCGGTGCTCAATGTGGGGACGTCCGCTAGCAACATCCCGCAGTTGGATGGCTCGGCGCGGTTGCCGGCCGTGGACGGATCCCTGCTCACCAACATTGCCGCTGTCCCCGCTGGCACCCGGATGCTCTTCGTGCAGGCTAGCGCTCCTGCAGGCTGGACCAAACTCACCACGAATAATGACCGCACCATTCTCATCACCTCGGGAGTCACCGGGGGTGGAACCGGCGGCAATTGGGTCCCCGCCTCAGACATGACCGTGGGGGACACGACTCTCACGATTTCACAAATTCCGAGCCATTCACACACCATGGAGCGCGCCCCATCGGCAGCCTCAGGTGCCATCAACATGGTGGTCGATTTCGGCAGCGGAGTTGTGAGTCCCCCCTGGGATACCGGTTCTGCCGGTTCAGGTGATCCCCATACTCATACCATTTCGAGCGGCGGCACTTGGCGGCCCCAGCACGTGCTCGTCATCGAATGCTCAAAGAACTGAGGAACCTCAATATGTGGCCATTCAGAACGCCCCAACCTGCCCCTAATCAGCGGCCTTCTGATGATCATCCCTACAGCGAAGCGGGGGAGTGCTGGCGATTCCGAAAGGATCGTCCCTGCAAGTGCCCGGCGTGGCGAGAAATCTTGCACATGACGCCGAACGCCGAAAGCGGACCGCAGGTAGTCAAGGGCTGCTTCTTTCACCTGTTCGAGTTCATGCTGAATGGGGCGATCGTCAACGCCAACGAGGTGAAGGAGGACCTCAACGCGGTGAGACAGGACGTTCAGCAACTGGCAGCAATCACGGACAACGCAGCTGCGACAGTTCGGGCGCTCGCGAGCCTCGCTGGATCATCAATTCAGGCTCTACCGGAACGGCAACTCGTCCTGATCGGGCGAGGTCGTTCTGATGCACAGGTGTGAGTATTCCCGCGCATCGGTGTCTGGCACAGCCACAAGTGCCGTCGGCTCCAAGACCTTGTCGGCTACGAACCGTCCCGAGGCTGCTATCGGCCCTACGTTCCACACGAAAGGCTTGCACAGACCAAGGTTCCGCCTGGCCCGCAGACAGGTCACGGTCCATTCGCCCGTTCCGTCCTCGGTGTCGAGGTACAGATCGATTCGGTTTATCTTGTCGCCCGGACCTTGGATCACCCGATAGTCGCGAATCGACCCGAGAAGGACTCCGAAGCTTTCGGCAACGGAAGGCGCGGGAAGCCAAAGGGACGCGAGGAAGAACAACAGAGCGGCTCGACGCATGGGCGGCCTCCTTACGGTTTGACGTTCAGTGCATCAAGGGCAGAACGGATCAGTTCGAGGGCCAAAGTCGAGATCGGTTGACCTCGCTCGGCGGCCAGCTTCTCCAGCCGGGCGAGATCGCGCGGCGGCACCGTGAGGTTGACACGCTTACTCGGAACGGCCGGCGGAAGCGCGATCTTCTCTCTTCTCATTGGAGTTACTGTATCAGTAACTCGCTACTGGGCGCAAGGGGTCAATCTTGAGCAAGCCTGAACTCGCCCGCACCGAGACCCAGCCCCGTCCCCTCCGCGTCCTGGAGATCCTCCTCCCCAGGGAAGCGGACGACTCTGCCCTTCATGCGGCTCTAGCGGGAGCCCTGCCCGGCCGGACGCTCACGGCCCCCGGCAAGATCAAACGGGACGAGCGAGAGCCCGGGTCCCCCGATCACCTCCGCTGGATCCTGGAGACCACTGGAGACCACCGCTCCGAGGTGGCCACCCTTCGCCTCGCCTTGGGCTCCCGCGGCCCCAAGGCCATCATCCGCGCCCACGTCTGCAAACATTCTGAGGGCCTCCCATGTGAGCCCTGGGAGGATCTCTGATGCCTGAGAAGTGGCTCGACTATTGGAGGAGCATCGACTGGAAGGCGACTGCGAGCCTTGTCACGGCTCTCGGCTCCTTGCCGGCGATCCGCTGGTTGCTCGGACACCTGGAGCGGCGGGCCAAGACGCGGGAGGAGGCCGAGGAGGCAGCCCAGGTAGGGAGCTGGGCGCGGGTCTCGGCTCTCCAGGAGGACCTCGTCAAGGACCTGCGTGCGGAGCTCCGACGAAGCAGGAAGGAACGAGAGGAGGCCGAGAAGCGGGAGGACCTGGTGCTCGAGCAGCTCCGGGCGGTCCGGACCGAGAATGGAGAGATGCGGGTCCGGATCACCGCCCTCGAAGCAGAGGTGAAACGGCTCTACCGCATCGAGACCCGCTGCGAGGAGCTGGAGGCCGAGAATCGGGCGTTGCGGGAGAAGGATCGGGCGAGGGAGACGGAGGTGCTGGCGCTCCGAGCTCGGGTGCGGGAGCTGGAGGCGGCGGCCTAGCTCTCCGTCGCCTCTCGCTTCCTGAGCACCGCACGTCGCCGGTTCACCGCTCCGGCCGTCCTTCGCCGGCCCGTCTCTCGCTCGATCCTCTTGGAGATCTCCAGGGAGGGCAGATCCAGGAGGACCAGGGCGTCCTCCTCCTTGGTCCAGTCATTCTTCCGTGGCTTTCGGTTCACCCAGGCAGGATATCCGGAAACGAGAGCACCGAGCGCACACTACTTCTGGCTTCTCTGCGCTACCCTCCGGACCTCTTCCCCCAGGTCCACCAGGTCCATCCCGTAGACCGCCAAGAGGCGCAACACCACCGAGATGCTCGGGTCCTGGTTCCCGGTCTCGTAGCGGGAGATCTGGCTGGCCTCCATGGCGGCTGCGCGGGCTACTCGACGCTGACTCCGGTGTCGCTTACGGCGGCGAAGGTTGCGGAGGGCCGTACCTACCACCTCCAGCGAAGCTATGAGATCCGTCGCTGCGTCGCGCATAGTAGCGCTAAGATTACCACAACTGGATACCTTCTGGTCGGCAGGTTCTAAAGAGGGTGGTGTCCGAGTGATAGAACGGGGCTCCCCAGGTAGGAACCGGGGGAGCAGTCACGGTTGGTGGTGTCCTAAGACTGTGTGGGTGGTAGAGGGGGCCCTCCGGAATCTCCCGGAGGGCGGTGGATCAGCAGTTGCCCTCGGTGAGGATTCCCTCGACGCACTCGGGGTAGGCACAGCTTGGAGTAGTATTTGCACTGAATGGACCAGGACTGCCGCCCGCCGCGGTCATCAGATCCGCTGCTTCCATTCTCCTCACCGTCTCCTTCGCCAGCACCAGCTTCTTGACTCTCCTCTTCATGGCTTTCTCCTGTAGTTACTGAGGGAGGATAGCTTACCCCTGGGCCTTTGTGGGTGGTAGAGGCAGGAAGGGAGGTGCGGCCCTCCCAGAGGAGAGCCGCACCGGGAGTCTTCAGCAGGTGGTGCCGTCGCACACGGGCTGGTTCCACTTGTAGTCGCAGGCGCCGAGGCATGCACTCCAGGTCTGCACCACTCCGGCCGCGCAGGTGGGCTTGTCCTCAGGGGGCACCAACTCGCAGTCGTTGTCTTCGGCCATGTAGGTGCAGCAGTCCTTGCAGTCTTCGTAGGCGGGCTCGCGCAGGCACGTGATGGTGTTGACATCGGCATCAGCGACAGGCGACGAGATCCACGCGCAGGCGAGCAGGACGCAGCACACCAACAGCTTGGTGGGCTTCTGCATCGATTGTTTCCCCTTCTATCGTCCTCACCCCCTCCATGGGGGTAGGCGCCTCCGGCTTCCCGCAAGCTGGTGCCGGTGGACCAGCAGGCCCTGTTGCGGCAGGGCCGGTGAGGTGGCGCCGTCTACCTCCCCCTACCCAGGACCCTCGGAGGAGCCTTCCTGGGCAGAGAGCGGGTACGGCTCAGGCCGGGTCGCTGCGATCCTCCAGGGGCACCAGCCTCCAGACGCAGGGGAGCCCCGCACGCTGGCACCTGTCGGCGAAGTGGTCGTAGCAGAGGACGCCGCCATCGGAGCCCCAGGCGGCGACCCAGGCCTCGGCGGCGATGTGGAAGTCGCGGGTCTCCCTCCCGCAGTCTCGGCAGTAGGCCGAGATCAGCCTGCGGCGGGAGAGCCAGCGCTTGTAGGCCACGCGGAGCCGGTAGAAGAGCCTCATGGGGTCCGGCCCTCCGGCACGTCAGATCGCCGTCTGTTGGGGTAGCGATCGAAGAGCCCGAGCAGCTCCACCAGAAAGGCCCGGTCAGACTCCGAGAGGCTCAGCGGGTCAAGGTGGCCGAGCAAGAGGATGGTGCCGCCGCTCTCCAGCGCCAGGGAGCGGGTGTGCGGTGCGCTTTGCCTTCTCACCGCCCGCCCTCCGGCACGTCCTGGGCCTCCCGCTCCTTGGCTTCGAGCTCATCTGCGATCGGGGAGCACTCCTCGCACACCGGCCGGGTGAGCACCATCCCGGTGGTGTAGCGCCCGATGTTCCGGAGCCTGTGCGCAGGAGCGGCCGGCGCCGCGCAGAAGGTGCAGGGGTGGGTGTTGTTCCGGCCCGGGTCGAAGCTCCAGCTTGAGCCCACCTCATTCAGCAGGCGGGCAAGGGCGGAGGTGAGATCGCGGGTGGTGCTCAAGGCTCCACCCCCTGCCTCTGGAGATACTCCAGGGCCTCTTCAGTGAGGGGAGCCGGCTGGAAGGATCGCCACGCGTAGACGTGCGTAATCGTCCAGCCGGCGCCGTCCCAGAAGCTTTCCCGAGCGTAGGTCGGCACGCCCCGGCGATGCCTGCTGATCTCGTAGGTCCCGGGCTCGGCCGGCTGCCTCTCGTGGCAGTAGGTCCAGCCGTCCCCGGGGAGGGGAGGGGCCGGGGACACCGGGACCGGAACGGAGCCGTCGCAGTTCAGACGGTGAAGCTCATAGAGGTAGGGGCGGATCTCCTGGCCGCACTTCGGGCAGCGGCGCCAATCGCCCTCTTCGAGGAATCGGTCGAGCCCGCTCACAGTTCGGCCTCGCTTCCCGGTCGCTGGTGGTCCCCGCCTTCCTTTTCCGCAGTCTTGGGCGCCGGGGCCGGCCGCTGGTGCTTCAAGCTCTCCTTCAGCGCCGCCATGAGATCGAACACCCTCCCCTCGATAGGCTTTTTCCTAGACATCTCGGCTCTCCTCCTTCATCTGTTCGAGGTAGGCCCGGAGCTGCTCCTGGTAGCGCTCCGGGGTCTGGTCGGGGTTCTCGGTGAGCTTGAAGGTCCCGCCGCCGGAGGATCCAGCCGAGAAGCCGTCGGGGTTCTTCCCGGACTCGACTTCGGCGGCCAGCTCGCGGAGGGCATCGGCGAGGCCCTCGCGCGTGTCAGCGTGGAGGTCGAGCTCGAGCAAGGAATCGGCGGATGGGCCGCTCCGGGAGCTGGTTGGCCAGGAGGTAGGTCTGGCGCACCTTTCCCCGCCTCCCGGGAACCGGGTCGCCGGTCACCACCAGCCCCGCCCGCTGCAACTCGTAGAGGGCCGGGCGCACCTTCCACACCGGGATATGGAGATCGGTGGCGAGCTGGGCGGCGGTGCAGGGTTGCAGTTGGCGGAGGGCTTCCACCACGAGGGAGCGGGGGAGGGGCTGGTGCCTATCCATGGGTCGGGTCCTCGGAAGTCTCCCAGGGAACAGGGGTCAGTCCGTACGGCAGGTACAGGGGGTGGGCAGGCTGGCCGTCGGCGTTGAGCTTCAGTACGTGGAGGGGGATCCACGCTTCCCGGAGCATCCGGACCACGGAGGTGGACCGATTACCGAGCTTGCCGTGAACTCCCCAGGCGCACACCACCATGCCGGCGGCGCGCGCCGCTTCGAGGATCTCTGAATCGTTCTCGGGACCGATGGGATCCGGATGTGCCTTCAGGGCTGACGGGTCTGTGCTCCGCAGAGCGAAGAGGTTCGCAACCCGGAGCCCTCCGAACCCGAGCACCCGCGCCCGCCGCTCGCAGCGTTCTACCGTGGGGTCGTTCTCGACCTCGTCGGCGGTGGAAGGATTGAGCATCAGGAACAGGCAGCGCTGTCCGGTTCCCCAGGTGCGCCAGAGCGAGTAGCGGTACGTCCCGCAGTCGGAGAAGCGGGCACCGGAATGGCGAAAGAGGCTACCCATGGCTCGGCTCCTTCCGGTCCCAGGCCGGGTCCCACCAGACGTGGAAGCAGAGCCAGTGGAAGTAGCTGCCGTGGATGTAGCTCAGCCGGAGGATCGGCAGCCAGTACCACCAGAGGACGTTGATCTCCAGCTTGATCTCGATGCCGGCGAACCGCCGGCCGTTGTAGCGCCCGCGTGGCCACCTCATGACGAGGCCCTCCTCGGCCCGCGCCTGTCGGCTGTACTTCCGCATGAGACCTTCCACGACGCCCTGAATCCGGGCCCATCGTCCATAAACGCGAACTCGTTGCCGCAGGACGTGTCAAAGACTAGGCTGCACGGCTTTCCAGCGCTTTCAGCCATGACGGTTCTCCTTGAAGTGGTCCGGGTAGGTGAGCACCTGTTGGATCGGCACCTCCTCCCGTAGAGGGCTCGACTCCTCGGCTGCCCGGATCCTTCGCCACTCGCGGATGTGGTGGGTGAGAGCCTGCGGGTCCTGCTGCTCGAGGGCGGCGACGTGTTCGACCAGTTCCTGCGCCCACTCGTAGGCCTCGCTGGCTTCAGGGTGGTCGCCGCAGCGGGTTGCGCTGTCGAGGGCCCCGAACACCGCCTCTCGGATCCGGCGCTCTTCCGGGGCGAGCCCTGGTGCTCTCATCCCGGCTCCTCCCATCCCTGGACACCCAGGGCGGAGAGAGAGGCTTCGGAAAGGGCTCGGCAAAGAGTGGCGCACCACTGCTCGGGCGACTCGCAATCGAGCGGCTTGGCGGAAGATCCCGGACCACTCGCTCCGAAGCACACGGCCTCCGCTGAGCCTCCGCGCATCGTGACCGGGCGTTGCCGGCTGGCTGCCCAGGCCACCAGCCGGAGAGCGTCCCCGGGGTCCTCGGCGGGGCTCCAACGTCCTCCCTGCCAGTAGACCGTGGGCTCTCCATCCGGACCGCTGGGCGCCTCGCAGAATTGCCCCTCGCCGCACGCAGAAGCGTTGTAGGGGAGAGCCTCCCACCCCATGGCCCTGGCGCTGAGCACCGCCAGTTGGAGAGGGTCGCACTGCCGGAGGGGGATCACGGGCAAGCCCTCCGCGATGTGGCCTCACCAGAGCCAACGTAGCGGCGCCATGGGACGAACTTACCGGCGTGCCAGAAACCCCACTCGCGCACCACCTTCAGCACGATCACGAGCGTCCAGCAGTCGGCGAACTCGTCTAGGCGGAGGCGGTGCTGGTGATCCGCCGGGAAGGTGCGGAGCCAGGGCGCGCGGTACCGGGTCTCGGTCAGGTGCTCCGCCTCGGACCGGCCGCAACGGATTGGATCGGCCATGGTCCAGGACGCACCGGACACGATCTCGCCACAGCCCCACTCCTCCTGCGCGCGTGGCACGTAGTGGTGTCCAAGGCAGCCAGGCGTCGTCTCGGTATAACCCCCCTTCAGGCCGATGGAGATGAACCGCTTCGGGTGGTCATGAAGATCCCGGCTCCAGTCGTCGCCCACGAAGTGGTGGAGGTACACCTGGAACCAGCGCGTCCTCAGCAGTTCCCAGCGGTAGAGGTAGGTCGGGCAGGCGTTCCGCCCGTTGATCTCCTCCAGCTTGAACCGGCGGTCGATCCAGCGTCGGAGGCGGCTCACCGGCTACTCCTGTAGCTGCGAAGCCTCCAGGCCACGAAGTGCCAGCCCCGCAGAAGACCAAGGCGACCGCAGGTCTTGCCCCCGCAGCAGGTGGGGCAATGGAGGGTGAGGAGCCGGTCCTCGCTGCCGCATGCCGCGCACCTACCCCAGGCCAGAATCTCAAACATCCCTCGGAGAAATCGGGCAAGCTCTTTCATCGTGTCGTCTCCTTAGCCCGCTCCCGGGCCGCAAGTCGTTCAGCGTGGGGCCGGCGCATCCGGCGGGGGCGGAGCTTGAACTGGGTGATCTGGGGCCAGTCCTGGGCCTGCTTGTTGACCACCCGACAGGTTTCGCCCGGCTCGACGCCGCACACTGGACAGGCGGGCATGCCAGAAGCGTCCAACTCATCGATCGGGAGGAGCGGCATGCCCATCAGTTCTTGACCTCCTTCGGCAGGTCATCCGCCCCGAACCACACCCGCACCGCCGTCGCCTTCGGGTTGTCCTTCCCGAGCTCCACCCGCAGATCGGCCTCTGGCTTCTGCCTCTCTCCGGGAAGGCCGGAGAGGTCTACCAGGGGGAGAAGGGGCTCCGCGAACCACGGGATGCGCAGGCGCACTCTCACGGCACCTTCTCCCCGAAGATCTCCCGCAGCACCCCGCGAAGGGCGCTCGCCTGTGCTGCTGAGTGGTCCGGGCGATCCGGGTCCGGGTGCTCCTCGGCAATCTGGAGGGCGAGCTTGATCCGCCTGACCTCGGGCCGGGGCTCCCTGGGGAGCTTGCCGGCCAGCCTCAACAGCTCGCGAATCGCGTACTCCGGAAGGCGATCCTCCTCGGGCACCTCGCGCCAAGTCGCCCGGTCGGGTCCGGTCACGGCCTGGCCGAACACCGGGCCGTCAACTCGGACGCGGTCGGCCCAGAGCCAATCACCGTCCGCAGACGCACTGACCCACGCGTGGGTGTTCGGCTCCCGGTTGGCCTCCTCTACCAGGACTCGGAGGGCTTCGAGGGCGGTCTGGGGCTCACCGCTCATTGGAGCGACTCCTTCGTGAGCCGCACCTCAATATCGCTGCCGGCTCTCTCCAAGTTCCAGGGGCCCGACCGGGTGGGCGGCACGCCCATTTCCGAACAGATCGCCGCACCGTACTTGCGACGCCATCGCGCCGTCGCCGCGTTACGCTCAATCGCCAGCGCCATATACGGGCGGCGGCGGCACAAGCCCCGGCGAATCTCCCAGCGACTCTTGCGCACCCCCGCTGCCGCCAACTTGCGGTCCAAGTGCTCGACCTTATCCACGGTGCTCCTCCTTGAGGTAGGGCTTGATCGCGATCTCGACTGCTCTGACCTGCCAGTCGACCATCGCCTCGGGCACGCGGTCGCCCACCCTCTTGCCGTAGTAGCGCCGCTCGCAGTACCGGTCTGGACAGGTGAGTGCCGGCCGGATGATCCGTTGGAGAGGGGTCTCCTGCTCACCCATTGGAGGAGCCCTCCCGGAGGCGGCGGACCTCGGCGGCGATTTTTTCCAGGCGCCGGAACGCCTCTGCGCGCCTCTTCACGGCCCAGAGGTCACGCGCCTCTGTTTCGCTGGAGAGTTCCAGTGCCGCCTGGATCAGCCGCTCCTCGGCCTCCGAGCGGCAGGAGAGGCGAAGA
>Ga0196963_10002751_pt1 | contig 10273 bp, 7 predicted proteins | sample S1_5metaG_FD_148600 | JGI IMG/M metagenome (GOLD analysis project Ga0196963, IMG submission 148600) | Soil microbial communities from Anza Borrego desert, Southern California, United States - S1_5 | ecosystem: Environmental > Terrestrial > Soil > Desert | place: USA: California | collected... | reverse complement strand
AAATCGAGTGCCCGATGATGGCGTCGGGCCCGAGGATGCGGCGGGCGAGGCCCGGCGGCGCGTCCAGCTGCCCGACGTGGACGCCGTCGGCTCCGACCTCGAGCGCGAGATCGGGACGGTCGTTCAGGAGGAACGGGACCCCGAGGCCTCGGCAGACCCGCAGCACCAGCCGGGCCCGGTCGAGGAGGGGTCGGGCGTCGAGCGCCTTCTCCCGCAGCTGCACCACGTCGACGCCGCCTCGGATGCACGCCGCCACGAAGCGCTCGAGGTCGGGCCGGTCGGGCGTGCACAGGTAGAGGTGTCGTCCCTTCAGGCCGGCCATGGCGGATCATTGTGGTTCGTGCTCGGGAGGCGTGAGTTCGAGGACCGACTCAACGGGGCGCTCGAACAGGCGCGCCGTGACGGTTCGCTCGTCGCCGTGATCGTCGGCGAGCTGATGGGCCTGCTCGTCATCAACTCCAAGTACGGCTTCGACGCCGGTGCGCGGGCGATCGTCGAGGGCTCGGCGCGCCTGGAGGCCGCCGTGGAGGGCTACGCCGACTCCATCGGTCGGATCGGCGAAGCCGAGTTCGCCGTGCTGCTCGCCGGCGTCGGCGGGCGCGAGGACGCCGAGCGGGTGAAGGACCGGATCGCGGCGGCGTTCGAGGAGCCGATGGTGTTCGACGGCGAGCCGGTCCTGACGGCGATGGCGATGGCGGTGAACCTCGGGCCCGGGCGGCGCCGCACCGACGAGGACCTGCTGTGGCGCACGGCGGAGGAGAGCGCGCACACGCGGGCAGCGGTGCTGCAGCGCATGCTGTCCGAGGTGCGCGGCGACGCGTCGTCGCTGGACGAGGTGGCGCAGACCTTCGCCGACCAGGGCCTCGAATCGTTCGGCCTCGACGCGTGCGAGTTCGTGGTGGGGGAGCGGTCGTGGCACGCGCCCCCGATGCTGCCGGAGACACCGCCGTCGCACGAGCTGCCGCTGCGCGCCGAGGGCCGGCCCATCGGCACGTTCCGATGGTGGGGTCCGGTGCCGGACGAGACCGACATGTCCGGCGTGCAGGTCCTGCTGGACCACGTCGCCGCCGCGCTCGACCGGGCGGCGCTGGTGGACGCGACCGAGAACCGGGCGCGCACCGATCCGCTGACCGGCCTGCTCAACCGCGAGGGTCTGGCGCGCGAGGTCGGCGACCTCGATCCCGACACGTCGTTCGCGCTCGGCGTCATCGACCTCGACCACTTCAAGAAGGTCAACGACGAGCACGGCCACGACATCGGCGACCTCGTGCTCCACGACCTGGCCGCGCTCCTCCAGCGCGGCCGCACGAACGACATCGTCGCCCGGTGGGGCGGTGAGGAGATCGTGCTCGTGATGCCGTCGACCACCGTCGACGGCGCCGTGGCGCGCCTGCAGCGGCTCCTGGAGGAGGCGCGCTCCTTCGTCCGCATCGCCGACGTCGGCCCGATCACCTTCTCCGCCGGCGTCACCACGTCCCGACCCGGCGAGCCGTTCGGCGACACCGTCCGCCGCGCCGACGAAGCCATGTACCGCGCCAAGCGCGCCGGCCGCGCCCGCGTCGAGGTGGGCTGACGAGCGCGTTCTGGTGATCTGAGCGCGCCACATGTGGCGCGCTCAGGTGACCAAAACGGGTCGGGGTCAGCCGCCCGCCACGGCCTTCACGAGCTCGAGGACGTCGCCGTCGCACAGCACGGTCGTGGCCATGTCGCGTCGCTCCACGGGTTCGCCGTTGCGCTCGACGACGACCCACTTGGGGCCGAGCTCCATCGAGGTGAGCAGGTCGACGACCGTCGAGCCGTCGGGCAGCGAGTGGGGTTCGTCGTTGACGGTGACCGAGATCACGCGTCGATCAGTCTGCCTTGCCCTTGCCCTTCGCCTTCATCGACTTCTTGAAGGCGCGCACCTCGTCGAGGTGCTCGGGCGAGTCGGCGTCGGCGACCGAGCGCCGCTGCGAGTCCGAGAACGGCGCGCACGCCTCCTCCCAGCCGGCGAGGGCCACGCCGAGGCGCTTGCCGAGCACGGCGGTGAAGATCTTGGCCTTGTCCGGCCCGAAGCCCGGCAAGGCGAGCAGACGCTTCACGAGGTCAGCGCCGTCGGCGGCCTCGGTCCACACGCGTGAGGCGTCGCCGTCGTACTCGTCGGTCAGCGCGATGCAGAGCGCGTGCGCACGCTTCGCCATCGACGCCGGATAGCGGTGGAGCGCCGGCTTCTGGACGAACGCGCCGACGACCTCGTCCTCGCTCATCGCCGCGATCTTGGCGGCGTCGAGCTGGCCACCCAGCCGCTCCTTGAGCAGCGACGGCGCCTGGAACGCCCACTCCATCGGCACCTGCTGGTCGAGCAGCATCCCGAGCAGCAGCGCAAGGGGCTCCTCGGCGAGCAGCGTGTCGGCGGCCTCGTCGCCGGTGATCCAGAACGTCTTCGCAGCACCCATCGCCGGCGAGGCTAGGCCGACATCGCCGTCCACGCATCGGCGTCCGACGACGCCAGCACGCGCATCGTGTGCTCGTACGCCGCGTCCACCAGCGGGAGCGCGGCCGAGAACCGGAGGTTGTCGACACCGTCGACCGGCGGTTCGATCACGAGATCGGCGAGCGTGAGCCGCTGCTCGTGCGCCGACCACGCCGTGAGCTCCTTCGCTCGCAGCATGGTCGTGGCCGGATCGGGCAGCCGCAGCGGTTCACGCCGGCCCAGCCGTCCCGCCAGCACGCGCCACCCGCTCAGCGACGGCCCGTACCGGACGTCGGGGTACTGCGGTGGCGCGCCGCGCAGGTTGGACGCGATCACCCGGCCGGCGCCGCGCTCTCGCATGATGTCGACCGGCACGTTGTTCACGACGCCACCGTCGACGAGGAGGTCGCCGTCGACTGGCACCGGCGGCATGAAGCCCGGCAGCGAGATCGACGCCCGCGCCGCCAGCCACAGCGGCCCACGGTCGTGCACGATCGCGCTGCCGCTCACGAGGCTCGCGGAGACGGCGAAGAACGGGACCGGCAGGTCCTCGATCGCGCGGGCTCCGAACAGCTCGTCGCCGCGGAGCATGCGCGTGAGCTTGGTGGCCGAGGAGAGCGAGACGAGGGGCAGCGTCCATCCCAGCAGCCGCTTGGCCTCGACCAGGTTGGCGTTCGACTTCGCGAGCCGAGTCTCGTGCGGCCAGCCGATCGCCAGCAGCGCGGCCATCAGCGAGCCGATGCTCGTGCCGCCGATGGCGTCGATCGGCACGCCCGACGCCTCGATCGCCCGCAGCACGCCGAGGTGCGCGAGGCCACGGGCGCCGCCGCCGCCGAGCACGACGCCCACGGCGGCGCCGAGCGCGGTGCGCGCCACGCGGTGCACCTCGGCGTCGGAGGCGGCGTCGACGTGCAGGACGCAGGCCGGGGGCACGATGTCGTGCCAGCTGGCGGCGACGCCCGGCGTCGGCTCGCCACCGCGCCGGACGACGGCGACGGTGGTGCGAGGGCCGGCGGCGACCGGCAGGATCCGCTCGCGAGGGCGGTCGGCGGCGAGCACGACGACGGCGTCGGCGGCACGCGTGCAGCGCGTGGCCCACCGTCGGTTCCCGCCCCCCACGAGGACCATGGTGCGGTGCGTCGCCTCGACCGCGTCGAGCCACGCCGAGACCCGACCGGCGAGCGTCGTGCCGTGCATCGCAGTGGACGCGCCCTCGCCGACCTCGCGCTCGACGCGCGCCGCGTCCACGACCGCGGTCGGACCCGAGGCCGACAGTGCGGCGACCAGCCGATCGATGATCGCCTCGCCGCCCGCGGGGACGATCGCGATCGTGGTCGAGGTCCGGCGGGCGGAGGGCGGGCGGGTGATCGTCCGCTCGGCGAGCATCCCGGCGAGCGCGCGGAGGACGCTCGGGTGCTCGTCCAGCAGCCGGCGCACGACGCCGGCGGACAGCTTGGCGACCTCGGCCTCGCGGTTCCCGGCTCGAACGGTCGCGTTCCGGTGACCGCCGTTCAGCAGCGATCGCTCGCCCACGACGTCGCCGGGCCGAGCCAGCGCCGCCACGTCACCGGCGGCGTCGAGGACCTCGAGCGTGCCGGCGACGACGATGAACACGTCCCGGCCCCGATCGTCGCGCCGGAACAGCGCCTCCCCGGGGCGCAGGGTCCTGAGCCGGGCGGTCGCCGCGATGCGCGCACGCTCGTCGTCGGGCAGGTCCCGCAGCAGGATGCAGCGCTCGAGGGGCCCGGACACGCACCCATCGTCGCCGTCACGACGACGGGCGTCGTGAGCAACCGTTGCTCAATCGGCGATCACGCCCAGAGCGGATCCGCGGCCTCGGGATCGACGCCGTCCCGGGCGCCAGGGCCCGAGCGGCCCGCCGGCCGGAGGCCGGCATGAGCGGAGACGAACGGTGAGGCGCGCCAGCGCGGAGCGACGCGACGCCCGCTCACGCGTGTGCGGTCAGGCCCAGAGCGGGTCGGCGGCCTCGGGATCGACGCCGTAGCGGGCGATCGCGTCCTTGACCTGCTCGGCCGTGGCCCGGCCCTCGGCCATCAGCGACGAGAGCGCGGCGACGACGACGTGGCCGGTGTCGATCTCGAAGTGGCGGCGCAGCGCCTCGCGGGTGTCCGAGCGGCCGTAGCCGTCGGTGCCCAGCGGGAGGAACCGTCCCGGGACCCAGCGGGCGACCTGGTCCGGCACCGCCCGGATGAAGTCGGAGACGGCGACGAAGGGTCCGCCCACCGACTGCTCGAGCTGGCGGGTCACGAACGGCACCCGCCACGGCTCGAACGGGTGCAGCCGGTTCCAGCGCTCGGTGGCGAGCGCCTCCTCGCGGAGCGACTTGTAGGACGTCGCCGACCACAGCTCGGCGCCGACGGCGTAGTGCTCGGCCAGCTCGCGCTGTGCCTCGGCCGCGGCGCGCCAGATCGACCCCGAGAACAGGATCGTGATCGGCGTCGTCGCACCCTCGGGTGCGGCCGCGAAGCGGTAGAGCCCGCGCAGCAGGTCCTCGGCGACGCCGTCGGGCATGGGCGGCATCGTGTAGTTCTCGTTGTAGAGGGTGAGGTAGTAGACGACGTCCTCGCCGACCGCCGACATCCGGCGCATGCCGTCCTGGATGATCGTGGCGACCTCGTAGGCGAAGGCCGGGTCGTAGGCGACCACGTTCGGGTACGCCGACGCGAACAGCAGCGAGTGGCCGTCCTGGTGCTGCAGGCCCTCGCCGGGGAGCGTCGTGCGCCCCGCGGTCGCGCCGAGCAGGAACCCGCGCGCCCGCTGGTCGCCGGCGGCCCACGCCAGGTCGCCGACGCGCTGGAAGCCGAACATCGAATAGAAGATGAAGAACGGGATCATCGCCGGGCCGTGGGTCGCGTACGACGTGCCGGCGGCGATGAACGAGCCCATGGCGCCGGCCTCGGTGATGCCCTCCTCGAGGATCTGCCCGTTCTGCGACTCGCGGTACGACAGCATCAGGTCGGCGTCGACGGGCTCGTACTTCTGCCCGTGGGCGGCGTAGATGCCGATCTCCTTGAACAGCGCGTCCAAGCCGAAGGTGCGGGCCTCGTCGGGGATGATCGGCACGACGCGACTGCCGACCTTGTCGTCGCGCACGAGGTTGCGGAGCAGTCGGGCGAACGCCATCGTCGTCGACACCGACTGCGAGCCGGAGCCACCGCGCAGATCGGCGAAGGCGCGGTCCTCGGGCTGCTCCTCGCCGCGACGCGGCCGGATCACCCGCGCCGGCAGCGGTCCGTCGAGCGCGCGCCGACGATCGGTCATGTACGTGTGCTCGATGGAGCCGGCGGGCGGGCGGAAGTACGGCATCATCGAACCGTCGGCCGCGGCCTGCTCGAGCATCTCGTCGGTGATCTCCTCCTGCATGTAGAGGCGATCGCGGAACACCCGGATCTGGTCGGGCTGCATCTTCTTGATCTGGTGCGTCGCGTTGCGGCCCTCGACGTCGGGTCCGAGCGTCCAGCCCTTGATCGTCTTGGCGAGGATCACGGTGGGCGATCCCTCGTGCTCGACCGCGGCCTTGTACGCGGCGTACAGCTTCTTGTAGTCGTGACCGCCGCGCGGCAGGTTGCGCAGCTCGTCGTCGCTCAGGTGCTCGACCATGGCCCGCAGGCGCGGGTCGGGACCGAAGAAGTGCTTGCGGATGTAGGCGCCGGTCTCCACCGAGTACTTCTGGAACTGGCCGTCGACGGTCGTGTTCATCTGGTTGAGCAGCACGCCGTCGGTGTCGCGCGCCAGGAGCTCGTCCCACTTCGTGCCCCAGATGACCTTGATGACGTTCCAGCCGGCGCCGCGGAAGATCGCCTCGAGCTCCTGGATGATCTTGCCGTTGCCGCGCACGGGGCCGTCGAGCCGCTGCAGGTTGCAGTTGACGACGAAGATGAGGTTGTCGAGCTGCTCGCGCGCCGCCAGCGAGATGGCGCCGAGCGACTCGGGCTCGTCGCACTCGCCGTCACCGAGGAAGCACCAGACCCGCGACTCGGACGTGTCGGCGATCTGGCGGTTCAGCATGTAGCGGTTGAACCTGGCCTGGTAGATCGCCTGGAGCGGGCCGAGGCCCATCGAGACCGTCGGGAACTCCCAGAAGTCCGGCATCAGGCGGGGGTGCGGGTACGACGACAGCCCGCCGCCGCCGACCTCCTGGCGGAAGCGGTCGAGGTGACCCTCGTCGAGCCGGCCCTCGAGGTAGGCGCGGGCGTAGATGCCCGGCGCGGCGTGACCCTGGAAGAAGACCTGGTCGCCGGGAAGGCCGTCCTCCTTGCCGCGGAAGAAGTGGTTGAAGCCGACCTCGTACAGCGCGGCCGAGGACGCGTAGGTGGCGAGGTGCCCGCCGATGCCGTCGTGGTGCTTGTTGGCGCGCACGACCATCGCCGCGGCGTTCCAGCGGATGAACGCGCGGATGCGGCGCTCGGCGTGCTCGTCGCCGGGGAACCACGCCTGCTGCTCGGGCGGGATGGTGTTCACGTAGGGCGTCGAGATGGTCGCCGGCAGTCCGACCTGCAGCTCACGCGCCCGTTCGAGGAGGGCGGAGATGAGGTAGCGAGCCCGGCCCTTGCCCGAGTGGTTGACCACCGAGTCGAGGCTGTCGAGCCACTCCTGCGTCTCTTGCGGGTCGATGTCGGGGAGGGAGTGCACGAACCCGTCGAAGATCACGCGACCATGCTGTCACCATGAGCGCCGGTTCCCACACGACCGTGTACACCGATGGCGCCTGCTCCGGGAACCCGGGGCCCGGGGGCTGGGCGTGGGCGATCCCCGACGGCGCGTTCGCGAGCGGCTACGAGTCGCACACGACGAACCAGCGCATGGAGGTCCGAGCGGTGCTGTCGGCCGTGCAGGCCAACGACGGCGCGCTCGACATCGTCAGCGACTCGACGTACGTCGTGAACTGCTTCCGCGACTCCTGGTACGTCGGGTGGCGGAAGCGAGGCTGGCTGAACAGCCAGAAGAAGCCCGTCGCCAACCGTGATCTCTGGGAGCCCCTCATCGACCTCGTGCTCGCGCGCGGCAACGTCACGTTCCGTTGGGTGAAGGGTCACGGCGACGACCCGATGAACGATCTCGTCGACCGACTGGCGGTCCAGGCGATCCTCGACAAGGCCGGGCAGGCGGGCGCCGGACGTCCCGCGCACCTCGGTCCGGCCGACGTGCTGCCGGCGAAGACGTCGAGCAACGGCGGGCCGCGACTGCCCGAGGGTCACCGCGTCGTCGTGACCGGGCTGCGGCCGCCGCAGCTCGGCGGCTACGACCGCAACCTCACGTGGGACGCGGTGCGGGCGAAGCTGGCCGACGCGCTCGCGTACCTGGCGACCGAGCACGACGACATCGTGGTGCTGACGGGCATGAGCCTCGGCACCGAGCAGCTCGCGGCCGAGGCGGCGGTCGATGCCGGCGTGCCCTACGTCGTCGCCCCCGCCCACCGCGAGTACGACGCCGTGTGGTCGCGTGAGTCGCGCGAGCGCTACCGCGACCTCGTCGGCAAGGCGCTGGCGGTGGTGACCTTCGACGATCGCAAGCCGACGTCGAAGCAGCAGGCGGGCGGGATGATCGGGCGCCGGGACGCGTGGCTCGCGCGCAATGCGTCCTCGGCGATCGTCGTGCACGACGGCGAAGACGAGCACACCGAGAAGAAGCTGGCCGCACTCGTCGTGCAGCTCGGCGAGGAGAACGTCCTCCGGCTCACCGTGTGAAGCGGGTGGCGCCTGACGCGCCTCGTTCCCGCGCCCCGTCGGAACGACGGGACGCGGGAACCGGGTGTTGGGGGTGGTCCTGCCTTACGGCGCAGACGGCAGGTCGGGGATGTCCTGGCAGCCGGCCTGGACGATCGGCGTGCCGTTCACGTTGATGTTGACGTCGTAGCAGACCTCGCTCGCGCTCGACGGCGCCATGGCGAGGAGCGACAGGCCAGCGCCAGCGACGGCAACAGCAAGAAGCTTCTTCACAAGTCCCCCTTGTGGAATGGTGGTTGGTGCGCTTCCAACGGCTGCCGGCGCGCGATCTTGCGGTCGACTCGCGAGAATTTCGCTGATGCGCATCGGAGCCGACACCGGCGGGACGTTCACGGACCTCGTCGCCGCCGATGGCACGATCGCGAAGGTGCCGTCGACGCCCGACGATCCCGGCGCCGCGGTACGTGTCGGCGTCGACGCCCTCGGCACCGCGGCCTCGTTGCTCGCCCACGGCACGACCGTGGCCACGAATGCGCTGCTCGAGCGCAAGGGTGCGCGCGTCGCGCTGGTCACGACGACCGGCATCGGCGACGTGATCGAGATCGCCCGTCAGGACCGGCCCTCCCTGTACGACGCCGACGCCCGCCGGCCCGAGCCACTCGTGCCGCGTGATCGTCGGTTCGAGGTCGAGGGTCGCCTCGACGGGCGCGGCGACGAGCTCACGCCGGTCGGCGCCGTGCCCGACGTCGGTGACGTGGATGCGGTCGCCGTCTGTCTGTTGCACGCCGACCTGAACCCGGTGCACGAGCAGGCCGTCGGTGGCGCGCTGCGCGACCAGGGTCACGACGTCACGTGCTCGTCGGAGGTCGCGCCCGAGATGCGCGAGTACGAGCGCACGGTCACGACCGTCGTCAACGCGTACCTGCGACCGCGCTGCCGCTCGTACCTGCGCGGCCTCGGCGACGTCGCCGGTGAGGTGCTGGTGATGACGTCCGCCGGCGGTCTCACGCCCATCGAGCGCGGTGCCGACGTGCCGGCGTCGCTGCTGCTGTCCGGTCCCGCCGGTGGCGTGCGCGCCGCGGCGGCGATCGCCGCGGCGTGCGGCTTCCCTGACGCCGTCACCTTCGACATGGGCGGCACGTCCACCGATGTCTGCCTCGTGCTCGACGGCCGACCGGCGCCGGCCGCGCAGCGCGAGATCGCCGGACTGCCGGTACGGCTGCCCGCGCTCGACATCCACACCATCGGGGCCGGGGGCGGCTCGCTGGCGCGCATGGACGCCGGCGGTGCGCTGCGCGTCGGCCCCGAGTCCGCCGGCGCCGTACCGGGACCGGCGTGCTACGGCCGCGGCGGCACCGAGCCCACGGTGACCGACGCCGATCTCGTGGCCGGACGCATCCCCGCCGACATCGAGTTCCCCGGCATCGGCCGCCTTTCGGTCGACGCGGCGCGGCGCGCGCTCGGCGCGCTCGACGCCGAGGGCGTCATCGCCGTCGTCGACGCCGAGATGGAGCGCGCGATCCGCGCCGTCACCGTCGAGCGCGGCGTCGACCCCCGTCCCCTCGCGCTCGTCGCCTTCGGCGGCGCCGGTCCCCTGCACGCGTGCGCGCTGGCCGACGCGCTGGAGATGTCGGTCGTGATCGTCCCGCCGCGCGCCGGTGTGCTGTCTGCCGTCGGACTGCTGTGCGCGCCGGTACAGCGCGACCTCGTGCGGTCGTGGCCGACGCCCACGTCGCACGACGGCCTCGAGGACGCCGAGGTCGCACTGGCGATACTCGCATCGCGAGAGGTCGGCGGCGGCGCCACGGTGGAGCTCAGCGTCGACTGTCGCTACGCCGGCCAGAGCCACGAGCTCACGGTGCCCTCCGTCGCCGACTTCGAGGCCGAGCACGAGCGGCGCAACGGCTACGCACGACCGGGCGCGCCGATCGAGGTCGTGGCGCTGCGGGCGCGGGCGGTCGCCGCTGCGCCGCTCGACGTGACGTCGCTGCCGGTGCCCGGCTCGCGTGCGGACGCCGTCGGTCCGGCGGTGCTCGCCGAGCCCGACTGCACGGTGTGGGTGCCACCCGGGTGGCGGGCCGAGGTGGGGGAGGTGGGGGCATGGATCCTGCGGCGGACGTGAGCGCCGCGCCGG
>Ga0196963_10002749_pt1 | contig 10273 bp, 10 predicted proteins | sample S1_5metaG_FD_148600 | JGI IMG/M metagenome (GOLD analysis project Ga0196963, IMG submission 148600) | Soil microbial communities from Anza Borrego desert, Southern California, United States - S1_5 | ecosystem: Environmental > Terrestrial > Soil > Desert | place: USA: California | collected... | reverse complement strand
AGTGTGTCCACCAGAATATGGCGCTTACGGCCCTTGATCAGTTTCCCGGCATCGAACCCCCGTGGCCCAGGAACCGCTGTGCCCTTGACACTTTGGCTGTCCAGACAACCGGCCGTCGGGTGTTTATGGCGCCCGCATTTCTCCCGCACTCTTGCGCGCAACAGGTGATGCAGACGCTCCCAGGTGCCATTGCAGGACCAACGGCTAAAATAATAGTAAACCGCCGTCCAGGCCGGAAACTCGCGGGGCAGTTGTCGCCACTGGCAGCCCGTCTTCAGAACATAGAGAATGGCATTGATTACCTGCCGCAGACTCACCACCCGAGGCCGCCCCACTGCCGATACCGGCAGAAGGGGCTTCAGGTAACGCCATGCGCCATCGCTCAGGTTGCTCGGATAACGCTTCTTCCGCTTTTTTGATTCATGAAGAACCTAACTGATAATAAAATTCAACAGTCTAAATTTGAAATACGAAATTTCCAAACAGCTTCTAACGTAAAGCTAGCTATAGCGGCTTGCAAATATAAATCTCAGGGCCTGCAAACATCGCTCAGGACCCATATTATGTGCCAATAAGAAAATACAGACTATTCCAATGAATAGCAGTCATTGGAAATTGTTAGCTTCTGATGATCCCGAAACCAGGGCGACTGATGGTCCTGCCTTTCGTCATTACAAATCACCATGCCGTGTTCGTGTGCAAAACGATCCAGGGAAGCGCATGCCCGTCCTGTTCATGGGTGGAGGGTCGAAGATAAGCGCGGATAAAATGGGTCATGGGTACTATTAGGGTTATTTAGCCGAACCGGTCTGGTTAGGGTTGAGCTTTTATTGAATAGAGTGCCCTTTTTCGCCTTCGATAACAGGTTACCTTATTCGAACTGGAACAGGATGCCGGGCTGGGGTAAACTAAGTCAAATGAACTAAGCTAAATCAGGAGGACATGATGCGGACCTACAACATTCACGATGCTAAAACCCAGCTATCCCGACTGGTAGAGCAAGCCGCCAAGGGCGAGCCGTTTGTCATTGCCAAGGCCGGCAAGCCGATGGTCAAGGTGATCGCGCTCCATGCGCCGGAGCCTGATCAGATCAAGCGGTTCGGTTTTATGGCGGGCCAAATCCGGGTACCGGATGATTTCGACCGGATGGGCGAAGCGGAAATCGTGCAGTTATTTGAGGATGGCGAATGAAACTGCTGCTGGACACCCATCTGCTGTTGTGGGCGGCGGCAGGTTTTGACTCTCTGCCGCCGGCCGCCCAGCCGCTGATGAGCGACCCTGAAAATGAACTGTTCTTCAGCGTCGCCAGCCTGTGGGAAGTCGTGATCAAATGCGGCCTAGGCCGCGAGGATTTCCAGGTTGATCCGCACCTACTGCGCCGCGGCCTGCTGGACAACGGCTACAGCGAATTGCCGATCCTCAGCGAGCATGCGGTAGCCGTCGGCGCCTTGCCGCCGATCCATAAAGATCCCTTTGACCGCCTGCTGGTCGCCCAGGCCACGGTCGAGGGCATCACGCTGCTGACGGCCGACGCACGCGTGGCCGAATACCCAGGTCCGGTGCAACTCGTCTGACCAATGGCCGCCAAAAACAAGCAGCTGACCGTACTATCGGAAACTTGGCTGATGCTGGCGGCCAGCGGCCCCGGACGCCATGCCCAGGCCTATTGCGTTTTGCAGATCGGTTACTTCAAAGCCAAACAGGCCTTTTTCCGTTTCGACTGGGGCGATGTCGAAGACGATTGCGCCTTTGTGCTGAGCCGTTATTTCATCGGCGATGCGTTTGAACAGAAGCCGATCATCCACCATGAGCATTACACCCAGCGCGGGCGAATCGCCGAGTTATTCGGCTACCGGCTGTGGACTTCCGACTTCCTTCCGCAGCTCGCGCATCAGGCCGAGTTTGCACCAGCGTGAGAATCGCTTAAAAACCGAATTCCAATTATAAAGGAGGACGGTAAGGATTCCTTCGTAAATGAGTAACATCCCTGATTTGGTTACATCAGGAACGTCACGCCATAGTCAATCGGCTCCAAATCCCGCTCCCGCAGCTCGTACTTGCCAAAACGATTGGTGTGATGCGTCCGATATGGACTAAACGCAGCGGCCAATTCTGGCGTCAACTTCATTCCCTCCGCTTCCAGTTCCTTGAATGCCTGCGTCATCGTATGGCAATTGTGAAAAATCATCAGATTGGCAATCAGGTGATTGTACTTGATTATCTTCAACTGATCTTCGCGCACATTTTCCTCAATAGTGTCCGATCCGAAATACGCCCACTGCGCAAAGTTGTTAAAACCTTCGCACTTGTTTTGCGCCGCCTGGATGACCTGGCGTAGCGCATCGTCGCTGATATATTCCAGCAGAAATATAGTGCGGACGACCCGGCCCAACTCACGAAAGGCGAAATACAGTTTGTTTTTCCGGCTTGCAGTACCGAGCTTACGCAAGATGGTCGATGGTTGAATACGCCCGGCACGAATCGATTGCGCCACTTGCAGCATGTCCGGCAAATGACAGGCAATCAAATCCCAATCTATGGCATCCTTGGTAAACAGGTCATCAATATGTTTATACACTTCGTCGGCACTCGGGCGGAACCATTTCAAATCTTTCCAGTTGCGAATACGTGGCATCAGTTTGATCCCCAGCAAGAATGCCAAGCCATAAACGGGGTTTGAAGTCCAACGGTACGAAAATACACGTTAGCGTCTATGTTACGGCGCATTTTGATAAGGCCCAACCATCCATTTAAGGATCGAAAATAGTTTCAGAAAGCCGGTTTAGCGGCCTGAGCTGTCCTTTCTCGACCTGTTCTGTCAAAGTGAATGAGTAATGTCCCAGGACATTGACATGTCCGATCGCCAATGGCGATAACCGTTCCTCGTCTTCTTGGCTGATCGCTTGTGATTGCTGCCGTAAATGATCCAGCGCGGCTTGCATGTAGAGGGTATTCCACAATACGACGGCATTGGTCACCAAGCCCAACGCTCCCAGTTGATCTTCCTGCCCTTCGCGGTAGCGCTTGCGGATTTCGCCTCGTTGTCCATGGCAAATGACACGGGCCACGGCATGTCGCCCTTCACCCCCGGTTTAACTGGGTCAATATCCGGCGACGGTAGTCTTCATCATCAATATAGTTCAGTAGGTACAAGGTCTTGTTAATGCATCCCGCTTCGATGATGGCTTGCGCCAGGCTGGAAGGCCGATCGCTTCTCAGCAATGACCGGATGAGTTCCGATGCTTGCAGGGTGCCCAGCTTCAGTGACCCGGCGATCCTCATCATGTCGTCCCAATGCTGTTCAATCCGACGCGTGTTGATCGTGCCTCGGACCAGATCATCGAGTTCGCCATAATCGGCGTCTTTATCGATGCGCCAGAAAACCGCTTCGCCTGCGTCGGCCAGTCGGGGCGAAAATTGATAGCCGAGCAACCAGAATAAGCCGAACACCATATGACTGGTGCCAGCGGTATCGGTCATGATCTCCGTTGGGTTCAAGCCCGTCTGTTGCTCTAACAGTCCTTCCAGCACAAAGATGGAGTCTCTCAGCGTTCCCGGCACCACAATGCCGTGGAATCCTGAATATTGATCCGATAAAAAGTTATACCAGGTAATGCCTTTGCCGGCCGGGAAGTATTTTTTGTTGGGCCCGGCATTAATGGTCCGGACCGGCGTCACAAAGCGCATCCCATCCGCAGAGGCGACTTCGCCGCCGCCCCATTTTTGGGCCAGGGATAGCGTGGCCTGATAATCGACCAGCCGGGCGTTGGCTCGGGCCAGTGTCTCTGCCCGCAAGTAGTTCTGCTTGACCCAACTCAGGCGGTGGCGGGTTAGCGCCGGAACAGGCGGCTTGATTAGGGGCTCCAGGCCAATATTGCAGGCTTCGGCCAGGAGCACTGCGCAAACACTGACCGTTAGCTCATCGGCACGGGCATTGGCTTCGCTCACATGGGTAAATTCATCGGCAAAGCCGGTGTGAGCATGGATTTCCAAGAGCAACTCAGTGAGATCCACCTGGGGCAATAGCCCGGCAACCTGATCGCTGAGCCGCGTGAGGCTGGGCGGTTCATCCAGCTTATCCAGGTTGCTGAGGGTTAAGGCGGGCAGCTTGCCGGAACGGTCAACCCTGACCGCCGCATTGTCCGCCAAGCGGGCGGCGACTCGTCGGTAAGCGGTATCCAGCTGGTGGGCCAGGCTGTCAATAGCCTCGCGCGGCTGTACCGGATGTCCCAGCGAGCGGCACACCTGGATGCGATTCGCCTGCCAATCAGCCCCTTGCAGCAATTTGGCCCGGGGATCGCCCCAGCGGTCGCTGTTCTCGACATAGATATCCCGTCTGCGTAAGGCGTCTTGCAGTTTCTCCAGAAAGCACAGCGTATAACCCCGCTTAGTGACTTGTCCCGCCTGGTCAAAGACCAGCCGCTTCCAGGACGGGGCGACAATAGCGAGTGGCGGATGGTCCAGGGTCTGCTTGCGCAAGGGTTCCTGAGCGGCAAGATAGTTGAACGCCGCCAGCGTCATTTCACCGGCGGGCGCCGCCTTAAAAGTCAGGTCTTTGAGCAGCCGGGGCAAAAATCGCCTGACCCTGCCATACTGCTCAACCAGCTCATCATGGAATTTATCGTCATAGGGGCGAGCCAGATCATGGACGGTGGCGATCGATTTGGCCAGCCGTGCTTTGGAGATCCGGGCAAAAATGGCAGCGCGCAACTGGCTGTCCGGCGTTTCTTCTTGCAAGAGCAGGGCGCAGACATCCGCCAGTGCCAGCGCCGATTTATCCAAATCTTTCAGCGTCCGTAAACGATTCTTCTGGCCGAGCCGCTTGGCATCGCCTGTTATCCCCGTGATCAGCTGGTCAAGGACATCCAGGGCGTCATCGAGGGCCATGGTTTCAAAGGCTTTAACAAACGCTACCAAAATGGCCGTGCGCTTGTCCGCCGGCATCCTGGCTATTTTAGGCGCCGTGACCACACTCGCATAGCGAGCCAAACTCTTCAACCGTACCGGCGGAATAGAGGAAAAATCGAGCTCGTTGATGCGCCATTCCTTTAACTCGAGATAGCGATCCACGGCGGCATTGAAAGCCGGCCCACTGATCGTCACCGGGCCTCTCTGATAACGATCAAAACGCGTTGAGCGTGCGCCATCAGGCACTTCAAGCAGCGTTTCCAGCCGGGCTTTTTGCTCAACCGTTGGCAAAGCGGCTAGCCGCCGCCACAGTCGATTGGCAGCTCTTTCCCGGAGTCCGGCGATCAATCGGGATAAGGTCGATGCGCCCGGCAACAACACCTTGTTCTGGTTCAACCAGGCGGTAGCAAAGTCGAACAGCAAGCTGGGTTTTTCATTGCTGATCCAGGCTCGGGCATAAAGCAATCGGCTCAGGCGGAAGGCCCAGGGCGGATCGCTAAACTCGCGGTAGCCATAGCTTTTGCGGATAAGCGCCATGTGCTCGCGTTTAGTGTTTTCCCTTTGGGCGTAATCCACCAGGATAGCGCTATCCCTGATCGACAGCTGCCTGGCGACAAAGGTCTGGACATTGGCGGGCACCCGGGTCAGATCGGCAAGAAAGCAGCCCAAGAACCTGACGGCCGTGAGTTGCAAGGCAAGCCCCAATCTATTCCGGTCGCCCCGCCGGCTTGAAATGAAGGCCAGGTCGGCTTCATCAAGGTGAAAGTAACGGGCCAGCTGGACTTCGTTGGGCTCACCGGCAAACTGGCCGTACCGGCTTTTCTGTTCCGCGGTTAAAAAATCGACAGCCATCCCTTTTCCATTCCAGGCTTGCAATAAAATTCAATGGAAGATAAGGCTGTAGGTGTCCACAAACTTTATGATATTTAGACACTTATGAAATATTGCAACTTACTATGAACATTAATATTCATTTTCGTACCGCTGGACTTCAAATCCCCTATATAGCTTTCTCCATGGCATCCGCAAGCACATCGAAAATACGTGATGCATGACATTGTGCAACGTTAAAGCGCAGAAACTTTGAAGCCGATTGACTCAAACTGAACACATCACCTGGAGCCAACAGCACTCCTTGTCTCAAAGCCTCGCGCGACACTGTCGCTGACTGCAAGCCCTCAGGAAGCTGAACCCAAAGAAACATGCCCCCTTGTGGTTCAATCCAAGGTGAAATGCCAAGTTTTCTCAAACGGTGCAAAGTAAGTCCCATGGCATCCGCAAGTCGGTTTCGTAGCGCACTGAGATGGTGACGATAGGCGCCCTGTCGCAGTAGCGTATCAATTAGATTAGCGCCAAAAGTGCTATTGCCGAATGTAGTAGCGAGCTTCAGATCGATGATTTGCTCGGCCCAGTCTGGCCTAACGGCAATATAGCCACAACGCACAGAGGCTGAAAGTGTTTTTGAGAAACTGCCAACCTGAATGACTCGATCCAAGCCATCGAATGCTGCCAAACGAGGTGAGGGAGCTACTTCGAAGTCTGCAAAGATGTCATCTTCGATGATTAACAGATTGTAGGCTTCGGCCAATTTTAGTACGCGGTGAGCGACTACTGGCGCCAGAACTACGCCTGTCGGATTGTGAAATGCAGAATTAGTGATGTATAAGCGAGGGTGATGCCGTGCCAGAAGTTCTTGCATAGCTTGCACATCAGGGCCGTGTGGCGAGTAAGGGACGCCGATGATCTGTACCCGATGAGCTCGCAAGAGAGATTGGAAGTTGAAGTACCCTGGATCATCGATCAATACCGTATCTCCCGGTTCCAACAAGAACCGACAGATCAAGTCAATCGAATGTGTACCGGAGTCAGTCAAAATGATTTGCCGAGTTGAGGACATAACTCCCCGTTCGGCTAGTCGCCTGGAAAGCTGCTCACGCAATCCAAGGTGTCCGTATGGACGACCATATTCAAGCAACTCTGATTGCCGTTCTCGTGCCACCTGACGTAAAGCACGGCGTATTTCATTATCTGGTAGCCAGGACGGCGGTAACCAGCCGCAGCCTGGCTTGAGCAGGTCAGCTTCGGCTTCGAGTGATTGCCGAATAATCCAAAGTGGATCAATACTACGGTCAAGCGCTGGCCCTACCTCAGATAGTGACAGAGGTGGCAGGTGCCCACGCACGAAAAACCCCGACCCCCGTTTCGATACTATCATTCCATCTGCGGCCATCCGGTCATAGGCCTCGACGACTGTAGTTTTCGAAACACCCAGATGTTCGGCCATTTTCCTGATTGATGGAAGTCGTTCCCCAGGCACCAACGTACGAGCGGCCAGTTGACCATGAATCGTCTGGATTACCGCTGCTATTCGACTTCCATTCCGAGGATGAGGTATGTTTGGATCCATCTGTACTTGTAACTTTATCAAACAGTTCTTGTAAATTGTACCATTTTGTCTCTGTTGAGCAAGAGCATCCTAGTAGATACTTTTGCTTCACATTAAGTAAAAACCAGGGGACATAACAATGGATAAAAGATTTAACGGTTGGCCAAGTGGATTTCTTGGAATGTTGATTTTCAGTGGATCGTTACCAGCGACGCGGGTAGCACTCACGAGCTTCGACCCAATTTTTCTAACGCTTGCGCGCGCGACAATCGCAGGACTAATAGCCTCATTTATCCTGCTAGTTTCGAACAAGCCATACCCTCCACGACGTGATTACCTGAGTTTTCTGGTTGTGATATTTGGCGTAGTGGTAGGGTACCCGCTGCTTTCAGCGCTAGCACTTCGCCACGTTGGTTCTGCTCATGCCGTTGTTTTCCTCGGTTTATTGCCGATGTTGACGGCATTGTTTGGTGTGCTACGTAATGGCGAGCGTTTGCGCCGCGGATTCTGGGGATTTTCATTGCTAGGAGGTCTTGTAGTAGCCAGCTTCGCCTTAACGCAAGGTGTCAAAATATCGGTAATCGACGATTTACTGATGCTGGCCGCCGTCGTTGTATGCGCCTTGGGATACGCCGAAGGAGCGCGACTATCGCGCAATCTTGGTGGGTGGCAGGTGATCTGTTGGGCACTCGCGCTATCGCTACCATTGATGCTTCCACTAACTTTAATAAATTTACCAAGCAATCCATACCAAGCCAGTTGGCCTGCGCTATTTTGCTTGGCATATGTTTCTCTTTTCAGCATGCTAATTGGTTTCTTTTTTTGGTATCGAGGGTTAGCTCTTGGTGGAATCGCAGCTGTCAGCCAACTGCAATTGCTACTGCCGTTCTTCGGGCTAGGGTTATCAGCGCTGCTATTGGGTGAATCCATTAACTTGATAATGTTAATGTCGACGCTCGCAGTGGCCGTTTGCGTTGCAGGGACACGACGGTTTGCAACTCCAATTGAAAGAATTAGATCATGCGAATCTTGATGCTCGGCGCAGGTGGAATTGGCGGCTATTTCGGCGCAAGAATTCATCACGCAGGTGGCGATGTTACGTCTTTGGTGAGGCCGACACGGGCACACGACTTGTCAGCACATGGCTTTTACGTTATCAGTCCGCTCGGGGATCTCCATATCACGCCGAAAGTCATTACTTCAGCCCAAGATAACGAATCGAAAGGATTCGATGCTGTCATCTTGTCGTGTAAGGCTTACGATCTCAAGTCTGCCATTGACTCTGTTGCGCCCGCACTTGCACCTGAGGGTATTATCGTTCCTTTGCTCAACGGCGTTGCTCATCTAGCTCGTCTGGATAAAGAATTTGGCCGCGAAAGGGTACTCGGAGGTATAGCGCATATTGGCGTTACGCTGACTCCCGAAGGAAATATCCGGCATCTCAACGAACTTCATCGCCTAGTAATTGGCGGTCGAACCGAATCGACATCGCCGCTAATTAAAGACCTTACAAGAATGTTGGGTAGTTCTGGCTTCGATTTCTTCTTGTCACCAGACATTGAAAACGAAATGTGGGATAAATTTGTCTTCCTATCCGTTTTGGCTGGCGCCACCTGCACGATGCGAGCTTCGATTGGAGATATCTTGGAAACCTGTTCGGGTGAAGATTTCATTATAGGACTGTTTGACGAATGCTGTACCGTAGCTGTAAAGCACGGACACCAGCCAGGCCAAGAACGTCTTGCGCAATATCGAGCCCACCTTACCACACGAGGTTCTGTGAGCACAGCATCAATGCTTAGGGACATCGAACGCAAGGGTCTCACGGAAGCCGAGCATATTCTCGGCGATATGGTTCGTCGGGCAGCAACTCATGACATCGATACCCCCTTGCTGAAGATCGCCTACTCGCACTTGCAGGCTTATGAAATTCGTCGCACCCTCGAACAAACCTAACTTTTCGGCCAAGAGGGACGCTACACTAGCAAGCTGGCTTCCGAGCCCTAAACCCCAAACCGCGCGGTCATTCATGGCAAGATTTAAACTTTTCAATTTAGGGGTAAATTATAGAAAATTCTGAGAGAAATAAGCGGAAATTGGCTTCACGGGATTTTGAAGTCCAGGGGTACGTGTAGCGATCTGAAAACATAAATCGCAGGGCTTGCAAACAGCCATTTTTTCGACCCGGATTAACTGCCAATAGCCGATGCGTTCGACCCGAATTAAAATGAGAATAGGCCCGCATTATTTGCCAACAGCCTGCAAACATCACTCAGGACCCACATTGTGTGCCAACAAGAAATCAGAGGGGAATCCCAACTTGTTAGGCATTAAACAAACACCACACACAGGACAGTACCATGCACATCGCCATACTCACCTTCCAAGGCTTTAACGAACTGGACTCGCTAATCGCACTTGGCATTCTCAATCGAATCAAAAAAACCGCATGGCGTGTGACCTTGTGCTGCCCTGATCCAGAGGTCACGTCGATGAACGGTGTCACACTACGCGCTCAGTCGTTGCTAGAAGATGTCCAGTCGGCGGACGCTGTCATCGTAGGCAGTGGAATGCAAACTCGGGAGGTCGTCGCGAATCCAGAATTGATGGCTCGCCTTATGCTAAATCCTGAGCGTCAACTGATTGGGGCACAGTGTTCCGGTACTCTGATCTTAGCTAAGCTTGGTCTACTTGGAAAGGTGCCGGCATGCACCGATCTGACAACCAAACCTTGGGTACAGGAGTCAGGCGTCGAAGTTCTGAACCAGCCCTTCTATGCTCAAGGAAATGTTGCTACAGCCGGAGGTTGTCTTGCTTCTCAGTACTTGGCTGCTTGGATCATTGCCCGGATCGAAGGAATAGAAGCCGCAGCAGAGGCACTTCATTATGTAGCACCTGTTGGTGAAAAGGATGAGTACACATCCCGCGCAATAGAGAACATAACGCCTTACTTGCCACGATGATGCCTAAAGATAACGA
>Ga0196963_10002748_pt1 | contig 10275 bp, 11 predicted proteins | sample S1_5metaG_FD_148600 | JGI IMG/M metagenome (GOLD analysis project Ga0196963, IMG submission 148600) | Soil microbial communities from Anza Borrego desert, Southern California, United States - S1_5 | ecosystem: Environmental > Terrestrial > Soil > Desert | place: USA: California | collected... | reverse complement strand
CGTCGAGATCCAGGCCGGAATCGGCCGCTTCGGCCCCTATCTGAAGCACGGCGACGCCTACAAGAACCTCCCCCCCGACGACGACGTCCTAACCATCGGCCTCAACCGCGCCGTGGTGCTGCTGGCGGGCGTCGCGGCCCGTGCTGCGACGCCGGCGCGGGAGCTGGGCAACCACCCCAGGGACGGCAAGCCGATCACGGTCGGCAGCGGCCGCTTCGGCCCCTACGTCAAGCACGGCAAGCTGTTCGCCTCGCTCCCCAAGGGTGTGGCGGGCGAGCAGGTGACACTGGAGCAGGCGGTGGAACTGCTGGCGGCCAAGGCGGCCAAGGATGGCGGCAAGAAGGCTCCCGCTAAGGCCGATACCGCGGCCGAGGGCGAGGCGGCACCGGCGAAGAAGCCGGCGGCCAAGAAGGCCGCTGCCAAGAAGGACACGCCCAAGAAGACTGCCGCGAAGGCGCCGGCGAAGAAGGCGCCGGCCAAGAAGGTGGCCGCCGGGGACTGACCCCGGCCGCCCCGGAGGCGACCCGATGATCCTGCCCATCGCCGGCGTGCTGTCCCCGGACGCCGTATCCGCGCTGCGCGCCCGGGTGGAAGCCGCGCGCTTCCAGGATGGCGCCGCGACCGCGGGCTGGCATGCCCGCCTGGTCAAGCGCAACGCCCAGGTCGCGCCCGACGAGCCTGCGCTGGCCGCGCTGAAGGCAGAGGTGGAGGCGGCGCTCCGCGCCCATCCCGTCGTCGCCATGGCGGCACGCCCGAAGCGCTTCGGCCCGGTCCTGTTCAGCCGCTACGAGGCCGGCCAGGAATATGGCAGCCATGTCGACGACGCCCTGATGGGCGGCGTGCGGACCGACCTGTCCTTCACCCTGTTCCTGTCGGAGCCCGAGAGCTACCAGGGCGGCGAGCTGGTCATGGAGACGCCGGCCGGCGACCTCGCCTTCAAGCTGCCGGCGGGCGGCATGATCCTCTATCCCTCCACCACGCTGCACCGGGTGGAGACGGTCACCGCGGGCGTGCGCCTCTGCGCCGTCGGCTGGATCCGCAGCCACGTCCGCGACGCCGCCGAGCGTGAGCTCCTGTTCGACCTGGAGACGGCCCGCCAGGGCGTCTTCCGCGGCCAGGGCAAGACGGCCGAGTTCGACCTGCTCTCCAAGTGCCTGTCGAACCTGTTGCGCAAATGGGCCGAGGACTGACGCAGGTCGGCCGTTCGCCGGGCGCCTCTTGTGAAACGCGCCGGCTTTCCCCATTCTCTCCCGTTGACCCACCGAACTGATTACCGCCCCCGGCTGTCGGCCGTGGTCGGAACGGCAATGACGAGCGAGTACCAGCCTTGAAAGCCATCATTCTCAGCGCCGGCCAGGGCAAGCGCCTGCTGCCCCTCACCGAATCGCGGCCGAAGTGCCTCATCCCGCTGGCCGGGATCACCCTGCTGGAATGGCAGATCCGGGGCCTCGCCGCCAACGGCGTCAGCGAGGCGGTGGTGGTCGTCGGCTTCGCCGCCGAGGAGGTGGAGAAGGCCGTGCGGGCCATGCAGGTGCCCGGCATCAAGGTACGCACGCTGCTGAACCCGTTCTATACAGTCGCCGACAACCTCGGCAGCTGCTTTATCGCCCGTCATGAGATGCAGGGCGACTTCATGATCGTCAACGGCGACACGCTGTTCGAGCCGGCGGTGCTGGAGCGGGTCCTGCGCGAGGCGACGGCACCCATCACCGTCACCATCGACCGCAAGGACCGCTACGACGCCGACGACATGAAGGTGCAGACGAAGGACGGTCGCCTACTCGCCATCGGCAAGACCCTTCCGCTCGACATTGTCGACGGTGAGTCAATCGGCATGCTGAAGTTCACGCCCGAAGGCGGCGCCACCTTCCGGGCAGAGGTCGAGAACGCCCTGCGCAGCCTGGAAGGGCTGAAGCGGTGGTACCTCTCCGTCATCCACACCATCGCCCAGGGCAGCGAGGTCGGCACCGTCTCCATCCAGGGCCTGGAGTGGGGCGAGGTGGACTTCCCCGCCGACGTCTCCCGGGCGGAGCAGCTGGCCCAGGGCTGGCAGGCCCGCGGGGTGACCGCCGCGGCCGGCTGAGGCTCCCCCTTGATACGCCAAGCGGAGTTCGGGGATGCCGCCGCCATCGCGGCCGTCCACGTCGCCTCTTGGCGGGAGACCTATGGCGGGCTGTTGCACGACGTGGTGCTGGCCGCCCAGTCGGTGGAGGAGCGCACGGCCCGCTGGCACCAAATCCTCCGCTCCCCGGACAGGGCGTGCGACAACTTCGTCGCGCTGGCAGAAGGTGGGATCGTCGGCTTCGCCAGCAGCGGCCCGTGCCGCGGGGCCGGTCTTCCGGCCGATAGTGAGATCTACGCCATCTACCTGCTGCGCCGTGCCCAAGGACTCGGCCTCGGCCGCCGGCTTCTGGAGCACTGCATGGACGCGCTTTGGACCCATGGCCATCGCTCGGCCGGCCTCTGGGTCCTGGAGGAGAACCGCGGTACCCGCGGCTTCTATGAAGCCATGGGCGGCGTCCCCCGCGGCACCAAGGTGGAGGACGGCCTGCCGTACCGGGCCTACCTGTGGACAGATGCCGGCATCCGGCGCCGCCGGACCTCGCCCTGACGGACCGGCATTTCCCATCGCACGCGGCTGCCGTTGACTGGTACCGTCGCAGCAGCGGGAGGCCGGACGATGGACATCGAGGATTATGCAGCGTGGGCGGCCGCCCTGTCGGGCGTGTCGCCGGGCGGGTGCTCCGACCGGGAGCGGCTGTCCTATCTCGGGCTTGGGCTGGCGGGCGAGGCCGGCGAGGTCGCGGACCACGTCAAGAAGCTGCTGCGCGACGGGGATACGGCTTGGCGGCCCGAACAGGTCGCCGACGAGCTCGGCGACGTCGCCTACTACTGGGCGGCCCTCTGCGTCGCCGTCGGCCGCTCCCCCGCCGAGGTGCTGGCCGCGAGCCACGCGAAGATCACCGCCAAGGTCGCGGCGGCGCGGCGCCTGCCGGAAACCTGATTCCGACGGATGCCGCCGGTCAGGCGGACGGCAGGGCCGCCCGCCTGCGCAGGATCACCTCAGCCAGTTCCAGGTCGGCCGGCTTGTCCACGTCGATGGCCGCCTCGGCGAAGGGCATGTCGACCCAGCCGATGCGCGCCTCCGTAAGCTCCTCCAGCCGCTCCACCACGGCCGCGAAGGTCAGGCGCCCGGCGGCGAAGCGCAGCACGTGCCAGAGGCCCAGCAGCCGGATCATCTTCAGGGGCTGCTTGCGGTTCTGCTCCACCGCGCGCCAGAACTCCGCCACCCCCTTGGCGTGGGGCGTGCGGAAGGCGAACAGGTTGCAGCCGCTGGCGGTCAGGTCGGGGAAGCGCAGGTAGGTGCGCTGTGTCTCGGGATAGGCCGCGCGGATGGTCTCCGCCCGGGCCAGCCCCGCCGCGACGTCGGCGTCGGGCGGCAAATTGTACAGGAAGTGCTCCACCATCGCCGGCGTCAGCAGCGCGTGGTCGGCCGTGGTCACGAACAGGGGCGTACCGCAGGTGGCGAGCGTCGCCAGCACGCTGCGCGCAGGCGACCCGGCCGCCGGCAGCACCCTCACCCGCCCGGAGGCGAGGTGCGCCGCCATACCCGGCAGCCCCTCCACCAGTTCCGGCCGCTCGATGGAGACGCCGATGCAGCCGACGCCGCGGCTGGCCAGGAGCGTCTCCAGTACGCGCGCCAGCATCGGCGTCCCCGCGACCGGGACGACGGCCTTGTGCGAGAGGCCGGCATGCTTGGCGACCGGGTCCTCGGCCCCGCGGCTGCCGGCCAGGACCAGGGTCGTGATGCCGCCCGTCACGGCAGCGCCTTGCCGTAGATGCGGTAGGTCTTGTAGCCGCGGCTCTCGATCGCCTCGATCATGGCGCGCATGGGCTTGTTGTCCTCCAGGATCCAGCTCAGCTCGATCTGGCGGTAGCCGCGCTCCAGCGCGCCCCGGCGCATGCCGTCGACGATCAGGAAGGGCATGACGGCGCCCAGCCACTTGCCGGCGTACTTTCGCCGCACACCCATCAGCGGCACGCGGGCGGTCTTCAGCCCCTTCACTTTCAGGCGCCACAGCAGCTTGGCCCATCCGAAGGGCAGCAGGTGGCCCCCGAGGTCGCGGATCGCCTCGTTGATGTTGGGCAGGCAGACGCCGAAGGCCGCCGGCTCGCCTTCCACCTCCACGAACCAGACCAGCCGCTCGTCGATCAGCGGCTTCATGGCGTTCGCCATGTGCTGGATTTCCGCCTCGGTCAGCGGCACGAAGCCCCAGTTGCCGGCCCAGGCGTCGTTGAAAACCTCCGTCAGGGCGCGGATGTCCTCCGCGTAGCGCTTCATCGACAGGGTGCGGAGGGTGACGCCCTCGGGAAGCCGGCGCTTCAGCATGGCCCGCGGGCCGGGGGGCAGTTCCTTCGCGATGTCGTAGAGATAGGCGATGACGTCCTTCTCCTTGCCGTATCCCTGCTCTTCCAGGCGGCGGGACACGTAGGGACGGTCATGGCCCATCAGCAGCATGGGCGGCTTCTCGAACCCCTCGACCAGCACCCCCATCTCCTCGTTGATGGACAGGTTGAAGGGCCCCAGGACGCGCCGCATGCCGCGCGCGCGCAGCCAGTCCTCCGCCGTGCCCAGCAGCGCCGCGAAGACTGCCGGGTCGTCCTCGGCCGCCAGCATGCCGAAATGGCCGGTCTGGTCCTTGTGCGCCTCCAGCGACAGCCGGTCGACCTGGGCGCTGATGCGGCCCACGTCGCGCCCGCCGCGCCGGGCAATCCACATCTGGACCTCGGCGTGCTGGAAATAGGGGTTCTTGGCCGGCGACAGGGCCTCGTGCCGCTCCATCAGCAGGGGCGGCACCCAGTTCGGGTCGTCGGCGTGCAGCGCGAAGGGCACCCGGATGAAGCGGTCGAGATCGGCCTTGCCGGAAACCGGCACGATCTCGATGTCCGGGTCGAGGGCCGCCCGCGGCGCCAGCTCCGCAGCGCTCACGACGCTTCCGCCGCCTGGGTGGCGTCGGCGTTGCGCGGCTCCCGGGCGCCGGGCGGCCGGTCGCGCGGGGGCGCGCCGGTCAGTTCCTGGACCCAGGGATAGCGCTTGGCCTCCTCCACATCGTAGCCCAGGTTGAAGACGTGCGGGCTACGCGGGCGCTGGCGCACCTCACCGTAGTAGCTGCGGAACAGCCGGTCCGGGAAGAAGCTGACGATGCCGTAGTTGCCGTCCTCGTTATGGAAGTGGTGGGCCATGTGAAGCTGCTTGATGCGCTTCAGCCATTCCGACTTCGGCCTGTAGTTCAGGTGCTGAATGCAGTGGCAGAACTCGTAGAAGCAGGTCGTGCCCAGCCCGACCGACAGCGCCGCCAGGGCCCCCGGCACGCCGTCGATCAGCCAGCCGACCGGCAGGGTGACGCCGGCGATGGTCGGCAGGGTGTTGACCAGCGAGCCGAACAGGACTTCCAGCTTGTGCGGGTCCTGGTGATGGTCGAAGTGGACCCGCTTCCACATGGCGGCCGACCACTTCATCTTGTAGAGCCAGCGGCCGTGCAGGATGTAGCGGTGGATCAGGTACCAGGCAACCGGGTAGATGGCGGTCGCCAGCAGGCCGGCCAGCGCGATGCCGGTCCAGCCCTCGGCCAGCCACAGGGCGCCGATGCCGCTGGCGACCGTCAGGGCCGCATAGACCACGATCGCCGGATAGGTCCAGTAGGCGACCCACAGCTCCCTCAGGTTCATGCGCCCGAGATCGTAGCTGCGTCCGCGCCAGGTATCGCCCCACATGCCCATCGCACCCGAAAAGACTGTCCTCCGCCCCTGCGGCGGAACCGTCAGAAGCTAGGACTACCCCGCCCGCGCTTCAAGGCTGGATCGGGCATGGCAGGCCGTTCCCCGGCGATGGGCGCCGGGTGAGGCACCGGGGACACGGCGGCACGCCCTGCCCTACCCCGCCATCTCCGCCGGCGGCTTGGCGATCAGCCAGGCCGTGCGGCCGGCGTGCCAGGCCATGGTCAGTCCCTGCCAGGCGACGACGACCAGGAAGGCCGCCTCCGGCCGGTCCAAAGCCAGCCCCGCCGTGAAGATGACCAGGTTGACGTTGCGCCGGGCGATCCAGGTGCGCACGGCCGCGTCCAGGGAGGTGACCGCGTGGAGCCCGCGCTTGAAGCGGGCCTTGGCGATGCCCAGCACGATGCGGTCGGCGACGTAGAAGGCCACCAGCCACAACCCCGCCGTCCACAGCGCGTAGTCGGCCCCCCTGGTCGCGATCAGCCCCGAAGCCCAGCCCAGGTACCAGAGCGGCGGGTGGACGATGTCCAGCCCATGGTCGAGGAAGTTCCCGAAGGCGCTGTCGGTCAGGGTCAGGCGCGCGACCTTGCCGTCCACACTGTCCAGCACGGTCATGGCGAAGGCCATGGCGAGGCCGGACCAGAAATGGCCGTACATGAACAGCGGCACCGCCGCGAAGGTCAGCACCGTGGACAGGATGGTGATGGTGTTCGGGTGGATGCGGTAGCGGGTGCAGAGCTTCACCAACTGCCAGACCAGCGGCGGGTAGACCCACTTCGTCAGGAAGTCGGTGGAGCCCTTGTAGTTCGACCGAAACATCCAGTATTCGCGGTCGGCCTTCACCGTTTCGTCCGGCACCGCGAACAGCCAGAAGGGCAGCGAGCGCCGCAGGTTGGTGATGAAGCTGGGGAAATCCTCCGGCATCAGCTCCGCCGCGACGCCGGAGGCGGACAGCCGGTCCGCCAGCGCCAGCACGCCGTCTCCCTGCCCGAGTTGCCCGGCGGCATCCGGGTTCAGCCGGAGCGCGGCGGCACGCTCGCGCCCCTCCCCGCCGAAGGCGACGACGGATCGTCCCTCCTCGGCCAAGTAGGCGATCAGCCGCGGGTCGACGGCGGCGGCGCCGTCCAGCACCATGACAGGCCCCTCGCCCTCCGCCAGGAAGCGGGCCAGCCGCTCCGCCGTGGTACCGGCCTCCGCACGGCCCTCCACGGCGACGCCGTCATGCACCGGAACCCTTACGGTCGGGCCGGACAGCACGACGAGCCCGGGACGGTCCTTCAGCTTCGACAGCGCCCGCAGGTGCCGCTCCACGGGGGAGAGGCCGAACAGGCCGAGCGCCCCTTCCACGTTCGCCGTATCGATCCAGATCCGCATCATCCCTCGACATGCACGAGTATCGCGCCGCCGATGCTGGCGAACAGCACCGTGGGCGCCCAGGCGGCGAGTGCCGCCGGCAGGGCGCCTGCCTCGCCCAGCGCGGCCAGCATCCCGTCCGCCAGCAGGTAGCACAGCCCGATGACCACGCCCACCGCCAAGCCCTTGGACAGCGTGCCGCCGCGCCGCATCCCGTGCGCGACCGGGGCGGACAACAGCAGCATGATCAGGCTAGCAAGCGGGCCGGCATAGGTCTCGTGCAGGCGGGTCCGGTAGTAGGCGGGGCTGTTGGCGCCGGCCCACTCCCCCGACAGGATGGTGCGCAGGCGCATCGCCGGGATGCGCTCGGTCGGCGCGGCCACCTCCACGACGTTGGTCGGGTGCAGCCCGACCTCCCACGGCATGGCGTCCAGCACCTGCACGTCGCCCACGGCGCCGGGCTTCAGCACCAGCCGCCGCACGCCGTGCAGCATCCAGGCGCCGTCGGCATAGGTCGCGCGCTCGGCCGTGACGCGCTCGGTCACGCGTCCCTCGGTGTCGCGCGGGAAAAGCTCCACCCGGTCCAGCACGCGGCCCTTCTCCAGGACCCTGCCGACCGAGACGACGGTGGCGCCGGCGCGCAGCCAGACGGTCTTCTCCTCCCTCGCCTCCTCGCCGGGCGGCGCCCCCTCCTGCCACCAGGTGAGGAAGGCCCGCTCCGCCCTAGGCGCCACCTGGTCGCTGAGGACGAAATGGAAGACGGAGACAGCCAGCGCCGCGGGCGTCAGCACGAGCAGCAGCCGGTAGGGCGTCATGCCCGCCGACTTCAGGGCCACGATCTCATTGTTCTGGGCCAGCCCCAGCAGGGTGGCGAGCGAGCCGATCAGCACCGCCAGCGGTACCAGCCGCTCCACGATGACAGGCAGGCGCAGCAGGGCGTACCAGGCGATGTCGCCGACCCCGCCGCCGCGCTCCAGTACCTGGCTGGCGGCGTCCAGCAGGTCGAGAAGCTGCAGCAGGGCGGTGAAGGCCAGCAGGGCCGCGAGGAAGCGGGTGAGGAACGCCTTGGAGAGATAGCGGACGAGGATCACGTCTTCCTCCGCCACCGCGGGAGCACGCGGAGCGCCCCCTGGAACATGTGGTCCACCACCTCCAGCGCGCGGGTGAAGGGGTTCTCGCCCGGCCGGGCCTGCGCCCGGCGGAAGACCCAGATCGCCAGCGCCGCGAACAGCACGAAGGGCACCCAGACGCCGTAGGCCGGGTTGGCGCGGCCGAGATCGGCCAGGCTTTCCCCCATCTGGATGGAATGGTGGTAGACGACCAGGATCACCGCCGCCAGCGCCACCCCCTGCCCGCGGCGCGACCGCTTGGCCGCCATGCCCATCGGCACCGCCAGCAGCGGCAGCAGCGGCAGGCTTAGCGCGCGCACCAGCCGGGCATGGAACTCGGCCGACAGGCGGCTGTCCGGTATCAGGGATGCCGGATCGTTCCGCTCCCGCAACAGTTCAGGCAGCGTCAGCTCCCGCTCGCTGTTGCCGCGGGGGCGGTAGGGCGGCGCCTGGAGCGTGAACTCCCGGTCCAGGGTGAGCGTGCCGAACCGCAGCACCTGCGCGCCGCCGTCGGCGCCGGTCCGCACCTGCACCCCGTCCTGCAGCGTCAGCAGCAGGCGGCTCATGTCGTCGTTCACCCCTACCCGGCCGCGGGCGGCGGAGGTCACCCATTCCTCCTCCCCGCGCTTCTGGTGGACGAACACGCCCTCCAGCTGCCGTCCGGTGGGATCGACATGGTCGGCGGAGATGGTCACCCCCTCGCCCGCATCGATGAAGGACACCTCGGTCACGGTGGCGTCCCAGGCGGCGTTGGTGACGAAATGGTACAGCGCCCGGTAGCCGTAGCGGCTGTAGGGCTGGATGAAGCCGAACAGGGCGACGCTGAACACGGCCAGCCCCAGGCCCAGCCACAGGAAGGGACGGGCGATCCGCTGGATCGACAGGCCGCTGGATTGCAGCGCGTCCAGCTCGTTGTCGTCGCCGAACTTGGCGACGACGATGAAGATGCTGATGAAGAACGCCGCCGGCAGCGCCAGCCCAAGATAGTGAGGGACCAGGTTGGCGGCCATGCGGATGATGATGTCGAAGGCGCCGCCACGGTGCGCCAGCAGGTCGAACAGCCGCAGCAGGCGCTCCAGCAGCAGTGCCACCAGCACCACGGCCAGGGACGCCAGCAGCGGCTTCGCCGTCTCCGCCAGGATGTAGCGGTCGATCAGCCGGGTGCCGAAGGGCACGCCGGGCCGGACCCGCTCAGCGATGCTCATCAGCCGGTGGCCCCCGGCCAGTGAGCCTTCAGCTGCTGGACCAGCGCCTGCAGGTCCTCCTCCGGCAGGGCCGTGGCGTTCGCCAGGTTCGGCGGACCGGGCCAAGCCGTGTCCGGGAAAATCCGTCCGCGGAACTCGCGCTCCCCCTCGTAGCGGGGGATGACGTGGAAGTGGACGTCGGGGTCCACCATCATCAGCATCAGGTAGTTGATGCGCTGGTAGCCGACGAATTCGCCCAGCATGTGCTCCACCGCCTGCACGACGGGCTGGAGGCCGGCGAAGGCCGCGGGGCTGACCTGCCCGAAGGCGGTGACCGGATCGCGGCACACCAGCACCAGCGAGCCCAGCGTCACCTGCTGCGGGCGCACCAGCACGCTCCAGGTGGGCGTCCCGGCGACCAGCGTGTCGGGATAGCCGAACTTCAGCAGGGTTGGATTGCTCATGGGCTCCGGTCTCGCGGTTCCGGCCGAAAAAGGATGTGACGGCCGCCACAGAATCTTAGGGGTGTCCGTACTAGTCTAGAGATATGCCGCGGGCCAAGCAAACCGCTCGCAGCCCCTCAACGACACCACCGGCCATGCGTTACGCCCTGACCTTCCTCGCCTTCCTCCTCGCAGCCTCTCCCGCGGCCGCTGCCGATGCCGGCTGCCCGGACGGCGACGTGCGCCTGCAGGTCACCGTCAAGGGCGTCAAGAAGCCGAAAGGCGAGGTCGTCGTGACCGTCTACCCCGACGACGCCCAGCGCTTCCTCGCCAAGGGCGGCAAGGTCGCGCGCGTCCGCGTCCTGGCGACGGCGCCGGACACCAGGGTCTGCCTGCCCGTCCCCGCCT
>Ga0196963_10002746_pt1 | contig 10281 bp, 5 predicted proteins | sample S1_5metaG_FD_148600 | JGI IMG/M metagenome (GOLD analysis project Ga0196963, IMG submission 148600) | Soil microbial communities from Anza Borrego desert, Southern California, United States - S1_5 | ecosystem: Environmental > Terrestrial > Soil > Desert | place: USA: California | collected... | reverse complement strand
AAAAATCATTGCTTTCATAACCGCTACAATCGACATAAAAGCAGCCTGGGCTATGAAGTGGCCTTTATCGTGAGCATACAGTTGTGAAAGGTCGGCACCATTCCAGAAATAGGTGGCAGTTGCGGGTTTGTAAAGTGCGTACGCCGTCTTGAAAATGATACCTCCGGCTTCAATACATAGTCCCAGAAAAATAATCCAGGACAGAACATTCAGCAGATTCAAAATCTGCCTGGTACTAATTTTAATTTCCATTATTGTCGTTTTGCGTTCAACGTAAAAGTATAAATATTTATTGAAAAACAATAAATATTATTTGAATTAGCCAAAACTTCCCTTATACCCAAGTATGCGATAATTTAAATGGTTCTGGTGTCAAATCCTATCAGGTCAATTCCTTCCGAAAAATTTCTCTGATAAGGCTACCATTTTCCAGTTGCCAATGACTGACCACACGTGACGTGTCAACAACACGGCAATAGACGACCTTGACATATCACGCAATCTGCTAAACGCCGCAAATGTGCAGCAGTTCGTACATCATCTCTTATGGTTTGGGTTTCTTCATCCCAATCGCCAAATCCTACATTACACACGTTTGTTCCGATTAAAGTGTACTGTACAAACTTTTAATTGTGCCTCTCGGCCCCAGAACTTAAAAGCTTTATTTATACACACCCCACCATCTAACCCAAATCATTGTCTGCAATCACTTAACTTTATTTATACCCCTTAAAATGATGCTTATGAGAGGGCTTTACTTTGCAGCGTTCCTGCTCTTTGCCATTTCTGTGTCCGCACAACAAGCAACCACTAATACCAGCGGGAGTGGACAAGCCGGCAATATCATTCTCGACTGGAGCCTCGGCGAACTAACCTTAGTACATACAGTTCAAAACGGAAACCTTGTATTCACCCAGGGCTTACACCAGGGTGTCCTGATAGACCTGAACGCTTCCGGAAGCGTCATAGCCCACGGAGAACTGCTGGTATATCCCAACCCCGCCCGGCGCACACTCAACCTCGGCATCGGGTTTTTTGAAACAGGCACGCTTTCATTAAGACTGTTCAGTCCCACCGGAGCCCTCCTGCGCCAATCCGAATATCCCATCACCGCCTTTGGAAACAGGCACATTGATTTAACACCCTACGCCAACGGTGTGTACATGCTGCACGCAGTGTTCACGCCTACCAACGGACAACCGCGCAAAAACACCTATAAGATCCTCCACCTGCAATAAATCCTGCCATTTACACAACACCTACTATATGTTCCGAATTCTATTCTTATCCGTGCTGCTGATCACAAGCATCGCGACAGTGGGCCAGGTGCCTAATAAGTTCAACTACCAGGCCGTAGCCCGCAACTCAACAGGACAATTTATTCCCAATGCCAATATCAACCTGAGGCTCTCCCTGCTTGCGGGCAGTCCCACGGGTGCTACAGTGTATTCGGAAGTTAGAAATGTAACTACCAATAACGCGGGTCTGTTCTCGGTGGTCATTGGCAGCCCCGGCGCCACCTCCACTACCGGCAGCATGGCCGCCATCGACTGGAGCCAGGGCAACATGTACCTTAAAGTAGAAGCCGATCCCCTTGGCGGAAACAACTTCATCGCCATGGGTTCCACCGAACTTGTAAGCGTACCGTACGCCCTTTATTCAGTTAATGGCCGCAAGGGTGATCCCGGTGCTACCGGTCCTGCCGGTCCTGCTGGCCCCGCCGGTCCCGCTGGTCCTCAGGGTCCGCAAGGTCCCGTAGGCGCTACCGGTCCGCAAGGCCCTGCTGGTCCTATTGGTCCCACCGGTTCTCAAGGCCCGCAAGGTCCTCCCGGAGCAACCGGTCCTGCTGGTCCCGCTGGTCCTGCCGGCCCCACAGGTTCTCAGGGTCCTGCCGGCCCTGCTGGTGCAACCGGTCCTGCCGGTCCGCAAGGTCCAGCCGGACCACAAGGCCCCCAGGGTCCTGCAGGTACGGACGCGCAAACACTGAGCATATCAGGTAACAACCTGAGCATCTCAGGAGGCAACACGGTAACGCTTCCATCAGGCAGCACCTTCACCATTCCCTACTCAGCCTCGCAGGCTTCGGCGGGTACACCCCTGTTTTCTATGACCAATACGTCCACTACCGGTAATGGCATTGCATTGCAAGGCTCGTCCGCCTCTACTGCAAGTGGTACGGGAGCTACCTCGGGTGCCACTGGCGTTCTGGGCGAACTGACGGCTACTTCAGGCGGCGGCTTTGGTGCAGCCGTCAGAGGCATTAACCGCAGCACCAGCAGCCTTGGAGTAGGCGTAGTAGGTTTCCATGCAGGTTCCGGATACGGTGTGTACGGTGAAGCTCCTTCCGGGTACGGATTGGTAGGTACTTCCACTTCAGGATACGGACTGTATTCAACCAGCTCTTCAGGCTACGGAGCCTATGTCTCCAGTTCATCCGGATTGGCACTGGTAGCAGGCAGTGGCAATGTGCTGATGTATAATACCCTCACAGCCGGCCGCACTTCTATAGGCAGTTCCTCCAACGGCGTGAACGGCTATACTACCAGTGGAATCGGCGTATATGGCCAGTCTACTGCCACCGCAGGCGGCGGTGTGGTAGGTGATGGCCGTTACATCGGCGTGCAGGGCACTTCCACCGGTGCAGACCCCAACCGCCAGGCCGTACGGGGCGATAATTTTGGCTCCACCACAGGTTACGCAGGTGTGTTCATAGGAACTGTAGGCGTGTTTGGAACGCTCACCAAAACCGCAGGCTCCTTCCAGATAGATCACCCACTGGACCCATCGAACAAATACCTCGTGCATTCTTTTGTGGAATCACCGGACATGAAAAATATCTACGATGGCATAGTGGTCACCGATGGCAACGGCGATGCCGTAGTAACCATGCCGGACTGGTTTAATGCATTGAACATCGATTACCGTTACCAGCTTACCTGCATCGGCCAGTTTGCACAGGCAATCGTATCGCAGGAGATCAAAGGCAACACATTCCGCATCAAAACCGATAAGCCCAACGTAAAAGTGAGCTGGCAGGTAACAGGCACGCGTAACGACCCATATGCACGCGACAATCGCCTGCCCGTAGAAAAACCGAAAGCCGCGCATGAAAGAGGAAAATACATTTACCCGCAAGGTTATGGCCGCGGCAAAGACGCATCGCTGGACGCTATCAGAACCGGCATTACAAACGTTGAGCTCAAAGACAACAATCAGATCAAGCCGCCGGTACCACCACAGCAATAACAATACAAACAACCATAACAAAAAAAAGCCACCTCACGGTGGCTTTGATCTACATCTAAACAAGAAACCTAAATATACCGGTTTATCATATTTTCCAACCACTCCTGGCGGCCGCTGCGCGTTTGCGGCTCGCCGTTATCGATGGCAAACTGGCGCAGGTCCTCGAGAGATAATTTGCCCTGCTCGAAAGCCTTGCCCATGCCGGAATCAAAAGAAGCATAACGCTCTTTGCGGAACTTTGAATAGTCGGATCGCTGCAGTACGTTGTCGGCAACAATCAACGCCCTTGCAAAAGCATCCATGCCGCCGATATGCGCATAGAACAGGTCTTCCGCATCCGTTGAATTACGACGGATCTTGGCATCAAAGTTCACTCCACCACCCTGCAATCCACCAGCCTCCAGTATCACCAGCATAGCTTCCGCCAGCTCATTGATATTATTCGGGAACTGGTCCGTATCCCAGCCATTCTGGTAGTCACCCCTGTTGGCATCGATAGAACCCAGCACACCTGCATCGGCCGCCACCTGCAACTCGTGCGAAAATGTATGGCCGGCCAACGTAGCATGGTTCACTTCGATGTTGATCTTGAAATCATTCAACAGATCGTACTGGCGCAAAAACCCGATCACCGTTTCACAGTCGTAGTCGTACTGGTGCTTGGAAGGCTCGGCCGGCTTAGGCTCGATGAAGAAGTTGCCCTTAAAGCCGTTCGCCCGCGCGTAGTCCTTAGCCGTGTGCAGGAACCTCGCAAAATGCTCCTTCTCCCGCTTCATGTTTGTATTCAATAAACTCATATATCCTTCCCTTCCGCCCCAGAACACATAGTTCTCACCACCCAGTTCGATCGTTGCATCGAGGGCTGCCTTCACCTGTGCACCGGCATGTGCCAGCACATGAAAATCAGGATTGGTAGCCGCCCCATTCATATAACGCTTGTGCGAGAACAGGTTTGCCGTTCCCCACAACAGCTTCACACCACTCTCCTGCTGTTTTTGCTTCAAATAGGCGGTAATGGTCTGCAACCGCTTCTCGTTCCCCGTGATATCGCTCGTATAATCGATGGCATCCACATCATGAAAACAATAGTAAGGCAAGCCAAGCTTTGTTATGAATTCAAAAGCAGCATCGGCCTTTGCATAGGCCCGCTCTACGGGGTCTGAAGATTCATCCCAGGAAAAGAAATGCGTTGGACCACCAAAAGGATCAGTGCCATTTCCATTGAAAGAATGCCAGTAGGCGCAGGCAAATTTAAAATGCTCCTTCATGGTCTTGCCCGCCACTACCCTGTTCTCATCGTACCAGCGAAAAGCAAGCGGATTATCACTCTCCACGCCCTCATATCTGATCTTCGGGATATTCCTGAAGTACGTTTTTGTTTTTGATGTAACAGTCATGTGATTAAGTTTATCGGGCAGGGCAATGCCCCAACCCCATAGGTTTGTAATTATCGATCTTTAAAAAAAGGAAGGATGAAGACTCATCCCTCCTTTACGATTGCTTATATGAAAATTGCTGTGCTATGCAAAAGCATTAGTAACCCGGGTTCTGGTACGCCTGCTTTTCTTCGGCCGTCATCTCCATACCATCGATCTGGCCTTGAGGAATAGGTCTCAGGTAATGTTTAGGCTCAATGGTACGTGTAACGGTCTGTGGCGTATGGTTGCCATAAGCCGCTCCGCCAATACGGTAGGTACCGGCAAGCTCATTCCATTTTTGCGTACGAACCAGGTCGAACCAGCGAAGACCTTCTCCGAAGTATTCACGTGAACGCTCTGCAAGGATGTAGTTGATGTCGATGGTAGCAGGAGTAGCGGCCACCATGGCAGCACTGTTGTCCTGCACAAAAACAGCGTTGTTCTTGTTGGAGAATTTCCATTTACCTGCGCGTGCACGGATCACATTGATCAGGTCGCGGGCAGATTTTCCTGCAACAGTGGTAGCACCTTTAACAGCAGCTTCCGCAGCTATAAAGTAAAGCTCAGAGAATTTTGCAATTTTAAACGGACGGGTGCTGGTAGCGTTGGGCTGACCCAAACCATTACCATTATCAGTACGGTATACGCCCATTTTCCAGAGACCGGGAAATACTATCCTGCTGATGCCGCTGGGATGGACCACGAAATCGGCGCGGCCCGGCAATACGCCTGCACCAACACCATTGGAAACTTTTCCCGGGAAGTTTGCCCCGGTAGGATACACAATGCTGCCTGCCTGGCTATCATCCTCCAGGAAGCTCAGTATAGGCTGACCCGGTGTTACCGGCATGTCATTGGCATTGTACAGCGTTGCGTTGGTGGTACCGCCCTTAGGCCAGTTACCCCTGTAAACGGTGCTGAAAGTTCCATCGTAACGTGAATCCAGCGTTTTATCAGAGAAAGTGTTCAGGAATACGTCAACCGGCGGAGCCATACGAATGTATGGGCGTCCCAGGCTCTGCGCTGCCTCGCGTTGAACGGAACTCACCGCAGTACCGGTTCCGTCAGGGTTGGAAGCGCTCCGGATCACCGTATAGTTCCAGGTCACCATCCACACAGCAGAGTTGCTGCCCGTAGGCGGATTATTAATCTCGCTGCCAAAGCAGTTGAGGCATGAACCGTTATAGAACTCGCTTTCCTGCGTATGATCTGCATAAAGCAGCATCTCCTTGTTACGGTCATTACCACCTACATGCAGGTCATAAAAAGTCTCTACCAAACCATAAGGACCAGGATCATCAATAGCCTGCGTAGCTATGTCATAAGCCCGCTGGAAATACCAGTTCGCATCATGGCCGTCAGGATCGGTCCTCGGACTTGCAGGATAAGTAGGAATGTTATTGGGGTTCTGCAGCCACCATCCATAGGTGAGGTAAGCCTTGGCCAGGTAAAGGCGGGCAACTGTTTTGGTTACACCACCCGTTACGCGCGGATTTGCAGGCAAATCATTTATCGCCGTGATCAGGTCGGGAAATACGGCCTTGGTATACACCTCGGGAACCGTGTTGCGCACGGATTTCCTGTAAGCAGTGGTGTTGAATTTCAACTCTCCTGCACCGAGGTCCAGGGGCACACCGCCAAACGTTTGCACCAGCAGGAAGTAATCGAACGCACGGAAAAATCTTGCTTCAGCTATCAATGCCGCAGGAATGCCTGCAGCCGCTGCATTCTCAATGATACCGCTTGCCGTGTTGATATTGGCGAACGCAGTTCCCCACAGCACATCGGAACGGCTGCTGGCAGGCGTAATTTGTCCTACGCCGCTCAGGTCCATGTCCCTGAAGTTGGCATCAGCACTTTGTGCGTAAGTATATTCATCGGTACCTGTTTCCAGCGTATTGTAATAATACGGCTGGCCAAATATGAAGCGCAGGTGCGCGTACTGCGAAGTGATACCACCCAGCACACCTTTTTCGGTTTTGAAGAATTCGGGCGTGTAGATACTGCGGGGTTCCTCCTGCAGGATCTTACTACATCCGGTAAATAACACCACGAGCAGTGTTGTTATCATTACAGATCTCATACGTGTATGTTTCATGTTCGTAATGTTTTAGAATGACAGATTAACACCAATGATGTAGTTGCGTGTTGACGGCGTGTTATAACCTACAGTCAGCAGCCTTCTCAGCAGGTCCTGGTTGCTGGAGATAGCACCGGCTGAAGACACGTTCTGATCTCCGAAGGAGTTAGGCTCCGGATCCAGTCCCGATTCCTTGTGGAATTCAGAGAACAACACAAATGGGTTCTGCACTGTGAAGTACATCCGCATCTTAACATTGGAGTTCCTCATCAGTCGGCTGAAGTCGTATCCAAGCGATATGGTACGCACCTTCAGGAAAGAGCCATCGAAGTAACTGAGCGTGCTTCCGTATTTTGGGTTGTCACTGCTCACAATACCACCAGGCTTGGGATATTTTGCATCAGTATTGGTAGGCGTCCAGTAATCTACGTCGAGGTTGTTCCTGCGGCCGCTCAGCAGGTTCAGGTAACCGCTGGAGCCATGGATGGTGCTGAAAAGGATTCCACCTTTTCTGAATATACCTACAACACTAAGGTCAAATCCTTTATACCCTACGCGTGTGTTGAAACCGCCCTGGAATTTAGGATCAACATCCAGAATCTGCCTGTCGGCAGGTCCGATAGCTCTTACGGGCTTGCCATCTGCACCATATTCACCGGTATATTCTACCCTGATCATACCCACATTACCACCGGGTTCCAGGATGTTCATGAAGTTATCGGCGCTGTCCTTGCTGGAGTTCCAAAGACCGATCCGCTTGTAGTCGAATATGGCATTGATGTTATGTCCCACGAACCACCAGTTGGATTCGTCGCGGGTTTGACCGGAAGCCAGTGATGTCAGTTTGTTGCGGTTCACATAGAAGTTAATGCCTGCATCCCAGCTCCAGCCATTGCTGTTATCTATGATGGTGCCGTTCAGTGCAAGCTCAAAACCTTTGTTCTCGGTAGTACCGATGTTGGAAGCGATGCTGCCCACACCAGCGGTTTGCGGCAGGCCAAGCCTCAGCAGCACATCCTCTGTTTTTGTTATGTAGTACTCGATGGTACCGGTCAGGCGGTTCTTGAGGATAGCGAAATCCACACCGATGTTGAACGTCTTGGAGAACTCCCATCCGAGGTTGGGGTTGGGAATCTGGCTCACATAGTATCCTGTTCCGTAAGTGGAAGGACCAAAGTTATATGGCCTTGTTTCGAGGCGGCCAAGTGTAGAATAGGGAGCAATGGCCTGGTTGGAGGTTTGCCCGTATCCTGCACGCAGCTTCAGATTGTTCACCAGCGAAATGTTCTTCATGAATTCTTCATTGCTGATGTTCCAGCCTACAGATACCGCAGGATAAGTATGCCATTTATGTCCTTCGGCAAGCCTTGAAGACCCGTCCGAACGAACGGTAGCAGATATCATGTAACGATTGTCATAAGAATACATCACACGTCCCATGGCTGATAAAAGTCCCCACACCTGGTAGTCCTGGTTGGCAGGGTTTATCTGGATCTGGCCGGTTGCCTGTCCAAGATTATAGAATTGGAACGCATCAGCAGGAATGTCGCGTGCTTCCATGTGCGACCTGTTATACCTGCTTTGTTCCGCAGAATAAAGCGCTACGGCGTTTATGGTATGCTTTCCGCCAAAGGTGCGATCATACGTAAGCATGTTCTCCAGCACCCAGTGGTAAGTGTACCTGTTATCAACAGAAGCGGCGGATGCCGTAGTGGGGTTGAGACCATCACCTACACCCTGTCCTGTATAAGCGCCGTTGGTTGATTGTATATAGTTCAGACCGAGGTTTGTCCTGTACCTTAATCCTTCTACGAATGGCACTTTAATTTCACCGTAGAGGGCGTTGTAAGATGCAAAGCCGCGTGTTTCATTCAACCACTGGTTGTTGTCCTGCAGTTGTTCAATGACATCTCTCGTGTAAACATATTGATTGTCCAGGATCATCCTGATGGATCTTTTGGTAGTGCCGTCAGGATTGAATGGAGAGGAAATAGGCGTCATGCTTAGTGTATTGTATAAACCCACCTGGTTTCCTTCGCTCTGGTTGAAGTTGTTGTTGGTGGTCAACCCAAAGCGGAAGTATTGTCCTACCTGCTGGTCAATGGAACCGCGCAGTGAGTAACGCTTGTATTGCTGGGTGGGAACCACGCCCTGGTTGAGATAATAACCTCCGCCAAAGTTGTAGCTGCCGGTTTCAGTACCGCCGGAAAGGCTGATGCTGTGGTCTGTGACCATGCCGGTTTTGTAGAACAGGTCCTGCCAGTCGGTATTGATGTCGTCTGCTTCATCGGGACCGTTGGTGTACTGGCCTGCTGCCTTGCGCAGCGCTACGAACTGCGGTCCGTCCATCATGGGGTATTTGGCAAACACGGTTTGCATACCATGATAACCGCTATAATTAATACGAGGCTTCCTGCCCCTTGCTCCTTTATCTGTTGTAATGATGATAACGCCGTTGGCGCCGCGTGAACCGTAGATGGCGGTTGCAGATGCATCCTTCAGCACGTCAACGCTTTTTACGTCGTTGGGGTTGATGTCGGCCAGCGATCCCATGAAGGGTATTCCGTCCAGTACGATCAGCGGGTTATTGTCGGCCGACAGTGAGCGCAAACCGCGGATGCGTATCTGCATGGTGGCGCCGGGCCTGGTTGAAGTTTGCGTGATCTCTACACCGGGTAAACGCCCCTGCAGTGATTGTGAGATGTTGGGTGATGGTACTTCGCGCAGCCTGTCGCCGCCGATGGAGGCAACGGAGCCGGTAACTGCTTCGCGTCTTTGTGTACCGTAACCAACCACTACCACTTGTTCGAGGTCGTTGGTGCGGGTTGTGAGGCTAACGTTGATTGTTGTTTGGTTGCCCACCACGATCTCCTTGTCGGGAAAGCCTATAGAGCTGATGACGAGGGTTGCGTTGGCGGGTGCCGAAAGCTGGTATTGGCCGTCGGCATCGGTTGTTGTACCGTTGGTGGTTCCTTTTACAATCACGGAAGCGCCAACAACGGGTTGGTTGTTTTCATTGGTAACACGGCCTTTAACCGTAATGTTTTGCGCCATGGCTGGTAACACAAGGAAAGCAGTCGTTAAAATAAGCAGCCCGATTGCTTTTGCGTGGTGCATAAGCGGCTTGAAAATGGCTGACGCGTTGTAGTGTTTCTGCGTAACCGAAATTTTCATAATTAATGTTTTTGTCATTTAATAAAACGGTCCACTGGTCTTTAAAACTGGAATTGGATCTTAAACGCGCGTATGCGGAATGGATCTTCTCAAAGGGGAGGGAAAAAGCTAACAGGCACCATTAGCCTGTACGCTTTACGGAAGCATATCTGTTAGAAATAAGGCTTTTGCTGTTACTGAACAAATGGACGGCAAAACGGCTGGAATGCACGATGGCACTGGTTTGCCTCAAAGCAGGAGAATGGCATTTTAGCAGCATAAATCGTTAGTTTTTGTTCTTATGGCCAGTCAGCACAAGGGCGTTTCGGAAAACTAATGTAACGACATTTTTTAAAAATGCAACCGATTGTGTAATTTTTTTTA
>Ga0196963_10002745_pt1 | contig 10283 bp, 8 predicted proteins | sample S1_5metaG_FD_148600 | JGI IMG/M metagenome (GOLD analysis project Ga0196963, IMG submission 148600) | Soil microbial communities from Anza Borrego desert, Southern California, United States - S1_5 | ecosystem: Environmental > Terrestrial > Soil > Desert | place: USA: California | collected... | reverse complement strand
TGCCATCATTTTCTGTTCCGAGGCTGCGAATGCCTGCTGCACGTTTGTCCAGCTCAAAGGCCGGCAATCCTTCGCTGAATACACGAACCCGGGTATTGTCGATGATGTTGGTCTCGTTGCTGTGGTTACTGCCCATGATGTCGTTGTTGAGCAGGGCCTCTATATTCCAGTTGAGCTTGCGTGCAGTATCGGCAAGATGCTCTGCGCCCAGCAGTCCCTGTTCTTCCCCGCTGAAGGCAACAAAGATGATAGTTGCCGGAAATGAGTGTTTGCTCATGATGCGTGCACATTCCAGTACGGCGGCTACACCGCTGCCATCGTCATTGGCGCCGGGTGCATCGATGGTGCGGTTCATTACATCAGTAGCGCGGCTGTCCAAATGACCACTGATAATGTAGATGCGGTTGTCGTTGGGATCGCTGCCTTTAAGAGTGGCCATGGGATTGCCCATATCTACCACGGTGTCTATGCGGCGCTTGTCGGGTTGCAGCGTCCACCTGTCCAACTGCACTTCCAAGCGGCCGTTGCTTTGCCTGGCAAATTCACGGAATTTGGCGGTAACCCATTCACGGGCTGCTCCTATACCACGTGTTTTGTGTGTGGTGGAACTGAGCGTGCTGCGTGTACCAAAGCTTACCAGTTTCTGAATGTAAGAACGAAGTGAATCGGCGTTCACTTCGCTCACCATCTGGTCTATGAGCGGATCTTTATTGATAGTGGTTTGTGCAGTTACGCCTGCGGCGAGCAGGAAAAAAATGCAGAGCCAGCTTATTCTACGCATGACAAAAATTTGTCACGAATATAGATCAATGTGCGGATGTGTGAATTTGCGGATACGCGGATTTAGTTAGAAGAGGCAATAAAAAATCAATCGTGCTCCATAAGCATCCGCACATTTGCAAATTCGCACATCTGCATATTGATTTAGTATCTTTTAAATGCCCATTTCAACATCTCTTTCCATGATCCTTTCTTGCCATACATGAGTATGCCCGTGCGGTATATTCGTCCGGCAAGCCAGGTGCAGAACACGAAGAACAGCACCAGCAACAGCATGGATGTGATGATCTGCCAGAGCGGCACGCCAAAAGGAATGCGGCCTATCATCACTATGGGAGAGGTTAACGGAAACAAACTGCCAAAGAGGGCAAGGCCGCTGTGAGGTTCTTTGGCCGCCTTCACCATGATCACAAAACCTAAAATGATAGGCATCATTACAGGAAAGATAAGCTGCTGCGCATCCTGCTGGTCTTCACTCACACTTCCTATCGCCGCAAACATCGATGCGTACATCAGGTAGCCGCCAATAAAATAGAAGACAAACGCAAAGGCCAGCATCCCCATGGGTATGCTTTCCATGTTCTCCGAAAAGTCATTCATGAAACTGCTCTTTGCCTGCTGTACGGCTTCTGTATCGGCGCCGGTGGGGGGCTGCATCTCAGAGCCCATGAGAGCGGGGATCACCAATTGCAAAGCACCAATAAGTATGATCCAGATGAAAAATTGCGTGAGACCTACTGCGCCTATGCCGATAATTTTTCCAAACATCAGTTGGAATGGCTTCACGGAACTTACGATCACTTCTGAGATGCGGTTTGTTTTTTCTTCCATCACACCACGCATCACCATGCTGCCGTAGATCAGCAGCACCATGTAAATGAGCAGGCCTGCCGCAAACGCAACAATATAAGCAGCTTCTTCTGCGCTTTTCTTTTCGCCGCCCGCACCGGAATCTATCCTGCTTTCTACGCGTACATTGGCTTTGATGGATTCATATTTGGAAGGATCGATGTTGGCAGCAGCAAGCCTTTTCAATTCTACCGCCCTCGTGATCTTATCTTCTATCTTGTCTTTGGTTCCCAGGCTGACAGCAGCGCGACTGTACAGCTCGATGCCTTTGGGATCGTTGAGGTCGATGGCCGGAATGTATACGAATGCCGTATACCCTTGTTCGTGGTATTTTTTCTTGAACGACTCTTTGGTTTCATTGGCCACGAGGTGAAAGGTAACGCTGGTGTCCTTTCCTTTATCTGCCATTGCTGCAGCATCAAAAAGACCTGCATCATCCACGATGGCTACTTTTTCCCGGGCGCTGTCGTCGCTCACTGCAATAGCAAAGATGGCAGCATAGAAACCGATGATGATGAGGGGCACCAGGATGGTGGTGAGCAGGAAAGATTTTTTTCTAACCCTTGTGAGGTATTCGCGCTGTATGATGAGTAATATCTTGTTCATGGTGGTTTGATTAATCGTTGACAGATTGGAACTGGCGGCTTACAGAGGTTCCTTCCACCAGCTTGATGAAGATGTCATTAAGGGAAGGCAATAGTTCGTTGAACCCGTGAATGGTGACGTTCTGCTGAAGGAAGTGTTTCAGTACGTCGTTGGGACCATAAGGTTCGTTGATCTTTACAACCAGGCCTTCTTTCTTTTTGCCGATCACTTCAAATATGGGAGAGTCGATGGTGGCAGGTGCTCCATTCAAACTAATATGGAACAGGTTTTCCTTGAATTGCTGTTTCACCTGCGCCACGCCGCCGTCGAGGATCTTTTTTCCTTTGTTCACGAGGATGATGTGATCGCAGATCTCTTCTACCTGCTCCATGCGGTGGGTGCTGAAGATGACGCTGCATCCTCGTTTTGCAAGTTCGTATATCTCGTCCTTGATGAGGTTGGCGTTCACGGGGTCAAGACCGCTGAAGGGCTCGTCTAATATGACGAGTCTCGGTTCATGCAGCACAGTGGTCACAAACTGGAGTTTCTGGCTCATACCCTTGCTCAGATCTTCTACTTTTTTGTTCCACCAGCTTTCCATGCCAAACTTGATGAACCAGGCTTTTACCCGCTGCAGGGCTTCCTGTTTGCCCAGGCCCTTTAGCTGCGACAGGTAGACGGCCTGTTCGCCGATCTTCATTTTTTTGTACAATCCCCTTTCCTCGGGCATGTAGCCGATGCGTTGCACATCGTTGATGGGATCAAATTTTTTTCCTTCGAGCAGTATCTGGCCGTCGTCCGGGAAGAATATGCCGGTGATCATGCGCAGCAGGGTGGTCTTACCTGCACCGTTGGGTCCCAGCAGCCCAAAAATGCTGCCCTCTTTGAGGGTGAAGCTGATGTCGTCCACCGCTTTCTGCGTGGCGTAGTATTTTTTCAGGTTTCTTACTTCCAGGATGTTCATGTATCAGTTAGTTTAGAAAGTCATTGAGTCAATGGTCAATGGGCAAAGTAAATGGTCAGTTGTGACCTACGGGTCCGGGCTTTCGAGGAATCTTAGTCGTAAGCTATTTATAATTATTACACGGCGGCAAATTTATTTATGCCTTTCCAAAATCTGCTGTGCCACGCGTTCTCCGTCCATGGCTGCACTTACGATGCCGCCTGCGTAGCCGGCGCCTTCGCCGCAGGGGTACAGTCCATGCACATGGGGATGTTCCAGCGTTGCGGCGTTGCGGGGGATGCGAACGGGCGAAGAGGTGCGGGATTCAGTGGCCACTACCACGGCTTCGTTGGTGAGATAGCCTTTCATTTTCTTTCCAAAGGCAAGGAAGGCCTGCTGCAGTCCTTTAAAAACAAAGGGAGGCAATACGGTGCCGAGCTTTGCCGGGCGGATACCGGGCAGGTAAGAGCAATCGGGCAGGGTGGCAGACAGTTTGCCTTCCACGAAATCGGTCATGCGTTGTGCGGGGGCTACAAATTTACCGCCGCCGGCCTCATAGGCTTTTTGTTCCACCATCTGCTGGAAATATAGTCCTGCAAGCGCCTGGTGTTTTTTGAACTGCTGTACATCTTTTTCTTCCACGTTCACCACGATGCCGCTGTTTGCAAACGGATTGTTGCGTTTGGAGGGACTCCATCCGTTCACCACTACTTCGCCGGGTGCCGTGGCGGCGGGTGCAATAATGCCGCCGGGACACATGCAGAACGAAAAAACGCCATGGTCGCTCACTTGTTGAACGAGGCTATAGGATGCGGGCGGCAGGAACTCGCTGCGGTTGGGCGAGTGGTATTGTATGGAATCGATGAGTGATTGCGGGTGTTCGATGCGTACGCCCAGGGCAAAAGGCTTGAATGCTATTTCGATCTGCTGCTGGTGCAGTAGCTGAAAGATGTCGCGGGCTGAATGTCCCGTGGCCAGTATCACTGCTTCGGCTTCAAATGTTTGTCCGTCGGCTGTTGTCACGCCTTTTATGGTGTGGTTGTCTACCAGCAGTTGTGTCACTTTTTTTTCGAAGAGGAAGAGGCCGCCGCTGTCCGTGATCTGTTTGCGGATGGCGGTAATGATCTGTGGCAGTTTGTTGGTGCCTATGTGGGGATGTGATTCGTAAAGTATGTTTTCGGCAGCGCCGAAGTGTACCAGCAGGTTGAGGATGCGGTTCACGTCGCCGCGTTTGGTGCTGCGGGTGTACAGTTTGCCGTCGCTGTACGTGCCGGCTCCGCCTTCGCCGAAGCAATAATTGCTGTTGGGGTTGATGATGCCTTCTTTGTTGAGCGCTGCGAGGTCGCGTCTTCTGGCCCTGACGTCTTTTCCTCTTTCCAGTACGATGGGTTGGATGCCGTTTTCAATGAGCTTGAGTGCGGCGAAGAGTCCGGCAGGTCCTGCGCCAACGATGATGGCTTTGCGGTTGGCCTGGTGAACGTCCCGGAAGGAAAAAGGGGTTATTTCACGGTTGTGAAATGGTTCGTTTATGAATACGTTGCAGGTGAGATTGATGCGGGGTGTTTTGCCGCGGGCGTCTATGGATTGTTTGAGTATGTGAAAGCCGGTGATGGCTGCCGGTTTTTTACCGGTGGCGGAGGCAAGGTATTGAATGATGATGTTGCTGCTTGCTGCTTCAGACGGCAGCAATTGCAGTGTGATATTTTTCTGCAGTTGTAAAACGTATTACTTTTTCTTTCTTCCGAAGAGGTAGCCAACGGTTACGCTAACGTACTGGTGGCGGCTCGTGAAATCATCGTACTCTACTTTGAAAACGTTTGACATGCCTTGCACGTAGCGCAGGTTGATGGTAACGTTCACAGGTGTAATATATTCGATGCCTGCTGCGGCGCTGAAATCGGTTTCTGTGAGATTTTCGCGGATGTCAACTTTGCCGGCGGATGTTCTGTTGTTGGCATTGGTGAGGAAAGAAAGCTGCGGTCCTGCGTAAACGCTGAAGTTCTGGCTGTTGGTTACAAATTTTAAGATGACGGGTAGTGTGATATAGTCCAGATTGACGGTAGAGTTGGTGATGCTTTCGTTGGAGCTCAGTCTTACAAACCCAAGTTCCGGCTGGATCACGAAATTTTTTGAAGCGGGAAGTTCGTAAGAGAAGCTGAATGTATGGCCTGCTTTGAGATCGGAATAATCTGGTGCGGTACTGCCACCATCGACGTTGATATAATTAAGGACAACGCCGGCTCTGGCCCCGAAGCGACCTTGTGATGATGCGGTGCCGGCAATAAGCAGTGCAAGCACGGCAAGAGCTATATTTCTCATATTGGCAGAAAGTTTACTTTGCAAAGAAACTTGTTGCCCCGAAGAAATCAAAATATATTTTGTACCTTCAAAGTAATCGCAAGGCTGCTATGAAAAAAGGTTCTCTGATCATATCGATTGCTCTTTCCGTACTGTTTTTTTCCTGTCACACTTCTTACAATCCGCAGTCGCTCGAGTATACCGGTTACCAGGTAAAGCAGCAGCCCATCACTGATTCTTCTTTAGTTAATATGTTGCGTCCTTACAGCACCAGGCTGCAGGCGAGCATGGGCCAGGTGATAGGTCAGGTAGCGGTCAATCTTGAAAAGAGGCAGCCTGAGGGAACGCTGGGCAATGTAATGGCCGATGCCATGCTGCAGCGTGCAAGGGCATCGTACGGAAAGCATGTGGATGCAGCTTTCATGAACTACGGGGGCATCCGGCTTACACAGATACCGCAAGGTCCGCTTACGCTCGGTAAATTATATGAGCTTTCTCCTTTTGATAATATTGTTGTCCTGCTTTCCATCCGTGGCAATGTGTTCAGGCAGTTCCTGGATCATATTGCCGGCCGTGGCGGCTGGCCGGTGTCGGGAATGAAAATGGAGATCAGCAATAACAGATCTGCCAATGTTACGATAGATGGCAAGCCATTGAATGATGATGCACAGTACACTATTGCGGTGCTTGATTACAATGCAAATGGTGGTGACGATTGTACTATGCTCAAGGGCTTGCCGCAGCAAAATAATGGTATTATATTCAGAGACGAATTACAGGCATATTTCACGCAACTGCAAAAAGAGGGTAAAAGTATCACTGCGCGGGTTGAAGGAAGGGTAATTAAAAATTGATCATAGGCAAAAAAATCAGCAAGGCATTGCTATGCTTAATAGGAGACGTTTTTTAAAGCAGGCTGGATTAACGGCGGGTTCTATTGTATGTTCGGGAGCTTTGTTCAATCGGGCGGCTGCTGCCGGTGACGTGAAGCTGACGTTGCTGCATACCAATGATGTGCATAGCAGGCTGGATCCTTTTCCTATGGATGGCAGCAGGAATGCGGGGCTTGGGGGTGTGGCGGCAAGGTCGGAGCTGATACGCAGGATCAGGAGCCAGGAGGAGCATGTGTTGTTGCTGGATGCAGGAGATATATTTCAGGGTACGCCTTATTTTAATTTTTATAAGGGAGAGCCGGAGATAAAGGCTATGAGTGCGATGGGTTATGATGCGGCTACTATGGGCAATCATGATTTTGATGCGGGGCTGGAGAACTTTGCCACGCAGTGGGACCATGCTAAGTTCCCGTTGATCATCTGTAATTATGATTTTACCGGTACGCCGATGGAGCATAAATATGAGCCGTACAGGATTTTCCGAAAAGGAAAGTTAAAGATTGGTGTTACGGGTGCGGGTATTGAGCTGCAGGGTTTGGTTCCGGAAAACTTGTCTGGTAATACCAAATATCTGGATCCTGTTGAACGGGTGAATGTGGTGGCGGAACGGTTGAAGAAAAAAGAAAATTGTGATCTGGTCATTTGTTTGTCGCATTTAGGCTATAAGTATAATGAGAACAGGGTGAGTGATGTAATATTGGCGCGTGAGTCAAGTTATCTGGATGTTATCATTGGAGGGCATACGCATACTTTTTTGGATAAGCCGGAGGTGATAAAAAATAAATTGGGAGAAGATGTAATTGTAAATCAGGTAGGTTGGGCCGGCATTCGTTTAGGCAGGCTTGATTTTATTTTTTCAAAGGGAAACAGAAAAAATTTGGCAGGTTCAGGTAGTATAATTATTCAGGAAAAAACAAGGGAATAAAAATTTTTTTTTCAACAAAAAACTGTTGATATTCGTCCCCCCACTAAAAAATTTTTTCAGGTTTTTTTACTGAAAGAATTTCTCGGAGACAACCTATTCTGGAAATTATTATAAACTGCTTATTAAAGTAATGGGTAAAACATTTGATAAGGTCTGGAATGAATGTTTAGAAGTAATCAAAGACATTGTAGAATGGCAGCATTTTAAAACCTGGTTCGATCCGATCAAGCCCGTGGAGTTAAAAGGTAACGTTTTAGTGATTCAGGTACCCAGCCAGTTCTTTTATGAATACCTTGAAGAGCATTATGTAAATTTATTGGCAAAGACTTTGCGGAGAGTGCTGGGAAAAGATGCGCGGCTGGAATACCGGATCATGGTTGACAGCGGCAATCAAAACAACAAGCCACTTACTATGGATGTACCTGCACACGGATATAAATCTTTTTCGAACAACGAAATGGATTTTCCGCTCATCATTCACAACCCTGTCAAGAATCCTTTTGTTATTCCGGGGTTGAAGAAGATGCAGATAGATCCGCAGCTCAACTCCCATTACACTTTTGACTCTTTCATTGAAGGCGATTGCAACCGTGTGGCAAGAAGGGCAGGCAGGACCGTTGCTGAAAAACCCGGCGCAAACTCATTCAACCCCCTCGTCATCTACGGCGGTGTTGGCTTGGGTAAAACGCACCTGGCACAGTCCATCGGCAACGAGACCAAACGGATGTACCCCAATAAAGTGGTGCTCTACGTAAGTTCTGAAAAATTCATCAACCAGTTCCAAGACCACAGCCGCAACAATGCCATCAACGACTTCATTCATTTTTACCAGCTCGTTGACATCCTGATCATCGACGATGTTCAGTTCTTCAACCGGGCCGAGAAGTCACAGGACGCATTCTTTGCCATCTTCAACCACCTTCACCAGAGCGGAAAGCAACTGGTGCTCACTTCAGACAAATCGCCCAAAGACCTCGAAGGGGTGCAGGAGCGTTTGCTGAGCAGGTTCCGATGGGGACTCAGCGCCGATCTTTCGATCCCCGACTACGAGACCCGCATCGAGATCCTGGACCGTAAAATGAAGAACGACGGCGTGGAGATGCCCCGGGAGGTAATAAAATACCTGGCCTATAATATTAATAGCAACGTCCGTGAGCTGGAAGGCGCCCTGATCTCGTTATTGGCACAATCTTCGCTGAATAAGCGTGAAATTGACTTAGACCTCGCGAAAAAAGTGCTACGTAATTTTGTGAAGACCAGTAGTAAAGAGATCACCATCGAAACAATCCAGAAGATGGTGTGCGAATACTTTGACGTACCGTACGATAAGCTCCTGCAAAAAACCAGGAAGCGTGAGATCGTTCAGGCGCGGCAGATCACCATGTACCTGGCAAAAGCGTTCACCAAGAACTCTTTAAAGACCATCGGTGAGCACTTTGGTGGCCGTGACCATACCACCGTCATCCACTCCTGCCAGACAGTTAAGGACCTGATGGATACAGACGGGCTTTTCCGCGATAACGTAATGGAATTGCAACAGAAAGTACAGCTTGCAGCTATGTAATAACCCCAAGTAAAGAAATTCAAAAGGCCCCGCCCAAAGCGGGGCTTTTTATTGTGGAGGTATACGATTATATTCGTAGATAAAGTATGGCCATGAAACCTTCCATCTCCTTCCTTCTCCTGGGTTCAATGATGCTGGCTAACCTGTGTTGCCTTGCGCAGACGGCTTCCTTTGCAGAAGACAGTATCAGCTTTATGTCGGACGGATATAAGATATCCGGAACAATATCTTATCCCAATACAAAGGGTAAGGCACCGGCCATCATCCTGGTATGGGGTAATGGTCCGCATACGCGCGATCAGCGCATTTCGGGCACGCCCATGTTCCGGGAGATGGCGGATTATTTCAACCGTCAAGGTTACGCCGTAATGCGGCTCGACAAAAGAGGATTCGGTAAATCGGAGGGACCAAAGGGACAATCCGAATCTGTAACTACGTCCGCGGATCTGTCGAACGATATTCATGAGGCCCTGCAGTTGCTGAAAAGGAATAAGCGGGTAAATGCCGCGAGTATTGGATTGATGGGTCATAGTGAAGGTGCGTGGATAGCAGAGATGGTAGCGGTTCGTGATACTACGGTGAAATGGCTGGTGGCCCTGGCAGGGCATCTGGCCAATGGCGGGTTGGTTCGTGAGCTGCAAATGACGGAAAATTTAACCAGGCTGGGGGCAGAGCCGGAGGTGGTGGAGCGGGTGCGGCCGCAAATCAAGAGACTGGTGGAGTTTGTAAGGAAGGATTACAACAATGATTCGATGTATTATGCAATAGGGGCGGATTTTTTGCGGGCCCATGGGGTGCAGGATTCTGCTATTACGCATAAGTTCATAGATCAGTTGCTGGATGCGTTCAGGTCGCCCTGGGTTCAATATTTTTTTTCGCACGCTCCTGCTGATACGGTAGCCGCATTGCGTTGCCCGGCTTTATTTGTTTTTGGTGACCGCGATCGTAACATCAGTCCTGCGCTCAATATTCCTGCGTTGGCAGCGGCCATGCAGAAGAGTGATAATCCCAATCTGAAGGCGAGTGTGCTGGCGGATCACGATCATTTTTTCCTGCATTATAATGGTAAGAGCCTGGAGCGGCATAAGCCGGGTGAGATGCATGTATCGGTGCGTATGTTGAAAGAGGTTAGTGCCTGGATGGAGACGGTGCGTTAGTTGCGTTAAATTTGCGGCATGGTAAGTAAGCAGTTCATTATAAGAGGTAAGGTGCAGGGTGTTTATTTCAGGGTTAGTGCCAAAAAGGTGGCAGATGAACTGGGTTTGCGGGGTGAGGTGCGTAACCTGCGGGATGGTAGTGTGGAGGTGTTGGTGGTGGGTGAGGAGGAGAAGGTGCGGGAGTTGGCAGATTGGTGTCATCGTGGTCCCTCGCGAGCTGAAGTGAGGGAGGTAGAGGTGCTGGATGTCCCGTTTCGGGAATTTGAGGGGTTTAAGGTGGTGCGTGGCT
>Ga0196963_10002744_pt1 | contig 10289 bp, 14 predicted proteins | sample S1_5metaG_FD_148600 | JGI IMG/M metagenome (GOLD analysis project Ga0196963, IMG submission 148600) | Soil microbial communities from Anza Borrego desert, Southern California, United States - S1_5 | ecosystem: Environmental > Terrestrial > Soil > Desert | place: USA: California | collected... | reverse complement strand
TCTGCAGGCCGCGGGAAACGACGAATTCCTCGACATCCGAAGCCCGGGGCAGGGGCGTGAGAGCGGAGAGATCACGGCGCAGGGCGTTCGCTTCCTCCTGGGCGCGGCGGATATTCGCCGCGTCGGCCGGCGAGAGCGCGAAATCGAAGCGATAGCCCGGATAGTCGCTGACCAGGCTGCCGGGCAGGGGGTGGTCGCCGTTGAAGCGCTGCAGGCCGGGCGCATTCCACGGCGTGCCGACACGGATCTCGCGCATACTCATGCGACCCGCGTGCACCCTTCCGGCTTCACCTTGCGCGCGGTCGAGGCCGGGAATTTCTGAAGCTTGCCGGCTGGCCGGACAGGCCGGCGGACCAGCTCGCCGCCGCAATTGGGGCAGCGTCCGGCCAGCACGCTCTCGGCACAGCTGCGGCAGAACGTGCATTCGAACGAGCAGATGCGCGCCTCCAGCGTCTCCGGTGGCAGGTCGCAGTCGCAGCATTCGCAATTGGGCCGGAGTTCGAGCATGAATCCCCCTCTTGATCGTCAACGCACCCTAGCGCAAAACCCGGATTCGGGGATAGGAGAGGTGCGCGATCGCCCGCGGGGAGACAGACATGGATCGGACCGAGTTTCGCTTTTTTCACCCGCTCCGGGTGCGCTACTCGGAGATCGACGCGCAGGGTCTGGTGTTCAACGCCCACTACCTCACGTATTTCGACACGGCGATCACCGAGTATTGCCGGGCGCTGGGCGTGGCCCTCATGGATGAGGCCAAGGCCACCGGCATCGACTTCCACACCGTGCGAACGGTCGTCGAGTACAAAGCACCGATCCGCTTCGATCAGGAGATCGAAATCGGCTGTCGGGCGGCTCGCCTCGGCCGCACGAGCCTCAGCTTCGCGCTCGCCATCTTCGCGCGCGGTGCCGACGCGCTGCTGGCCAGCGGCGAGATCGTCTGGGTGCATACCGACCAGCGCACGCACAAGCCCGTGCCGATCGGCGCGGCCTGGCGCGAGAGGCTGCTACGGCAGGAAGGCGAGCGGCTGGTTGGTGCTTGAGCCGGCCCGTCAGGCGGCAGCCAGGACGCCGCGGATCAGCGGCCGCAGCCGTTCCATCAGGAACCGCTTGGCCAGCACCGGCCGGTCGCGGAAATCCTCGCGCACCAGCGGGCGCGAGAGGTTCGTAATGAAAACGAAGGGGATGCCGCGATTGGCGAGCGCCTGGGCCACCGGGTAAACCAACTTGTCCGGCGAATCGAGATCGATGACCGCGCCGCCGAGATTGAGCTCGCGCGCCAGAGGGATGGCTTTCTCCACGCTGGTGACCGGCCCGACGGTGGACCAGCCGAGTTTTGACAGAATGTTTTCGATCAGCAGCGCCAGGCGGTTTTCCGATTCGATGATCAGCCAGGGCGGCCGCTCATCGGTCCCGGGCGCCTTGGGGGTGCGGCGGATGGTGAACATCATCGTCATGGCGTCTGACATAGCTGAGGTCCGATCTGTGCGTGCTCAAGCCGGCATCGGGAGTATCCCGACTGGCCAGTACCGCACCGTTTCCCCGCCACGCCATTCGGTGCGTACCGCCCGAAGACCGCCGCCGCCGGCTACCGTGGATCGGCTGCGATCCTCCGTATTGAACAAGGAGTTGGCGAGTCGCGCCGTGCGTTAACGCACAACTCGGCTGCAATTGTAGGGATCGCTCAGCGCTGTGCCGCACCGACGGTATCGGCCATGGTGGCGCCGCGCCGGCCGAGCGGTTTGGGCTGCCCGGTGGTCGTGTCCTTGACCGTCTGATGCTCCATCTCGGCATCGATCTCGGCACCGAACAGGATGACGATGGTCGATAGCCAGATCCACACCATGAAGCCGATCACGGCGCCGAGCGAGCCGTAGGTCTTCTCATAACTCCCCATATTGGCCGCGTACCAGGAGAAGAGCATCGAGAGGCCGATCCACAGCAGGGCCGCGATGACGCTGCCCCAGGTCAGCCAGCGCCACTGCGCTTTGCCGCGGCTTGGGCCGTGGCGGTAGATGAGCGTGATCGCGAAGACGACGGCGATGAAGAAGGCCGGCCAGCGCAGGACATTGAGGAGCCATTCGGTGGCGCTTTCGAGTCCGATGAAGCGCAGGATGACCGGCAGGGCGACGACCGCCATTAGGGCCACGGCAATGAACAGGACGGCGCCCAGGGTGAAGAGCAGCGAGACGGCATTGAGCCGGAAGAAGCCACGCTTCTCGTTCTCGTCGTAAACGATATTGAGGGCGTCGAAGAGCGCCTTGATCCCGGCATTGGCGCTCCACAGCGAGAGAGCGAGCGAGCCGACGAAGGCCAGGCCAAGGGTCTTTTGGTCCTGCGACACCAAGCGGTTGAGCTGGTCCTCTATGACCTGGAGCGCGCCGGGGGGCAGCAAGCCGGAAAGCGTGTCGAGCTGGCCGGCAATGGTCGCACTGTCGGCGAACAGGCCGTAGACCGCCACCAGCGAGGCGATGGCCGGGAAAATCGCCAGAATGGCGTAGTACGTCACGCCGGCCGCAATCGACACCACCCGATCGTCGGCGATCTCCTTGTAGACGCGCAGCAGGATGTCCTTCCAGCCGCGGGCCGGGATTTCCGCGGGCGAGTCCGCGTGACGCCCGCGATCGTGACCGCCTTCGGCCGATGTGACCGAGCGGGCGATCTGCTCGTCGGAGGTCGGGCGGCCGCCGCGTCCGAACCCGGCGGCGAGTAGGGCAGCCGTCAGCGCCGTCGCCCAGAGCGGCGTGCGGCCCGGCGGCGGGCGGAAGGATCCCGACGCGCGCGGGATCGGCGCGTTGTCAGCCGGTCGGACGAGACCCATGCTCGTGGAGGCGTTCGGCAGGCTCGGCGTCGTCGCTCTGCGACTCCTCAACCATTGTTGAAGCTTCGCGGGCCACGGTATCGACCACGGTGCCGTAGACGTCCTGCGCGGTTTCCTTGGCCTGTTCGTAACCCTCGGCGGCTGCCTGGCGAGCGCGATCCTTGACCTGGTCGCTGGTCGAGCCCATCAGCCGGTTTTCGGTCTCGGTGCTCGGCATCGCGGCGCCCAGTGCCGCTCCGATGGCCAAGCCGATGCCTGCGGCGACCAGAGGCTGCTCGTGCAGGATCTGGTTGGCGCTGTTAAGCGCGCGCTTGCCGAGATCGCCGGCGGTGTGGCGTGCCTGATCGACGGCATCGATGGCGCGGTGGCCCACGGCCGCGGTGCTATCCATTGCCCGATGACGAAGATCGGCCGCGGTCTCGACGGCCCTCTGGCCGAAGGCCGAGGCCGTCTCGGAGACGCGCTGGCCATATCGGGAGGCGGTGTCGAGCACGCGGTGTCCACCGTCCGAGACTCGTTCGGAAGCCCGACTTCCCATCTCGTAGGCCGTATCGACCGCCTGCTGGCCGTACTCGGTTACAGTATCGCTGGCCCGAGCGGCGACGTTGCCGGCATCGTCGTAGAGCGAGGACGCCCGCTCACTGGCGCCCGCGGCCAGCGTCCGGGCTCGGTCAGCCGTATCGTGCGCCGATGCCACGGCTCGCTCGCCGGCTTGGCGGGCCCGCCCTTTGATCCGGCTGGCGGCCGCCGCGGCCTCGCCTTCGGCGCGCACGAGAGCAGGCGGCCGCTTGTCGGAAAACATCAACCAGGCGACTCCGACACCGATCAGCATGGCGGGCAGGGGGTTGTTGCGCAGCTGGTTGCCCAGCGTGCGGACGAATTCGCCGGCTCCATCGCCGGCGTAGCTGACCATCTGGTCGACCATCTCGCCGGGCGAAACACGGCCACGCAGCTCGTCGAGCAGGCCGCTTACGCGGGTGCGTGTGTTCTCGGTCTCCTGTTCGAGCGCTTCGATCTCGTGGTCGGTCATGGCGACACCTGCATCTTGGCGACGGCGGCGTCGCGCTGGAGCTGACTCACAGTCCGTCGCGGGGCGAGATTGCGAGCCTGGATGCGGTTGACCGCGATCCACAGGCAGAGGATTCCCGCCAGAAGCGCCAGCCCGGCGACGAGAAGCGTTGCCCCTGTCGGCGACAGAGCGGCCTGCTCGACCAGGGCTACCACCGCCGCTTCGAGCAGCAGCACCAAGGCCGCCATCAGCAAGGCCGCTCCGGCAACGAACAGACCGAGCGCCAGGCCGACCAGGCTGATCTTTTCGGATATCTCGGCGCGGGCCAGACGGATCTCGCTGCGGAACAGCGAGGCGAACTCGCGCACCAGATCGGTGAATATGTCGGGAACGTTACGCGCGACGGCCATGATCATGCACCTCCTGCGGCAATGCGGTCGTCATCCGGCGGAAAGCCAGCGCCCGCGTCGGCAGGCCGGCTGGGCGCCGGGGTGGCGTTCGTACTCTTGAGGAAGCGCGAGAGCACGAAGCCGGCCAGCACCGAGCCGCCAAAGAAGGCCACGGGTTGGCGGCGGGCAAAATCGTTGATCGCCGTGATCATGTCTTCGATGCTCTGGTTGCTCACGGCCGCCGAGGCGCGCTCGATATGCTGCGCGGCCTCGTGGATGTAGCCGGCTGCCTGCGGCAGATCGCGCTCGATCTCGCTGGCGGCGTTATGGACGGCTCGGGCGACGCCGCCGAGTCGCTCGGCGCCGCGCGCCTTCTGCTCCTCGGCGAGGTGCCGGGCCTGGTCGGTCAATTCCTGGGTGGACGGGATGGAGTCGGAGAGCGCAGGCATGAAGGGCCCCTGGGTTGACGTGATGTCACCATCGCGAACGCGCCCTTCTGCCTTTAGGTTCCTAGCCCGAACGGAGGGCAAGCTTGGCTGTTAAGGAACGTGGCTAGTCGGCCGATCTTACGGCGGGTGCTTCAAGTTCAGCGTCGATGGCGGCGCCGAGCAGAATGGCCATTGTCGAGAGCCAGAGCCACATCATGAGGCCGACGACAGCACCGAGCGATCCGTACGTCTCGTTGTAACTGGCGATGTTCGCGGCATACCACGAGAACAGCATGGAGATACCGATCCATAGGATGGCGGCTGTACCGGTACCCCAAGTCAGCCAGCGCCAAGGCGGCTTGTCACGGCTGGGGCCGTAGTGGCAGACGAGTGTAATGGCCGCAACCACGGCAATAAAGAAGACCGGCCACCGGGCCACCGCGATCAGTCGTTCGGATGCGCCCTCCAGTCCTAAAACACGCAACACCAGGGGCAGGGCGACGATGGCGAGAAGTGTGACGATGACGAATAACATCGCGCCGAGCGTGAAGAGCAGTGACAGGGCGTTGAGCTGAAGAAAGCTGCGCGTTTCCACGTCGCCACGGATGATATTGATCGCGCCGAAAATCGCCTTCATCCCCGTATTGGCGCTCCAGAGTGAAATCATCAATCCAATCAGAAACGTCAGGCCAAGTGTGTTGTCGTCATTGTTGGCCGATAGCCTGTCGAGCTGCTCTATCACGACGTGAATGACGTCGGCTGGCAGGATAGGAGACAGCGCGGTGAGCTGGCGGCCGATCTGGGTGGTATCGCCAAGCAGACCGTAGATGGCCACCAGCGCCGCGATACCGGGGAAGATGGCAAGAATGGCGAAGAACGCCACGCCCGCGGCACTCAGCATGAGCCGGTCCTCCACGGCTTCGCGATAGACACGCCGTAGGACGTCTTTCCAGCCGCGTACCGAAGCCATGGATTCGCTCATCCCCTAGCGCGGAAGCGCGATGCGACGATAGGACAGCGCCTCGGCGACATGGATACGGGCGACCGTTGCCGCCCCATCGAGGTCGGCGAGTGTGCGGGCAACCCGCAGGACCCGGTGATAGCCGCGAGCCGAGAGCTTGAGGCGTTCGGCAGCATCGGTCAGCAGCTTGCGGCCGGCCGCCTCCGGCGCGGCCATCTCCTCCAGCAGCTCGCCGTCGAGCTCCGCGTTGGTGCGCGGCCGGCGCTCGTCCGGCACCTGCTTCACACGATCGGCCTGCACGGTGCGGGCCCGCGCCACGCGGGCGGCGATGTCCGCCGAGGATTCGGCGGGCGGCGGCAGCGCCAGGTCGGCGGCCGTCACGGCGGGCACGTCGACATGCAGGTCGATGCGGTCGAAGAGCGGGCCGGAAATCTTCGCTTGGTACTCGACGGCGCATTTGGGCGCCCGGCCGCAGGCCTGACCCGGATCGTCGAGATAGCCGCAGCGGCAAGGGTTCATCGCCGCGACGAGCTGAACGCGCGCCGGATACGTGACATGAGCGTTGGCGCGCGCGACCACCGCGCGGCCGGATTCGAGCGGCTGGCGTAACGCTTCGAGTGCGGCGCGGGCGAATTCTGGCAGCTCATCGAGGAAGAGTACGCCGAGATGCGCGAGCGAGATTTCGCCGGGCCGGGCGCGAAGGCCGCCGCCGATGGAAGATTCATCAGAATCTGGCACGGCAACTCGAAAATCATCGCTACAAAGCCAATAGATCGTGACACCAGCCCGCATCACTCACTCGTACTTCCGCGTAGGACCAGCAGTATTTGACGCTACTTCCACGGGGAATTCCCGAGCGGCATAACATACTGGCGAGGATACGATTTTGCTCGTTGGCGGGCCACCGGTCTTGAACCCTACGAACCAGGATGGGATACAACCAGCAACCTTAGCTGGAAACCCGGATGGTCGCTCGCATCACTACCGTCGCCTTTCAAGGCATAGACGTCTTGGACGTCGATGTTCAGGTGCATCTGAGCGGCGGTCTCCCCGCCTTTATCCTTGTTGGCTTGCCCGACAAGGCCGTTGCCGAGAGTCGCGAGCGGGTCCGCGCGGCGCTTGCTGCACTCGGTCTTGCGCTGCCCCCCAAGCGTATTACGGTCAACCTGTCGCCTGCCGATCGGGCTAAGGAAGGGAGCCATTTCGACCTGCCGATCGCACTCGGTCTCTTGGTCGCCATGGGCGTCATTCCGGCGGATGCCATCGATAACTATGTGGCGCTCGGCGAGTTGGCACTCGATGGTCAAGTTCTTCCGGTGGCTGGCGTATTGCCCGCAGCCGTCGCTGCGAATGCCAGCGGGCGCGGGATCATCTGCCCCGCCGCCACCGGCGGCGAGGCGGCTTGGGCCGGCGGATCGCGTGTGCTTGCGCCGCATAGCCTGTTGGCGCTGGTCAACCATCTCAAGGGCACGCAGATACTGGCTCAACCTGAGCCGAAGCTCGCCGATGACCCGACCGTCTATCCCGATCTTCGTGATATCAAGGGTCAGGAGACGGCGAAGCGAGCCCTCGAAGTCGCGGCAGCGGGGAACCATCATCTCCTGATGATTGGACCGCCGGGCGCCGGCAAGTCGATGCTGGCGGCGCGGCTACCGGGAATCTTGCCGCCTCTCGATGCGTCCGAGGCGCTCGAAGTGAGCATGATCCAGTCGCTCGCCGGCCTCCTGGTCGAGGGTCGCATCACCCGCAAGCGATCAATGCGCGATCCCCATCACTCAGCATCTCTCCCCTCTCTCATAGGCGGGGGAGCACGAGCGAAGCCTGGTGAGATCAGCCTGGCTCACAACGGCGTTCTGTTCCTCGACGAGTTGCCGGAGTTTGCTCGGTCGACGCTCGAAGCGCTACCTCAGCCGATAGAAACGAGCCGCGCAGTCATCGCTCGTGCGAACGCCCATGTCACCTATCCATGCCGAACCCAGCTCATCGCGGCCATGAACCCCTGCAAGTGCGGCCACCTGAACGATGCTTCCCTTGCTTGCTCGCGCGCCCCTCGTTGCGCCCAAGAATATCCGTCGCGCATTTCAGGTCCGCTATTCGATCGCATCGATTTGCATGTCGACGTGCCGCCGGTTAGCCCCGCCGATTTGTCGCTGCCACCCCCGGCAGAGGGCTCGGCGGACGTTGCGGCCCGCGTTGCCCGTGCTCGGACCGTTCAGCAGATGCGTTTTTCCGGCATGGGTAATCTAAGGCCGCGGACCAACTCCGAGGCCGATGGAAAGCTTCTGGAGGAGATTGCGACACCAGAATCTGCTGGTCGTAAGTTACTTACAGAAGCGGCAGAGCGCTTAAAACTATCTGCTCGCGGATACCATCGTGTCCTGCGCGTTGCTCGAACGCTCGCCGATCTCGATGGCGCTGCCGTTGTCGCGCGGGTGCATGTAGCTGAAGCGTTGTCGTACCGCCGGTTTGCGCCGCGCAGTTAGTGCTAGTCGGCTCAGCAGGCTATGCAAGCAAGTTTTATCGCTGAGATAAAAACGAATGGGTCAAGGCGGCTTTTTCAGCACGGGCGCCATGGACTTCTACGACAAGTCGGAGAAGTTCAAGCAACGCGCACTACAAGATATGCGGCGGACAAACTTTGGCGCGGTGAGTGGCGACGTTATCGAACGGATCGGCACCCTCCTCTATGATGCGCGCGTTATGCGCGACGAGCACGCGCAGCTCAGAAGCTATACAGAAATCGTCGATATAGAGCCCACGCCGGATGGCGCCACTGTCGCGCTCCGGGACTGGGCGACGGAGCATGTCGCACGAGAACACTGGGACTGCGTGGTATTCGCGACGGGTTATGACAACTCGGGGCTGGAAAAGCTGCTCGAGCCCCTGAAACCGTACCTACTGCACGACGCGGGGCGGCTGAGGATCGATGGCGATCATCGCATCGTGAGCAGGCCGTCAATGAGTGCTGGTATCTACCTGCAGGGCTATGCTCCTTATGCTCACGGCGTTACTGAGGGAACCATCACCTCCATTGCGCGCCGCGCAGCCAGAATTGCTGGCTCGATCGCTCGCGCCCGACCGATTATCGCGGCGATGCCGGAGGACAAAGCATCCAGCCCTAGGAGTTCGGGCGAGCCGAACGCGGGTACTCCTCGGCAGAAGAGACCGGCTGTGAGCCGCGCTGACATCCAGACCGTTCACGCTCAACGATAGGTACGCCAGGCTCGCGGGCTTAGACCGCCCAAGATAGAACGCATGGAGGGGGAGATGAACGTCAGTGCGACGACTTTGCCAGGACGCTTCGTTACTCTAGAGCCGCTTCGCCAACGTCATGCGGCTGATATTCTTGAAGTTCTGAGTGATCGGAGCATCTGCCGGTTTCTTCGCTGGGGTCCTTTCACGACCCTCGCTGAAGCACAGCAGCTTAGCGAAAGTGCGGAGAAGCTTGAAACGGCCAAGCAAGCCTTACCCTTCGCCATAGTCCTAAACGAGTCCGGCCGAACGATTGGATCTAATCGCTACCTCGATATTCGGCCCGAGGACAGGCAACTTGAGATCGGCTCGACATTTCTCGCGCGGCGGTATTGGGGGTCGGCCGCAAGTATCGAGCATGGCTACATGCTGGTCCGGCATTGCTTTGAGCAACTGAACTGTATGGCAACAAAGGCCGAGAAGTGTTAGAGATTAGAGTGGTATCTGGCTTTTAGAATAATGGGATGACGATGGGTGTGGTGTTAAACGAACTATTCGTCTGGCTCTCCACGTTAGAGCCGGGTTTTGCATTTTTGTTAGCTCTGCCGTTTGTAGTGGCAGTGGCTGGTCTTCTTTCGGAATACTGTCAGGCGCGCCTCCATCGGAGCGGCCGCTAGAAGGCAATTGTTGCCGATCCGCGAGCTCAGACCGAGCGATTGCGCTGAGCAGAGTAAGAGTAAAAGCGCGATCAGAATTTGCTCACTGCTGCGGCCTCGGCATCGGCGCGTACTGACCCGGTAGCCCGCGTTAAGGCTTAACTAAATGCGGCGACGGTGCCGGCGCGCCCTCCCTCGGATCTAATTCTCACGCTTTGACGTAGGTCATTGAGTGCGATAACAAACAGATAGCGGAGTCGGCAGTGGCCGACTTCACAGGAGCTGGGGGGAGAGTGCGTCACGTTAGTCTAGGCGTCGCGCTGGCGGTGTTTTGGCTGGCGCTGTCCGGCCATTACACGCCGTTTCTGCTAGCCGCCGGTTTCGGCAGCGTAATAGCCATCGTCTGGTTTACCGACCGGCGCATGCGCGTGCTCGACCTCGAGGGGCATCCCACCCATCTCAGTGGCCGAGCCCTGGCCTACTGGCCATGGCTGCTTTGGGAAATCGTCAAATCCGGGTGGGATGTCACCAAGCGTATCCTTCATCCGCGTTTGCCGATCAGCCCGTGCATGGTACGCGTACGGACGAGCCAGGCCACCGATGTCGGCCGCGTCATCTACGCTAATTCGATCACACTGACCCCCGGCACAATTTCGCTCGAACTCACCGAGGGCGAGATCCTCGTTCACGCCCTCACTCGCGAAGGGGCGGAGGGTCTTGCGGCCGGCGACATGGACCGGCGCGCTACGGCCTTCGAGGCCGCCCTGTGATGTTCGCCGCCGCGGCGATCGCGCTCCTCGTGGCGCTCGGCCTGACCGTGGCCCGCGCTTGGATTG
>Ga0196963_10002743_pt1 | contig 10292 bp, 8 predicted proteins | sample S1_5metaG_FD_148600 | JGI IMG/M metagenome (GOLD analysis project Ga0196963, IMG submission 148600) | Soil microbial communities from Anza Borrego desert, Southern California, United States - S1_5 | ecosystem: Environmental > Terrestrial > Soil > Desert | place: USA: California | collected... | reverse complement strand
CTCGCTGGTCGAAGCCGCGATCACGCCGCGCACCAAGGCCATCATGCCGGTCAGCCTGTACGGCCAGGTGGCCGACATGGCGCAGATCAACGCCATTGCCGCGCGCCACGGCCTGGCGGTGATCGAGGACGCGGCGCAGAGCTTCGGCGCGCGGTACCAGGGCGGCATGAGCTGCAACCTGTCGACCTTCGGCTGCACCAGCTTCTTCCCCAGCAAGCCGCTGGGCTGCTACGGCGACGGCGGCGCGATGTTCACGAATGACGACGCACTGGCCCAGGCCTGCCGCGAGATCCGCGTGCACGGCCAGAGCGGCCGCTACCACCACACCCGCGTCGGCGTCGGCGGCCGCATGGACACGCTGCAGTGCGCGGTGGTCCTCGGCAAGCTCGAACGCTTCGGCTGGGAGATCGAGCGCCGCCGCGCCATCGGTGAGCGCTATGGCCGGCTGATCACCGACCAGTTGATCGATCGTGGCCTGGCCGTGCAGCTGCTGGCGGTGCGGCCCGACCGCGATTGCGTGTGGGCGCAGTACACGGTGATGGTCGACGAGCGCGCCCACGTGATCGAGGCGCTGAAGGCCGCCGGCGTCCCGACGGCGGTGCACTACCCGAAACCGCTGCACCACCAGCCCGCCTATGCCGCCGGCCACGATGCGGCCGCGCACCCGCACAGCGTGCGCGCGGCGCAGCGGGTTCTCAGCCTGCCGATGAGCGCGGACCTGGCGGAAGCGGACCAGGACCGCGTGGTCAGCGTGCTGGCCGAGGCACTGGCCCGCGTCGCGGCCTGACCGACCGTGCATGGCCCCGGCCGGCTTGCTGCGCGCGACGCTGATGCTGCTGACCGGCGGCGCGCTGGCGCAAGCCCTGCCGCTGCTGCTGGGGCCGTGGCTGACGCGGATCTACAGCCCGCAGGAATTCGGCGTCTACCACCTGTTCGCCGCGGTGGCCGCCAACATCGCGGTGGTGGCTTGCGCGCGCTACGAGTTCGCGCTGCCGATGGCCGCCGACCCGCGCGAGGCCGATGCGCTGCGGCTCCTGGGCCTCTTGCTCCTGGTTGCGGCGACGCTCCTCTGTGCCGTTATCGCGGTGGTCTGGGCGGTGCTGGCCGGCGCGGCCTGGCCGCTGTGGCTGCCGCTGGCGGTGGCGGTGCTGGGCGCGGTGTCGCTGGCCACGCTGTGGGCCACGCGGGCCCAGCGCTTTGCGGCACTGGCGGGCGCACGCGTGCTGCAGCACGGCGGCGGTGCCGCGGCACAGGTGGCGGCCGGCCTGGCGCAAACCGGTGTCGCGGGCTTGATCGCGGCACCCATCGCCGCCGCCTTGGCCGCGCTGGCGCTGCTGCGGCTGCCGCTGGGCCGCGGCACGGCGCCGTCGCGCGCCGAGATCGCCGCCGCCGCCCGCCGCCACCGCGATTTCCCGCTGCTCAACACGCCGCATGCCTTCCTGGGCGCACTGCAGGACACGCTGACGATGGCGCTGATCACCGCGCAGCTCGGCGCCGCCGCCGGCGGCGCCTGGGGCCTGGCGATGCGCTACCTCAAGGCGCCTGCCACGCTGGTGGGCGGCGCGTTGTCGCAGGCGCTGTACCCCCGCCTGGCCGCCGCCGGCAGCACGCCGACCGCGGCGGCGCGGCGGGAGGTCCGCCGCGCCATGGCCGCGCTGGCGCTCATCGCCTCGCCGCTGGTGCTGGCGCTGTGGGCCTTCGCGCCGGACGGCTTCGCCTGGGCCTTCGGCGAACCCTGGCGCGAGGCGGGCGAGCTGGCGCGCGCGCTGGCGCTGTACATCGGCGTGCACTTCGTCGCCTCGCCGCTGGGCGTGGTGACGATGGCCTGGGGCGCGCAAGCCTGGGCGCTGAAGCTGGCGCTGGTGGGCCAGGTGGCCTTCGTCGCCGCGCTGGCGGCCGGGCTCCAGTTCGGCCAGCTGGCGGCCGCGGGCTGGGCGGTGTCCATCACCACGGCCGCGTACTTCGGTTGGTACTTCCTGAAGCTGGCGACCTGGCCGGTGGTGGAAGGCAACGGCAAGGCGGAGGCGGTCGCATGATGCGCGGCTGGATCAACCGCCTGCGCCGCTGGACCGCGCGCGCGCTGTGGCACCGCATGCTGTTCGGCGAGTTGTCGCAGGGGCGCCGCCTGCCCCACACCCGCATCGCGCCGTCGACCTGCATCGAGCACGAGGACCGGCTGGTGCTGGCCGACCATGTCTACATCGGCCCCTTCAACTTCATCGAGGCCAGCGGAGGCGTCGAGATCGGCGAGGGCGTGCAGATCACCCACCACGCCAGCATCGTCACGCACAGTTCGCACCGCGCGCAGCGGCTGCTGGGCCGGCGCTTCGTCGAATGGCGCGGACCGCGGCCCGGCTGGGTCTCGGGCCCGGTGGTGATCGGTGCCTACAGCTTCATCGGCCCGCACAGCCTCATCGAAGCCGGCTCGCGCCTGGGTCGCGGCACGGTGGTGCGCGCCGGCAGCGTGGTGCGCGGGGAGTTCCCCGACTTCGCGGTGCTGGCCGGCAACCCGGCGCAGCGGGTGGGCGATGCGCGCGAGGCCGATGCGCGCTGGCTCGACCACCATCCCGAGCTGCGCGCCGACTACGAAGCCTGGGCCGGCGCACTGCCGTCCGTGCCGGCGCAGGCGTCGAACCCCGAGGAGGCGCGCCGGTGAAGCTGGTCCTGCTGGGCGACGGCGAGAGCCCGCACCTCGTCAAGTGGGCGCGCGCGCTGGAGCCGCGGCTGGAGCTGTACGCGATCTCGTCGCGCGGCTTCGCGCCCGGTTTCGACCCACTGCTGCCGCCCGAACGCCGCCTGGCCCTGAACACGAAGCCGAACTTCGCCGGCGGCAACACCGCCCTGCTGCGCAGCCTGCCGCGCGTGGGCGCCTGGCTGGAGCGGGTGCAGCCGGAATGGATCCATGCCCACTACCTCACCTCGCACGGCACGCTGGCCTGGCTGGCCAAGCGCATGTGGCGGCTGCCGGCGCGCATCGCCGGCTCGGCCTGGGGGTCGGACATCCTGGTCACCCCCGAACGCAGCCGCGCGCTGCGCCTGCTGACGCGCCGCGTGCTGCGGGCCTGCACGCTGTGCACCAGCGATTCGCTGCACATGGCCGAGAAAATGCGGGCGCTGGGCGCGCGTGAGGTGATGAGCTTTCCGTTCGGCCTGGAGGTGCTGCCGCCGCCGCCCGGGCCGAAGTCGCCGCACCTGTTCTTCGCCAACCGCGGCCTGGAGCCGATCTACGCGCCCGATCGCGTGCTGGCCGCCTTTGCCGCGGTGGCCCGCGACTGGCCGGACGCCGAGCTGGTGCTGGCCAACGACGGCTCGCTGCGCGCCGCGCTGGAGCAGCAGGTGCAAGCGTCTGAATTACGCGGCCGCATCCGCTTCGTCGGCCGGCTCGATGCCGAGACCCAGGCCCGCTGGTACGCGCAGGCGCGCTGGTACATCAGCCTGCCGCAGTCCGATTCGGTGTCGGTCTCGGTGCTGGAGGCCATGGCCCACGGCTGCGTGCCCATCCTGTCGGACCTGCCGGCCAACCGCGAGCTGGTGGTCAGCGGCGAGAACGGCCTGGTGCTGGACGACGGCCTGCTGCCCGATGCGCCGATGCTGGACAAGCTGGCGCGGCGGGCCGACCGCATCGGCCTCGCGAACCACGGCTGGGTGTCGCGGCAGGCGATGTTCGATCCCGCGGTGGACCGCTTCGTCGCGCGCCTGCATGCGCTGGAAGCCGGGCACGACATGCGGGGCTGGCGCTGACATGAATGCTGCCGCTGCGCCGCGTCGGCGGGCCGGGCGCCGGGCCGCCCCAAGCCGGCCCGGGGGCTAGGCATGCGCATCCTCTACCTCAACCACTACGCCGGCAGCCCCGCTTTGGGCATGGAGTACCGGCCGTACTACCTGGCGCGTGAATGGGTGCGGCTGGGCCACCACGTGCAGATCGTCGCCGCCTCGCACAGCCACGTGCGCACGCGGCAGCCGGCGCCGGGTGACGAGCTGATCGACGGCATCCGCTACCGCTGGCTGCCGACGCCGCGCTACGCCGGCAACGGCCCCGGCCGGCTCTGGAACATCGCGCGATTCCTGTGGCCGCTGTGGCGCGGCGCGCAAGCGCTGGCCGACGAGTTCCGGCCCGACGTCGTGATCGCCTCGTCCACCTACCCGATGGACATCTGGGTCGCGCGCCGCATCGCGCGCTTCGCGCGGGCGCTGCTGGTGTTCGAGGTGCACGACCTGTGGCCGCTGTCGCCGATCGAGCTGTCGGGCATGTCGCCAAAGCACCCCTTCGTGCTGCTGTGCCGCGCCGCCGAGTCCACGGCCTACCGGCGTGCCGACCGGGTGGTGTCGATGCTGCCGGTGGTGCACGACTACATGGCCTCGCGCGGGCTCGACCTGCGGCGCCTGGCCATCGTGCCCAACGGCATCACGCTGGACGAATGGCAGGGCACGCCGCCGCCGCTGCGCGAGGACGTGGCTGCGGCCATCGCACTGCAGCGCGCGGCCGGCCGCACGGTGGTGGGCTACGCCGGCTCGATGGGCCTGCCGAACGCGCTGGACGTGCTGCTCGATGCCGCCAAGCTGCTGCGCGGCGACCCGATCGCCATCGTGATGGTCGGCGACGGCCTGGAGCGCGAGCGCCTGGCTCGCCGCATCGCCGACGAGCACATCGGCAACCTGCAGCTGCTGCCGCCGATCCCGAAGGCGCAGATCCCGAGCTTCCTGGCCAAGATCGACATCGCCTACATCGGTTGGCAGCGGGTGCCGATCTACCGCTTCGGGATCGCGCCGAACAAGCTGATGGACTACATGATGGGCGGCGTGCCGGTGCTGCATTCGGTGGCCGCCGGCAACGACCCGGTGGCCGAGAGCGGCTGCGGCCTGACGGTGGAGCCGCAATCCGCCGCCGCGGTGGCCGACGGCTTGCGCCGCCTGGCGGCCACGCCGACGGCCGAACGCCGGGTGATGGGCGAACGCGGCCGAGCCTATGTCTGCGCGCACCACACCTACCCGGTGCTGGCCCAGCGCTTCCTGCAGGCGATGCAGCGATGACCATGCACGACTCCCACGACGGCCACGATGCGCACGAGGCGCGCGCCGTGGCCGAGCGCTACGCCCGCCGGGCCGCGCCCGACCGCTACAGCCTGCTGCAGCCCGACGTCTGGCAGACGCTGCACGAGCGCCAGCGCGCGATGCTGCAGCTGTTCGCGCGGCTGGGCTGGCACGACCTGTCGCGCCGCAGCGTGCTCGAAGTGGGCTGCGGCGCCGGCGGCAACCTGCTGGAGTTGCTGCGCTTCGGCTTCCGCCCGGAGCAACTGGCCGGCGTCGAACTGCTGCCCGAGCGCTTCGCGCTGGCGCGCAAGCTGCTGCCGGCCGGCGTCACGCTGTGGCAAGGCGATGCCGCGGCGGTGGACGTCAACGGCGCGCGGCCCGACGTGGTGCTGCAGTCCACCGTGTTCTCGTCGCTGCTGGACGACGATTTCCAACAGCGGCTGGCCGAGCGCATGTGGTCCTGGGTCGCGCCCGGCGGCGGCATCCTCTGGTACGACTTCACCATCGACAATCCGCGCAACCCGGACGTGCGGGGCGTGCCGCTGAAGCGCGTGAAGGCCTTGTTCCCGCGCGGCAACCTGTGGCACCGCCGCATCACACTGGCGCCGCCGCTGGCCCGTGCCGTGTGCCGGGTGCATCCGTCGCTGTATTCCCTCTTCAACGCCCTGCCGCCGCTGCGCACGCACCTGCTGGCCTGGATCGAGAAACCTGCTCCATGAGTTCTTCATCGCCCTTCCTGCCCTTCGCCGCGCCCGAGATCGGCGACGAAGAGATCGCCGAGGTCGTCGACACGCTGAAATCCGGCTGGGTCACCACCGGGCCCAAGGCCAAGCGCTTCGAGGACGATTTCGCGGCGTTCCTGGGCGACACCTCGCTGCACTGCATCGCCGTGAATTCGGCGACGGCCGGCCTGCACCTCGCGCTGGAGGCCATCGGCATCGGCCCCGGCGACGAGGTCATCACCACCACCCACACCTTCACCGCCACCGCCGAGGTCGTGCGCTACCTGGGCGCCGACGTGCGCCTGGTCGACATCGATCCCGCGACGCTCAACATCGACCCCGCGCTGGTCGAGGGCGCGATCACGCCCCGCACCAAGGCGATCATCCCGGTGCACTACGGCGGCCTGGCCGCCGACATGCCCGCGCTGCTGGCGATCGCCAGGCGCCACGGCCTGAAGCTGATCGAGGACGCGGCCCACGCGCTGCCCAGCAGCAGCGCCGGCCGCCTGGTGGGCACGCTGGACAGCGATGCCGCCGTCTTCAGCTTCTATGCCAACAAGACCATCACGACGGGCGAGGGCGGCATGCTGGTCACTCGCGACGAGGCGCTGGCCAAGCGCGCCAAGGTGATGCGCCTGCATGGCATGAGCCGCGATGCCTTCGACCGCTTCACCGCCAAGGTGCCGAGCTGGTACTACGAGATCGTGGCGCCCGGCTTCAAGTACAACCTGACCGACATCGGCGCCGCGCTCGGACTGCAGCAGCTGAAGAAGGCCGAGCGCTTCCAGCAGCGCCGGGCGGCCATCGCTGCCCGCTACCACGCCGCCTTCGCCGACCTGCCGCTGGTCACCGCGCCGGTCGCCCCCGAGGGCGAGCGCCATGCCTGGCACCTGTACCCGATCCGCCTGGCCGACGCGGCGGTGGCCGCGATCGAATCCAGCGCCGAAGCGCCGGCGCGCGACCGCTTCATCGAGCGCCTGTTCGCGCTGGGCATCGGCTGCAGCGTGCACTACATCCCGCTGCACCTGCAGCCCTACTGGCGCGACCGCTATCAGCTGAAAGCAGCGGACTTCCCGCACAGCCAGCACGCCTACGAACGCATGCTGAGCCTGCCGATCTATTCCGGCATGGGCGACGGCGACGTCGAGCGCGTGGTCGCCGCCGTGCGCTCGTCGCTCGGCGCCTGAGGGCAGCGTCCGCGCCCGTGGCCAAGCGCCTGTTCGACCTGCTGGTGGCCGGCCTGGCGCTGCTGTTGCTGCTGCCGCTCTTCGCCGCGCTGGCGCTGGCCATCAAGCTCGATTCGCCGGGGCCTGTCTTCTTCCGGCAGGAGCGGGTGGGGCGCCACGGGCGGCTCTTTCGCATCCACAAGTTCCGCAGCATGGTGGCCGACGCGGCGGCCCGCGGCCCGGAGGTCACCGTGGGCCGCGACGCCCGCATCACCCGGATCGGCCACCGCCTGCGCGACCACCGGCTCGACGAGCTGGCACAGCTGATCGACGTGGTGAAGGGCGACATGAGCCTGGTCGGCCCGCGGCCGGAGGTGCCGCGCTACGTCGCGCACTACCCGCCGGCGCTGCGTGAACAGGTGCTGGCGGTGCGGCCCGGCATCACCGACCCGGCCTCGCTCGATCACCTGGACGAGGCCGCGCTGCTGGCTGCCGCGGACGATCCCGAGCGCGAGTACATCGAGCGCATCCTGCCGAAGAAGCTGGCGCACCAGGCCGCGTATGCTGCGCACGCCACGCTGTGGTCCGACCTGCGCGTGATCCTGCGCACACTGCGCCTGCTGATCGCGCGCTGAGCCCCACCACCCGCGATGAATCCGCCCGACCACGCCGCCCTCGACGCTGACGCCAGCGACCGCAGCTTCTGGGTCAGGCTCGACCAGCTCCTGGCGCGGCTGCGGCGCCACCGCGTCGGCCTGTCGCTGCTGATCGACGGCCTCGTCGTCGCGCTGGCCTGGAACGTCACCTACCTGTTCCGCCTGGGCTTCGAGCGCTGGCTCAGCGCGCGTCCGTCCTACGACTTCGCGGTGATGCTGGGCATCATCGCGGCCTACCTGCTGGCCTTCATCGCGCTGCGCGTGCCGCAGGGGCTGTGGCGCTTTTCCGGCTTCGGCGACATCAAGCGGCTGGCGCTGGCCGCAGCCATCGCGGGCCTGGGCTCCGCCGTCGTCGTGCTGATGCTGCAGCTCACCGCCGTGCCGCGCGCCGTGCTGGCGCTGCACCCGGTGGTGGCGCTGATGGGCCTGGCGCTGGTGCGCCTGGCCTACCGCATGCTGTACGAGCATGCGCGCTCGCGCATCACCGGCAGCGATGCCGAGGTCAAGCGCGCGATCGTGATGGGCGCCGGTGATGCCGCGCGCCGCCTGATCGCCGGCATCCAGCATCAGGGCTGGATCGTGCTGGGCCTGCTGGACGACGACCCGGCCAAGCGCGGCGCACGCATCGGCGGCGTGCACGTGCTGGGCCCACTGGAGGCGGTGCAGAACCGCGAGGTGCGCGGCGAGGCCACGCACATCATCGTGGCCATGCCGGCGGCGCGCGGCGCGCAGCGGCGCCGTGCCTTCGAACTGGCGGCGCCCACCGGCCTGCCGGTGCTCACCGTGCCTTCGGCTTCGGAACTGCACACCGGCCGCGCCGGCATCGAACGCGTGCGCGACATCGAGCCGGAAGACCTGCTGGGCCGGGAGCCGGTGCAGCTGGACGAGGCCGGCATCGCCGAGGCGCTGTCGGGCAAGACCGTGCTCGTCACGGGGGCGGGCGGCTCCATCGGCAGCGAGCTGTGCCGGCAGCTGGCGATGTACGGGCCGGCGCGCCTGGTGCTGCTGGAGCAGAGCGAGTTCAACCTGTACTCGATCGAGCAGGCGCTGTCGGCGCAGTTCCCGCAGTTGCCGCTGGTGCGCCTGGTGGGCGACGTCAAGGACCTGGACGGCCTGCGTATCGCGTTCGGACGCTGGCACCCGCAAGTGGTGTTCCATGCCGCGGCCTACAAGCACGTGCCCTTGATGGAAGAGCACAACGCCGCCGCCGCGCTGCGCAACAACACGCTGGGCACCTACAACGCCGCGCTGGCCGCGGCCGAGGTGCGGGCCGAGCGTTTCGTGCTGATCTCCACCGACAAGGCGGTGAACCCGACCAACGTGATGGGTGCCAGCAAGCGCGCGGCCGAGCGTGTCGTCTCCGCCCTTGCGCAGCAGCACCCGGCCACCCGCTTCATCGCCGTGCGCTTCGGCAACGTGCTGGGCTCCAGCGGCAGCGTGATCCCGAAGTTCAAGGAGCAGATCGCCGCCGGCGGCCCGGTGACGGTGACGCACCCGGACATCATTCGCTACTTCATGACCATCCCCGAGGCTGCGCGCCTGGTGCTGCAGGCGGCGGCCATTGGCGAGAGCGGCCAGGTGCTGGTGCTGGACATGGGCGAACCGGTGAAGATCGTCGACCTGGCGCGCGACATGATCCGCCTGTCCGGCCACTCGGTGGACGAGATTCCGATCGTCTTCTCCGGCCTGCGCCCGGGCGAAAAGCTGTACGAGGAGCTGCTGGCCGACGCCGACACCACGCTGCCGACGCCGGTGGCGCGCCTGCGGCTGGCGCGCCTGCATGACGAGGACCCCGGCGCGGTGCTGGCCTGGGTGGCCGCGGTGGCCACCGAAGGCCGGCTCGACGACGACCAGGTGCGCGAGCGCCTGCGCCGCGTCGTGCCCGAGTACCGCGAGGCATGAAATCGCAGGGCCGCCCGAAGGACATGCCGTGGCACGCCGTGCGAAGGTGCCCGGTGAGCCACCGGACTGCCGCCAAGGCGCATGCCGCAGGCCACAGCCGGAAGGCGCCGCGGTGAACGTGCGCCGCGGCCTGCGTGCCGCCCTCCTGGTCGCCATGGCCTGGGGTGCCGGCACGGCCCAAGCCACCGACCCGGCACGCGGGCAGCGCCTCTTCATGACGCCACCGGCCGCGGGTGAACTGGCCTGCGCCGACTGCCACAGCGACAACCCCGTCGCCAACAACTTCGGCAACATCTGGTCGGGCCGCAATGCGGTGTCGCTGATCCAGCGCGCGGTGGCGATGAACACCGGCGGCATGGGCGTCTTCAGCCGCTACTACGGCGCGGCCGAGCTGGCCGACATCGCGGCCTACCTCGGCAACACGCCGGGGCGGCTCGACTTCGCCGAGACCGGGGTCGGCCAGCGCAGCCTGCCGCAGCGCGTGGTCGTCAGCGCCAGCACCAAGCTCGGCATCGACGGCTTGTCGCTGCAGGTGGAGGGGGACTTCCAACGCGTCTCGCCGCCGTGCCCCGCGCAACTGCCGCGCTTCGGCGAATGCGTGGTCGAGCTGGTCTTCACGCCCTCCAGCGCTGGCCCGCGCGGCGGACGGCTGCTGATCGCCCACGACGGTCTGCCGACCCCCGCCGCCTTGCTGCTGGCCGGCACCGGCCGGTCGCGGCCGCCAGCGGTGGTCACGCTCAGCGCCGCGGCGCTGGATTTCGGCGTGGCCGCGCCCGGCACCGAGAGCCCGGCACGGCAGCTGCGCCTGAGCAACC
>Ga0196963_10002742_pt1 | contig 10294 bp, 8 predicted proteins | sample S1_5metaG_FD_148600 | JGI IMG/M metagenome (GOLD analysis project Ga0196963, IMG submission 148600) | Soil microbial communities from Anza Borrego desert, Southern California, United States - S1_5 | ecosystem: Environmental > Terrestrial > Soil > Desert | place: USA: California | collected... | reverse complement strand
CAACGTCAACAACAGCGACAGCACGCGCCCGGGCGAATTCTCGGCGTTCCGCGATCTCCGCACCGGCTTTGGCGCCGCCGGCACGCAGGTGTTGATGGTGAAGTTCAACTACTGGCTGGGTCTGTGAACGAGGCCTACCGCCTCAGCCGATAGATGGCGTAGGTGTAATCGCGTTCATGCGCGTCGGCGACCCGGTCGTGTGCGAAATTATCCAGCACGCCGCGGCAGATCGCCGCTTGTATCGGATCGCTGACGTTGCACCAGAAATTCCAGTGCACATAGACGCCGCCGGCATAGCGCGCGAAGAGGTGATCGCGCACGTAAGCGGTGTCGGACGCAATCGACAATTGTGCCGCGTTGACGCCCCAGACATGAAACATGCTGGGGTTGTGCGTCAGCACCAGCGAATTCGCTGGGAGCATGGCCGCGAACTGCCGTGCGGCAGCGACGTCCGCTCGAGCGGCCCACGCTTCTTCGCCGGTTGCGCGCACGACCGGAGCGTAGCGCAGCGCCCCGATGAACACCGCCACGACCAGCGCGGTCGGCACCCAGCGCAGGCGGTGCCCGCGGCCGCCAAGCGTGGCCGACAGCCGACTAAAGCCGACACCTGCCGCGATCGCGATAGGCACGTAGGACATCAACGAGTAGCGGACATCGGCGCCGTAGTTGTAGCTGCCCGCATAGAAAAAGACGAAGATGCTCCAAAACGCCAGCGCATACGCGGCCATCAGCACGCCTTGGCGCCAATGTCGGCGGCCGGCAAGGCCCGCGATCGCGGCAATGGCAATCGCAAAGGGAAACCGTTCGTCCGCAAAGTAGAACGTGAAGTTGACGGGCGCGTTCGCCTGAGCGTACGCCCACGACAACCGCGGTCCCGTGGTGCCCCAGCCTTCATCGCGTACGGCGGCGAGGTGCATGAGCGGGACGACCGCCAGCACCAGTCCGGCCGCGACTGCCAACCACCAGCGGCGCGTCGCCAGTTCGGACGGCGCCAGCAGCACCACCGTAAACAGCACGAGCGGCACAATCAGGATGCATTCTGGGCGCATCGTCAGCGCCCACGCCGCCGCCGCGACCATCCAAGCCGCGGCGGATGCGGTTCCCGTCGCGGCGTAGTGCGTCGCCGCCAGCATCGCTACCGCGCACGCGAGCGCGGCCGACGGCTCGACCGCCGCGGTATTTGACCAGGTGAGCTGCATCGGCAGCAGTGCCAGCACGGCCCCGGCCAACAACGACGCCCTCGTCGTTCCGAAAAGCAGTTGCGCCAACAAAACGGTCACGACCACGGCCAGTCCGGCGACGGCGTTGTTGAGCCGAAACGCGATCGATTCGCTGACGCCAAACAGCCGATACGCGAGCGACAGCAGATACGGGTAGCCGTGCGGTTGTTTGTTGTATTCGCCGCGCACACAGTGCAGACGCCCGTATTCGACGTGGCCCTCGTTGCACATCTGGGTAAGACCGGCGTCGCTGATGTGCGCGCGATGCCCTGGTAGATGTGTTCGTCGTAGTAGATGCGATTGGTGCGCGGCGGTACGGTGGCCGTCAGGATCGTGGCGCAAAGGCCCAAGGCGACCGCGCCGACGACGACCAGCCGATCCACAGCGAGCCGGCGCGTTTCAACGACGGTCGTTACCACCAGCACGCCGAACAAGATGTCGAGCGCAGTGGCCTGTCCGTGGATCAAAAACTGGCGCACTTCGTTCATCGTCGCCGCTCCACGAGATACGGGCCGGCGGCCAGCCAGTCGGCGCCACTCTCGACGAAAACGGCGATGGCATCCGTAGGCGAGCAGACCAGCGGCAGACCATGAATGTTGTAGCTGGTGTTGAGCAGCGCGCCGATGCCGATGCGCATGCGCATTTCGCGCAGCAGCGACGCGAATGGGCCGGGGTCCGTATCCTCGACCATCTGCGGCCGGCAGGTGCCGTCGACACTGGTGACGCCGCTCAACTGCGATCTGGCCGCGGCCGCCACTTGATACGCCATCGTCATGTGCCGGTTCGGACGGCCGTCGAAGTCCGACAGCATGCGTCGCGCTTCGCTTTCGAGCATGCTCGGACAGAACGGTTGATACCAGACACGCCTCTTCAGTACGAGGTTCAACCGATCGCGCAGTTCCGGTCGATCGGGCCGCGCCAGGACACTGCGGTGGCCGAGCGCTCTCGGCCCGTACTCCATGCGGCCTTGGAACCACATGACGACGCTGCCGGCGATCAGCTGATCGGCGGTGGCTTCCGCAATATCGCGTGGTACGCTGAACACGAGACCCGCGCTGTCGAGTGCGGCAGCGATCTCCGCCGGTTCATAGGCGCGGCCCAACCCGACGTCGTGAAGATCGGTGCGTGGCATTCCGGACGCAAGTACCGCCGCGCCGAATGCCAGCCCGCCGTCGCCCATGTGCGGAAACACGAACACGTCTTCCACGCCTGGCATGGTGCGCAATCGCCGGTTGACCTTGACATTCGACGCAATCCCGCCTGCCAGCGCGACGCGATGCTCGCCGCTCGCGGCGACGGCGCCGGCCACGAGGCTGCTGCAGGCGTCTTCGAGCGCGCGCTGAGCCATGTAGGCGAACTGCTCGTTGGGTACGCCCCAGTGCACGCGCCGCAACGGGGCGCGCAACGCGTGGCCGGGCCGTGCCGTGCGAAAGCAGCCATCCTCGGCGAAGAGCAGCTGCCGCAGCGGGTTGCGATCGTCCGGCACCGGCGACGCGTAGTCGGCCAGCGCCATCACCTTGCCTTCGTCTTCCAGCTCGCGCATGTTGAGCAGATGCGTGACGTGCTCGAAAAAGACGCCCGCGGAATGGCGCGCCGGCGTCACGCGGAGCGGCTCGAGCCGGCCGGCTTTATACCGGCTGACGGTGGCCGACTTTCCGTCACCGACACCATCCATCGTCACGACGACGCATGAATCGAAACCGCTGGCGGCGGCCGCCGCCGCAGCGTGGCATTCATGATGATCGAACAGCCGCAATGCGGCGCGGTGCAGTCCACACGACGCCAGCTCGCGCCGCAGCGCGTACCTGCTCAACCACCGTGACAGAGCATTGGGCGGCCATTCGGTCAGCCGATACTTGGCGATCGCGCGAAGCTCCGCGCCGGCACCCGGCGCCGTCTTCCTCCGGCGGTGCAGATAGTACGACTCCTTGGTCCATGGCTGCAGCCGCCCGAGGGTCTTCGACGGGTCGGTGGTGCTCGCCGCGACCACCGCGACCTCTTCAGCGGCGCGCGCCGCGATGCTGAGGCATTCGCGGATCGATCGTCGCGGAAACGCGACCTCGAGTTTGCGGCGGGTCAAGCGCTCTTCGTTGACAGCGGCTTCGACACGACCGTCGACCAGCAGCGCGGCGCCGGAGTCGTGGCCATCCCAGATACCGAGAATGACCGCCAAGGATTATCGGGGAACGGCGGCGCCGCGCTCGACCGCCACCGCTGCCGAGCGCGTGCGCGCGGAACCGGCGAAGGCCAACCCGGTGAGCAGGCTTAGCGCGTATTTCAGGCAGTCGCGTCGGACGCTGATGTTGGACGAGCCAAACAGCCGTTCGTGCTCATGGCTCGGCACCTCGACGATGCGATAGCCGCGGCGGAGTGATTTCATGATCATCTCCTGCTCGATGGTCGTCGACTGGGAGGTCAGACCGAGATCGCGGCAGACATCGGTCAGGATCGCCCGAAAGCCGTTTTGACTGTCGCTGAGGCGAACGCCGAAACGCCAGTTGATGCACGCCGTGATGAACGAGCTGCCGGCCAGGCGAAAGAATTCATCGAACCCGCCGTGCAGCTCGCTCGAGCCACCCGTCAGACGGGACGCGGACACATGCTCGGCTGCGCCGTTGACGAGCGGCGCGACAAGTTTCGGAATGTCTGCCGGGTCGTGCGATCCGTCCGCGTCGATGAAGACGGTGATCGCGGTGCGGACCTCCGCCAGGCCTCGTACCATCGCGTGGCCCTTCCCGCGGCCGGCGTCGACGATCACCCGCGCGCCCGCGGCTTCGGCGACCGCGACCGTGCGATCGTGGCACTCGCGATCCGCGACCACAATCACCTCGGCGGCGAGCGGACGGCACGCCGTCACGATTGCGCCGATCGACCGCGCCTCGTTCTTCGCCGCCATCACGATCGAGACGTCGTCGGGCAGCCGCATTCAGGACTCCCGTGCGATCGGCAGGGTGGCGGTGACCGATGCCGGCGTTGCCGGCTCCTTCCACCGCAGCAGGTTGCCGAGAATCGACTGATAGGCTTCGCACGCCGTCCAGCACTGCGGGCACTGGCCGTTCCAGATCTCGCGCTGCGTCTGGCGTGTCGCCGCGGCCGACCATACCGCGGCGAGATCGTAATCGACATCGCGCAACCCACCGAGCGGGCGGCTGTAACTGATGCACGGGTAGACAATCCCCCATGGATCGATGAAGCAACTCGCGCCGAGCGCGTGACACGGCTGCGGTGTGCGTCCGCTCTGCAGGAAGGTCTCCAGGTTGTTCAGGTAGGTGCGTTCCAGCCAATCGCTGGGCCGCAAACCGTTGCGGCGCTCGCGGTATTCGCGCAGCCGCGCCACCGCCTCGGTAGGCGCTGCCTGCACGCCCGCGTCGACGTTGTCGTAGTAGTGCCCGGACAACTGCGCGAAGTTGACGTGGAAATCGTTCCACGTCAAATCCGGGCAGCCTTTCTGGACGGCGGCGAAGGTCCGGTCGATGGCGTCGATGTTGTACCGGGAGAGCGTCATGCCGGCAAACGCCTTCACGCGATCGATGCGCCGCAGCTCGCGCAAGGTCTCGATCTGCTTCGCAAAGCCGCCTTTGATGCCGCGGACGCTGTCGTTCAGCGCTTCATCGCCGTCGATGCTCACCGTGATGACGAGGTTCGGTATGCGCGACTTCGATAGCGCCGTCGCGGCGCCGATGATCTTCTTGGTCAGAAACCCGTTCGTCGGGAAATGCAGGAGATACAACGAGCGCCAGCGCTCCGCCAGCGCCGCCAGGATGACGTCGATATCGTCGCGCAGGAAGATCTCGCCGCCGGTCACGTCGAGCCAGGACGGGCTGGCGGTGCGATCGATGACCTGCAGGACTTCCTTGGTGGAGAGCTCGTCGGTCGGTCGCCGCCGCCAGATGTTGCACGTCTTGCACTTGTACTGGCACCAGTAAGTGAGCGCCCAGTTCAGCTTCAGCGGCGCCGACAGCGCGCCGGCGTTCGCGCTGAGCAGGCGTGATGCGAGGCCGGCGCCGCGACGAAGCTGATCGAGCGTCACCATGGGCGTTCAACCGGACTGATTACCGCTTCGTCAAAGAGACGCTGCCGGAACTCGATTGCGTAACCGGCGGCGGACAAAACTGCCCTGTGCACGTGGCAGTTGCAGTCGATGTAGCTGTTCCCGACATGGCGGAACTACTGGTCGCCGTCAGCGTCAGGATCGTAGTGACTGTCGTGGTGATGGTGTAACCCTGCTCAACGCTGCGGAGGGTTACGTTCGACGTCAGCGACACATTGCTGCCTGAGATCGTGCCCGTGACGGTATTGGTCACGACGGTCAGGCCGAGCTGGGTCGGAAGGTTGTTGGTCCCTGAGAGCGTGTTGCCCGACTGAACCAGCGTAAACGCCAGGTCTCCGCCGGAGAACCACGATCCCGTCAAATTCAGCGAGCCGATCGTCGTCGTTGCCGGTACGGTCGTCGTCGCAGGCACCGTCGTCGTGGTCGCGACGGACGTCGTTGTCGTCGTCGGTGCTGTTGTCGTGGTCGTCGTCACCGGGATCGTCGTGGTCACGGGGATCGTTGTCGTCGTTGTCGTCGGGATCGTCGTCGACGTCGTCGTCGTTGGGTTGGGTGTCGGCGGAGTGTCGGGAGTCCCCACGGTGATGCCGGCGACCGCGCCATTGAATCCGGTGCCGGTGGTGCCGTCAATCGGCACGGGCCCGATCTCGTTGACGTTCAGCGAACAGCACAACCGCGGACCGGGGTTGGGTTCGGTCGCCGTCCAGGTCCCGTTGGCCGTCAACGTGCCATCAGCAGTAACGGTTCGTCCGCCAAGGCTATGGCCGCAGCCGGTGAACGCGACCTGGCTATTCGTGAGGACGACGCGGCCGCCGCCGGGAGTCGAGATGCCGTTCAGGATGCGCACGTTGCCGCCTCGCGAGCAACTGGCGACAAACCCGCTCTGGGCGGAGAGCGGTGCGATCACGGTGTCGTAGAGACTGGCGAGCAGCCCGTCCAGCCCACGCCGGTCGTTCGACGCGATTCCAAGGCCGGCGCGCAGCGCGGCTTGGAAAGACGTATTGATTTCAGCGGCGAGCGTCGGCGCCACGGTCGTCGCCGTCAGCGTCGCAGTCGGCCCAACCGGAGTCGAACTCGAACCGCCTCCGCCACACGCGGCGACCACCCACAGCGTCCCGACAGCTGCCAGTTTCAACGCGATCTTCATGCGGGCACCCTCGCAGAAAACACGGCTTGTTTTTTTGTGGCGAGAGTATACCGCCGAATGGCGGTCCGGAGCACCTACCTGTTCGGGGGAGGCCTGTCGGGGGCGGGATGCCCAAACAGGCCTGCCTGGGACCAGTGGCGACGTAGGCGGCCGTCGAAGGCAAGTTATCGGGGCGACTGGATTCGAACCAGCGACATTCCGCTCCCAAAGCGGACGCTCTACCAGGCTGAGCCACGCCCCGTAAATGTCATTGTACCCTGCACTTGGCTACGCCAACCGCGCTACTTCCGCAGGAAAGTGCCCGCCTCGAACCACAAGGTGGTGTTGGGGTCGATGACCACGTCCGCGGGAGCCGTGTCGACGCCGATGGTGCGGGTCACCTGGCGGCCGGTCAGCTCAATCCGCTCGACCCGCGCCGGAAATTATCCAGCGGATCCGTGGACAGACGTCGTGTGCGGTGTCAGCGGGACGCTATCGTCCAACGCAGAATCTGCAGTGGCTCCTCAGGAGCGCGCGTATCCGCGCCTTTGAGCTCGACGCCTTCGCTGTCGCGAATGCCCGGCAACAATACGCATTCCAGCACGCGACCGCCAAGCAGTGCTTCACCTGGATCGATTGTCAGCACGCGCCGAACCGGATCGTAGCCGATCGCGGAGTTTGTGAACGCGCGCTCACCAGCGACTGCTCTCGCGTAGCGCAGTTGGACCCGCCCGGAAAACGAATTCGCATCCATCGCCTTGGTAAACTGTACGGCGAACACTGAATCCGCGGCGGCCTCCTCTACGCCTTGAACGGGAATGGTGAACATGATTTCTGCCGGCTGCGCCTTTGCGGTGGTCGCCGGCGGCGGAGGCGGATCCGGGCTGGATGTCGGTGTCGGCGGCCTGGACAGCGCGACGTCCGTTGCCGCCAAATAGATGAAGCCGTTTTCGAGCTTCGGTACGCCGGTAACGCGGAGCCAATTGACAGTGTCACGCGTGGCGCGCACGTTTAAAGACCAACCGTCACCTTCCGGGTCCTTCCCGGTGACCCAGATCGCGAACAAGTCGTCCTTGATAATCCAGTCGCCCGATCGCTTGCGGCTCGAGTAAGGAAGATCTGCAAACAGGTTGCCGCCGCGGAACTTGCCGATCACCGTCACCGGAGTAGACGGCAACGGGTCGGCGTCGACCAGATCTTCGATACTCATGCGGTTGCCGCTGAAGGTGTCTTCAATGCTTGCTGCGGTCTCGTACCGCCAGAACTGCACTTCGAATTCCGGCGCGCCCTTGTCCACTGGTGCAGCGAGGTTGCGGCGCTTGAACGCTCCGGTAACTTCAATCACTTGGCCCCGGAGTTGTTGGGCCTCCGCACGAAGGAGCGCAGCGACACCGGCGTCCGGATCCGGAACCACCAGCACAGTAAACGTCTCGGCGGTCAACAAATACTGATTGCGGTCGCGCGATACGATCTCGAACTTGCCCTGGGTGCGCACTGTGGAACCGTCGAATGCGCCAGGGGTGTCCATCAGTTCGGCGAGCGAGGCGTCAACCGCAACGCCATACAGCGACTCGGTGATGCCTGGGCTTGATCCCCCTTCGATGAATTGATTCAGGTGGCGGATGGCATTGCGGATCTGGACGTTGGCGTCGTCAGTTAAATCTGCTCGGGTGAGCCCGTCAATCCCGGCTTCAAAGAAGTCGGCGCTCGGCGCAGGCATCAGCACCACTGTCGGGCGGAGTTGTTTGACGAATGACAGTGCTACGCCGCCACCTCGCGCCGCTGTCACCGGCCGCACCCCGGCCAACGGTACGGTGAAGCTTTCGCACGGCGTCCCTGCTGTGGTCATCCATTTCAACTCCTTGACAGTCCCATCGATGGAAATCACCCCGTCGCATTTGCCACTCTCGGTTCCGAGCGCCATGCGCAACGCGACGGAGTTCGTGCTTTTCTCTATCCATTCCTCGACCGGCACGGGCGGCCGCGGTGCGGGTACCAAGGGCCGCTCTTCCGTGACGGTTGCTGACCCGGCATTGGCGGCGTCGAAGGCCCGCCGCACCTCGGCCGAGAACTCGTACTTCGACAGCGACAGAGTGCGATTACGCCTGCGCGCCTCATAGAAGTTGCGCGCCGCTTCCTTTGGACGTTCTTGCTCGAGCTGCGCGATAGCGAGATATAAATACGCGTCGGCCAGCTCGCGCATCCGCCCTGGCTGTCCCTCGAGTTGCACGGTGACCGCACGCAGGACCGTCTCCGCAGCCTCGAAATCGCCGTTACCAATGAAGGTGATTGCCTGCGCGAGGTCTGCGTCGCGCGGGGCTTGAAGGAAGGTCAGCGTTAGCGCAGCAACGAGAACGGCGGCGATCATTGCTTCTTTTTCCCGACCTCAGCGAGTTTGATGAACACATCGGCAGTGTCGCCAGGCGCGACGGTGATCGTACGCTGCAGCGGCTGGTAATCAGGGTGAACGATTTGGAGGACGTGACGCCCCGGCGCCACCACCGCGGTGTGCGCGTCCGTGTCACCGACCATGCGACCGTCGATCGTCAATCGGGCCCGCGGCTCCAGCCGTACCCGCAGCGTGGCGTCCTGCGGGGCCGCTGCTGCGAGCGCGCTGTTGCCAGGGGCCTGGCGCGTCGAGGGATCGATCGGGATTCCCTTTTCCGCGAGGTCGATGTTTAGTGTCTTTTTTTCCTTCGCGACGACGTTGATAGTGCGCCGCAGCGGCCGGTAATCAGGATGATTGAAGGTGATGACATACCGGCCGGGTGCGAGTGAGAGGGTGCGCGTCGACACCGTGCCGATCCGGTCGCGGTCTACGAATACCGTCGCCTCGGGCACGACCGACAACTCCACCGTTCCGGAATCAGGTGCCTGGGCGCGTAGCGGCATCACAGCGCACGCAATCGCGATGGTAGCGGTCGATAGCGCGCGGGAGAGTCGACCCATCAGCTGGTCCTCGCGTAATAGCCAGTGCGGTACTTCAGGCGAAGGTTGTCGCGGCCCTTCACACGGACCGTCAGAGTGCGCCATCGCCCGTCGAGTTTGCGGTTAGTAGAGATATAGCCGAGGCGGTACTGTGAATGCAGTTCGTCGGCGACGTCGGTATAGAATCGCTTCAGCTCGCTTGGCTTTGCCATGATAAATCGGCCACCGGTTTCGCGCGCCACCTGCGATAGGAGTTCGACTCCTGGGGAGCTACGCTCGCGCGCGAGAATTGCAGGTTCGTCGAACAAAGATGGCGGTGGCTGGATCATTCGAACCGCATACACCGGCACCTCGCTCTTACGTGCAAACGACACGACGACGTTGCTCGTCACCATCGACGCTGTGTCATCTCCATCCGACAGGACAATTACGGCAGGTCGCTTATTGCTGTCCAGATCACGTTGCTGCACGGCGTCCTTGAGTGCCTGATATAGCGCATTCAGCAACGCCGTTGCACCCTTTAGGGACATCGTTCGAATCGCGCGTTCCAGCGCTACCCGATCGGAGGTGGATTCCTGGGACGTCGACACCAACGTATTGAATTCGATGACCTTCGCGACGTCGTCCGGGCGCATCTGCCTGATGAATTCGATCGCCGCTTCCTGGATGATTGGCAAGGTCTTGCCGATGGATTGTGAGGTATCCATCAGCAGCACTGCTGCAAGCGGGGTGTTGGCTTCCTCGAACGCGCTGATGGTTTGCGCCTGCCCGTCCTCAAACAACTCGAAATCATTGGCGGTCAGCCCGGCCTGATGACGGCCGCGTCCGTCGGTCGCTGTCACGGCCACGCGAATCAAACCGAAGGTCGACACGATCTGTTGTTGTTCGGCGGTGGCAATGGTGGCTGCGGCGAGTACGACGCACGTCACGCGTAACACTGGGTCTCCTTATCTGAGATCGAACCGGATG
>Ga0196963_10002741_pt1 | contig 10296 bp, 22 predicted proteins | sample S1_5metaG_FD_148600 | JGI IMG/M metagenome (GOLD analysis project Ga0196963, IMG submission 148600) | Soil microbial communities from Anza Borrego desert, Southern California, United States - S1_5 | ecosystem: Environmental > Terrestrial > Soil > Desert | place: USA: California | collected... | reverse complement strand
TGAGCAGTCGCTCCACGTCGGGCTTCCCGAGCCACCTGCGGCCCTTCTTCGGCTCGGGTAGCTTCTTCATGCCGAAGAGCGGGTTCGCCTGGATCAGCCCCTCCTCGACCGCGTTTGTGAGGATGACTGAGGCGAACTGGATGTCTCTGTTGACCGTCGCGTTCTCGACCTCCTTCTTCTTTCCGTGGGAGGAGTTGCGGCGCCGTTTCCGCCACGGGATGTACTCGGCCATCCGGGCCCGGTTCACCTCGGTGAGAGGAGTCTCCTTGAAGAACTCGGAGAGCGCCTTCAGGTTCGCCTCGTAGAGGGCGATCGTCCCCTCCGCCTTGAGCGGCTTCAGCTTCTCATCGAGAACCTTCCGAGCAAAGGTGGTGAAAGAGGGAGAGGTTGGCTCCTCCTTCTTCGCAACCTCCCGGCGCTTCGCCGGCAACTTGTACTCGCCGAGAAGTACTCTCTTCTCAAGCTCGTTCAGGAAACTCTTCGCCGCCTCCTCCTTCTTGAAGAGACGGGTTCGGTAGCGGCCGGTCGGCTGGTCGATCCACTTCGCCTCCCAGCGTCTCCCACTGGCGATCTGGCGAGGATAGACCTGTCCGAAACGGCGCTTACGAGTCATTGAAAGAGCTCGCTCACCTCATCTGGGAGTCGGCCATGATGTCTCTCCTCGTAGTCGCGGACATCCCTCGGCCGGAAGCGGATCGATCCTCCCACCTTGACGCAGGGAATTCCGTCGGGTCGACTCGCCAATCGGTAGATGGTCGCCCGGTGGACGCCGAGGTGGTTTGCCACCTCAGTCACGCTGAGGAGGGGTTCCCCGAGAAGTGCCTGGCTCATATGAGGATTCTCGAGGGCGAGCCAAGAAAGCTCAGACCGCTAGAGTGAGGAGAAGAAGTCGGCGATCAGTTTCGACGACTCGTCGAAGGCTTCCTCACTGACGTTGAGACCCTGGAACAGGACGTCCACCACCTCTTCGCCGCTCTCGTGCCAGAAGACGAACACGCGTTGGATCGTCGGGTAGACCGACGCAAGCTCGGGCGCCCGTTCGTAAAACCGGAGGGCGAGTGGTTCCGAGAGCCTGAGCCACAGCTTCCCTACGTGCTGATACTCTCCAGACCCATCTGCGGCCGCCATCCGATGGCCGGCGCAAGACTGAACGGTACAGACGCCTTCGATCGCGTTGAGGCGATCGCAGAGATCGTAGATCGGAGGATCGGGAAAGCCGTAGCCGTCCTTGGCGTCCGCTGGACGATCTCTCTTGACCTGCTCCCAGTATTTGAGGTTGTCTGCTTTGAGTGCGGGGCTGAGATACCTCATGTGGTGCGTCCTTTTGAGATCTTCCGCCACAGCGCCCGGGCCGAGATCCGGTAGGGGTCTCGGAGCACCTTCTCGGCCAGGTCGCCATCGTGACGATCCATCGGGATCTCGTGAAGTTCGGCCAACGCCTGGAGCTCCTGACGCGAGGGACGTTCGGGCGGACAGCAGATGAGGCAGGTCGCCCCATGGGGTCGTTTACGGCCCACTAGAAGCCTCCGGCCGCAGGGCGCGGATGGCGTCCTCGGCTCGCGCGTACGCGAGCATCCGATCCTCGGCCCGCCGCGCGCTCTCGTGCTCCTTCGCGGAGCGGTACGCCATGCACTTCTGGCCGTCCTCGTTGTAGAGCGCGGAGAGAGTCGCTAGATCCTCCTCCCGCCCCGCCCCGCGTCCCCGGGCCTCTCCCCGGGCCTCGGCGGCGAGGAGGGCGGCGGTGAGCTTCGCCTTGATCTCCAGGTACTCGCGCTCTCCGGCGCTGTGAAGCGCGTGACCGAAGACGCGGACGATCCAGACGTCAGCCGAGCGATCGGACTCGTCCGCGAATCTGACGAGCTTCGCAACCTCCTCCTCCGCGGTCCCGCCCGGCGCGAGGGCGGCCCGGAGGACGGGAAGGGCGTGAACGGCGTCGGTGACCATCGTGCCCATGAGGTGTTCGCGCGCGTAGAAGACGAGCGCCTCCACCGCGGCGAGCGCCCGTTCAGCGGTCATCGGAACCTCCCGTCCCGCTCGCAGAGTCCGCAGCTACGGGCCTGGTAGCCGTGGTCGCAGACGTGGATCGGAGCATCGTGGCCCTCTGGTGGGCGGGGCGTGAACACCTGGCAGTCCGGGTAGTAGCTGCCCAGGTTGGCCACGAAGTGCGCGCTGTACGGACGCCCGCAGCAGCAGTAGACCTCGGGCTTCCTCTCCACCGCGGCGAGGGCCCGGGCTGGGTCGGGGGTCACAGCGACCTCCCGGTTAGCAGGCCCGCGAGGAAAGCCAAGACGACGAGGCCCATGAGCCACCAGCAGCAGAGTTCGAGGCGTCGAGCGAGGTTCTCCCACTTCGTCGACAACTGCTTCCACGTCTTCGAGTCGTCGTTCTCGAACCGCAGCCCACGGTCGATCATCGACTGCGCGAGGGCTTGCTCCTCCGGCGTCATCGTGTCCTCCATCTACCCCTCCCCCCGGCTCTCGGGCTTCTCGGGGGCGCTCACCTAGTTGCCGTCCCGAACGTCGCCGGGGGCGCCGTGAAGAACTCCGTCGGCGAGGCGGGGTCCGCTGACAGGTAGACCGCGGTCGGCAGCGCCAGCACGCGGAACGGATGCTGCCCCGGCACCCGCTCGGCCATCGAGAGCAGGACGCAGAGATCGTGGTCCGCTGGAATGGCGCCGTCGCGCCCACGGACCTGAGCGCCGCTGATCGTCGGCTGGTCCCACTCGAAGGTCTCCTGCCAATCGACTCGGAAGTACCAGCGCGAGGGCTTCGCGGGGGCGCAGGCCGGACACCGCGACTTGGGGCGTCGCCTCGGGTAGTAGTCCTGATCGTCGAGCGCGGAGCCGTTGTGCCAAGTCCCGTAGCCGGTGCCGCCGCACGTCCCGCATGTCGCGGTCGCGGGAGGGGCGGGGACTCGGTGCGGACACGCCCCGAGGCAGTTACACACCGGCTCTGCCGCGACGCCGCCGCTGATGTAGGGCTCCTCCGCCAGCGCGGCCGGGGCGGGGAGCGGCTCCCCGTCCTCCGGCCCGTACAGGTCCGGCTCGGCCCCTAGGAAGTCGAAGGGACCCTCGGCGGCCGGGGCGGGGGAGGGAGCGACCAATTCAGCGAACCGCTCGTAGACCCTACATCCGAGATTGCGATCGAACACGGTGGCCGCGTCGAGGTAGACGAGGACGACGAACCACGGCGAGCGCGCCCTCTGTGGGTACAGGTGCATTGAGGCGATGTTCGGGCCGAGGAGATCCGCGTCGGGCTTACCCCACTCGACCGACGTCGCGGCATCGAGAAGCGCGTCCAGCAGCCGGCCCCGGTTTTCGATCTTGCACACAAGGCGCAACATCGGACGCACGTTCCCCGCCCACGCCTCCATCCATCCAGCCGCGTCCGGATGACCCTGACAGGACTCCGCGGTCCAGCACCAGCCGCTACGGTTGATCCGCTCGACGGCAGGCCAGAGGAGCGGGTCAATCATCTCGGCCGTGAGAGCGAGTGGGTCGGAGTAGAAGGCGACGCCGTGTTGCAAGCCGTCGCGGTAGACCTCGGAGCCCTGGATCTCGCTCATGGCTCCTCCCCCGCGGCCGGCTCGGCGAGGAGGGCGTCGAGGCGGTCGCGAACCGTGTGGCCGACCACGGGGCCGCGCCCTAGCTCGTCGATCCAGTCCCGGTACTCCTTCGCCGCCGCCTCCAGGGCGCGGACGCGGACCTGCCAGCGACCCAGAGCGTCCATCGCGTTGCGGTAGTTGCGCGAGTTCACCCGCGCCGACTCCACAGCCTCCTCCCGGCGCCGCCGCTCCTCGGAGAGGGCGGTCCGTGTCGCCCTGAGGGCCGCAAGGTTCTGCTCCCGCGCAGCTATGACGGCAGAGCGTCCCTGCTCGGCGATCTCCGCCCGCTCGCGCTCGGCCTGGAGGGCGGCCTCCACAAGTCGCGCAACCTCGTGCTGTGTCGACCACGAGTTGCGACCGCAGAGCTTGGCGATCTCGGTGAGCGTCCCACGCAGATCCACGCCGCTGCGCTGCTCGCTCGCGTAGACCTCCGCCAGCGTGTCCACCGTGGCCGCGATGCCGGCAGGGCCTCCGTCTACGTTCCAGCCCCGCGGAGCGAGCGCGCCGCGCATCCGCTCGAACGCCGCATTCGCTTCGGCCACCTGCGCGCGGAGGGAGGAGAGCTCGGTCTCCTGCTCGTTGAGGTGTATGCGGCAGTAGGAGAAACCGCCCGGCTCGACGAGCTCGGTGCAGTCATCGTGAACGCAGATCGTGTAGGGGCTCACGTCCCACCTCCGGGGAGGGCACGGGCGGGGACCATTGGCAGCTTCCGGAAGTCGAGCCAGCACTGCGGGCAGTGCGTCCCAACCCGACAGAGGAGGCAGTCGCAGCCACACCTAGGCATTCGTCACCTCGGAGGGGAGAGCGGCGTCCCGAAGCGTCTCGGGCGGACACGGATTCGGCAGCCCGAGCGTCTCGAACGCGAGCTCCAGCGCGGAGAGTCCACCGGTCGTGAGGCCCTGTGAGGTCGGACAGGCAAACTGCCCAACCATGTCAAAGAGGGAGTCGCGCAGGCGCGCGTTCTCGGCCTCCAGCGCCTCCACGCGGGCGACGAGAGCTGTGAGGTCGGTCGGGGCGTGGGCGATGAGGTCGGCGTCCGGATGGACGTCGCGAGCGTCCTTCGCGCTGAACTGCAAGTGCCCCGCGGCCCCTTCGACGAAGGTCGAGTACTCGGCACCTCCGGCGGGCGCGATGACGACGGACACGGCGCGGGTCTGTGTGCGCCACCTCTTCTGCGTCGCCTTCGCGAGCCGCGCCTTGATCTCGTGCAGGTTCATGACAGTTTGGCTCGAAGAGCGGCGATCGCCGGCTCGTTCCAGACGGCCTCGCCGGCGTGTCGTCCAGTCAGAGAGGCGACAAGGAGATTGTGACGTTGAAGGATCTCGGCCGCCCTCGCGTAGGCGCCTCGGGCGTGACGGAAGCAGTCGACGATCGCGAGAAGGGTTTCGTCCCGCTCTCGTAGGGCCGCGTCGAGGTCGCCGCCGTCGGAGATCATCAGGCCGCCTGTTTGAGGAGGTTGGCCCTCTGCCGGGTCATCTTGCGGCCACGCTTGCCGCCGAAGTAGCGGCGGAGGCCAGGTCGGTTCGATTCCGGGATGGGACCAGCGGCGCCCAAGCTCTGCTGCTTGAGGAGGAGGAGCAGCTTCTGAGGCGCCTCGGGGTCGGTCTTGGTCGCCTTCGAGTTCCCGCTTCCCTGCGGCCGGCCACGCCAGAGGCAGTGGAGGGCCTGGGAGAGAAACCAGCGCTTGTTGTCGAAACCAGGCTCGCTCATCTCGCCTCCCTCACAAGTCGTTTGAGTTCACTCACCTGGACAAATTGATCGGTGGCCAGCTGCTGGAACTTCGCCGCCTTCTCGTGGAGGTTCTCGGCGCAACTATGGAGGTAGGCGAGGAACTCGGAGTGGGCCTGCCCGTGGGTCCACTCGGCCACCTTCCGCAACGTCTCGAGGTCGAGCTGGCACCAGCTCTGGCCGTTCATCTCCTTCGACTCGATGTCGACGAACCAGGAGAAGGTGAGGCCGGAGGGATGGTGGGCGGAGAAGCGGCAGCTCACCGCCATATCCATCCGGTGCAGACCCCCGGGCTCGCACCTGCTCACGTACGCCCAGGGGAGATCGTGGATGTCCCCAGAGAGATAATGCTCGATGTGGCCGATTTCCTTGTAAAGGGCCGCCTTCTCGACGATATCGCGCCAGGTCTTCATCAATCCACTCTCCAGCCTTCGGCGAGGATCTCTTCGGGAGTCGCCTTCTCCCACTTCAGTTTCTGCCAGTCCTCAAATAGAAAGTGACCGCGGGCGATCCAGCTCGGGTAACGGAAGAGGGCGAAGTGGTCGGTCTGTTTCCAGTCGAGGGGTCGTTTCACCAGCGGCAGTACCAGTTGCGGCCACCTCTCAGGGTGGCGCATCATCTCAAGATCACGGTCATTCGATGTCATGGTGTGAGCGCCAATGGCGGTCACAGAGCCAGATCCGGTGCTTCTCGCAGTAGTGGCCGGCCTCGCTGTGACAGACCCAAACCTCGCACGTGTGACTCATTTCGTCTCCTCGGCCGGGGAGAGGACCTCCTCGCAGAGCCGGATTGCCTCGTCGAGCTTCCTGAGCCGCTCGCCTGGGTTCTTCTCGTTGACCACGTACTCCTTGGCGTCCTCAATGTCGGAGATCGCGCTCGTGAGGTTGTTCCTGGCGGTGCCGCCACCAACGAACTCTCTGATTCCAAGGAATATCACGACGATGAGTAGGACGGTGCAGAAGAAGACGATAAGGTCGGGTACGACTTCTCCTCGTTGACTCCTCTGTGGACTCATTCGGCCCCCTCGTAGTAGTGGGTGAGGGTGTGGGTCAGTGAGGCCTGGAACCAGACTCTCAGGACGTCGATCCCTGCCATGTTGTCGTGTTTGTTTCCCATCCGGCCCACGACGGCGAGCCGGCCGAGACCTGGGACCATCGGGGAGTCGCGGTTCTCTCTCACCTTCTCGTCGAGAGCCGACCACTGGTCGGCGAAGACGAGGATGTGGAACTTCTCGAGGTCAAGCCCTCGCAGCAGGACCACCTCCGGCGAGTAGATCTTTGGGTCCCACGAACTCTGGAAGGTCCAGTCCTGAAACGCCTGGGTGATCCCAGGGTGCTCCGACTCAAGTAGCTGGCGCTCAGCCTCAGTCTGCTGATAGCCGCCCATGTAGAGGAGGACCTGACCGGGCAGGCGCCTGCGGTAGTCGGGGAGGGGTCGTGTCGTGAACATCGTCTTGGTTGGGACCAGGGGGAGCCGTCTCTTGGGGATGGGAAGGGAGGGACGAAACTGGCTTTACGCGTTGGGGGCGCAACCCCTGGCCTTGTTTACCTCTCAGACAGTCTTTGATACGTACCTCGGAGTTCTTGGGGCGCCTGGCTCTTCCTTTCGCCGGCAAGTTGGCTCCTTCGGATAGGGATTCACAGGGAGGAGGGGGGGTCGACGCTGACCCCCTCGAGGAACATCGGGTCTGCTTCGTCGACCCGCCACCTCATCTCACGCAGCCTATTGAGCTCGGCCTCCCCGAGGGAGCGGCCAATCACCTCGTAGACGAGGACACGTGCGAGGAAGAGCTCGGTCGGATGATCGACGAGGATGTGGTCGAGGGAGAGAGTCTCCCCGTTCCACGGATGGAGTCCTCGCCTGAGCGAGTCAACCACGTACTCGATCCGCTCTGCGAGCGTCTCGAGAGTGAGGGGGATCCCGGCGAGCTCCATCTCGAGCAGACTGAGGAGGGCGTTCGCCTCCGGCAGATGGAGGTTCAGATCGGAGAAGGGGATGACAAAGTGCTGGGGCATTTGTTGTTTTCTGAAACGATCGCCGACCGTTTACGCCGGCCCGATCTCAGAACTTTCCGTAAGGGCAATCTCTGAAACGGGTTGGAGATTCTCCTCCGTCCGCTCCTGAACACATCGGTGGCCTTCTTGTTCCACGTGGAAATCGATCTCGGGGTGGTCGCCGTCCGAGTCGGCCCCTGCCCGGAGACGGTCGGTGGCCCGTCTCCAGGCGGCGTAGGGGGTGAGGGCGGTCGAGAGGTGCTCCCAGAGGAAATCCCGGTAGTCGTACAGCAGGTTCGGGTAGCTGGCACGAGGGTGATACTTGAGCCGATCAAAGACCTCTCGGAGCGCCACGTGGATGTAGCGAAGGTCGTCGCGATCGAGGTCTCTTGGTCCGACGTCGATGAGGAGGACTTCGAACTCGAAGTTGGCGAGCTTCTGGTTGAGGACCCTCCTCGCCTCCTTCCGCGAGTACTGGTCGGCCGGGCAGCAGAGTGCGAGGGCGACTCGGACCATCGGGACCCGCTCAGGGAGGATCTGGTAGCCGAGTGCGATCCGATGGACGGACGAATGCAGGTAGTGGGTCTGTGGGTCAAGCATTGGCAACCTCGAGGAGTCGTCTCGCGGCGAGGATCTTCTCAGCCCGCCTGAGGACGTCGATACTGACAGAGCCGAGTCGCAGCGCGACGAGGACGTTTCGTTCCTTGGTCGAGAGACCCTGCCTCGAGTCGGCCTGCTCGAGGAGCCGGATCATCGAGGAGACGGTCAGACTCTTCACTTCGTCCGACGCCCCATCAGGCGGATCTTGATCAGGTGGCAGAGCGGGATCGAGCCGCCAGCCGCGATGAGGCCGATGATCAGCTCGGGCAGTCCGTGGAACGGCGCGTTGCAGGCGAACATCATCGGGCGGCGCCCGCGTTGATTCGGGCCTCGATCTCGACCGACTCCTTGACGGCGTCGACGAGCTCCTTGGCCGACAGCGGGTCGGTCGCGTAGGCGTAGCGGACGCGGTCCTTCTTGTCCGAGACGAACCTGACGAAGACGAACTCCCTCGGGCGCTTCGAGAGCTCCTTCAGCTTGGGTGTCGCGAGGATGGCTCCCTCGGCGGTGGGGGTGTTGGACTCGATCCAGATCGCGTCGTACACGCGCTGGACACGGGCCTTCCCTCCGATGTCAGCCGTGGGGAAGGTCGGGCCCGGCTGTGGCTCGAGCCCGAGCCGCCTGAGATCGTCGAGAGTCGTCTCAACGAACTGATTGACGTTCTTGACGTCGAGCTTCGGATACTTGACCGTGTGATAGGTCATCCGTGCCTCCAATCGCTTGTTGCAGATCTCGCAGAGGAGCTCTGGTCCGAGGTCGAGGAACCTCCTCGTACAGAGACAACTAGCGCAGTAGTGGTTCCTCGTTCGAAGCATCCTCACACCCTCGTGAAGGAATTCATTAGAGAGGAGAAGGAAAGGCCGAGTCAGCGGGCCCTGCTCAGGGGAGGCACCACTGTCCGGGGCCATTCAAGGTGTGGAACTGCGCTCGAAACCACTTGAATTGGCAGCCGGTAGAGTCGAGGCATCCGATCAGGGTGAAGCCCCGGGAACTGTTGGTTGGGTTCCCACAGACCGGGCAGAGCATTGGTCTCGCAGCGTCGTGGGCGGCACGCTGGGCCAGGCAGAGAGCCTCGAACTGCTCGACTGTCGTCTGGTTGGGGACCAGATGGGTCCAGTCGAGGATGTAGCTCTTGTGATCCACGGCCGTGTAGCTGAGATAGGGCGGCTTGAAGGAGGGCTCTTTGAGAACGAGATGGCTGCCGAGGAAGCCGATCCCGCCTCCCGTAAAGCCTGCTCTGGCAGATACCTTCGGCGTGCTGACCGGAGTAGCCGTCTTGGTGCGATCGGGCTGAGGGTGTTTGGCGTGTGGGTCGTTGCAGGCGATCCCGTAAAGCTGACTCGCCTCAGAGAAGTGCGGATACATGGTCAACCGCGCTTTCGTGATCGGGCAGTTGGGCTCTGAGGAGCAGCCGATGAGGTTCTGCGACGCCTCTGCGGCGCACCCGGGACACGGAGGACACTTGCCGAGCGGAAACCCAGCCCGGTACCTCCAGAGGGCCAACACGTCCTCACGGTGGACCAGTTTCGGGTCGAAACTCGACCAGTCGATGACGCAGACCGCTCCCGATGATGGGAGCCCGTAGCGGATCTTGTTCGGCGTCGGAGCCTCGACCCAGCTGATGGGATCGCCCGACGTACCGACGTGGAATCCCAGCTTGACCGGCGACTTGACCGGCTCAGCAGGCTGCGCCCGGGTAGCCAGATAGTCGGCGAGGTCCTGGCCGGGGCGGATCGACTCGGGGAGGTTGACAGCGTAGGGGGATTGGACCATCCCGACCGGTTGGCCCTTGTAGGGGCAGATGGAGGCGTGTCGGCCGCTCTTGCCGCAGGCGGTGCAGTACGAACATGTGACTGGCTGGTTTCTACCGTCGTATCTCAACATGGTCGACCTCAGATGATACTGCGGGTAGGATTGAATAGGTGGAGAAGGTCTGTACCAGGTGTCATCTACTTAAGCCGGCCAAGGCGTTCTTTCGTAACAGGTCCAAGGCGGATGGGCTTTCCACGCAATGTGGAAAGTGTGACTTGGAGGGGAAGAAGCTCAGGAGGCTTCGGGAGCCAGAACTGGTTCGCAAGCTCGAACGGGAGAGGAGAGGGAAAAAGAAGGACCAGTACAGAAGGCGAGACAAAGAAAGGTACTGTTCGACAAAGCGCAGAAACTGCGCCCTTCAGAAAAAGTACGGGATAGGCATCGAGCAGTTTCAGGATCTCCTCGTCTCTCAGTCTCGGGGATGTGGCATCTGTCTGTCGCGTGAGCCCGACGGAAAGGGCTGGCATGTCGATCACTGTCATGAGACTGGTAAAGTCCGAGGGATACTGTGTGGGTATTGCAATCGTATGCTCGGCTTTGCGAAGGATAGACCCGAGGT
>Ga0196963_10002740_pt1 | contig 10298 bp, 1 predicted proteins | sample S1_5metaG_FD_148600 | JGI IMG/M metagenome (GOLD analysis project Ga0196963, IMG submission 148600) | Soil microbial communities from Anza Borrego desert, Southern California, United States - S1_5 | ecosystem: Environmental > Terrestrial > Soil > Desert | place: USA: California | collected... | reverse complement strand
CGGCGGAGGTCGAGCTTCGAGGCCGCCCCGAGCTGCAGGGCCGTCGCCGTCGTCGACCCGTCGCCGACGGTCAGGACGAGCAGGCTCGCGGGCACGTTGGCGACCTCGGCCTGGCCGGACCCGGCGGACAGGTTCAGGCTCTTGATGGTCTGGGTGCTGCCGGCGACGAACCGCCCGCCGGTGGCGACGGCGACGCCGCTGGACGCGGCGACCGAGCCGTTGACGCGGAGCGTGCCGCCGGTGACGGTCGTCGCACCGTTATAGGTGTTCGCGCCCCCGAGCACCCACGTGCTCGTGTTCGACTTGGTGAGCGAGAGCGTGGCGGCCTGGCCGTTGGAGATCACGCCGGTGATCGCGTTGCCCGAGCTGGTGCCGCCGAGTTGAACGACCTTGTCGAAGGCCGTCGAGCTCGTATAGCTGCCAATGGTGAGGTTCGCGGTCGTCGGGTTGAACGTCGTCGTCCCGGGGCTGCCGGCGTTGTTGATCAGGTTTGAAATCGACAAGTTGTAGCCGTTGCCGCCGGTGACGTTCAGGGTGCCGTTGCCGTAGCCCTGGTTGGCGACGGCCGTCCCGTTCAACACGATCGTGCCGTTGGTACCGGACCCGTTGTTGTTCACGTCGATCGTCGACGAGACGCCGGTGTTGCCGCCGAGGAAGTTCGGCATGGCGATCGTCCCGCCGCCGTCGATGTGGAGGTTGAGGACGGCGTTGGTGACGCCGGTCGCGAGGTTGAATCTGCCGGTGCCCGCGCCTTGAGCGTGGGTGACGGTCAGGGTCGTGCCGGTGCCGGCATTGATCGTCGTCTGGCCGGAATAGTTGTTCGGCCGGGCGAGCGTGACCGACGAGTTCTGCACGACGAGCGAGGCGGTCCCGCCGATCGCGTTGTCGACGGTCTGGACGAGTTGCCCGGCGCCGCTGACGGTGACCGTGTTCTGGCTGACCGCCCCGGCCGCCTGGAGGCTGAGCGTGCCGCCGTTGACGGCGATCGGCGTGTTGCCGAGCGTCCCGGTGACGGCGAGCGTCCCGCCGCCGGCCGACGTCAGGCCGGTGTGGGTGTTGGCGCCCGTGAGCGTCAGGGTGCCCGCGCCTTGCTTGCTGAGGCCCAGCGCGCCGGCCTCGCCGTTGGCCAAGGTGCCGTTGAAGGTGTCGGTCCCGGCGTTGGTGATGATCAGCCAGCGCTCGGCGCCGCCGCCGTTGACGATCGTGCCGGCGCCGGCGAGGCCGGTCGCGGTGAAATCGTGGGCGGAGGCGGTGTCGGCACCGGTGTTGATCTGGAGCGTGCCACCGGAGACGGTCAGCTTGCCGCCGATCGTGCTCGGCGTGGTGGTCGTGATCGCGAGGGTGCCCGCCCCGGCCTTGGTGAAGTCCTGGGCGGTGCTGGTGATCCGGCCGACCGTCAGGGTGCCGGCGTTGACCGTGACGGTCCGCGTGCCGGTGCCGCCGATCGTCACGAGGCCGTTGCCCATGTTGAGATCGTGGGTGCCGTCGGCGAGGCCGGCGAAGGTGAAGTCGCCGTTCCACGCTTGGGCGTTGTTGGTCGAGAGCACCACTGCCGCGCCGGTCGTGTTGTCGAGCGTGCCGCCGTTGACCGTCACGGTACCCGTACCGAGGGCCGAGGCGTTGTTGGCGTTGAGCGTCCCGGCGTTGAGGGTCGTGCCGCCGGCGTACGAGTTGGCGGTCGTGATCGTGACGGCGCCGGAGCCGTTTTTGACCACCGTGCCTGCGGCGATGCCGGACCCGTCGGACGAGGCGACGGTGAAGTTCAGCGCCGAGTTGTTGAACGTGACGCTCAGCGGGCTGACGCTCCCGCCGGCGATCGTCGCGGTGGTGGTGGTCGGGGCGGCGGTCACGCCGTTGACGTTCACCGTGTCGTTGAACTGGACCTCGTCGTCGGGCCAGAAGTCGGTGGGCGTGTGCTCGGCGAGCAGTGCCCAGCTCGGCGTGGGCCCCACGACGTTCGTCGTGCCGGTCGTCCAGACGCCGCCGTTGGCGCCGGTCCACACGGGGACGGCCGAGTTCACCTGGAAGGCGATCGCCGAGCCGGTGTCGACCAGGCCGCCGGACGACTGGCGGCCGACGAGCCCGATCGTCGGGGCGAGCGTGAACCCGCCCAGGGAGAAGCTCGAGCCGGCCCCGTAGCCGATCAGCCGGTTGAGGCCGGACGTCCAGGTCGTGTTGGAGGGGTTGATCGTGACCTGCCCGTTGGCGGGCGTGTTCTTCAATGCTCCGGTGACCAACACGGGGGCGGTGGTCCCGGCCCTGAGGTTGACGGTCGCGTCGCCGGTGAACGTGAGCGACGACAGGGTTAGGGGGCCGGTGCCGCCGTTCCCGTGGGTCAGGACGTTGGCGGCGTCGTCGGAGACGGTGACGGCGCCGACCGTGCCCGTGCCGTCGAGCGTGCCGCCGTTGAGAGCGACGTTTCGGGTGGAGGCGACGGCGCTCGTGTGCACGTACTCGGCCGTAGGGCCGTTGACCGCGATCGCGCTGGTCGAGTTGATCGACCCGGACCCGGACACGAGGAGCGTTCCGTCGTTGACGGCGGTCGGCCCGGTGTAGGTGCTGACGCCGGTCAGCGTGAGCGTGCCGGTGCCGGCCTTGGTCAGTCCGCCGGTCGCCGCAGCGGTGGTGGCGGACAGGTCGCCGATCGTGCCGGCGAACGTCGTGCTGGTGCTGGCCCCGCCGACGCTCAGGATGGTGGCGGCCCCGGCGGTCGCGTTGCCGAGGACGACCTCGGACGTGCCGGCCCCGCTGCTGGCTAGCGACGCGATCACGGGGCTCGCCGAGGTGAAGCGGGCCGTGGCGGTGGTGGCGGTCGCGGGGTTCATCGACAACCCGCCGGCGGTGCTGCTGCCCATCGCCGAGTCGCTCGCGGCGACGAGGGTGCCGGCGCTCACGGTCGTCAGGCCGGTGTAGGTGTTGGCGCCCGAGAGCGCCCACGTACCGGCGTCGCGCTTGGTGACGCTGGTGACGCCCGTGCCGTTGCTGATCACGCCGCTCACGGTGTTGGCCGCCGTCGAGGCCCCGCCGAGGATAATGGCCCGGCCGTTGGCGAAGGTGTTCGTGACGTTGCCCGCCAGCGTCAGCGAGCCGCTGTCCGACCGGACGACCGTGAAGCCGGCCCCGTCGGTCATCGTGATCGTGCCGTTGATCGTGTTGTCGCCGCTGACGTTGGCGATCGCGTACGGGACCGCGCCGGTGCCGTCGTTGCTCGTGAGGAACGTGACGGTGCTCGGCAGGCTGATCCCGCCCTGCAACTGCACGCCGGCCGTTAGCGCCCGGATGCTGACGGGGCTCCCGCCCAGCGCGTTGCTGTGCTGCAGGTTGAGGATGCCGGCGCTCACGTTCGTGGCGCCGGTGTACGTGCTCGACCCGGTGAGCGTGAGCGTGCCCGTGCCCTGCTTGTTGAGGCCGAGCTTGCCCGTGCCGCCGTCGGCGAGCGTCCCGGCGAACGTGTGGTTGGCCGTCGTGTTGACGAACAGCCAGCGCTCGATCGACCCGCCGTTGGTGATGGTGCCGCTCCCGGTCAGGCCGGTCGCGGTGAAGTCGCCGGCCCCGGCGTCGCCGGTGCGGTTGATCTGCAGGGTGCCGGCCGCGACGTTGAGCGTCCCGCCGATCACGCTGGACGCGGCGGCCGCGCCGCTGCTGGTGACGACGAGCGTGCCGGCCCCTTGCTTGGTCAGGCCCTGGGTTCCGGCCGCTTTGATCTCGCCGACGGTCAGCGTGTTCGCGGCGACCGTCACGGTGCGGTCGCCGGTCCCTCCGAGGGTGACGGCGCCGGTGCCCATGTCCAGGCTGGTCGTGCCGGTGAACCCGACGTCGCCGTTCCACGCCTGGGCGTTGTTCGCGGTCATCGCCGTGGCGTTCGTGCTGTCGAGCGTCCCGCCGGTGAGCGTGAGCTGTCCGGTGCCGAGCGCGGTCGCGTTGTCGAGCACGAGGGTGCCCGCGCCCAGGGTCGTCCCGCCCGTGTACGTGTTGGGCCCGCTCAGGACGATCCGGCCGCTGCCCGCCAAAGTGAGGCCGGAGCCGATGCCGTTGACGCCGGCGGACACGGTCAGCGCGCCGGCCGAGTTGTTCGTCCACGTCTGGCTCGCGCCGAGCTGCACCGTGGCCGTGTTGATCGTCAGCCCGCCCGCGCCGGCGTCGACGGTGATCCCGGCGGGGTTGACGACCCGCAGGTTGAACGCGCCGTCGATCGTGACGGGGGCCGTGTCGTTGACGGCGATCGTCTTGACGTCCTGGTCGGCCGTCAGGGTCGCGACTTTCGCGACGCCGGTCGCCCGGACCGGGTTGGCGGCGAACGTCAGGGCCGAATTGGCGTCGACCGCGTTCACGGGGCCGGTCCCGTCGGCGTTGAGGGAGAATCCGGCCGCCGACAGGGTCGCCGCGCCGTTCACGTTCCAGTACGCCGTCGGGGCCCCGCTGGCCGCGGCCAGCGTCAGCCGCAGGACGTCGTTGACGGAGTCGGCGTTCGTGTCGGCCACGGTCAGGCTCGCGGTCAGGCCGTTGACGAGGGAGGTCGACAAACTGAAGTTGGCGAGGTCGATCCCGAGGGCGCCGGTGATCAGGTCGTACGACCCGGCCGTCGCGCCCAGGTTGGCGATGCTCACCCCGTTCGTCCCGCCCGCCGTATACGAGCCGCCGGTCAGGCTGAGCACGTCGCGCGCGGCCGCGCCGACGTCGAACCCGAGCGTCCCGCCGTTCAGGGTCAGCCCGCCGGCGAGCGCGAGCGAGCCGATGAACCCGTCGCGGAGGTCGATGCCGCCGCCGGCGTTCTGCGTGAGCAGTGCGCCGAGGGAGGCGGACTGACCGCCGGCCGTGAATCCGGTCGCGAGCGTGCTGCCGTTGGCGCCGCCGATCGTCACCGCGCTGTTGGCGATCGTCGCGCCGGGCGCGAGGCGGAGCGTGCCGGCGTTGACCGCGGTCGCGCCGGTGTAGGTGTTCGCCCCGGACAGCGTGAGGACGGACGTCGCGCCCGTGTTCTTCGTCAAAGTGCCGGAGCCCGTGATCCCCGCGGAGAGGGTCTGGTTCGCGGTGCCGGCGTACACGAACGCGGCGTTGTTGGTGAGCGGGCCGGCGTAGTTGCCGGAGTTGAGCGACCCGGCCCCGCCGACCGTCAGCGTGCCGGCCTCGATCGTCGTCGGGCCGGTGTAGGTGTTGACGCCCGACAGGGTCAAGTTGCCCGTGCCGGCCTTGACGATCCCGCCGTTCGACACGACGCCCGCGAGGTTCGCGCCGCCCGTGTTGTCGACGCTGATCCGGCGGACCGCGCCGCCGAGGTTCACCGTGCCGGTCAGCGCCAGGTTGTTGCCGCCGCCGGTCGTCGTGTTCAGCGTGAAGTCGTTGTTGACGACGATCGCGTTGGACAGGCTCCGGCTCTGGAGGCGGGCCGTCAGCGCGCCGCCATTGATCGTCAGCGCGCCGGTCCCGAGCGCGGCGTTGTTGCTCACCTGCAGGTCGCCCGAGTTGACAGTCGTGCCGCCGGTGTACGTGTTCGCCCCGCTCAGCAGGACCGCGTTCGGCCCGGCGACCGTTACCCGCGCCCCGGCGGCGCCGGAGATGATGCTGTTGATCGTGATGCCCGCGTTGGCGGCCACGAGGAGGAGCTCGTTCGAGCTGCCGATCGCCACGTTGATGAGGTTCCCGCTGCCGGCGGTCGTCTGGATCGTCAGCGTGCCGGTCCCGGCGTTCATCAGGCCATTGAACGTGTACGTCGCGTTGCCCGTGCCGGCGAGCGTGCCGGCAGCCCCGGTGTACCGGACCGTGTTCACGCTACGGCTGACGCCGAACGATCCGGCGGCGCCGGACACTTCGTAGTTCGCCGTCGCGCTGCTCGTGTACCCGAAGTTCGCCGACGCGGTGCCGGCGGTGTACCCGACGAGGTTCCCGCCACTGAGCGTCGCGAACCGCGTGTCGGCGCCGGTGCCGACCGTCGCCCAGCGGATCAGGCCGCCGCCCGCGCTCGCGTCGTTAGCCAGCCCCGCCATGTTCGCCGCGACCGTGCCCGTGCCCGAGAGGTTGAGCGTGGCGCCGCCCGCCGCCCGCGTGAACGTACCGGTATTGAGCGTGAGCGTCCGCCCGCCGGCGACGTTCCACACGTGGTGGCCCGGGCCGAGGGTCAGGTTGGAACTGATCGTCAAGTCGTTGGCCGCGCCGCTCATGTCGATCCCGGCCGCGCCGAGCGTGAGCGTGTTGGCGCCGCCGATCGCGACCGGCCCGTTGACGCCCCCGACGGTCATCCCGCGCCAACTGAGGTCGAACCCGCCGAGCGTGAGATTGGCGGCGTTGGCGGCCGACAATGTGGCGTCGAACGCCGCGACGTCGAACGGCCCGGGCGCAGTCCCGCCGACCCAGTCGGCGGCGTTCGCGAGGGTGGCCGAATCCCCCTTGATGATCGTCGCCGCGCGAGCGGCGGAAGCGCCGGGCAACGTGACCAGGCCGGCGACCGCGGCCGCGACGGCCGCCACGAGACGTCGTCGACCGCACGACCGCTGAGAGATCCCGTCCACGCCGCCTGTACGGATTTCGTGCTGCAATTTCATTCTCCTCACTCCAATTCCGCCTAACCAATCAGAGCCGCGCAACGAATCGCGACGCCTCTTGGAATCTACCACGCCTGACGCGCCGCAAACTCGAACGCACCGCTGACGGGGCTCGTACCCGGCGCGATAATGAACGCGTGCACAGCGGTTACTCCTTACCTAGCGCCGGAGTTCGCGTTTGAGTTGAGATCTTGCGCCGCTGGCCTTCGATATTTTGCCGGTGAGGCAAATCTCATATGCGGCGCGCGATTTGTGCTGAAGACGTGTGAGGATTACACGTTAGCGCCGACGCCCCATCGCTTGGTGGCGTGCATCTTTGTCCGGGGGCTGCCACCAGGCCCCGGTCGAGCAACCCTTGCACGCCTCGTCGCCCGCGGGCGGCACCGTCGTTGACGATACCGACCTTCACCCCTCAAGGTCGACGGCGACGAGTTGGGCCAGCACGCACGCACGCGCGTGGTCCGGGTCGGGGTGCTCGGACGCCAGTACCCGCGCCACGCGCTTGCGCGGCGTGCCGTCCGGTGACGGCGTTCGGGTCGATCGCGTGCAGCTCGACGTTGCCCGGCAATGGCCCCGAGCACCGAGTCGGAGAAACGGAGTACGCTGACGACGTACCCGGGGGCGGCGACTGGAGGAGCAGGGCGCGGGTCGCGCGCGTCGCGCCCGTCGCTTGCCAACCCTCTGCGCGCGTCGTCGTCAAAACTTGAGTCCGAGGCCGACCGAGAACGACTCGGCGCGCCCGAACGTCGGCGCGTCCTCCCCGATCTTGTAGCTCAGCGTCAGCGCGACGTCGGGCGTGAAGTAGAACTCGACCCCGGTCGTGAAGAAGTTCCGCGTGTGGTCGGGCTCGTCCCCGAGCGGCAGGTAGTAGAACGTCTCCTCCGCGTACACCTGGACCGCGTTCAGCGACAGGTCGGACGCGAGGCCGTTCAGGTGCAGCACCGCGCGAACCCGGACGAACAGGCGGAGGATCTCGTCGTTCGGCGGCGGCGGGTCGCCGGCCTCCGGGGCGGGGCGGTCGAGCGTCTTGCCCACGTCCAGGCCGAAGAACGGTCGCCACTGGAACTCGACGGGCGGCCCGAGCTCGGCCAGCGCCGTCCGGCGGGCGACCGGCTGCCGGCGGAGCCCCTGCCAGATCTCCTCGAACGTGTGGGCCGCCCCGATCCCCCACGCGTCGATCCTCGGCGAGACGATCGCCTCGAGCACGAGCGCCTCGGTGTCGAGGTCCGAGTCGGCCTCGTATTTCGCGTTGACCGAGAAGTATACGGAGGTCAGCCAGTTTCCGGCCGGCCAGTTCCGGGTGACTTGGGTGCCGAGGCGTAGGCGCAGCGCGTCCTGAGACTTCTTGTCTTTATTGTCGTTCGCCGCCAGGTGACCCTCGAACGACAACTCGAAGGTCGGGCCCGCCGAAGACGGGGCGTCGGGCGGACTGAACAGCCGCTGCAGGTCGTACGTCAGGTTGAAGTCTGCGGTGTACTGCACGTCCCCCCCGTCCGGGTCGTCCAGCGCCACCCGTGCCGCCTGGTCCCCGTCGACCCCGTACGCCCGCTGGAGGGACAGGCCCGTCGCCTCGCGGAGTTACGGGTCACGCGGAAGGACGGCACGACCCCGATACGTTCCGGCTCCTGCGCGGCCAGGATTACGCGGTCGGGGTCGACGCCCTGAAGGGCGGCAACGTGATCCCCGCGGCGAACAGCCCGAGCGCGGCCGTGCCGCGGAACATGTTCGCGGTTTATGGCGCCCGAGCAGGCGGCGGGCCACACCGACCGCCTCGACACCCGCACCGACGTCTACGCCCTGGGCGCCACGGCGTACCTGCTCCTGACCGGCCAGCCCGCGCACGACCTGACCGGCCCGCGCCTGGCCGTGCTCCGGCGGATCGCCGCCGGTGCCGTCCGGCCGCCCCGCAAGCTCGTCCCCGACATCGACCCGTCCCTCGACGCCCTGCTGATGAAGGCGCTGGCCGCGGACCCGGCGGGCCGCTACCACTCGGCCGGCGACCTCGGCCGCGACATCGCCGCATACCTCGCCGGCGACCCGCTCGTCGCCCGCCCGCCGACCGTCTCGCAAGTCCTCGCCCGCCAGTTGCGCCGCCACCGGCTGCCGGTCGCGCTGTTCGCCGTGGTCCTTCTCTCGCTGCTCGCGCTCGCGACGTACGCCCACGTCGGCCTGCGCCGCGAGCGGGCCCAGGTGCTCGCCGCCAAGCACGAGCTCGAGCTTCAGGAGCGGGTCGCCGTCCGACTCGCCGCCGAGGCCGACCGCCAGCGCCACATCGGCGAGGCCCGCCTCGCCGACGCGCTGCTCTCCAACGGCGACGCCATGGCGTTGGCCGGCCGCTGGCGCGACGCGACCGCCCGATACCGCGACGCCCACCAGACCTACCGCCGCCTCGGCGCCCCCACCCGCTACGCCGACTGGGCCCTGCTCCAGGCCCTCGCCCACGCCAGGCCGCCGCTCGTCCAGTTCGCCGGTCACGAGTCCGCCGTCCGCGGCGTCGCCCTTTCCCCCGACGGCCGCCTCGCCGCGACCGGCGGGGACGACGCGACGGTCCGCCTCTGGGACCCGCGCACCGGCCGACTCCTCCGCACGCTGGCCGGCCACTCCGCCCCCGTCGGCATCGTCGCGTTCGCCCCCGACGGTCTCACCCTCCTCTCCGGGTCGCGCGACCGCGCCCTGATCACCTGGGACGTTCGGTCCGGCGCCCGCCTGCGCACCTCCCTCGGCCATCGGGGCGAGATCTGGTCGATCGCGTTCTCCCCCGACGGGCGGCGCGTCGCCACCGCCGGCACGTACGAGACCCGCCTCTGGGACGCCGACGCCGGCCGGCCCGTCCCCGCCCCGCCCGCCGAGGAGCCGGCGTGGCGCGACGGGTCGAGCGTGGCGTTCTCGCCCGACGGGAGCGCGCTCGCGATCGGGGGGGTCGACGGGACGCTCCAGATCCGCGACGCGCGCGGCGACACCGTCCGCCACAGCATCGCCGTCGGCGGCGCGCGACTTTGCGCCCTCGCCTACTCGCGGCGCGGCGACCGCGTCGTCTGCGGCGGGAACGACCGCGTCGTGGTCGTCGTCGACCCGGCCACCGGGGCCGTGCTCCGCCGGTGGACGACGGACAAGAACTCCGTGACGTCCGCCTCGTTCGCGGGGCCCGACGACACCCTGGTCCGCGCCTCGACGGTCGACGGGACGATCCGCACCTGGGAGGTCGCGACCGGTCGCGAGTTGCCCCGCCTGGCCACGGAGGCGCACGCGGGGACCGTCGCCTGGTCGCCCGACGGGCGGTGGGCGCTCGCCGGCGGCCCCGACGGCGCCGCCCGCGTTTACGACCTCCGACCCGACACGGAGGTGACCGTCATGACCGGCCACGCCGGCCTCGTCTGGTCGGTCGCCGTCTCGCCCGACGGCCGCCTGGCCGCGAGCGCCGGCCTCGACGGGACCGTCCGCCTCTGGTCGCTGCCCGACGGCCGCCCCGTCCGCACGATCCGCTTTCCCAGGGAAATGACGGCCGTCGCCTTCTCCCCCGACGGCCGCCGGTTTGCCACCGGCGGGAAGAGCGGTGACGTCCGCCTCTGCCCGACCGACGACGTCCTCGCCGGGATCGGCGTCGGCCCGGACGCCCTCCCCGCCGCGGTCGGCGCCCACCCGCACGCCGTCCGCGCCCTGGCCTTTTCGCCCGACGGCACCCGCCTCCTGTCCGTCAGTGGGTGCGAGGGGATGATGTGGGATACGGCGACGCGCGACCGCTTGTGGACGAGCCCCGCC
>Ga0196963_10002739_pt1 | contig 10300 bp, 10 predicted proteins | sample S1_5metaG_FD_148600 | JGI IMG/M metagenome (GOLD analysis project Ga0196963, IMG submission 148600) | Soil microbial communities from Anza Borrego desert, Southern California, United States - S1_5 | ecosystem: Environmental > Terrestrial > Soil > Desert | place: USA: California | collected... | reverse complement strand
CGATGCGCTGCATCATGACGACCCTCGCCCAGGGCGACCTGCCGCGGGAGAACGACGTCCTGCGCACCATCGCCCGCGAGAACCGCATCGAGATCCCGAACATGGGCACCTGGTCGTGTGTCGGGTCCTACGCGGCGGTGACGGTCGGCGGCCGGCTGGCCGTCGGCGACGAGGTCATCGGCCCGTAGCAGGACTCCGCTCCCCGCCGGGCGAACTGCGCGGTGAGCGAGGGGAGTCGCCGTGTCCAACCGAGGCCGTCGCATGCACGTGCTCGTCGTGCTGGTCGCCCTCGCCGCCCTGCTTCCAGCCGGCACGGCGGTCGGACGCACGATCGTCGCCGTGCGCGAGCCGCGCGGGCTGCCCACCTCCGCGATCGGGCCGTGGGGCGACGTCGTCCCGCCGACCCCGGCGATCCTGTCGGTCGTTCAGCCCGATGGCACGTCGTTCCCGGCCCGGCTCACCCCCGCGGAGCTCGGCGGCCTGCTCGAGCACGACGGCTACTCGGTCCGCCGCGGGGCCGACGGTTGGTGGCGCTACGTGCGGGCCGCCGGCGACGGCACGATCACCGACACCGCGGCGCTCGTCGGTGTGGATCCCGTGCCCGCCGCCGTTGCGCGCGGTGCCGGTCGACGAGCGGAGAGCATCTGGTCCGACGGCCGCGGCGGTGACGTGCGCGCCGCGGTCCTGCAGCAGCTGCGGCTCGCGTCGGCGGCCGCGCAGGCGAGGGCGGACGCGGCCGGGGAGCCCCGAGTCCTGCGGTTCCCCCTGCTCATGCTCGCGACGTGGTGGGACGAGGAGGCGGGCCAGACGGAACCTCAGTTCCAGCCCGGCAGCGACTCGCCGGAGCACTTCCGCGCCCTGCTGAACGGCTTCGGCGGCAACCCGCGCGGCTCGCTCACCGAGTTCTACTTCGAGAGCTCCTACGGGCGGCTGCTCGTCGAGGTCGAGGTCTTCGGGCCCTTCGTCTCCAACCGTTCGCGCCTCGACCGCTGCTACTACGGAGGCATCGAGCCGCCACCGCTGCTCGAGCCCGACGACCTCGACCCGTCCGACTCCTTCACCGGAGGCGGTGGGCTCGGTGTCGTCGGCATGGCCGCCGAGGTGGTGCCCCAGGCCGACCCGACCGTCGACTTCCGTCGCTACGACAACGACGGCGACGGCTACGTCGACTTCGTCGCCATCGTGCACTCCGGACCGGACATGGCCTCGACCGGCGATCCGTGTCACACGTGGTCGCACGCGCTGCCGGTGTCGACCTTCGGTGACGTGATCCCGCCGGCGTACGGCCTTCCGCCGACGCCGACCCGCGAAGGTCTCCCGACCACCGACGGCGTCCTCGTGGACCGGGTGTTCACGATGGCCGAGATGGACCGTCCCGGGCGTCCGTCGGAGATCGGCGTCGCTGTGCACGAGATGGCCCAAACCCTCGGCGAGCCCGACTACTACGCGAGCAACTACACCTCGGCCGGCTCGGGCGAGCACGACGTGATGGCCTTCGGCTTCGGCGACCCGGCGACCCGGCGGCGTCGGCGCCGGCGACCTTCAACCCGACGACGCGCGTCGCCCAGGGCTGGGTCACGCCGCGCATCGTGCACGACGACGCGCCGGGCGTTCGGCTGAGGTCGCGCAACGTCGGTGCGGACCTCGTGCTCGTCCCCACGCAGTGGCTGTCGGTTGGCGACACCGACGCCGCCGGCACGACGTGGACCGAGGACGACATGGCCGGTCTCGTTCGCGACGGCGACCGTGGCTACGTCGTCGAGGGCTTCTACCTCGAGCACAAGGGTCGCACGGCGCCGGACACCCGATTCGACGGCGCCGGCCACGGTGGCGGCGTGCTCGCCTGGCACTTCGACGCCACCCCGGGCCAGGTCGTCTTCGACTGGTCGAACGGTGCGCAGAACGACAGCGAACGGCTCCAGATGGACGTGCTCGAATGGGATCGCAACGACGACACGCAGGACCTGCAGCTGTGGCGGAGCTACAGCGAGCCCGAGGATCACCTGGCGGCGGCGGCGACGGGCATCACGTCCGGCGCTCGTCGGCCCGACGTGTCGCTGGGGCCGATCGCGTCGACGACGTTCAGCGGCCTCGTCCCGCCGGGCTTCACCTACGACCACCCCTTCACCGTCGGTCCCGAGGCCGCCGGGCGCCGCATGGTCGCGGGCGTGACCGGCGTCGGTGACTGCACCATCCAGCTGCTGCGCAACGGGCAGCCGGCGACCTCCGTCGGGGACAGCGCCGGGATGGGCGCGCGTGACGAGGTCGCCGTCGCGCGGGCGACGCCGGGCGACTGGATCGCTCGCGTCGGCGACTTCACCGCATGCGGCGCGTACAGCGGCGACATCGCGTTCCCCACCGAGGCCGGGTTCACGACGAGCCGTGGCGCGGACACGTGGTCGAGCTGGACGCAGCAACCGACCGGATGGGCGTTCACGAACGTCGGGGCTGAGATCGGCGACGCGATCACGCTCGACGTCCTACAGCTCGCGGACGAGATCGACGTGTCGCCGGGCTTCGTGTCCTCGATCGCGCCGGTCCTGGCCGGTCGCACCAATGCACTCGTCGTGCCGGTGTTCTCCAACGGGGGTGTCCCGCCGGGCCTGGTGTCGGTGGTCGTGCGTGACGACGACGGCGCTGTCGTCGCAGCGACCACGGTGTCGCTCGACTCGTACGAGCGCGTCGACGTGCCGTTCACCTTCTCGCCCGCGGCGCCGGCACCACCGGACTCGTCGTCGAGGTCTCGGTCGTCCACGGTCAGCAGGCGACGACCGCGAACGACGTGCAGCGCTCGACGGTGCGCGTGGGTCCCTCCGACGCCGCGGTGCTCGTGGTCGACGACGACGGTGCGACCGACGGCGAGGCCGCGCTCACCGGCGCGCTGACGTCGCTCCGGGTGCCGCACGCCGTCGTGGCGTCGAGCGCCGATGCGGCGACGATGTCGGCGTTCGACCTCGTCATCTGGGCGACCGGTGACGACATCGGGCGGGGCCAGCTCACCGACGAGGAGATGGCGTCGATCACCGAGCACCTCGCCGGTGGCGGTCGGCTCGTGTTCACATCGAGCTTCCTCGCCGGCTCGCTCGCCGGTCGGCCCGGCGGTGCCGACTGGCTCCGGCGTCACTTCGGCGTGGCGCTCCCCGGCGCCGTCGAGCGCCACGAGCCGTACGAGGTGCGAGGCACGGGCGATGCGCTCGGCGCGGGCCTGTGGCGCGTCGAACCCAGCCGGATCCAGCGGTTCGGCGACGTCCTGACGTCGGCGGGTGCGACGGTGACGGCGCGCACGTCAGCGGGGAACGTGGCCGCCGTTCGCCACACCGGCGACGGCGGTGCCGAGACGATGCTGCTGGCATTCGGCGCCGGCACGGTTCCCGACCTCGACGAGGCGGTGCCGCTGCTGCGCAGCGTTCTCGACCACTTCGGCCTCGGCCCCGGCGGCGGCGCGCCACCAGGCCTCGATGTGCACCACGTGTCGGTCCCGCGCGCATCCCTGGGACGGGACGTGCTCGTGAGCGCGGTGACAGGTGCCGCGAGCCCGGAGCTGCGCTACCGGGCGCACGGCTCGGGCGCATGGATCGCGGTGCCGATGGCACCGGGCACATCGGACGCCGTGTGGCGAGCGACCATCCCGGCTGCCGCGCTCACCCGCGACGATGTCGACTACATGATCGGCGACGGCGTGGTGCGCACGATCTCCGTGCTCGGCTGAGCTCGAGGCTTCAGTCGAGCCGCTCGAGCAGCGAGCGGGGCCCGACCACTGCGGCGCCGTTGTCGCGGGCGCGCTCGGCCAGGCCGCGATCGGCGGTCACCAGCGTGACGCCGGCGGTGGCCAGCGCCGCGAGCGTGTCGTCGCCGTCACCGGGCGCGTGCACGACGCGGACGCCGTCGACCTCACCCTCGGGCGCGCCCGCCGTCGCCCGACCCTCGAGCACGACGGTGATGGGCCGCTCGATCGCCGTCGCCGCCCGCAGCCGCTCGACGAGGCGGCGGGCGGCGCCGGGCCGGTCGCGCCACCACCCGTCGGGCCTCGACCCGACGACGTTGGCGGCGTCGATCAGCAGCACGAGCTCAGCGGGGCGCGCGCCACATCGGGTAGAGGCGAGGACCGTCGGGCAGGTCGATCGTGCGGTCGAGCTCGACGAAGCCGTGGCGCCGGTAGAGCGTCATGTTCCGCGGGTTCGACGACTCGAGGTAGGCGGCGACGCCGTCTTCGTCGAAGCGGGCGCACATCGGGCCGAGGGCGCGGGCGCCGAGGCCCTGCCCCTGACGATCGGGGTGGGTGCCGAGCACGTTGAGGTACCAGTGGGGCTCGTCGTGCGGGTGCGACATCTCGATCGCCTCGCCGAGGATCCGCCAGCGCTCCTGCACGTCCGGGGGGTACGGCGACGGTGACGGCGCGGCGCCGGGGTCGGCACCCGCGTCGGCGGCGGGGGGCTCGGGCGTCGGCGGCTGCACCCAGTCGGGCGAGCGCCACATGGCGACGCAGCCGCCGTCGACGACCGTGAGGACGCTGTGCTCCCGGTCCTCGACGAAGGAGCGGGCCAGGCCGACGAAGCCGATGCGCAGCCCGTCGAAGCGGACGGCGTCGTCGGGCATGACCCACCGCATGACGGGGTCGTCGAAGAACGCGGCCGCCGCGATGTCGGCGGCGAGCTCGAGCTGCTCCGGCGACGTCAGAGAACGCGCACGGTACCCGCGGTGGGGTCGACCTCGACGGTCGCACCGTCGGGCACGAGCGTCATGGCGTCGGTGGCCCCGATCACGGCCGGGATGCCCAGCTCGCGAGCGATCACCGCCGCGTGGCAGAGCAGGCCGCCCTGCTCGGTGACGATCGCGCCGGCCATCGACAGCACGGCGTTGTAGGTGGGTGCGGTGTAGGGCGCCACCACGATGTCGCCGGGCTCCATCACGGCCAGCGCCTCCACGGCGTCGTGCACGACCCGTGCGGTCCCGACGTACGGCGTGTCGCCCCCGACCCCCATGCCGTGCAGCGGCGGGTTGTCCTTCAGCGCCTCCATCGAATCGACGACGGCGAGGACGACCTTCGTGATGCGGCCGAGGTACTCGGTCATCGCGGTGTGCGGCGGCAGCGACTGTTCGGGGCCCAGTCGCGCCGGCGCCTCGAGCGTCGCCCACCAGCGCCGCTCCTCGGCGCGCCGCTCGATCTCGGCGGGAGACGGACCCGGTGCGCCGCGCAGCATGGCGACGAGCTCGTCGACGGTCAGCTCGAACGCGGGCACGCCGAGCCGCCGGCCCGACTCCACCACCGCGCGCCGCAGCAACCCGGCCGGCCACTCGTAGGTGAGCGGGCCGTTCTCGTCGCGCAGCCCGTAGGAGAGGCGGGCGTCCTCGATCAGCTCGTCGAGCTCGGCGTGGTGCTCGGCCGGCACCTGGGCGCGGAGCGACTCGATGCCGGCGGCGGCGTCCTGGGCCGGCCGGGCCGAGGCGCCGCGGATCGACGTCACGATCACGTCGGGAAGCTCCTCGAGCGTGCGGTCCTCGACGTCGTAACCGGTCGTGAGCCGCGGCCCGTGGAAGCGGAGGTACTCGTCGAGCCGATCGCCGGCGGCGGGCACGGCGCGCACGTCGTCGAGCGACGTGATGGTGGCCGGGTCGACGCCACCCTCGCGCAGCGCGTCGGCGACGGCCCGCAGCTGCACCGCCGGCTCGCGCGTCGCCGGCGACGCGGCGACCAGCGCGCGGAACGTGTCGTCGCGGCGCAGGCCCCAGTCCTCGAGCGCGACCATGAGGTTGCCGAGCGGCCCCATGTCGGAGACGTGCAGCCGGAAGTGCATCACGGCGTGGTCGAGCACGTGACGGTGCACGGTCTCGAGGTGATCAGCGAGCTCACCGTCGTCGAGCGACGCGACATCGATGTCGGTGAGCTCGAGGTTGCGCTTCACCAGCGCCGGCTTCCACTCGTCCTCCCAGCGCCGGATCTCGTCGCGCCAGATCTTGTTGGTGAAGCTGTGCTTCGCCTTCTTCTCCTCGCGCCGGAACGCGGGGACGACGCGGCTCGCAAGCCAGATGGCGGCCGCCGGCGGCGGTGGGAGGTCGCGCCCGCCGCCGATGATCGGCACGAGACGGCGGTAGAACTTGCCGTTCACCCAGCGCATCTCCATCGTCTTCAGCGGTGCGCCGAACAGGCTGAGCCCCTCGGCCATGCCCCGCTCGAGCGCGTACTCGTAGATGCCGCGCTGGATCGGTCCCGGCGCCGGCCCGCAGTGCGAGCTGTCGAGCTCCCACGTCCCGGGTCCCGGCTTGGTCCACGTGGCGTCGGTCATCGGATCCCTCCCCTTCGCTTGGCGCGGTCCACGACCGCCAGCACGGTCCAGGCCGCGAGGTCCGCGGCGTCCTCGTCGTCCCGGCCGAGCCGGTCGACGAGCTCCAGGTACATCGACGACGAGATCAGCGCGACGACGAGGTCGACGAGCCGATCGCGATCCTCCGGCGGCAGGTCGACACCGGCAGCCTCGAGCGCGGTGCGGACCGCGCGGCGGCTGCGCGGCACGCGGCGGTCGCGCAGGGCTCGCCCGGCCGGCGTCACGTGCTGGGCGCGCACCGCGGCGAACGACTCGGTGAAGCCTCGCCACGAGCGCCGGATGTAGTCGGGCACGTCGCGCAGGCCGACGGTGCCCTCGGCCGCACCGGGCACCTGGAAGCTCTCGCTCGCGGCGTCGACGAGCGCCTCCTTGGTGGGGAAGTAGCGGTACAGGGTGCGGAGGCTCGTGCCGGCGCGGGCGGCGACCTGGGGCATCGACAGCGTGGCCGGGTGCTCCTCGGCGAGGACGGCGTGGACGGCGTCGATGATCTGCTCGCGCGTCGTCTGCCGCTGGCGCTCCCGCAGGTCGGCTGCTCGCCGACTCGACTTCGCAAGCTTCGTCTCGATGGCACGAACCGTGTCATGACGACACGATTCATGTCAACGGACTGTGACGGATGCCTCGTCGTGACCGCGGGCACGGGCGACGCGCTGCGCCTCGTCGTCGAGGAGCGCGGTCGCGGCCTTGGCGAGCTTCGTGAACGGCTCGACGACGATGTCGTAGCGCTTGCCCTTTCCCGTGCCGCGCCAGGTCGCCGCCGGCTCGCCGTCGACGAGCACGACGCCGGGCCCGCCGAGCATCGGGAAGACCTTCTTGCGCACGGCGGGGTCGGGGAACAGCAGGTCGCGATCACGGGCCTGCAGGTACGCGTCCTTGTTCGGCACGAGGCGCACGCCGGACACGGGCGACGGCCGGCGCAGCTCGTCGAGGTCCTCCTCGAGCACGAAGGCCTTCCCGACCTTCACGAGCGCGTCGGCGACCGCAACCCAGCGCTGCTTGGCGTCGGTCTTGGTGATGCCGGCCCACTCGGCGAAGTGCCCGGACGTCGTCGGCGCGTACGCGTGCAGGTACCGCAGCAGCAGCTCGGTGCGCAGCGCGTCGACGTCGCCGGTGGCGGGCGTGGCAGCGCGCGCGACCACGACCGGCGACGTGCTCTCGAGCACGAGGCGACCGAGGAGCGGTGCACCGCGGAAGATCGACTCGCTCGGATGGTTGGCATCGCACGCCCGGCAGAACGGCGCCAGCTCGGGGGGCACCTTGCCGGTGACGTACGTGCTGAGCTCACCCTTCGTCATCGGCTTCTCGAGCGCCGCATGCATCGCCTTCTCCACGGCGACGAGCGCGTCCTCGGGCTGGCGCCACAGCGACTGGCGCGTGCCCTCGGCCGGCAGGACGCCGAGGCTGAACAGCGCGTGGTCGCCGGGAACGATCAGGTGCGGCGCGCCGCGGAGTGACCAGAGCACCAGCAGCCCGTCGGTCGGCGGCGGGCCGTCGAGGTCGACGCGTGCGGCGATCGACGTCGCCGCCGTGCCCGGTGGTGTGTCCTGGATGCCGAACGGGGCGACGGCGTCGCGGAGGCGGCGCTGCGGGCGGCGCTCGTGGAGGCCGTGGCGAGCGGCGCGGAAGGCGAGGACCTGCGCCCGACCTACTGCGGCGCCTGCCACAGCGTCTTCGCGTAGTCGGACTCGAGCGCCTCCTGGATCGCGGCGATCTCCATGTCGGGCGCAACCTCGTCGCGGAGCATCTCGGCCGGCGTGGGCATGTCGTCGAGCGAGGGCCATTGCTCCTGCTGCCACAACCCGCTGCGGCGCAGCGCCTTGCCGCAGTGGATGTAGACCTCTTCCGGATCGACGACGATCGCCACCTTCGGAACGGCGTCGCCGATCGCGCACGCGGTGCGCACCTCGATGTCGGTCGACAGGCTCGCTCGCCCGTTCACCCGCAGCGTCTCCTCGAGACCGGGGACGAGGAACAGCAGCGCGACGCGAGCGTTGTCGAGCACGTTCTGCATGGTGTCGAGGCGGTTGTTGCCCGACAGGTCGGGGATGGCGACGCGGCCGTCGTCGAGCACGGACACGAAGCCGGGTGGGCCGCCCTTCGGCGACGCGTCGCAGCGACCGTCGGCATCCGCGGTGGAGATCACGACGAACGGTGCGTGGGCGATGAAGGCGCGGTCGCCGAGGTTGATGCTGCCGTGCTCCTTCTGGACGGCGCCGCCGCCCGGCCGCCGGTAGATGGCCCGCAGCTCTTCGAGCGTGCAGATCTCGTCGTCCATCGCTGCTACTCCAGGGTTGCGTAGTTGGTGGACCGGTCGGCCGCCGTCGTGACGCCGACCTCCTCGACCGCGGCGCGCAGGTCCCGGAGATAGCCGTCGATCACGGGTGCGTTGCCGGCGCACACGGTGGCGTGCAGCGTGTCGGGCGGGCCCTGGCGATCGAGGTGCCAGCCGTTGCGGAGCAGCACGTCGCCGACGGCGAAGACGTCCACGCCATCTCCCGCCATGGCGACGAGCTGCGCCTCGGGTTCGCCGAGCACCCGCAGGCCGGGGATGGCGCGGATGCCGTCGACCATCCGCTCGCGGCTCTCGATCGTCGTCTTGGTCAGCCGCCGGTAGCCCTCGAGGCCGAGGTGCTGCATGACGGCCCACGCCGTCGCCATCGGCATGCCCGGCCGCGAGCCCTGCATGTTCGGCGACCCGTAGAAGCCGCCGAGCCAGTCGTCGAACACGAAGGTCTGGTAGCTCCGAAGCTGCTTGTCGCGGTGGAGGATCACCGAGGCGCCCTTGGGGGCGTAGCCGAGCTTGTGGATGTCGGCGCTGATCGTGGTGACGCCGTCGACGCGGAAGTCCCACGGCGCGACGTCGTAGCCGAGGTCCTCCATGAAGGGCAGCACGAAGCCGCCCATGCACGCGTCGGTGTGGAAGCTGGCGCCGCGCTCGGCGGCGAGGGCGGCGAGCTCGGGGATGGGGTCGATGACGCCCTGCGGGTACTGCGGTGCGCTGCCGACCACGAGCACGGTGTTGTCGTTGATCGCGTCACGGGTGGCGTCGACCTCGGCCTTCCAGTCGGGGCCCACCCTGGTCTTGTTGACCTTGACGCCGAAGTAGTAGCCGCCCTTGTGGAACGCGGCGTGGGCGGACTCGGCGACGACCATCTCCGGCTCGGTGATGCCGCGCTCGGCCTTGCCGCGCTCCCGCGCCGCCTTCACCGCCATGAGGATCGACTCGGTGCCGCCGCTGGTCATGAACCCGGCGACCCCCGGCGTCGCGTGGAACAGGTCGGCGCACATGCCGACGACCTCGGCCTGGATCTCGGCGAGGCTCGGGAACGCCTTGGTGTTGAGGGCGTTGTCGTGCAGGAACTCGAGCGCCGCCGCCTCGGCGACCTCGTGCACCGACGGACCGCCGTCGTACACCATCCCGAACGTCCGCCCGTCCTGCCACCTGGCGTCGTTGGCCCGCTTGGCGAGGAGTGCGGCCAGCACCTCGTCCTTGCTCCGACCGTGCTCGGGAAGCTTCACCTCACGATCTTTGTCGAGTTCCCGTCACCAGTTGACGGAAACCCGACAGAGCTTCGTGGTCCTAGTGTCTCGGGATCGCGTCCTTGGACCACCGGCGGCGGAGCTTCGTCGGCATCACGCTGGCCCGGGCGGCGACGCGACCGTTCAACCTGCTCACCTCGACGTACCTCGCGCTGCTCGTCGCCGAGCGGACCTCGAGCGCCGTCGCCATCACGTTCGCGCTCACCGCGCACCGGTACGTCCACGTCATCGTGCTGCCGGTGGCCGGCCGGCTGAGCGATCGGTCCCGCACCCGGTTCGGGCGGCGGATCCCGTGGGTTGTGGGCAGCCTCGCGGTTGCGGCGCTCGGGGTGCTCGGCTGCACGGTGGCCGACAGCTACTGGGTGCTCGTGGTGTGCATCGTCATCGCCCGCACCGCGGGTGGCACGAGTGCGATGACCCGCATCGGGCTCACACCG
>Ga0196963_10002737_pt1 | contig 10301 bp, 7 predicted proteins | sample S1_5metaG_FD_148600 | JGI IMG/M metagenome (GOLD analysis project Ga0196963, IMG submission 148600) | Soil microbial communities from Anza Borrego desert, Southern California, United States - S1_5 | ecosystem: Environmental > Terrestrial > Soil > Desert | place: USA: California | collected... | reverse complement strand
GCCGCCGATCGCCGACGGGTGGGACGAGGAGCACTGGAAGCAGGCGCAGTGCATGCGCTTCCTCGCCCACGCCGCGACCTGCCTGACGCGCTGGCACCCGAACGGGCTGGGCGCCGGCGTGCGCATCCCGCCGGCGACGATCGCCGGCGTCACGACGCCGGACGTCACCGTCACGCACCAGCGGCTGCTCGACTGGCACGAGAGCTGCCTGCAGCTGGTGAACACGTTCTGCGCGCACCACCCGTACGACTGGGCGGTGCAGCGGAACGCGAACCGCCAGCTCGGCTGGGACTACCCGCTGATCCAGCCCGACCTCTTCGCCCCGCCCGCGGTGGGCCCGGTATTCGGCACGCCGTGCCTGGTCGGTACGCGGCAGCTGCCGGCGCAGACGGCGGCGCAATGGGGCGCGGTCGCCGCGCAGGACATCAAGCACGCCGGCGGCAGCTACGCGTACCCGCACGCGGCGATCGGCCAGTGCGGCCTCGCCCACGACAAGCGCCGCTTCTCGCTGACCGCGCCGTTCAGCGCCAGCGAGCGCTGCCGCCAGGTGGTCTTCTTCTCGGTCGACTGGATGGCCTACGAGGACGCCGAGACCGCGCGCAGCGCGCCGGTCGACGCCAGCAAGTACCGCAAGGGCGCGCCGTTCCCGAAGCGCACGTTCGCCGCGCTGTGCAACGTGCGCCAGACGTGGCACGACACCTTCCTGCTGCACTTCCGCAACGACGAGGGCGCCTACGTCCACGTCCTGCCGGTCGACGCGTACGCGACCGGCGCCGACACCAAGGGCCTGCGCTACAACGACGTCTACAACCACTACGGCATGCCGCTGACGGCGCTCAACGGCCACCGCCCCGAGGTCGTCGCCGCCGGGCTCGACGCGATCCCCGACCAGGGCCTGGCGCCGAAGTACGTCGCGGTGTTCAACGGGCTCTACGGCGCGGACCGCAACTGGAACGGCCGGCTCGATCGCGGTCCGATACCGACCAGCGTGCGCATGCGCGCGACCACGCTCGCGCGCTACAACTTCTACGATTGCCGCGTCCCCTTCAAGGTGCGCTGATGACCGCTCGCGGGGCCGCCTTCTCGCTGCTCGAGGTGCTCGTCGCGACCGCCCTGGGCCTGATGATCGTCTCGGCCGCGTACGTGGCCGTGCGCTCGGCCGCGACCGCGGCGGCGACGTGCCAGACGCTGGCGACCCAGAACGCGATGATCCGCGCCGGCATGCTGGCGGCGCTCGACGAGGTCGACTCGTGGCGCTGCTACGACGATCCGGTCGCCGGACGCGTGCGCCTGCGCGGCGTCGACGTCGTCGCGGACCCGGATCGCGCGCTGCCGTTCACGCCGTTCCGCGACATCGCGCCGAAGGCGGGCTGGACCGGCGGGGACGCCGACCGCGGCTGGGACAAGGACTACGCGTGGCCCGCCGCCGATCCGCGCACCTGGTGGCGCGGCGACGGGCTGGAGAACAGCTACTCCGACCTGCGCTTCGGCCGCTACGCCATGTTCTCCGCCCGGACGTCGCCGATCGCGCTGCCGGCGATCGCTCTGCCGGACACGTACATGGACATCCCAGGCCCAGGCGGCAAGTCGCTCTCGGCGTGGCCGATCGCGGTGCCGGACTACGGCGCGGTCGACGTCCCGCACACCTGGCTCGCGAACCAGGCGGCGATGGCCGCGAAGCTCGGCTTCTACGGCATGGCCGAGTACCTGCCGCTGAACGCGACGTACGCGTGGTACGAGGAGCTCATCCCGTACGCCCCGAACCGGAACGCGTGGCAGTACACCAACCTCGGCGGGATCCCCATGGTCTGGCTCGCCGGCGCGGGCACCGGCTTCCAGCTGTCGCGCAACCGCGGGATGCCGCCGATGCTCTTCAGCATCGAGGAGAACACCGTCGCGCCGACGCCCTACAACGCGTTCACGCGCACCTGGAACACGGCCGCGCTCGCCCGCGCCGCGCTGACGCGCTACGTGACCGGGTACCTGCTGAACACGCAGCTGGTCAACGTCAGCGGCCAGAACCTGATCAAGAAGGTGATCGACGAGAGCTTCGCCGAGGACGCCCTGCTGCCGGTGCGCCCGGCGCACTGGCCGGCGGTCGAGGTCATCGTCCACCGCGGGCTGTTCCGCCGCCGGTTCAACACCTACTGCCGCGTCTCGTGGACCAACGCCGTGACCGGAGAGACCGCGCAGATCGACTTCTCCGCCTTCGGCACCTCGCTGCGCGGCGCGCGGCAGGCGCGCGGACTGGACGACTACTGATGAGCCACCATTCCCGTCGCGGCACCATCCTGATCCTCGTCGCCGGCCTGGCGGCGGTGCTCGCATCGCTGTGCGTCGCGTTCCTGATGCGGATGCGCAGCGACGCGGAGGAGACGACCCTCGTCGAGCGCGAGATCCAGTCGCGCATCATGCTGCTCGCCGGCTGCGGCTACGTGCTCGAGGCGGGGCGCCTCGGCTGGGACGTCGACCCGCACGCCGACCCGCTGCGCGACCACGTCGAGGCCTTCGGCTGGATCGACATCCGCGACGAGGACGCCGTCGGTCCACGCGACCAGCGGGGCGACGCGCTGTTCTCGGACGACCTCGTCGTCGACACCGACGATGACGGCACCGCGGACCAGCCGGCGTGGCCGGCGGTGGGTTCGACCGCGCGCTGCCCCATGCACGCGTGGAGCCGGCCGCCGTACGCGATCCAGCCGACGGTCGCCTACAATCCGATCGACGTCTCCGACCCCGGCTCGGTCCTGTACGGCCTGCCGCTCCTGCTGCGGCCGGACCCGCAGCCCGCGGTCGACAACGGCTGGACGCCCGCCGCGCCGGGCGCGGTCAGCGACGCGCGCTTCGACGAATTCAGCCGCGGCGACGCGCGGCCGCGGTCGGAGACCACCGGGCTCGCGTGGTTCCGCGTCCACCGCGAGTCGCCGTCGGTCTTCGTCATCACCACCGGCGCCGGCGGCAGTCTCGGCTACCGCGACTGGCGTGAGGTGACCGCCGACGGCGCCGAGGACGCCTTCCCCGGACCGGCTGCGTTCGCGCAGACCGTCGGCGCCGAGGCCCGCCTGCACCACCGCATCGAGTGGAGCCCCGAGACCATCGAGCAGACCGAGACCGCCTACCAGTACCACCTGCAGAACGACGCGGGCCGCGGGTTGCGCAACCCGTGGGTCGACTCGCCCATCCGCATGGTGACCAACATGTCGCTCGAATCGCCGGGCGGCAGCTCCATGCACGTGGCGATGAAGCGCGCCCCGAACCACCTCGGCAGCGTCAAGTGGGTGCAGCGGCTCGAGACCCCGCCCGCGCGCTGGTAGGCGCGCGGGCGGGACCGCGCGCCGACTAGCGCGCGATCGCCGCGAGGAGCCGCTGCGCCTCGCCGCGCCACTCCGTCAGGCGCGGGATGACATCGTGGCCCTGCGCGGCGCCGAGCTCGGACGCCCGCGCGAGCAGCCGCTTCGCGGTCGCGACGTCCGCCTGCGCCGACGCCGCGCCGTCGACGACCGCCTGCAGCGCGGTCGCGTAGCGGAAGTCGTCGACGCCTTCGCGCGTCAGCTCCCACTGCGCCGTCGTCTCGCGGCTGCCGTCGAGCCGCAGCGGCGCGCACACGTACTCGCCTTCGCGGCCGTCGAGATCGAAGTAGGGGTCGATCGAGACCCCGCCGTAGGCGTAGGTGATGCACGCGTCGTTGCCGCGCTCGGCGGCCATGCGCCACTCGTGCAGGCCGTAGGCCAGGCGGCCGAAACCCATGTTCGAGTTGAGCAGGTGCTTCGCCAACGGCCGGGCGCCCTGGAACTTCTCGAGCGGCATGAAGTCCTTCAGCTCGTGCACGTCGACGGTCTTCTGCATCGCCTCGGCCTCGGGCGAGTCGACGTGGTACGCGATCGTCGTCCAGATGTCGGGCGAGACCCGGTGCAGCCGGTCGTGGATCGCCGTGAGGCGCGCGAGGGTCTCCGGCGTGTTCGGCTCGTCGCCGAAGCGGAAGGCCGGATGCGGCCAGCCGCGCTCGGCGGCCATGCGGGTGAGCTGCCCGTACCAGGCGTCGATGAAGGCGGCGCAGTCCAGCCCCTCGATGGCCTTTCCCGCGGCGAGCGCGTCGAGATCGCCGCCGACCGGGAAGCTCACGGGCATCTCGCGGAAGCCGTGCTTGTCGAGCAGGGCGAAGAACGCGTCCACCTCGTCGAGGTTCGCCACCTCCACGCGTCCGTTGCGGAACGAGGCCGCGACGCCGACGGAGACCTCGACCGTGCCGTTGAGCCCGTGGTCCGCCATGTCCTGGAGCATGACCTCGGTCTCGGCCAGGCGGCGCTCGCTCGAGCGCAGCTCCGGGTAGTAGCCGTGGAAGGACGCGTAGCTGCCGTAGACCATGAAGGTGTGGTCCGGCTTCGGCAGCGTGAACGGCAGGACCTCGACCTCGAGCGGGATGCTGCGCGTGCCGCCGTGCTCGGTGGCGATGGTGACCGAGCCGCGGTAGGTGCCGGCGGCGGCGCCGTCGGGCGCGCGGACGGTGAGCCAGAAGCGCCGGGCGAAGCCGTCGTCGCAGCGCAGCTCGTCGGCCGGCGTGCGGTTGAACCGGCGCAGCTCGCGTTCACCGACGGTGTACATGCCGGACTGGTCGTTGAGGTGGCGGCAGAACCGGTACCGGCCGACGCGCACCTCGGCGGGCGGCAGGCTGTCCTTCCCGTTCGACAGCGCCGACACCACGATCGTGGTCCGGCCGAGCGGCTTGCCGGGCATCATCCCGAAGGTGACCGACTCGGCCTCGCCGCACGCGAGCGTCGCGCCGAGGCGTTCCACCGGGCCCTCGGCGCGCAGCGGATCGCCGGCGGTGTCGCCGGCGTAGCTGCCGGGGGCGTACGGCGAGACGGCGTAGAGGCGGAAGCCGTCGCGCCGGTCGCGCGCGTCCTCCATCGCGAACGGCGGCGGAGGCTCGGCCACCTGCTTCCAGCGCTGCGACCAGTCCTTGCGCCGGTTCTCGGTCGCCCACTCCATGAACCGCGTCGCGCGCTCGCGCTCCGCCGCGGGGGCGACGACGAGCGCGGAGAGCGTCGCGCCGTACGCGTCGGGCGAACGGAAGGCGAGCTCGAGCCGGCCGTCGGCGACCTCGACATCGAACTCGTGCCACGGGTGGAGCGTCTCGATGTACTTCGCGAACGGGTCCTCGCCCGGTCGGTCCTCGACGTCCTGGTTGCGGAAGTATTTCCGCAGGAAGTCCTGCACGCCCATGGTCTCGTCGACGACCGTCCGGCCCTCGGCGGTCAGCGAGCGGCGCGTGAAGTTCTGGACGTATTCCCATTCGCCGGCGTCGTTGAGCTGCAGCCACACGTGGTACCGGCCGTTCGGCACGTCGATGAGGAGCGAGCCGTCGGCGATCGACAGCCAGTCGCGGAACAGGTTGTCGGGGCCGAGGCGGACCCACGTGTTCGCGAAGGAGATCCCGGGCTTCCAGCCGAACGCCGCGCCGTCGCCGTGCATGGTCTTCTCGGTGATGCTCGCGAACCCGGGGAAGCCGGGCGAGCCCTCGGGGCCGACGTCGAACGCCAGCAGGCCGGGGACCTCGACCGCCGGCTTCGTGAACGACTCGAGCCGGACGTGGTCGACGTGCACCGGCTGCTCGCCGCTGTTGACGATGGCGATGAACGAGATCCCGCGCGGATCGAGGAACCCGGGCACGTCGCGGCGCAGGACCTCGCCGCGCCACAGGTCGGCGATAGGGATCTCGATCCGGTTCGCGCCCGGCGTCACCGCCAGGTAGCGGTTGTGCCACGTCCAGTAGCCCGGCTCGATCTTCGCGTCGCGCACCTGGATGTAGAGCTGCACGCTCTGCTGGCCGGGGACGAACACGTCCATGACGAAGGCGTCGCGCGTCGACCAGTCGCCGACCAGCGCCGGATCGCGGTCGCAGCGCAGGTTGCCGCCGGCCTCGATGCGCGCCGCCTTGGCGCCGGACGTCGCGTGCTCGGCGACGATCGCCGCCTTGTCCAGCTGGAACGGCGCGGCGTCGCGCTCGAAATCGGCGATGACGATGGCCGGTTCGCCCGCGGACGCCGCGCACGCGGCCAGCAGCAGGAGGGATGGGAGGGCACGGGTCATGGGTACCTCAGTCGGTGGCGGGGCGCGGGACGGCGGTGGTCCCGCGCAGCATCAGCTCGGTGGGAAGGACGACGTGCCTGGGCGGAAGCGATTGGTCGTCGCAGCGATCCGCCAGCAGGCGGATCGCCGCGGTTCCCAGCTGCTCCAGCGGGATGCGGACGCTCGACAGCGCCGGCACGCAGAAGTCGCCGAAGTCGCCGTAGCCGACGACGCTCAGCCTGCCGGGCACGTCGAGCCCGGCGTCCTTGGCGGCGGCGATCGCGCCGAGGGCGAACGCATCCATCGCGCAGAACAGGGCCGACGGCGCCGGCCCCGAGGCGAGCACCTCGCGGACGCGGGCGAAGGCGGCGTGGGCGGAGCACGCGACGCCCAGGTCCCAGCGCGGCTCGAGCGCGAGGCGGTGCGCCGCGAGCGCGCGCAGGAATCCGCGCCGCCGCGCCTCCGCAGCCGGGGTACCGGCGAAGTTGACGATGCCGATGTCGCGGTGGCCCAGTTCGACGAGCGCCGCGGTCGCCGCGTACGAGCTGCCGTCGTCCTCGTGGTGGACGCTGTCGAGGGTCGCGCCGCTCGGCTGCGCGCTATCCACCAGGACCGTCGGATGACCGCAGCGCGCGACGGCGTCCAGCACCTGCGGATCGACGATCCCCAGCACGACGACGCCGACCGAGCGGCGCGATCCCGCGCGCGGGCGCGCGCTCTCGAACGACGCCGGCGTGCGCATCGCCAGCGGAACGCCGCCCGGCAGCGACCTGACGATGGCCTGGACGATCCGGTGGTAGAACGCCGCCTCGCGAAGGCGCTCGGTGTCGAGGTCGCAGACCACCACCACCTCGCGCAGATGGCGCCCGAGCGGCAGCGCGTCGCCACGCGAGGTCGCGATCGCCTGCGCCGCGCTCGGCGCGACGAACGTGCCGCGACCGCGGACGCGATGGAAGACGCCCTGGCGGGTGAGCTGCACGATCGCCCGCCTGACGGTCATCCGGCTCAGGCCGAGCGTATCGGCGAGGGAGCGCTCGTCCGGAATGGGCGCGCCGACCGCGTAGGTCCCGGTGGCGATGCCCCGGCGCAGGAGCTCCTCGACCTGCTGGTACAAGGGCTGCAGGTCGTTGCGGCGCAGCTGGTCCATGCGCACGAGCATACCAATCTGTACGATGGCAGCTATCGAGCGTTGATAATCTGTCGCTATTTATGTATTTTCAAGATCTTAAGTATAATATTCCGTTGCTCGCGTCGAGCATACCTATCTATACCTGCGGGTCGCTCAGGATCAGCGCACGGGCGTGTGGTCCCTCGACACCACCCAGTCCGGCCGCGGCTTCTCGACGCCGCGCGGGACGTTGGCGAGCGCGTTGTAGCACAGGATCAGCGCCTTGCGCGGCAGCGGCGAGAGGTTGTGGCCCGAGCCGTGGACCAGCAGCGGGTCGAAGAACAGCACGTCCCCCGGCTCGCCGATGATCGGCCGGATCATCTCCTCGCGCAGGCGATCGCGCAGCACCGGCGTGTCGATGCACCACTGCTTGTAGCTGGTCGTGACCTCGTCGGCGTGATGCGCCAGGAGGCCCCAGCGGTGCGATCCGGCCACCACCAGCAGGCTGCCGTTGTGCGCGGTGGCGCGGTCGAGCAGCACCATCGCGGAGAGGAAGCGCGCCTGGACGCCATCGTTGGTCCAGTAGCCGAAGTCCTGGTGCCACAGCCAGACCGCGCCCTCGAAGGCGTCCTTCACGTTGAGCTTGCTGTGCCACAGGTAGACGTCGCCGCCGGCGACCTGGCGGGCCGGGCCGACCAGGCGCGGGTCGCGCGCGAGGTCGCGGTACGGCGCGCAGTGGCGGTGCGCGAGGTAGACCTGGCGCACCGCGCCGGTGCGCTCGCGCTCGCGATGCATGCCGTCGACGTCGTCGTCGCCGCCGAGCAGCGCGGGCAGCTCGGCGGTCAGCGCGGCGACCTCGGCGGGCGCGAGCAGCCCGCGGACGAGCACGAAGCCGTCCGCGCGGTAGCGGGCGAGCGTCGCCTCGTCCCAGGCGGCGGTGGCGGCGGCGGATCCGGACATGGCTGCTCCTCGGGCGACGCGGCCCGGTCGGCGAGCATCCAGGTCCGCCGTGGCGGCGGCAATATCGGCTCGTTGCGCCTGATAGCGAAAGCATGATATGCGTGCCGATACGCCATGGGCTACCGCTGGAACCTCCTGCCGCGCCTCGCCGCCGCGATCGAGCGCGGCCGGCGCGAGCACGCCCTCGCCCTGTGGGACGAGCTGGCGGTCGAGATCGCGGACGGCTGCGACGGCGACCCGCGCATCTACGTGCTGCGCTGCGCCCAATGCCTGAGCGTGTGCCTGCGCGCCGCCCGCCGCGCCGGCGGACCCAGCGATCGCCTGTACGACGAGCACCTCGCGACGCTCAAGCGCCTCAGCCGCGCCGCGACCATCGCGGCGGCCAGGCGACGCACCCGCGCCTACCTCGCGGACCTGGTCGAGACCGCCGCGCCGGCGCGACGCTCGCGGATGGAGCGCGTGGTCGCGGCGATCGTCGCCGACCTGCGCGCGACCATCGAGCGGCCCAAGGCGCTGGCGACGTACGCGGACCAGCTCGAGCTGAGCGTCGGCCACCTGTCGCGCGCCTTCGCGCGCATCGCCGGCCGCCCGTTCCGCGACGAGCTGCGCCGCCTGCGCGACGAGGAGGCGGCGCGGCTGCTGCTCGGCACCCGTCTGCCGATCGCCGAGGTCGCGCGCCGCATCGGCCTGCGCAGCGCGTCGCAATTCATCGCCGACTTTCGCCGCGGTCGCGGCGTCACGCCGGCGCGCTTCCGGGCGGAGCGCCGCGCGCGCTGACGCCGGGGCCGGCGGTGACCGCCGCGAGCCACCGGACACGGCATCGATCCGCGTCCCCTCCTCGCGACGTCACGACGGGATCGGCGGGGAACGGGGGCACGGAATGATCCGCGTCCCGCATCTCATCACGCACTGGATGGGGGACCGTTCGTCTCTTCGCGCTCGTGATGCGTGAAAGTCTGCACATAGGCGTCGAGCTCGACGCCCAGCGCGGCCCGCCTCGCCTGCTCGGCCGCGAGCGCGGGCTCGAGGACGTTCGTGATATGCTCCTGGGCGCCGCGCGCCTGATCGCGCGCGATCGCGGCCGCCTCCTCGGCGCGCTCGCGAGCGGCTTCCGCGCGTCGGCATGCCTCGTCGGCGCGCTCCCGGGCGACCTGCGCCACCTGCGTCGTGGCCATGGCCGCCTCGCGCGTGGTTTCGGCCTCGTTCGCCAACGCGACCGCGGCTTCCACGGCGCGGCGCTTCGTCAGATCCTGCGTGACCTTGGCGAAGCCCAGGAGCTTGCCCTGCGGATCGCGCAACGCGGTCAGCGTGACGTGCGCCCAGAAGGTCGAGCCGCCACGGCGCACGCGTTGCCCCTCGCCGACGTATTCGCCCGTTTCGGCCGCTTCGATGAGATGCGCCTCGGCGGTGCCATCCTCGCTTCCACCGACCGGGTACAGCATGCGCAGATGGCCGCCCTCGGCCTCGTCGTCCGTCCACCACTTCATGAGGTGGGCCCCCATGCCCCAATAGATGATGACCCCATCGGCGTTCATCACGAAGATCGCGTAGTCGCGCACCGCCTCGCAGAGCGCAGCGACCGCCGTGTTGATGAGCTGCGGATCATCGCGGCCCGGCGGCACTGGCCGCGGAGCGTTGCGATTCTGCCGGACCGTCCGCCCCCGCCGATCGGCCGCCAGCCGCTCCTTGGTCTCGGCGGAGAGCGTCGCTGGCGACGACGGATCGGTCGGGGGTTGATCCACGGCCTGGCCTTCGCGTACGTGGTTCTCGGGGCCCATGTGGTGCCTCATCGCGCTGTACGTAAACTCTAAGTGCCTCGTCGCCTCGGCTGGAAATAAGGCAATCCGCGTCACGCGACGCCTGCACAAGCGCGCCGACGAGGCGCCCTGCGCGCGCTGCGACGACAAAGGAGTGGTGGGCGATGAGGGATGCGGCGCGGATGGTCATAGTGGTGGGTGCCTCGGCGGGCGGAGTGGAGAGCCTGCGCGAGGTGATCGGCGCGCTGCCGGCGGACCTCGCCGCGGCGGTCCTCGTCGTGCTCCACGTCCCCCCCGACAAGCCGAGCGTGCTGCCCGCGATCCTCGGTCGGTGCGGGCCGCTGCGCGCTGTCCATGCGGTCGATGGACTCGAGCTGGTCCGCGGCCGGATCTATGTCGCCCCGCCG
>Ga0196963_10002736_pt1 | contig 10304 bp, 6 predicted proteins | sample S1_5metaG_FD_148600 | JGI IMG/M metagenome (GOLD analysis project Ga0196963, IMG submission 148600) | Soil microbial communities from Anza Borrego desert, Southern California, United States - S1_5 | ecosystem: Environmental > Terrestrial > Soil > Desert | place: USA: California | collected... | reverse complement strand
TGAAATAAAAAGGTTGCAGCGTTCCGTCCACAACAAGATCTACCCGCTGGTTCTTTGCATGAAAGGGTTTGCCGGTGGTATACACATCGTCGAGCTGCTGGTAAATTCGCTGGCCGGCCAGTTCCGGCAGTACTTCAGAATACAACTTTCCTACTACGTCTGCACCTTTGCCCCATACATCTATGATGGATTGATTGACGAAGGTGATCTTCATTTCGCGGCCGATGTACACACCGATAGGAAAGGGGGCGCTTTCTACCAGCGCTCTTACCTGCTGTTCGCTTTGCCGTATAGCATCCTCTGCTCTTTTGCGTTCTGTGGCATCGGTGAACAGCAGCGCAATTTTCCTGCTGCTGCTGTTCCCGATCCTGTACGCATATACGTCGAACCATCGTCCCAGCGCTGCCGAACCCTGGCTGAAGCGCATGGGCTCGCCCGTGAGTGCAACCTTGCCGTACAGCTCGAACCAGTATGATTCCAGTGCGGGCACCAATTCACGGACCGTTTTTCCTGTGGCGTCCTTTATTCCGGTTTGTTTTTCAAACACGGGGTTGATCTCGAGGAAGCGATAGTCAATTGGCTTGTTCTCTTCATCAAAGATCATTTCAACTACACAGAAACCCTGGTCCATCGACTCAAACAACTGCCGGTATTTTTCTTCGCTTTCGCGGACCTGGTGCTGCTGGTTTTTGATCCTGGCGGTCACGTCCTCGATGGAGTGGATGATAAAGGCCACTTCGCCTTCATTGTTGAACACGGGTTTGTTGACAGCGGTCCAGTAACGCTCATGGTACCGGCCATCGCCGGCAACATCATATCGTTGTACGGGCAAATGATGAGGCTCCTTGTGCGCAAGCACGTATTCCAGTGACGCCTGCACGGTCTTCTCGCTGGTCTGTGCCGCATCTTCGGGGTTATTGGGAAAAGCTTCAAACAATCCTTTGCCTATCAGTTCATCCCTGTTGCGGCCGGTGGCCTGCAGGTAATCGTCGCTTGCAGCTACAATGGTGAACCGCGGTGTATCGGGTTGAACCAGCACATTACTTCCCGGCATCATTTTGAATACAGAGACAATGTCGACCGAATGCTTTTCCAATGCTGTTGTTTTAACCATTTGCATAAAAAATACGAAAATAATAAATCACCTTGCCGCAGTGCACAGCTTTTTGTCCGGCGCATTATTTGTACCGTCCTCAATGTAACACATAAAAATAAAGTGCAATCATGAAGAGATCATACCTGATGCTGAGCCTGCTTGTTTTCCTCTTTTCCTGCAAAAAAGATAATAATAATAACACGAACGGGCGCGAACTTGAACTGGTATTTGAGGACAACACTTACCAGCTTACCGGTGTTGCCGTTGCAGATAACAACAGGCTGTTCACCAATTATCCCTTATGGTCCGATATTCACCTGCACGATGTGGTGGAAGTGAACGGCCTCAACGCGTCAACTCCCTATCCCGATATGAACTGGAACAGTTGGGAACCGGGGCAAAACGGGGAAAACAAATGGGTTTGCGTACAGGCTGTATATCGCGACGATGAAAACTTTCTTTGGGTGGTGGACCCTGCCGCACCTAAAATGGGTCCCGTATACCAGGATGCATACAAACTCGTAAAGATCAATCTTTCAAACAACAGCATAGAGCGCAGCTATCCTTTTGACGGTATTGCAGGGCCCAATAGCTACATTAATGATGTGCGCATAGATAACGAACGCAACGTTGCCTACCTGACCAACTCCAACGAAGGTGGCATCATAGTGCTGGACCTCAACACAGGACAGGGAAGGCAGGTGCTGCAGGACCATTACTCGGTCAAATCCGATCCTGCCTATACATTCATTATCGATGGAAAAGAACTAAGGAAGAACGGACAGCCGGTGAAGATACACTCCGATGGCATTGCGCTTACGCCTGACCGCGAGTGGCTGTATTATAAACCGCTTACAGATGATAAACTCTACCGGATCCGCACCGAGCATCTTAGGAATGCTTCACTCAGCAATGCACAATTGGGGGCCCTTGTAGAAGACCTGGGACATTTTACCGCCAGCGACGGAATGATCTTCGACAGCAAGGGTAACCTGTACCTGAGCGATATGCAGAATTACCAGATCGTGATGGTGAAGCCGGACCTGCGTTCCCAGACATTCATCCAGGACGACCGCCTGATATGGCCAGACAGTTTCAGCATCATGGGCGATTATTTATATGTGAGCTGCTCGCAGATAAACAAGCAACCCGAATACAATGAGGGAGTGAACAAGCGTACCACCCCCTACACTATCTACCGCGTTAAGCTTCCCTGACAATACAAAATCATTACAATGGAAAATTGCATGAACGAAAATAACAAGCTCAGTCGTCGCACCATCATTGCCGGGCTGGGAGCAGGGCTGGCGTCGCTGGTTGTTGCGCCATCCTTTGCCGGAGGTACACCTGTAAATAATGACCTGCCAATTCCCGACCTCGAAGATCCCACGGCCAAATATCCCAAACCGCCTTTTAAAGTGCAATCGCAGCCTTGGCCTGGTCTGGCCAGCCAGATGGACCCGCGTCCGGATCATGGTGAGAAAACTTATAAAGGATCCGGCAGGTTAAGGGGGCGCAAGGCTTTGATAACTGGTGGTGATTCAGGAATGGGGCGTGCCTGCGCTATTGCTTATGCGCGTGAAGGCGCAGATGTTGCCATCAATTATTTACCCGCCGAAGAACCTGATGCACGGGAGGTAATTGCCTTGATCAAGGCCGAAGGAAGAAAGGCGGTGGCCATTCCCGGCGACCTGCGCAGCGAAGCATTTTGCAAAAAACTGGTGGACGATGCAGTGCGTGATCTGGGCGGGCTGGATATACTGGTGAATAATGCTGCAAGACAGCAAACCCACCCATCCATTCTGGACATCAGCACGGAGCAATTTGACTGGACCATGAAGACCAACATTTATGCTCCGTTCTGGATAACGAAAGCTGCGCTTCCGCACCTGAAGCCGGGTTCTGTGATCATTGCCACTACTTCCGTGCAGGCTACAGACCCATCGGGTGACTTGTTTGATTACGCCATGACCAAGGCAGCCAACACCAGTTACGTGCGATCGCTGGCTAAGCAACTGGGCCCCAAAGGTATCAGGGTCAATGGCGTGGCGCCCGGCCCCATCTGGACGCCCTTGCAGGTAAGCGGAGGTTCAACGCCTGAAAAGCTGAAGAACTTCGGGGGCGATACACCGTTTGGAAGGCCGGGGCAGCCTGCAGAACTGGCGTCTATTTATGTGCAGCTCGCGGCAAACGATGCCAGTTATTCAACGGGCCAGGTATACGGAGCGGCCGGCGGAAGCGGGCAACCATGATGTAGCTGCAGGTTGTGGATCTTCAGATGCGGTGGGTGCCACGTATTGGAGAGGGACTACATTAATAATACATTAGCAAATTTGGGAAAATAAAATCAGAGGTTATCGTTCTATACAAAACCTCTGAACAATGAAGAGAATCTGCGTGCTTGCATGCCTGCTGGGCATTTCCGTTCTTTCTTTTGCTTTTGTTAACAAGGATCCCAAGCCTACTATCAGTAAATCACTCGCTTTTCCGGTATGGGGCAAAAAAAGTAACATCGGCAGCTTTTGGGGCGACGTTCGTGACGGTGGCAGGCGAAAGCATGAAGGCATAGACATATTTGCAAGGAAGGGAACACCCGTAGTGGCTATTTCAGATGGCATCATCGTAGCAAGGGGCAATACGCCACGCGGAGGCAAAACCTTATGGCTTCAGTGTGTGACGCAGCCCTGGACAGTATACTACGCCCACCTCGATGAGCAGAAGGTGCGTAAGGGGCAATACGGTAAGAAAGGGCAGATCATAGGCACGGTAGGCAATACCGGTAATGCGCGTACCACACCGCCGCATCTGCATTTTGGCATTTATACCTGGAGAGGCGCCATCAATCCATTGCCGTATGTAAAATATTCTCCAAAGGTTACAACACCTTTTACTTCCAGGGAGCAAAACCAGGCCCTTGTCAAAACACCGCAAAAGCAGGTAAAGAAACCGCAGGCACCTGTTGCCAGGCCCAATGCAAATGCATTCCCTAAACAATACATAGCTAAAACCATTACGCTTCCTGCGGATCCATCGGCACAATATTATGTCACCACAAGGTCAAATGTTGTGCGTGTGCATGGAGGCAAATACCAGGTGGTAGGCAAATGGCACAGGTCAAAAAGCAGCAAGTATCCTTATAAAATAGCGCTGATCAATAAGATGGAAGTATATGTCGACAGATCGGGAAAACTGGTGACCGATAAAGGCGTATATGTGGGTAAAGTAAGCTGAATTGATTTGCAGTGACGTTGCATTAAAATGCGGTTTCTACCCAAAGTTTCAGTGAGGTAACAGGTATATTTAGAGGATTAAATATTACCTACTATGAGAAAAATTTATCTGGCATTGCTTGCCTGTTCCGCACTCGTGTTTTCTTGTAAAAAACAAGACAGCTCTTCCAAAGAGTTACCTGAAACAGCCGCTACTGCGGAACTTGTGCAAAGGCACTGCGCTGCACAACTGGTGCTTGAGCAGCAGTTGGCCGCCGACCCCGATATGCGCAGCCGCAGGCAGGCCCTCGAAGAATCCACCCGCCGCTTCATCGAATCAAAAGACGCACGCCTTGTCAATGGCGTACTGGAAATTCCCGTTATTGTGAATGTGATCTACCGCACTGCTGCTGAAAACATTTCACAGGCACAGATCCAGTCGCAGATCGATGTGCTCAACGAGGACTTTGGTAATACCAACGCAGACAGGTTCAATGTTCCCCTCGAATTCCAGGATGAGCAGGCAACTGTAGGCATCCGCTTTGTGCTGGCCGGCATCAACAGAAAAAGCAACAGCAAAAGAAGCTGGTCGCTGAATGACGACATGAAACGCAGCAGCAAAGGCGGCATCGATCCAACAGATCCCGCGCACAACCTCAACATCTGGGTGGTGAACAAAATGACCTACATGGGTGGCACTATCCTCGGTTATGCGCAGTTCCCCGGCGGCAGCCTGGCAACTGATGGTGTGGTGATCGGCTACAATTTCTTTGGCCGTACCGGTACTGTTTCTGCTCCTTATAATAAAGGAAGGACAGCAACACACGAAGTAGGCCACTGGATGAACCTGGCTCACATCTGGGGTGATGCAACCTGCGGTAACGACGCTGTCAGCGATACGCCTCCGCACAATGCGCCCAACTATGGTTGCCCTTCTTACCCGCACAGGAGCACCTGTTCCGGCACACCGGTTGAAATGACCATGAACTACATGGACTATACCGATGATGGCTGTATGTACATGTTCTCCAATGGTCAGTCGGCAAGAATGAAGGCTACATTCTTTGCCGCCAATGCGCCGAGAGCCTCGTTTGCGCAGTAAAGCAATGAACTATCAAATGGAAAAGGTGAAGCAAAAAAGCTTCACCTTTTTTAATTTGCATTTCACATGCGGTTGCTTACAACTCAGCTATCAATTTCTTCATGTTGGTTCGAATTTAAATTTAAAGAGATGTTTACGTTGTCTTTTTGTGAAAATTCAAAACAACGTTATGAAGAAACTATCATTTCTGCTCGCGTTGCTGCTTGCTGTCTTAACCATGCAGGCGCAGGAGCGAACAGTAAAAGGGACTGTGAAAGATGCACAAGGAGCTGCGGTAGGTTACGCTACCATTACAGAGGTGGGAACCAACAACGTGGTGCAGGCCGCAGCCGATGGAACCTTTTCCATTACAGTTAAAGAGAATGCGCGGCTGAGCATCACCGCAACCGGAATGCTGCCGGTAACAGTAAGCGCGTCAGACGACCTTTCATCGCTGGTGCTGCAACGTAATGATCAATTGCAGGAGGTAGTGGTAAGTGCGTTTGGTTTGAACAGGCAGAGGAACCAGCTTGCATACTCCGCGCAAAAGATCAGCGGCGAAGAAGTAAGTAAAACACGCACCTCTAACTTTATTCAAAACCTTTCGGGCAAAATTTCAGGGCTCGATATCAAGCAGGGCAACACACTTGGTGCGTCTACCAACGTTATCATGCGCGGTATCAAATCTATCACCGGAAACAACCAGGCATTATTTGTGGTTGACGGAGTTCCTTACAACAACGCTTCCGGAACCACGGCATCCCAAACCAGTGCACAGAGAACCGCCGCCGGCGGTTATGATTACGGAAATGCGGCAGCAGACCTTAATCCGGACGATATTGCTTCCGTTACCGTGCTTAAGGGAGCTGCGGCCAGCGCCCTGTATGGTTCACAAGGTTCAAACGGTGTTATTCTCATTACCACCAAAAGGGCCAGCAAAGGATTTGGTGTAACCATCAATACGGGCGTAACTGTAGGAAGGGTAGACAAATCAACTTTCCCTAAATACCAAAAAGAATATGGAGCGGGGTATAGTCCCGTAGCTGTGTACGAAGACCCCTCAAGGCTGTTTTTGTACAGAGATATCAATGGCGACGGAACCCTTGATCTGGTGGCACCTGTTCAGGAAGATGCATCATACGGTGCCAGGTTCGATCCCAACCTTATGGTGTACCAATGGGATGCCTTTTATCCTTCTTCTCCTAACTACAGGAAGCCAAGACCCTGGGTTGCAGGAGCCAATGATCCTGTCGAATTTTTCGAAACAGCTTTATCGTCCAACCAGTCTGTGTTCATCGATGGAGCTAATGATAAAGGCTGGTTCAAGTTGGGATACACGAGGAATGATGATAAGGGAATTCAGCCTAACAGTAAGATCACTAAGAACCTGGTGACCTTTGGCGCAAGCTATCGCGTATCTGATAAGCTTGTTGCAGGTGCCAGCATAAATTATTCAGGCATCGATGGCAGGGGCCGCTATGGTACCGGTTACGATGGTTCCGGAGGCCGCAACCTGATGACCAGCTTCAGGCAATGGTGGCAGGTGAATGTTGATATTAAAGAGCAGAAGGAGGCATACTGGAGGGAGCGCAGGAACGAAACCTGGAACTTTAAGGCTAATAATCCTTTTGCAGTAGTGCCCAATTATTGGGATAATCCGTACTGGACAGTTTACAAAAACTATGAAACAGATAGCCGCGATCGTTATTACGGCAATGTAAACCTGGTTTACGAACTTACCGATTGGTTAAGCTTTACAGGACGTATGGCGGTTGATAATTTCAATGAGCTCATTGAAGAGCGCCGTGCGATCGGAAGCACAGGGGTTGCATCATATACCAGGTTCGATCGCACTTACAGGGAAACCAATCTCGATTTCCTTGCAAATGTCAATAAAACGATCTCCGAAGACTTTGATTTCAAAGGCTTGCTGGGAACCAATGTCAGAAAGCAGCATACCGTATACACAAGGGCAAGAACCAATGGCGGTTTAATAGTTCCGGATGTATACGCACTTTCAAACTCGCTGAATGCCATCCTTACACCGGAAGAATTTGATGGCAGGAGAGAAGTGCAGGGTGTTTTTGCTGCTACAACACTCACCTGGAGAAACATGCTTGTACTGGATGCTACTATCAGGAGAGATGTGGCATCAACACTGCCCAAGGGTAATAATGTGTACTACTATCCTTCAGTTTCAACAGGCTTTGTGTTCTCTGAACTCATGAAATCAGCCAATTGGCTTAGCTACGGAAAGCTGAGGCTTAACTATGCCCAGGTTGGCGCGGATGCTCCCCTGTACATTGTAAAAGATGTGTACGGCGTAGTGAGTCCATTCGGTTCTAATCCTCAGTCTGCAGTTACGGGAGTGAACAACAACTATTCAAAGAATAATCCCGACCTGAGGCCTGAGCTCACACGCAGTTGGGAAGCTGGCCTGGAAATGAATTTCCTGAGGGGAAGACTTGGTTTTGACCTCACTTATTACAACGCCAAAACCATCAACCAGATATTGCCTGTAGCCGTGTCTACTGCAACGGGGTACGAGTCAAAATACCTGAACGCAGGTTCCATCGAGAATAAAGGTATAGAGCTGTCGATGAATGGAAGCCCGGTAAGAACAAAGAACTTCTCATGGAACGTTATGGTGAACTGGTCAAAGAATAAGAACAAGGTTGTTGAGCTGTTTGAAGGTGCAGAAAACCTGCTGCTGGGTGAGTTCCAGGGTGGCGTTTCAATCAATGCAACTGTAGGACAGCCTTACGGCACCATTCGCGGAAGTGATTTCATTTATCACGCTAACGGACAAAAGATAGTAGGTGCCAATGGCCGTTACAGGTCAACTTCCAATTCCAACAACGTTATCGGTAATACCAACCCCAACTGGATCGGTGGTATCACCAACAGCTTCCAGTACAAAAACTTTTCATTAAGTTTCCTGGTTGATGTGCGCAAAGGCGGTGATATATTTTCACTGGATATGTACTATGGAATGTCCGGCGGATTATATCGTGAAACAGCAGGGTTGAATGATCTTGGCAATCCTTCACGTGCTCCGCTTGCAGAAGGTGGAGGCATCATTCTACCCGGCGTATATGAAGATGGAAAGCCCAACACTACAAGGGTATTGAACGGATACGGTACTTACGGAGATTTCAGGAATCCGAACGCTGCATTTATTTACGATGCAAGCTATGTGAAACTGCGTGAAGTTGCTATCAACTATTCTCTTCCTGCCAGTTTTGTGAACAAGCTGAAAGCGTTCAAAAACATAGACATTTCCTTGAACGGCCGCAACCTGTGGATCATTCATAAGAACCTTCCTTATTCAGATCCCGAAGACAATCTTGGATCAGGAAACCTGCAAGGATACCAGTCGGGCGCTTATCCTTCAGTGCGTACCGTGAACTTTAATATTAAAATGCGATTCTAATTATGAAAAAGATACTTTTTATACTTGCGGGCGCAGTCATGCTGTCTTCGTCCTGCACCAGGGATCTTACGAGGTTGAACAACGATCCCAAGAACCCTACGGATGCCAAATCGTTCACGTTTCTAACGAACGCTGAACGCAGGTTCAGCAATGTGCTTGCCAGTGGCAGCCAGAACCTGAATGTATTCCGGCTGATAGTACAATACTGGGGACAAACCACGTATACAGAGGAAAGCAACTATGACCTTGCAACAAGAGGCATTTACGACAACATCTGGGATGTTATTTACCGGGATGTACTACCCGACCTTGAGGAGGCAAAAAAGCTGATACCACGGGATGTGCCCGACCAGGATATTCAAAAGAATCAACTGGCCATTGCAGATATATTGCAGGTTTACGCCTACTATTATCTTGTAACCACTTACGGCAATATTCCCTATTCAGAGGCGCTCGACCATAACAAACCATTCCCCAAATATGATGATGCAAGAACCGTCTACAATGATCTGCTTGCAAGGCTGGACGCCGACATCGCCGCGTTGAACACCAACGCTGCAAGCTTTGGCAATGCCGATATCGTGTACGGAGGTAATGTTGCAAACTGGAAAAAATTTGCAAACTCCCTCAAACTGAAAATGGGAATGCTGCTGGCAGATAGTGATGCTGCAAGCGCAAAGACAATTGTGGAAGCTGCCGTTGCCGCAGGTGTATTCACCAGCAGCGCAGACAATGCAATGTTCCAATATCTTTCATCTCCGCCCAATACAAATCCTATATGGGTTGACCTGGTACAGTCTAACCGAGACGATTTTGTTCCTGCCAGCACTATCGTAGACAAGATGGTGGGCCTGAATGACCCTCGTACGGATGATTACTTCACCCTGGATCCTACTGGTAATTATTCAGGAGGAGTTCCCGGTGATGGAACTGTATACGGTTCTGTGTCGGCCGTTAGCCCAACCATTACCACTGCCGATTTTCCCGGCGTATTCCTGGACTATGCGGAAGTAGAATTTTTCCTGGCCGAAGCAGTTGAGAGAGGGTTCAATGTTGGAGGCACTGCACAGGAACATTACGACAAAGCTGTTACGGCTTCCATTGTTGGCTGGGGCGGTACTGCGGCCGAAGCTGCTGCATACCTTGCGCAGCCGGAGGTGGACTACGCTACTGCACCCGGTACTTATAAAGAAAAGATCGGCGTTCAGAAATGGATACACCTGTACAACAGGGGATGGGATTCATGGATAGAGTGGAGAAGGCTGGATGCGCCGCACCTGGACCCTGCTACCAATGCAGTATCAGGTATCCCTATGCGTTATCCTTATCCTGTAAAAGAACAGAACGTGAACAGGTTGAACTATGAGCAGGCTGCTGCTGCCATTGGTGGTGATGAAGTGGAAATAAAACTGTTCTGGGACAAGTTTTAAATAATGATCACCCACAGTAAAAGGCGAAGCATCTGCTTCGCCTTTTTTTATTGGC
>Ga0196963_10002735_pt1 | contig 10312 bp, 9 predicted proteins | sample S1_5metaG_FD_148600 | JGI IMG/M metagenome (GOLD analysis project Ga0196963, IMG submission 148600) | Soil microbial communities from Anza Borrego desert, Southern California, United States - S1_5 | ecosystem: Environmental > Terrestrial > Soil > Desert | place: USA: California | collected... | reverse complement strand
CGACGTGGAACAAGGAAAATCGATTCACGGGATGGACCGACGTCGATCTGACGGACAAAGGTCGCGAGGAAGCGCGCGCCGCCGGGCGGCTGCTCAAGGCCGAAGGGCTGGCGTTCGATTACGTCTATACGTCGCTGCTGAAGCGGGCGATCTGGACGAGCGTGCTCGCACTCGACGAGCTCGATCAATTATGGCTGCCGGTCGAGCGCAGCTGGCGTCTCAACGAGCGCCACTACGGCGCGCTGCAAGGTCTGAACAAGGCAGAAACCGCGGCGAAGCACGGCGATGCGCAAGTCAAAATCTGGCGCCGGGCCTATGCCATTGCGCCGCCGCCGCTGCCCGACGGCGATCCGCGCTTGCCAGCGAACGACGTGCGATACAAGGACCTGAGGCCGGCGGATTTGCCGGTCACGGAGTCGCTCAAAGACACGGTCGCTCGCTTCCTGCCCTACTGGCACGACGCCATTGCGCCACGCATCGCGGCTGGGTCGCGGGTCCTGATTACCGCGCACGGCAATTCGCTTCGCGCACTCGTGAAATATCTCGACAACATCTCCGACGAGGCGATCGTCGAGTTGAACATCCCAACCGGCATCCCGCTGGTCTACGAACTCGACGCGCACCTCAAGCCCATCAGGAGCTATTACCTCGGCAGCTCCGAGGCGGCTGCCAAAGCCGCGGCTGCCGTTGCCAATCAGGGCAAGGGCGCGTAGGCGGCTCGACCGTAGCTTTAACTTTGTCATCCGCCCAAGTTGCAGAAAAAGCACAACTTATTGCGTTCCGTCCTTGACACGACCCCAAGGGATTCATAGAATGACGGCGAATTTCCCAACTGATTCGCCCGCCTGATGACGATTCGCGCTGATGTTCTGCCAACCGCCAGGGGGGCGATCTGTCAGCCGTGCCGACGGTCCCAGCCGATTGGCGCATTCGGGCAGACCGCGAAGGGATGCCCAAACGGGAGGGAGCCGTCCTATGGATGATGTCGTCAACCGGTTCGCGCGTGAGCTGGCCGACTCCATTGCCGCCGCTGTGTCGGAGAGTGCGCAAGTCGAAGCCTGCCGTGAACGTGCCCGCGCTGCCGGCTACGAGATGAAAGTCAATCTCGAAGCCGTCGTCGGTTTCGTCAATCGTGGCCAGCCTCAGGGCGAAAATCCGGAGAGCGCCAAGGGCGTGTCGACGTCGAAGGCTCTGGTTCCCCGCAAACCGTTTGAAATGACGGTCAACGATCGCCGCTTCTTGCGCTCGCTGCGGATCGCCGCCGAAGAAGCCAAGGTCGAAGAGACTAATTAGGCGGGACCCAAGCCCCGCCCCTACAATCGAGCCGTGAAGCCTTTCACGGGGCCTGAAGACCTGGTCGCGTTCGATCCCGAGCGCGACCTTTCTTTTCCCGGACAATTCCCGTTCACCCGCGGCATTCAGCCGACGATGTATCGCGGCCGGCTGTGGACGATGCGCCAGTACGCGGGTTTCGGGACCGCGGCCGAATCGAACCAGCGATATCGATATCTGCTGTCGCAGGGAGTCAGCGGTCTGAGCGTGGCCTTCGACCTGCCGACGCAGATTGGCTACGACAGCGATCATCCGCTGGCCTCGGGCGAAGTCGGACGGGTCGGCGTCGCCATCGATTCGATTGACGACATGGCGGCGCTGTTCGGCGGCATCCCGCTCGATCAGGTCTCGACCTCGATGACCATCAACGCAACCGCGATCATCCTCCTGGCGCTGTACGTCGCCGTCGGCAAACAGCAGGGGGTTTCCCCGAAGCAACTATCGGGCACGGTCCAGAACGACATCCTCAAGGAATACATCGCGCGCGGCACCTACATCTATCCGCCGCAGGCCTCGCTGCGCATCGTCACGGACATCTTCGCGTTCTGCGAGCGCGAAGTGCCTCAGTGGAACACGATTTCGATCAGCGGCTATCACATCCGGGAAGCCGGGTCGACGGCCATCCAGGAAGTGGCGTTCACGTTTGCCAACGCCATCGCCTACGTGCAGTCGGCGAAAGACGCGGGGCTCGACGTCAACTCGTTCGGCCAGCGGCTGTCGTTCTTCTTCAACGCCCACAACGACTTCCTCGAAGAAGTCGCGAAGTTCCGGGCGGCACGCCGGCTGTGGGCGCGCATCATGAAGGAGCGCTTCGGCGCCACGCACCCGCGGGCGCAGCAATTGCGGTTTCATACGCAGACGGGCGGCAGCACCCTGACCGCGCAACAGCCGGACAACAACATCGTCCGCGTCGCGGTGCAGGCGCTGGCGGCGGTGATCGGCGGCACCCAGTCGCTGCACACCAACGGCCGCGACGAGGCATTGGCGCTGCCGACCGAAGATGCGGCGCGCATCGCGCTGCGCACGCAACAGATCATCGGTTACGAATCCGGTGTCGCGAACACAATCGATCCGTTTGCCGGGTCGTATCACGTTGAAAAACTGACCGGTGAAATCGAGGAAGGGGCGCGCGAGCTGTTGACGCGCATCGAATCGGTCGGCGGCACCTTGACGGCGATTGAGTCGGGCTATATTCAGCGGCAGGTGCAGGAGTCCGCTTACCAGGCGCAGCTTGCCGTCGATAACGGCACGGCGGTCGTGATCGGCGTGAACAAGTTCGTGACCGACGACAGCACGTCGATCGAAGTGTTTCGCGTCGATCCTGAGCTGGAGGCACAGCAGGTCCGGCGCCTGCAGGAACTGCGCACGCACCGCGATTCGAACCAATGGCACGCGTCGCTCGAAGCCGTGCGCCGGGCGGCCGCATCTACCGACAACCTGGTACCGCCGATCGTTGCTGCCGTCGAGGCGAAGGCCACCGTCGGGGAGATTGCCGACGTGATGCGCTCGGTGTTCGGCGAATACAACGAGATCAGTTTCAGTTAAGAGTTCACAGCATCTTGGAGCCGCTGCTCGCCGTCCATAATCTTCGAACCACTTTCGGCGGCGTCGCCGTGGTCGACGATGTCTCGTTCGAAATCCGCAAGGGCGAGACGCTGGGTCTGGTCGGCGAGTCGGGCAGCGGCAAGTCTGTCACGGCGTTTTCGATTCTCCGTCTCGTGCAGGAGCCCGGGCAGGTCGCCGCCGGCCGCATCATCTTTCAAGGACGCGACTTGCTGGCGCTGTCGGAGGAAGAGATGCGGCAGGTCCGTGGCGCCGGAATCGGCTTCGTTTTTCAGGAGCCGATGTCGGCGCTGAACCCGGTGATGCGGGTCGGCGCCCACATCGCGGAGGCGTTGTCGGTGCACGGCATTGCATCCGGCAAGGAGGCGCGCCATCGCGCGATCGAGCTGCTCAGAGCGGTGCGGATTGTCGATCCCGAAAAACGAGTCGACGATTACCCGCACCAGTTGTCCGGCGGCATGCGGCAGCGCGTGATGGTCGCGGTGGCGCTGGCGTGCAAACCGCCGTTGGTGATCGCGGATGAGCCGACCACGGCGCTCGACGTCACCGTCCAGGCGCAGATTCTCGAACTGCTTCGTGACATGAAGCGCGAATTCGATCTGTCGCTGTTGCTGATCACTCACGACTTCGGGGTCATCGCCGAAACGGCCGATCGCGTCGCCGTGATGTATCGAGGCAAGATTGTCGAACAGGCGCCGGTGCGTGACATCTTTCGAAATCCGCAGCACCCGTACACGAGGGGCCTCCTCGCATCGATTCCGGGAGGCGAGCCGGGGACGCGGTTGAAGTCGTTCGACTCGGCGGAATTCTCGGATCACGGTCCGTCGCAACGAGGGGCGCGATAAGTGGCGCTCGTCGAAGTCCATAACCTCGTCAAACACTTCACGCGCGGCGGCGGTCTGTTCCGCGCAAAGACGATCGTCCGCGCGGTTGACGGCGTCAGCTTCACCGTGGCCGAAGGCGAGACGTTCGCGCTGGTCGGCGAATCAGGAAGCGGCAAGAGCACGACCGGCCGGTGCATGCTGCGTCTGATCGAACCGACATCAGGCCAAGTATTGTTTCGCGGCGAAAACGTGCTCGGGTTCTCGAGCTCGCGTATGCGCGCCGCGAGGCGCGACATGCAGATGGTGTTCCAGGATCCGTACTCGTCGCTCAATCCGCGGATGCGCGCATTCACCATCGTCGAAGAGCCGCTGGTGATCCACGCCATCGGTACGCCGGCCGAACGGCGCGATCGCGTTGCGGAGTTGTTCCGCCTGGTCGGCCTCGACCCGGCGCATCTCGATCGTTTCCCCCACGAGTTCAGCGGCGGCCAGCGGCAGCGCATCGGCCTGGCCCGCGCCCTCGCACTGAATCCGTCATTCATCATCGCCGACGAACCGGTGTCGGCGCTGGATGTGTCGATCCAGGCTCAGGTGATCAACCTGCTGATGGACCTGCAGGAACAGCTGAAGCTGACCTACCTGTTCGTCGCGCATGATCTCCGGTTGGTGCGGCACATCTCGACCCGTGTCGCGGTGATGTATCTCGGAAAGATCGTCGAGATGGGCGGCACCGCGGACATCTTCGCCAACCCGCAGCATCCGTATACGAGGGCGCTGTTGTCGGCGGTGCCGGCGACCGACCCCGACGCGCCGCGGGCGCGTGTCGAGCTGGACCCCACCAAGGTCGATCGCGAAGCGCCGCTGCGGCAGATTTCCGACGGTCACTTCGCCGCGATATAACTTGGCCATAAAGCGGGACGTCTTGTCGTTTCTGCTGCTCCGTACCGTGGCCGAATCGGCCCGCGAGACGTTCCCGCATGTCGTTCCGAGACCGCTATGAAACCGGTCCTCGTGCTTTTAATCGGCCTCGCACTGCAGAGCGGGACGTCGAACGCCGACGCCGTGTTGGCGCGAATGGACGGCTATCTCGCCCTCTACGAGCCGCGTCTGAGCGAGCTCGTCGCCGACGAGGTCATGACACAGGACGTCAAACAAACGCTGCCGCCGCAGCCGAGTTCCGCATCGCGCGGGCTCGAGCAACTGCGAATACGCCGGGCCATCCACTCGGAGGTGGCATTCATCGCCCTGCCCGAGGACGCCGGTTGGCTTGGGTTCCGCAACGTCAAGGCGGTGGATGGTAAACCGGTGACGCTGGCGGAGCGATCGTTAGCGGCGTCGCTTTCCAGCTCACGACTCGACACCGCGCGACTCATGCTCCATGACAGTGCGGCATACAACCTCGGGTTGCCGCGGACAACCAACCTCCCGAACCTGCCGCTCGAGTTCCTGCACCCGCGCAATCGCCGACGTCTGCTGGCGCGGATCGACGGACAGGCAACGATTCGCGGCGTGCCGACGACGCGGCTGGTGTTGCTCGAGCGCATGACCCCGACATTGATTCAAAATCCGATCGACCGCAGTGACATGCCCAGCGTCATTCGCGCCTGGGTGGACACGCACGGCCGCCTGCTGCGAGCTGAGGTCAGCATTTACACCTCACTCAGCGCGAAGCAATACCAGCATCACCTGCGCGTGGAGTTCATCGAAGACCGGGCGTTGCAGTTGCTCGTGCCCGCGGAGATGTTGGAGGACTTCCCGGTAGAGCTCCCCGGAAGCGGCCGCTCCACGGCGAAGTACTCCAACTTTCGCAGATTCCAGACGGCGGCCAGGATCGTGCCGCAGTGAACCGCAAGGCGCCGTACGAGTCGCTACGCGCTGGCGCGTTATCGCGCTCGCTTCCAGACCAGCGATTGAGTGGTGCGCGTGCCGTCCCGCAGCGACAACGTCAGCTGATTCCCATCCGCCGAAAGGTCGTAATAGCGCACCTGCCGTGAGCCGACCCACGACGGATTCGACGATCCCTCGACAATGTGCGTGACCGTGCCCGCGGCGGCGTCAACCACAAACGGCCCGTAATAACCAAGGTAGCGGCGATACGCCGCCGCCCGCAGCTCGTCGGTCTGCGGAGTGGTGGCCGCGGTGTTCGACGAGTGCATCAAGTGCGCGGACATGCGGCCCGACGCGTCATACGAGATCTGACCGCGGTCGTACGCACCTGGGCGTCGCACACCATCGGCGGCGATGATTTCGTAACTGACCAGCTCCCATGCGCCGAGGAGACGCTGCGCCACCGAGCTTTGATGCGAGGCCGTGGGTGTTGCCGCGATAAGTAGCAAGATCAGCGAAAGAACTGCGCGCATGCACGCATTATCGGGGCAAGGGGCCGAAGGGCCAAGGGCTCATGGGCCAAGAGGCCAAGGGGGTCCAGAAGTGCAGGTCAATGCGCCGTTACTGTCGGCTGGGGTTGCTGGCGGACGTCGCGTTCGACCTGGCCGTCGCGGATCGCGATGACGCGATGCGCGTAGGCGGCGATGTCGGGTTCGTGAGTGACCACGATGATGGTGTTGCCGCCTTGATGAAGGCGCGCGAACAGACCCATGATCTCGACGCCGGTCTTCGAGTCGAGATTGCCGGTCGGCTCGTCCGCCAGCAGGATCGACGGATTGTTGACGAGCGCGCGGGCGATGGCGACGCGCTGTCGCTGACCGCCTGACAATTCATTGGGTTTGTGCGTCATGCGATGCGTGAGCTCGACCTTCTCGATCGCCGCCTTGGCCTGCGCCAGCCGCTCGGCCTTGCCCATCCCCGCGTAGACCAGCGGCAGCTCCACGTTGTGCAAAGCTGTCGCGCGCGGCAGCAGGTTGAACGTCTGAAACACGAAACCAATCTCCTCATTGCGGATGCGCGCCAGTTCGTTGTCGTTCATCTGGCTCACTTCCTTGTTGTTGAGGAGATACGTGCCCTTGCTGGGCGTGTCGAGACAGCCGATCAGATTCATCAGCGTCGACTTGCCGGATCCGGACGGCCCCATGATCGCCACGTACTCGCCGCGTTCGATCGCGATCGAGACGCCGCGCAGCGCGTGGATGTCCTCGTCGCCCATCCGATAGGTCTTCCAGAGGTCGCGCGTCTCGATCAGGGCCATCACAAAAGTCTACGCCGGTTCGTGCCCGGCGGTTCCCGCCGCTATGCGTTTGAAACGCTAGCCGCAGATGTGCGCCGTGAGCTTGCGCACTGCAGCCGATGAATTCTGCGGCAGACGGCAGGACCAATCGCCGGTGTCGACCACCACCACCGCGACTTCTGCGGGCGCATCAGGCGCCTTGCGCTGGCGCTCGATGACTTCGTTGGCCTTTGAGATCTCCTCCTGAGGTGCGATCCGCCGCGAAAACAGCAGCACGACGACCGGCGACTTGCCCGTCTGGACGCGCGAGCGGGACGCCGCCGCGTAGCCATCGCTGATCGCCGCGGCGTCCGCCACGTCGACGACCTTGACGAGCACGCGCGGCGGCGGAGTGCCGAGAAAGCGCGGTTTGGCGAGCGGCACGATCGCCAAATCGAACCCTCGCACCGCCGGCGTTTCGACCTTGCCGTACAGCGCTTCGACCGCGGCAAGCACGCGTCCGCCGATCGCCCGTTTCAGAATCGTGTCGCGATCGGCGCGTTCGGAGGCAAAGCGGGCGCGGGTCCCTGGCGGAGGCGCCGGCGGTCCGTGGTCTTCAACCGGCGGCGTCTGAAACGGCTGGTAGTCATCGTCGGCATCCGGCGCCGCGCGCGGTGGCGCGACGACCGGTGGCGGCGCTCCCGTGGTAATGGCGGCGTCGTACTGCGCGCGCAAGGAGGCGTCGCTGAGCGTCTTGTACGCGACGGTGAGCTCGGCGGCGCGCACCGCAGCCATTTCCTGGAATTCCGGACCGAGATGAACGACCTTGTCGGGATGGTACCGGGCGATTTCGCGGCGGAACGCTTTTTTGATCGCATCCGCATCGGCCGCCGGTTCCAGGCCGAGCAATTCGTAGTACGTCTTCAAGTCCCCTTCTTGAACTCTGTGACGTTCGTGACGTTCGACACATTCGCCGCCGGCAGCTCACGGGTCGCGCGCCGCTCGCGCAGGCGCCGTTCACTGCGCGCTTCAGTACCGCGCGCGCAGTACGGGCAGAACGTCCATCCTGGTTGCAGGCTCCGGCCACACCCCGGGCACGCGCCGCTCAAGCGGCGGCCGCAACTCGGGCAGGCCACGAAATCCAGCGCGACCGGCCCGCTGCACCCCGGACACACGCTGCGCATTTCCCGGACTTCGGTCACGACGCGCAGCAGCTCCTCCGCCGTCGTGGTGCCGGCCTTGACCTTTGCCAGCGCGTCGTCGCCGAGGGTCAGCATGCCGCTGCTCTGCGCCACTTCGCGGATGGCGTCTTCCGACGCGCGTTGCGCGATCATGCGGCGCAGACGGTCGGTGATCTTCATGACTTCGTAAATGCCGATCCGGCCCTTGTACCCGGTGTGGTGGCAGGCCTCGCAGCCGATCGGGCGATAGAACGGGATATTGGCGGCGTCCGCCTCGCTGATATTGAGCGCGCGCAGCGTATCGGAGTTCGGCGTGTACTGGCGCCGGCAGTGCGGGCACAGGCGTCGAACCAGCCGCTGCGCCACGACGCCAATGGTCGCCGATGCGATGACGTAGGGCTCGATGCCGATGTCGCTCAGGCGCGTCACCACCGACGGGGCGTCGTCGGTGTGCAGCGTCGACAGCACCAGGTGGCCGGTCTGAGCCGCCTGCATCGCGATTCGCGCCGTTTCCTGATCGCGAATCTCGCCGACCAGGATGACGTCCGGGTCCTGGCGCAGGATCGATCGCAAGGCGCTCGCAAACGTCAGCTTGATCTTCTCGTTGGTCTGCGTCTGGTTGATGCCCGGCAGCTGATATTCGATCGGATCTTCGATGGTGATGATGTTGGTGCGTTCGGACTGCATCGACATCAGCGCCGAGCAGAGGGTCGTCGTCTTGCCGCTGCCGGTCGGGCCGACCACCAGAATCATGCCGTGCTGGTATTTGAAGAAGCTCTTGAGATCGTTGAACGCCGCGGCGGAGAAGCCGAGCTCTTCGAGCGGCGGCACGCCGCGGTTCTGATCGAGGACGCGCAGCACCATCTTCTCGCCGTGCAGCGTGCGCAGCGTCGAGGCGCGGAAGTCGACGTCTTTACCGTCTTGACTGGGGACGCGGATGCGGCCGTCCTGCGGCAGTCGCTTCTCGGCGATGTCCATGCCGGCCATGATCTTCACGCGCGCGATCAGGCCTTCGTGGACCCACTTCGGCAGGTCCATGACCTCCTTCAACAAGCCGTCGAGCCGATGACGGATCAGCACGCCCTTCTCCATCGGCTCGATGTGGACGTCGGACGCGCCCGCTTTGATCGCGCTCTTCACGACGAGATCGACGAGGTCGATAATCGGCGCCGCTTCGCTGCGCTCGCGCAGTCCGGCAATCGGCTCGTGGGGGCCTTCGTCCTCGGGCCGGCGAATCAGGCTTTCGTTGGCGCGCTCTTCCCGCTGTGTGGCACGCGTCGCCGGCACCGACGCGGCCGGCGCCGGCGCTTTCATCAGCGCCTTGTCGGGATAACCGGCGGCGATGGATTCGAGAATGTCGGCCCTCGTGGCGACGACCTGTTTGATCCGATAGCCGGTCTGAAACTCGAGATCCTGAACGAGGCTGAACAGCAGCGGATCAGCCATCGCCACGGTCAGCAGGTTCTTATCGAGCCGGATCGCGACGCACGATCGCTTCAACGCGATGTCTTTGGAGATCAGCGCGACGACGCCGGGATCCGGCGGATTCTCGGCGAGATTGAGGTACGGGAAACCCAGTTGATAGGCGAGCGCTTTCGCGATCTGCCGTTCGGTCGCAAGATTCAGACGGACGAGGACTGCGCCCAGGCGTTCGCCGGTGCGTTTGTGCTCGGTTAGAGCGGATTGCAGGTCGTCCTCAGTGATGAGGCCTGCCTGGATCAGGCACTCACCGAGTTTCTTGCGCATCGATCCTCAGAATCTCGGCCGCTTACGAATTGGTTTTGTAAACGGCCATCATAGGTATGGCTCACGCATGGAATCAAACTCTGCCGTAGAGCCGAGTTGCGCACTCCTGTGCAGATTTCCTCCAGCGTACGGGCAACTTCCAGGTAACTGTTTCGGCCATCATCGGTTACTACCATAGGCCGTCTGGAGGTAGTCTTGGCTGGGACCGAAACGTGGATGAGTTGAGAAAACCGACCCCGCCCAGCGCGCCGCCGTCCGATGTCGAACTGCGGCGCCATGTCGCGCACCATATCGACGACCGGCGCGACGTCATCGTCGCCGATACGGTCGCGACGTTCCCGCACACCGCGGCGTCGCGCCGTCTCGATGCGAATTACTGCATCGCGCTCGGCAATCTGGTGACGCGCCTGCTGGGTGACGCGATTCTCGACGGCAAGCTGGAAGCGCGCGGTCCCGGCATCAGTCAACTCGTGACCCTCGTCCTGGATCGCGAGGTCTCACCCGAACAGCTGTTTACCTTCGTCCATATCGTGATGAGCACCTCGATCGACGAATTGTCGCTC
>Ga0196963_10002733_pt1 | contig 10315 bp, 12 predicted proteins | sample S1_5metaG_FD_148600 | JGI IMG/M metagenome (GOLD analysis project Ga0196963, IMG submission 148600) | Soil microbial communities from Anza Borrego desert, Southern California, United States - S1_5 | ecosystem: Environmental > Terrestrial > Soil > Desert | place: USA: California | collected... | reverse complement strand
AGGCAAAGCGGCTTGATCCTTTCGATCTCACAGATTTGTGGCGTCGGGCGCAGGAGCAGCTTAAGCAGCCACACCTAGATACGTTGAAACGATTGCTTGCCGAGCATCGGGCCCAACGGGAGGGCAATTATCACCTTGACATAGTACGCCCCTAGCCCTAGGTTTGTCTAGTAGGGAGACAAACCATGAGCGCCGATCTTTCCAACCCCATCTTCCAGGACGCCGATCTAGCCCGTCAGTGGCTGGAAGCACGGATTTGGCCCAATGGCCCCGTCTGCGCTCACTGCGGCGTCATCGGGGAAGCCACGCTCATGAAGGGCAAGTCCACCCGCCCCGGCCTGTACCAGTGCAACGCCTGCCGCGAGCCCTTCACCGTGACCGTGGGGACGCTGTACGAGCGCAGCAAAATCCCCCTGAATAAGTGGCTGGCTGCCACCTACCTCATGATGGCTTCCAAGAAGGGCATGAGCGCCCTGCAGATCGGCCGCATGTTGGGCTTCTCCCCCAAGACCGCGTGGTTCGTCTGCCACCGCATCCGTGAGTCACTGCGGGAGGCGAACCCTTCTCCTTTGGGCGGACGCGGCAAGTTCGTTGAGGCCGACGAAACCTACGTGGGCGGCAAGGAGAAGAACAAGCACCGCAACAAGCGCTCGGCAGACGCACGTGGCGGCAACACCAAGGAAGCCGTGTTCTCGCTGGTGGAGCGTGGCGGCAAGGTCCGCTCCACGCACATGGAAAGCGTGAGCGTGAAGAACGTCCGCGAGGTCCTCAGCGAACAGATGCTTCGCACGTCGCATCTGCGCACTGATAGCCTTGGCATCTACAAGAACCCCGGCAAGTACTACGCCTCTCATGAAACCGTGAACCATGAGATTGGCGAATACGTCCGCGGCGATGCTCACACGAACACGATTGAGAATTACTTCTCCATCCTGAAGCGTGGCATCACCGGAACGTACCACCACGTTTCCGCTACCCACCTGAAGCGCTACCTCGCTGAGTTCGACTATCGCTACAACGAGCGCAAGGCTCTTGGCGTGTCGGACTTCGAGCGCTTCCAGAAGTCGCTTCCCGGCATCATGGGCAAGCGCATGACCTATCGGCGGACTAACCGAGAAGGTAGTCGAGCCTAGGGCTTCCCGCTTGAGGAAGAAGCGCGAGCAGACTTAGGCTTCTTCTTCGGCTTCCGATGCTTCGGGCCGCTCTTGATCGCAGCGTCTACTGCGCCTTCAAAGCGTGCCCATGCATCGGGGCGTTCGTCATCCGGCTGAATCTTCAGACGCGTCTTTGTTCGCATGGGTCGCCTTGCTGGACGGACTCGGCCAACTATGATAACAAAATGCACGGCAACGCGACCGGTATGGACCCTGCCGCGTTGCCGCTCTGAACCCCTTATGGAGGGGGGTTAGATAAGTTGGCCGCTGCTAGCGGCTACCGGACCGGGTCCGGGTGATGTTCCAAATCACGCTTGTCTCCTTTCTCCTGGGGCTACGCTCCGCGCTGCTTTCTGAGGGCGATGCGCGAAGCACTCGAAGTCTTTAAGCAGCGGATGACTTGGCTTTGGCCTTGTCGTCCGCTGGCTTTTCATCACCAAACAACTCTTCATAGTCAGGGCCCTCGTCGGAGGGCCCAGTACCCTTTGCGGCTCGGGCATTTGGGTACCACGCCATAAGGCCATAGCTGCCAGTGTTCGGCAGCTTATGGAAAACCTCGGTGCGCTTTCGTAGAAGCGCACGCAGTCCGACCATGGCGATCTCATCGTTCTTAGCCCTGAAATCAAATCCGCCAGCCTTCAGAGCGTCGAAGATCTCGCGCGGCGTTGCCGGTCCCTGTCCTTGTGCCTTGCGCATCTCCAGGTACGTGCGTACCGCCTTCTGTTGAGGCTGACCGTAGAAGGTGTCGCTTTGGATAGACGTGACGGCCTGAGTTCCGCCGCCTCCACCGCCATCTGGATAGCGCGGTTGCATGCCAGCTTCGGCGCACAAAACGTTGATTGCGCTCTTTAGCTCATTCACTTTCCGTTCTGCTTCGGTCAGACGGCGCTCAAGTGCCGCAATCGCCGGACCCATCTCATCCGCCATGTTTGCCTCCTTTGGTGACGCAAACGATCTGGGGGACTCATACGCTTGTTCGCGGGGCGTGACAAGGGTTGTCGGCTTGCCACAAGTCAGCGGCAAATCAAAGGTTCGAGCCGAGCCGCCGAGACGAATCAAAGGACAAATATTTGGCTAGGTCGAATTGCTAGTAGGCTGTTTTTAAACGATTTAAGGGGCTAGTCCGATTTCATTGAAACTCGCCACATGAACGCCTACGTCTGTCGGCATAAGAATGATTCGTTGGTAGGACAAATAGTTATGATTAGGTCCGACTCCTTTGGTCGGGTGGCCCTGAGTGGCGCCGATGCAAAGAAGTTCAAGAATCAGGTCGTTTATGGTCGCGCCAACAGCGCAGCCAAGATGACCGTTTCGAATGGCCTGAAGCTTTCGAAGCAGCTTCGGAAGACGGGGAAGTTGCGCCTTAAGGTTGCATTGCCGTAACGTCTTCCGGCGATGCCGGAAGGATCAATTTCAGTGCGATTGTTGGAGCCCGGTGACCAGTGCACCGGGCTTTCTGCTGGGGACGCCTCTTTTGTCCCCCTCAAGACGTTTTTTAAGAAACACAGCAAATCCTTTCACCAAAAGCTCCTGGCGCGGACCTACATCGCCACCAACGATGCGGACAATAAGATCATTGGATACATAACATTGGTCTGTAGCCAGATCAGCACTGACGTCGCGCTGGTTGGCGGCGACTTCCGTTATCACGACTACCCCGCAGTGAAGATCGCGAGGCTGATGATTGATGACCGGTTCCGCGACAAGGGAATTGGGAGGACGCTGGTTGACCTTGCGGTCGGCATCGCAACCGACGAGATCGCTCCTCGCATCGGCTGCCGATTTGTTGTGGTGGATTCGAAGCCACAAGCCGTGCAGTTCTACAAAAAGCGCGGCTTCAACCTCCTTAAGACGGCTGAAAATATCGGGAGTGAACAGCCGCTTCTGTACATAGACCTCCTTAAGTCAGAAGCATCCTAGGGCGTCGGCCTGTCGGGCTGATTCTACCCTTAGCGGCCTACTATGTTAAGGTGATAATTGCCCACGGGGTGGTGGTCTTGCCGTGCCGGATGAGGATCATTTTGCCAGGGGAACCAAATCCCCAGCATTGCGGCGGACGAATACGAAGGACTCGTACAGGTTCCTGCGGTTCTGAAGGTAGTCCTGAATCCAGCCTCGAATGCGTGACCCTTCCTTCGGAACGGCGCTGTCGTCCCATTTGCTGAGGAGTGCTCGCGCATCCTCCGGATGGATGGCCTGGTCGTAAACATCGAACTGCGCCGAACGAAGCTGGTGGAGTTCTTTAACCCGCTCCTTCAGTTCCGGTTTTTTCGGGACGACGTGGCGTGCCAGAAAGCTGATTTGGTCTACGGGCTCCAGTTCGATGGAGAACGGTAGAAGGCTGGCCAGTGCGAGAACCGAGTCAACCACCCAAAGCTGAAATGGGTTGTTCGAGCCGCGTTCGTATCCGAACTGCCGGCGGATCGGGCGAGCCAATACATTAAGGCGCCACGCGTCGAACTTCGGCATCTCTTTGCGGTGAGACTTGGTGAACCCCGGGACGCTGCCGGAAATCTGGGTAAATCCCCTGCGATTCCACCACTGTTTTTTGCCCGCAGTGCTTTTGGTCAGGCTCTCATGCCATGGGAGTCCAACCCACTCCGCGATCCACCGCATTGTGCCTTGTTGGTCGGCGTGCAAGTCCTCCAGCCGGAAGGCCTTGTAATCAGTCCCCGGCTTCATTCCGTGGCGGTGGATTTGGTAGAGCCTGCCTCCAACATCCTTTGAGGCATGGAGCAATCGGTCAAGATATACGTGCACAATCGCAGTCTCGAACAGATCGAGCTCGGGGACCTTCACCAATCTCCTTTGACGGGAGTGGTTGGGGATTGAGGCCATCATGTTCACGGGGTCGCGCACGGTGAACAGATAGAAGCGTTTCGCGAAGTCCGATTGCAGTTCCGCGATGTCCTCTTGAGTGTTGTTGTGCGAGGCGTAGAGGAGATGGGTTTTCAGGGAGACGTCATCACCGATCATCTCGGCATACGCTTGGTAGACGCTGAAGAGGACCGCTCTCCGGTATTCTGGAAGCCTCGCCCGATCGATGGTGTTGGCGTAGGTGAGCCCTGCGGTCGCCATCTCTTGTCGGAGGAATTTGGCGAACACCTGTTTGAATAGCTTCACGTCCACTAGGCACGTCTCATTCCTGTTTGGTCCCAGCGCGTCGTGGTTCCAGACTTTGGTCGCGTATCCCTGAGTCCACAGGTCTGCGAACACAGGAAGGATGTTGCCCACCACTTCAGAAAGGGTCGCGTTCTCCGTCCGGACAATCTGCCGCCACGTTGCGTAGAACTGGGAGCCGATATTGCCCGGCAAGTAGAGGACGTTCGGGTGCCCATCGAAGTAGCTGTGGAACAGCGACGATCCGCTGACCGAGTAATTCTGGATGGCAATGAGCGTGTAGCGGCTCATCTACCACTTCCTCTGGTCCCACCGTAGACGGGCCGCGTTGAAGTCGAACAGCGGAACGGACAGTTCGGCCGCGAAATTGACGAGGTTCCGGTATCGCGTGGTGGGGGCCCGCTCGGTCACGGAATGCACCGCTATTGGTGTGTTGATGAAACCAACGAATACATTGGAGCCGTATCGTACTCTCGACTGGAGCTTAACGCACCAGTCTTCAATTTCGGCTTTGCCGTAGAATCTGGGTTGCTGGGTCAAGGCGTGAACCAGCAAATCGCCCCCGGTCGTGTCCTCATCGTCCTTGTCCCGCATGTAGAGCAGGCCGGCGAAGAGTTCCATGGGATTATCCAGGTGGGGGCCGCGGACTCGTGATGCTCCGGTGACTGGGGTGTTCACTCCAATCTGGCATTCCATGTGAACAGCGCAGTTGTCGCGGAAGCGGACTCCCGTTGGGAGGGTCCGAAGATCACCCAGAACGTTGGCGAGATTCGGATAGCTCTCTGAGATGGAGGGGCCGAACTTCGTCACCACCTCCTGCCAGAAAGCATTCGATGTGTGATACCGGATGAAGTCCTGCCACACGGGGGCGAGGCCGTGGGATTTCATCAATGATGCTGCATTGATGTCCACGCGGACGTTGTTCAGGTCCTTGCGGGTGCGGGCGATGGAATCGCCGGAGGGGCGGGAATCTGCGAGGGCTTTGTACAATTCGCTCGGCAGGGCATCGTTAATCACGATGTGGGGGAAGGGCTCGAGGATCACTTCCCCTGCGTTTTGCAGGGTGCTCAGGTTTCCAACCGGGCTTCCGATGTCGGACGGAGGGAAACTGAGTCCCTCAACGATGTTGCCCGGGCGCGTGCATACGGCCCGGGTTCCGAGAACCTGGTTCATTGGGGACCTCGAGTGTGGGTTAGAGCGGGCGGCCGGTGAGGCCGAGGGAGATGAAAACAGCGAGGGTGATGAGGATCGCCGCGGCGAGGCAGAAGAGAGCAGTCAGTTCTGTTCTGGCCCTGCCCTCGATGAACTCGCGGGTCAGGGTCGAATAAACGTGCTTCAGCTGCTCACCGTCGGACGCGTGGAAATACTTAGCCCGGGTGATGTCGGCGACCGTTCGGAGAGTCGCCTCGTCCATATCCACGTGGAGGAATCGTTCACCCATGGGGACGAGCGTTCCTTCGGTGGTTCCGAATCCCACGGTGTAAACGCGGATGCCGTAGTGGGACGTGAGTCTGGCGCTGTCGATCGGGTCGGGGCCGTTGGTCGTTTGTCCATCGGTCATCAGGATGATGATGGAGGACTGGTGGGAGCCCGGGACTTGGAGTTGCTCGGGTGCTGTCGGCTCGCCGTCGTCCGGTACGGCCAGGGGCTCCAAAGCTTGGAGGGCTTGGAGTATCCCGGACCCAACAGCGGTTCCGGGTTGCGCTTCGAGACTGCCAATTGCCCGGCTCAGCGCTTCCTTGTCGTGGGTGGGGGGTTGGACGAGGAGGGAGGACTCGGCAAACGCGACCAAGCCGATCATCACGTCATCGGGCTGTTCGGCGATGAATCCCCGGGCGGCTTCTCTTGCAGCGTCAATACGAGTTGGCTTTACATCCTCCGCCAGCATGGAGCCGGAGATGTCCATGGCGAGAATCACGGTGGCTCTTGGGGCAAGCCAGGTGATGACGGCTTCGGGGCGGAACAGGGAAATGACGAGGAGAGCTAGGCCAGCGGCGTAGAGGGACACAGGCAGGTATCTGACCCTGCCCAGCGTCCCTGTGCTTTGCATCACACACCCTGGCCGAAGCACTCGATTAGGAATTTATGGGCAGAGGGCTCGAACTCGGGCGTAATGCTGGTGAGTAGTGCGATGTACTGCTCGGGGGTGATGCGGCCGATCATCACCATGAGGTGCGCAATGTGAACGTCGGGGTGATTCGATGCGACGTGGAGGACGTCGCCGGTTGGACAGGAGTAGGCGACGGACAAGGGCGGCATCACGGGTTCTTCTGCGGCGTCGGCAGTCGCACACTTGACGAGGAACGCTAGCCCGGCTGCGGCGCACGCGACGGCCAAGACTTTGTCCCAAGTTTCCCCGTTCACTTTGCCATGGGTCCTTTTGCTGAATTGCGCGTGCCGAAGTACCAAAGCGTTACCGTCGTGAAGAGGTACAGCACCGTTTCGGTGATGGTAGTGGTGAGGGCCATTGCTTCTGCAGGCGACAAGGCCTGATCATTCAACAGCGCGCGGGCCTGGAAGTAGATCAGCGTGGTGAGCACGCAGAGGTAAATCGTCAATCCAGGGCGGACGAGGCCGCGGATGAAGTCGATGAGCACGAGCATGAACCCTGCAACAGCTCCGGGTTTCACGTTCTCGCTGTAACGCTGTGGTTCCATCTCGAAGGACTTGGCGAAGGCTTCCTGCTCTGCAACGGAGACTTTCGCGGCCCCCTCCACTTCGGCCACTTTGGTGCGCTGGGCCCATTCCTCCCGCATGATCGAGGCGTCTACCTCCTTCAGCTTCACCTCCTGGGCGAACTTCAACTCCATGATCTTGATATCCTGCTTCTTGTTCATGAAGTCGGCGAAGCGCTGGATGCCGGCTCCCAGGATTCCGGTGAGGCCGCCGGAGAGGACGGAGCTAAGAAGCCCAAGCATTGATGATCTCCAAAGTGAAGGGTTGCCGCTCAAGGGCGTTTTCGAGTTTGGTGACCGCGGGCGCCGAAAGGAGGACGGCTTTTTGCTTGTCCATCCACCCGAGTTTTTCGCCGAGCGCGATGCAGCCATGGAGTTGTTTCCTCCATGGCGGGTTTTCGCCCATGTAATTCGCGGGATGGACCCTGATCCCCGATCTCCCGGTTACAGGGACCACGGCGTACATGAAGCGCTTAAACGTCGGTGAGAAGGTCCATAGGCATTGGTAGTTCCCGGCCGGGATGCAGGAGACGTTCGGTGCGTTGTTTCGATCCGGGAGCTCGCCGGTGAAGAGAGTCAGTCCGCCGACGGTGAGTCTTCCAAAAGTTCCTTGGTCGCTTGTGTCCAAACGCTCGATGCGGACGAGCACGTGTCACGCCGCGCTCAGGAACTGGCGTTCCCACTGCAGGTTCAGCAGGGAACGATGAAGCTTCGCCAGCGTCGGGCCCCAGGTCTCTTCCTGGCGGAACAGCTTGACGCTCGGGTACCAGGGGCAGTCGTCGCGGTTCAGGCCCCAGAACCACATGCGCCCGGTGCGGGCGGGGACGAGAATCCAGGTGGGGATTCCCAGTGCTCCGGCAAGATGGGCATTGGTGTTGCTCACCGTGATGACCAGGTCGCAGGCTTTCATCAGGGAAGCAACTCCCTCCATGTCGTTGTAGAGGTCCACTCCGGTATCAACGATGCTCATGGCTTCGTGGGATGAATTGCGGTCGTCTACGGTTTCGCCGAACTGAAGGTTCACGAAGGTGATGTTGTCGATGCCGAGAATCTGTTTGAACGCATGGATGGGAAGACTCTTGCGCGGCATCAGGTTGGTGCTGCCGGACTTCCAGGAGATGCCGACGGACAGACCCTTGGCGTTGATCTTGCGGCGGAGCTGTTCCGTTCGCGCAGGATTCGCTTTCAGGTAGCCACGGTGCTTGGGGAAGTGATCCCAGGTGGGGCGGAAGATGGGGGCCAGGGAACCCATCGCGAGTTGGTAATCTGCTTTTGCACTCCCCGGGGTCAGGGAAATCTCAGCTTGGGGGAAGCTTCGTTCCATCAACCGGGCGAAGCGCTTGAAGCCTCCGTTCACACCACAGCATTCGATGACGATCTCGTTTCCCGAGTCCATGACTTCCTGGAACATGGAGGCGTACATCATGCGTTCGCCTGCTCCCTCTTCGCCGAGGAGCAGAATCTTGCCCTTGGACTTGCCGTCCCATGTGGGGAGTTTGCTGTCCCTGATCTGGCTGGCGTAGGCGTGCCAGCCGAGTCTTTGACCGTGCACCTTCCATCCCTCTTCCAGATTCCCGCTCATCAGCTCGGCCAGCATCAGTTGGATGCCGGCGTATTGGAAAAATGGATTGGCGTTGAGGACTTCGCGCAGAAGTGTGCTGGCTTCCTGTGTCCGCCCCAGGTCAATCAGAGTCATGGCAAGGTTGGTCTTGAAACCAGGGTTGTTGGGTTCAAGCGCTACGGCTCTACGGTGAAAGGCTTCGGCGTCTTCGAGGCGGTCGGGGTAACGAAGGGCCAGAGCAACGGCGTCCCAGATGGGGGCGTGGTTGGGGTAAAGCTGAAGGGCTGTCGCTCCCAGGTCGATGGCGCCGGGGGAATCCCCTGCCCTGCATTGGTGGTAGATCGCGCGCGCGAATGATTCGGGGTGGGCAATATCGGTGGCCAGAACCTCTACGCCTGGGTCCATCGGGGGACTCACTTCGCTCATTTGTTCACTGGGCCCAGGTAGATCGGGGTCTTTTCTTCGTCCATGGATTTGTCCTGTTCGTCGTCGGGTTCGAAGGTGCGGGTTCGGGGTTTCATGGGCTGCTTACGCTTTCGGTGTTTGCGCATGGCCACTCCATGTCGATGGGTTTACACATCGGGCTTGTTCAGTTCCGTGGACTCGCGGGTGTAGGGCGCGACGGGGTCAGGGAAGCGCGCGATAATTTGCGCTGCGGTCTCACTCGCGCGCTCCACCCATCCGGTGGGGTGAGGCGGCGGCCGGTCATCGCGGAACTTGCCGAGCATCTGTGCATCGCGGACCACAGCGAGGCAGGACATGGCTTTGCTGATATGCGGAAGGCCACTTTGCGGGTCGATGTCCTCACCTTCCCACCAGGCCATGAGATGGCGCATCGCGGCGTCGTAATAGACCGAGGCTATCACGCCAGTGATGCGGTAGTTGTGTCGGCCGTACTTGCATGCGCCTTCCAGCATCCCTAGTCCGATCTCAAGGAGAACCGGGCCAGATAGCGCGGACATCGGCGCTTTCTTGCTGCCGATAGACTCCTTCGGGTTCACGGTCATGCGGCGCTCCGCTGCTGAAACGTGACCCACTCGTTCTGCTGTTTGGCCTGGCGCTGGCCCTCCAGGTACACCTCCCACTTGGCAGTAATGCCGTGTTCGGGGTGGGTGAACCACAGCTGCTGCGACGGCCGGCTGTAGGGCGCGCGCATCTGCAGGCGGGCGTATTCGTCGTAGCCCTTCAAAGCGTTGTTTACGATGCAGCCGGGCAGGAACAATCCCTGGTGCCAATGGCCCATCAGCAGGGTGTCGAAGTCCCGACCGATCTGCGCCTCGGACCTTCCTGTTTTGATGGTGCCGCGCATGATCGGTCCCAAAGCCCCGATAATGCCGTCACCGCCCTTCACCCCCAGAGAATCTCCATGGGTGAGCAGGTAGCGGTGGCCGTAGACCTTGAAGTAGGCATCGCTCTCCGACGGGACGTGGATGATGATGTTCTTTGACTTGCGGAAGAAGCGTTCCAGGTTGGTGTAGACCACCCATTCGTGACTGGTGAACACCCGGCCTTTCAGGCGCGGCTTCTTGGTGTCGCGACCATGGTTGCCGACGACGCACGGCACGAACGCCTTGCCGAACGCCGTAGCCATGCGGTCGATAGCGCCCGCCAAAGTGTCCGTAAGGTCGTTGATCTGCTGTTGCGGAGTCCGGTCATTGGTGATGACGATCTCTTCATGGATGTCCCCCGTCATCATGTCCCCGCCGAGACAGATCACCACGCCGGGGTATTCGGTCTTGGCTCGCCCCATGTGGTTAAAACTCAGGTCGATGGTGGTATCGACCAGGCGCTTGACCCGCTGGATC
>Ga0196963_10002731_pt1 | contig 10316 bp, 10 predicted proteins | sample S1_5metaG_FD_148600 | JGI IMG/M metagenome (GOLD analysis project Ga0196963, IMG submission 148600) | Soil microbial communities from Anza Borrego desert, Southern California, United States - S1_5 | ecosystem: Environmental > Terrestrial > Soil > Desert | place: USA: California | collected... | reverse complement strand
CGGGACCGACCCCGAACCAGCTCCCCAGTGCCGCCGCCCCGCGACCGCCGTCGCTCATGAGCGGCATGAACACCCGCTCGGCGAGCGGTGCCATGAAGAAGGCGGTGAGCGGCGTCGCCGCGTTCTCGATCAGCTGGGCGAAGCCGAACACCCGGCCCTGGCGCTCGAACGGGATCGAGCGCTGCAGCACCGTCTGCTCGCCGGCCTCGATGACCGGGATCAGCGCCAGCCACACGACCATGCCGACGGTGAGCATGACGATCGACGAGCGCACGGCGAACACCGAGCACACCGACCAGTTCACGAGGTTGCACACCAGCACGAGGCGCAGCGCGCTGCGTCCGAGGCCGAACCGGGCGACGGCGACGCCGCCGGCGATGAAGGCGAGGCTGATGAAGCCGAACAGCAGGCCCCACGCCTCGACCGACACGAGCGACAGGCCGTAGGCGTCCAGCAGCGCCATGAACACACCGGTCAGCAGGTTGTTGAAGGCGGCGAGCCCGATGAGCATGCCGAGCCCGGGCACGGCGCGGATGGCGTCGACGGCGCCGCGGATGTCGACGCGGGCGGCATTGCCGTCGGCCGACGGGGTCGGGGCCGGTTCGTCGACCGAGATCGTCAGCAGGTGCACGAGCATGGCGGCGACGACGATCACCGCGCCGTAGTACGCCCACCCCATGCCCGGCCCGCCCACGACGAGGCCGCTGAACACCGACGTGATCGCGAACGAGATGCCGGTGACGGTGCCGACCATGCCGTTGGCCCTTTCGCGGCGGTCCTCGGGCACGAGCAGGGTCACGCACGTGGACAGTGCGATGCCGCGCATGTTGCCGGCGACGGACCCGAGCAGCGTCGCGGACACGAGCAGCCAGAACGCCGGGCTCGTGAGCCGCAGGAGCGACGATGCCGGCACGAGCGCGAAGACGCACGCGGCGACGACGAAGGACGCCGCCGACAGCATCGTCGTGACGACCATGGCGTGGTGCTTGCGATGGCGGTCGACGTAGGTGCCGAAGCACGGCCCGAGCACGGCCGACGCGACGCTGAACGTTCCGGCGATCACGCCGGTCAGGACGACCGCGCGCGTCTCGAGGAACACCCAGAACGTGAGGGCGAACCACAGGAACGAGCTCGTCACCCCGCTCACGAGCGTGTTGACGAGCAGGCGGCGGAACGTCGCCTCGCCACCGCTGCCGGCGGCGGCACGCTCGGCGCACACGTAGTCGGGCTCGGCGGAGGCGGGGATGCACACGGTGTCCACGCCAGGGAGACGATCGTCGACGGCGGAACTCATCGGACCGGCGCCGGCGACCGGGCCACCGAGAGAAGGTCACGAACTTTGTCGCGCTGCCGTAGCCCACGTACGGCAGCGCGACAACGTTCGTGACGCGGTCGAGAAATTTCTCGGGGTCCCGCTGTCGATTCCGGCGGTGCCGTTCGTGGAGGGGTCGAAGCGGCGCCACCGGGGCGCCGCGGAGAGGAATCCGATGACCACGATCACCGCCCCGACCACCGAGACCACGGTCCGCACGGCGCACCCGATCCGCCGCGCCACGCTGGCCTCGGGCGCCGTCGCCGCCGTCGCCACGACCGCGGTCGCCGTCGCCGCCGACGCCGCGGGCGTTCCGCTCGCGATCGACGGCGAGACGATCCCCCTCCTCGGCTTCGCCCAGATGACGGCGCTCGGCGCCGTCGTCGGCGGCGTCCTCGCCGCCGCGCTCCGCAGCCGCCGCATCTTCGCCGCCGTTGCGGTGGTGCTCACCGCACTGTCGTGCATCCCGTCGGTCGCGATGCCGCCCGACGCCGCCACCAAGATCGTGCTCGTGCTCACGCACGTGCTCGCCGCCGCCATCATCGTTTCCGTCCTCGTCCGCCGCATCACCAACCGCTAAGGAGTTCGCCATGCCCCAGTTCCTGCTGTCCGTCTGGCACGACGAGGAGTACGAGGTCGACTTCACGACCGAGGAGTTCCAGCGAGTCGGCCAGAAGGTCGGCGCGTTCAACGAGGAGCTCACCGAAGCTGGCGCGTGGGTGTTCGGCGCCGGCCTCATGCCCGCGAGCTCGGCCACCGTCCTGCGCCCGTCCAAGGAGGGCGTGTCGATGACCGACGGGCCCTACGCCGAGACCAAGGAGCAGATGGGCGGCTTCTGGATCATCGAGGCCCCCGACATGGACACCGCCCTCGACTGGGCCCAGCGCGCCAGCAACGCCTGCGAGGGACCGGTCGAGCTGCGGCCGATGCAGCCCGAGGAGTGAGCGACGAGCTCGACCTGGCTGCCGTCTTCCGACGCGAAGCCGGCCGCTGCACCGCCACGCTGATCCGCGTCCTCGGCGACGTCGACCTCGCCGAGGACGCGGTCGCCGAGGCGTTCGCCATCGCCGCCGAGCGGTGGCCCGAGACGGGCATCCCGCCGAACCCCGGTGGTTGGATCACCACCACGGCGCGCAACCGCGCCATCGATCGGCTGCGCCGCGAGTCGACGCGCAAGGAGCGCCACGTCGCCGCGCAGCGACTGCACGAAGAAGACGACGACATGGACCCTGACCACGCCCGCGACCTGGAGGCGCTCGACGACTTCGTCGACGTCGTCGCCGACGACCAGCTGCGACTGATGTTCCTGTGCTGCCACCCGGCGCTCGCCCCCGACGCCCAGGTGGCGATGACGCTGCGCCTCCTCGGTGGCCTCGAGGTGCCCGAGATCGCGAGAGCGTTCCTGGTGCCGGAGGCGACGATCGCCCAGCGCCTCGTGCGCGCCAAGCGCAAGCTGCGTGACAACCACGCGTCCTACGAGGTGCCGCGCCAGGCGCAGCTGCCGGACCGACTGCACGTCGTGCTCGGCGCGCTGTACCTGATCTTCACCGAGGGCCACACCGCGTCGTCCGGCGATGCGCTCCTGCGCGTCGACCTCTCGAGCGAGGCGATCCGCGTGACCCGCGTGCTCGTGGAGCTGATGCCCGACGAGCCCGAAGCTGTCGGCCTGCTGGCGCTCATGCTCCTCACCGACGCGCGGCGGCCGGCACGTCTCGCGGCCGACGGGTCCTTCGTGCGACTCGCGGATCAGGACCGGGGGCGCTGGGACCGGACCCTCATCGCCGAGGGGCACGACCTCGTGCGCGCCTGCCTCCGGCGCAACCAGCCCGGCCCGTTCCAGATCCAGGCCGCCATCGCCGCGGTGCACGCCGATGCGCCGGTGGCCGAGGCCACCGACTGGTCGCAGATCGTCGCCCTCTACGACCAGCTCTTCGCGCTCCAGCCCAACGAGGTCGTGGCCGTCAACCGCGCCGTCGCCCTCGCCGAGCTGCGCGGCCCCGCCGCCGGGCTCGAGCAGCTCGACGCGCTCGACGCCGATCGGCTCGACGACTACCAGCCGTTCCACGCCGCTCGCGCGGACCTCCTCGTGCGCGCCGGCCGGCTCGAAGAGGCGGTGCGCGCCTACGACCGCGCGCTCGCGCTCACGACGAACCCCGTCGAGCGCAGCTTCCTCAGCGAGCAGCGTCGACGCGCCGCCCCATGAACGCGAGCAGGCGGGTCTGCGGATCGGCGTCGTCGGCGACGATCACCCGCGGGCCGTAGTGACCGCTCGATCGGATGGCGTCGTCGACCTCCGGTGGCAGCGCCTCGATGCCGGCCACCTGCCGTGCGACCTCGCCGGGGTCGAGCCGCTCGTGCTCGTCGAGGCCGGCGGCGCGGGCGAGGTCCCAGGTGTGGATCAGCACGTCGGGCGTGCAGGTCATGTCGACCGCGCCCTCGAACGACAGCCGTCCCGGCGGGCCGCAGTCCTCGACCCGCTGCGCGACAGCGGGATCGTCGAGGGCGTGCTGGATCGCGTCGCGCACGGCCGCCCACGCGCCGGCCGGGTCGTCGTCGACCGACGGGATCGGTCCGGTCGCGACGCCGAAGGTCCCGAGCAGGAAACCCGGCCCCGGGAGCCACTCGACGAGATGGCGCACGACGTCGCGCGCCACCCACCCCTCGCACGGCGCCGGGCGTGACCACGCGTCGGGAGGCACCGCCTCGACCGTCGCCGTGAACCCTGCTGCCACTCGCTTGAACCGCTCGGAGGTCTCGGTCATCACCTGCTCTGACGTCGGGGGGTGTGGGAACTCATCGTCTGGCGTCCGTAGCATCGCTCGGCGTGCTCCGAACTCGCTTCACCGAGCGCTTCGACATCGAGCACCCCGTGATGTCGGCGCCGATGGCGATGCACAGCGGCGGCACGCTGGCGGCCGCGGTGTCGGCCGCCGGCGGCCTTGGCGCCTTCGGTGGCATCCACGCCACCGAGCCGCCGTCGTGGGTGGAGGCGCAGGCGGCGCTCGTACGCGCGCGGACCCACAAGCCGTTCGCCATCGGCTTCATCACCGCGTTCCTCGAGCTCGCCGGCGGTCACTTCGACGCCGCGCTGGCGGCGCAGCCGGACGCGATCGCCCTGTCGTTCGGCGATCCCGGTCCGTGGGGGCGGCGCGTCAAGGAGGCGGGGATCGCACTGATCTGCCAGGTGCAGACCTTGGCCGACGCCGAGCTGGCGATGGGCGCCGGTGCCGACGTGCTCGTCGCCCAGGGCACCGAGGCCGGCGGGCACACGGGCACCATGGCGATGCTGCCGCTGCTCGCCGCCGTCGCCGACGCGTTCCCCGACGTGCCGCTGCTCGCCGCCGGCGGCGTCGGTGATGGCCGCACGCTCGCGGCCGCGCTCGTGGCGGGCGCGGACGGCGCCTGGCTCGGCACCGCGTTCCTGGCCACGCCCGAGGCGATCGAGATCGGCGAGGACCACAAGGAGAGCATCGTGCGCAGCGACGGTGGCGACACCGTTTTCACGCGTGCCTACGACATCGCCTCAGGTCTCCCGTGGCCGGCGGCGATCGGCGAGCGCGTTCGGCGCGACGCGTTCACCGACGAGTGGACCGAGCGCGAGGCCGAGCTGCGCGCGTCGAAGGTGCAGCCGTCGGGCCGGCCGGTGCTGTACGGCCAGTCGGCCGCGTTCGTCGATGCCATCCGGCCGGCCGGCGACGTCGTGCGGTCGGTCAGCGCCGACGCCGAGCGCGTGCTGCGGGCCCGGGCGTCGGCGCTCGTCGTCGATCAGCGCGGGTCGCGCCCGGTGTAGGCGAGCAGCCGGTCCTGCGTGGTCGCGTCGGCGGCGACCTGCACCTCGGGCTTGAACACGCCCTTGCGCTGCTCGTCGGTGAAGCGGCCGTGGATCATCTGGTACGCGGCGTCGGGGAGACCCGGCGGCATCGTGCTCTCCTGACCCGTCGCCCGGGCGACGTCCCAGCCGTGCAGCAGCAGATCGCTGAACGCGATGCCGAGCGCGGGGCCCGTCTTCTCCCGCACGCCGGGATCGCCGAAGGCGCGGAGGACCTCGGCCCTCGCCTGCTGGAAGTCGGCGACCGGGTCCTTCGAGAGCAGCGGCGGCGGCGTGCCCGGCGTGAGCGTCGCTTCCTGGCCCTGGGCGCTGGCCACGAAGTAGCGCTGCGTCTCGAGCATGTGGTCGAGCAGCTGCCGCAGCGTCCACTCGTCGCACGGTGTCGTCGTCGTGTCATCGAGCTGCTCGGCCGCGGTCTTGATCTTGCCGATCGTCCACTCGCTGGCCTGGTCGTAGAGCTTGATGAGGTCGGGTGTCGTCGAGGTCATCGATCGCTCCCTCTCGCGTTGCTGGTGGCTCGTCTTCGGTTCGCGGCGTACCCGTCACGAGGGGTTGGTACCGGGTGGGGATGAAGACGTGGGGGGAGTTCTCCGTGGCCGCACCCGCGCTCGCCGCGGTCGGGCGGGCGCAGCTCTACCAGTGGAACATCGGCCTGGCGTTCCTCGCCACGGTGCGGGCGGACGGTGGCCCTCGCGTTCACCCGGTGTGCCCGGTGATCACGCCGGGCGACGACACCGACGACGGCGAGCTGTTCGTCATGATCAACCCCGGCCCCAAGCAGCGCGACCTGTTGCGCGACGGCAGGTATGCGCTGCACGGCGAGACCTTCGCCCCACCCCGCCACGACGACGGGTTCTACCTGACCGGCCGCGCCCGCCCCGTGACCGATGACGCGTGCCGAGCTCGCTTCGTCGCCCAGCTCCACGCCGAACGTGACCCCGCTGCCCCTGCCTGGGTGCCCTCCGAGGCCGACGTCCTCTTCGAGCTCCTCATCGACACCGCGCTGCTGATGCTGACGACAGCCTCCGACGACTTCCCCGCCGGCCCGACCGTGTGGAAGGCGTCGGATCAGGCGACCGCCTAGGCGCCGATCGACGTCACGGCCCCCAACGCGTTGACGTCGGGAAGGAGACGCACGCCCGCCGCGAGGAGGGCCGTCTCTGTCGCGTCCATGTCGCGATCGGGCGGAACCCAGATGACCATGCCGTCGCGACCGCGCGTCAAGAGAACGCGATAGGCGTTCTGCAGCACTTGCATGGGGTCCTTCAGTGGAACCTTGCGGCGGGGAGGGGAGAGCTGCCACGCGTCGTTCGCCCAACGGTAGTCCTCACCCCAACACACGATCGGCAGGTCGAGCTCGAGACCTTGGCATCCGAACTCGGTGACGGGCTGCGTGAGCGCGCAGCAGGAGAGCGGACTGTCGGGATCGGCGTTGTACCACTTGGCAACGTTCATCCGGCTCGTCGCCATGAACCCGTTGTCGACGCCGTACTTCTGCGGTCGCTTGGCCGCGGCGGACGCCACGAGACCGAAGCGCCGGAGCGGCGCGGATGCGTAGAGTGCCTGCGCGTACTCGCGCGCGGCGTCGAGATGGCGCGTGACGTACAGGACGTAGTCGTCGGTGGCGAACCGCTGGGCCTGTGCGTTCGCCAGCGCCAACGATCCCGAGAGCGTCAGCGCCACCCACTGGTGGAGGTGCTCGGCGCGCCGAGAGCGCAGCGTGGTCGTGAGATCAAGGGCATCGTTGACGACCGGGTCGTGTCCCGGGAAGGACGCGGCGAAGCGACTCGGACAGTGGACGGTCCACTTCCTTGTTGCGTTCGGTGCGAGCGCGGCGGCGGACCACTGTTCGATCCCACTCTCCTCGCCGACGTGGATCTCTTGACCGTCGCCGATCAGACCGACCAACGTCGCCCAGCCGTCGATTCGTTCACCGATGTTGACGAGTAGGTCGGGCTCGGAGCGCGGCGTCGCCCGCTTCATCAGCATCTGGTCGCTGTCCCACGCCCGCTGCGCCTCGTCGAAGACGATCACGTGCTCAGAGGGCGTCTTCGGGCGTTGGTTCAGCGCGTAGGTGCGGATGAAAGCGTGGATGTCGCGCACGAAGACGCGACTTTGGAGTGCGTCCTGGAGGACCTGGACGAGCGGTCCGTTCCCCGAAAGGAATGTCGCGCGACCGTGCTCCTTCGTTCGCTCGTGCACGAGGCGCAGCCCGACGAGCGTCTTGCCGGCTCCCGGGACACCACCGACGAATGCCAGAACACGCCGGCCGGTACGGGCCGCCTCGTCGGCGATGGTCCCCAAGAGCTCGACTGCCTCGGGAACACCCGCACGTACCGCGCTCTTCACGTGTGGAAGCGGTTCGTCGCGGAAGATGCGCCGAGCGGCCTCGACGAGGGCGGGCAGCGGTTCGTACGCGCTGTGCAGCCACACGTCGAGGTCAACGCGACCCGGTGCAGCCGCGTCGAGCAAGTAGTGGGCAAGACCCTCGGCGGCCGTGATGATGACGTTGTTCTTCATCGCCGCGAGACCTGCGGCCGCGCCGCATGGCACGAGGATCGACCACCCCGGTCGGCCGTGAGACGCCTTGTGGTAGTCGAGGAGGTCGCGCGTATAGGCGGAGACCTGATCGAGGTCGGCCTGGACGGGGATGGCCGTCGACTTGAACTCCACGACGACGAGCGCGTTCCCGGCGTGCACCACGGCATCCGGCCGTCGGCCACCCTCCATCGGGAGCTCGTACTCGAGCACGAGAGACCAGTCGTCCGTTGCCGCCGGCTCGGCGACGACGGCGGTGCGCAACGCGTTGCGGAGGATTGTGAGTTCGCCGCACCACGCGTCGTGTTGGGCCTGTGCGGGACGGGTGTGCCAGAGGCCGCGATGATGACTCGCCAACGAACTGAGCACTTGTTCGTCCGTGGCGCCGAGGAACGATCCGACGGAACCCGCCCACCCCCACATCGAGCGGTAGCTAAGCAGCCGTTCGGCAGCGCTGGGCCGCGGGGTTCTGGGCGGGCAGGTGCGTGTTTCCGGGCACCACCCGCCCAGAACGGTCGGTCACCTTCCGGCTCTTCCGGCCCGGGCCGGCCCGCGGGCCCCGGCAGTACAGTCCCCGGCTGTGGGGGTGGGCCACGAGCGAACGTCGAGCGCGTCCGTGCACGCTCATGCATCGTGGGCGTACAGCAGCGACGCCGAGCGGGCGAGCGCCGTCACCGAGTGGCTCCGTGAGGGGATCGAGCTGGGGCAGCGGGCGCTGTACGTGGGCGAGGGCACGACGACCGAGCTGCGGAACGACCTGCGCGACCTCGAGGACCGAGACAGGCGAGAGGCCGAGGGCGCCCTCGTCGTGCTCCCGCACACCAGCGTCTACGACCTCAGCGCGCCGATCGACCCGGCCACCCAGCTCGCGGCCTACGACCAGGTCGTCCAGCACGCGATCAAGGACGGGTACAGCGGGGCCAGGGTCGCCGCCGACATCACGCCGCTGGTCGAGGACCCGGCTCGGCGAACGTCGCACCTCGCCTGGGAGCAGTACGCCGACCGCTACATCGCCGAGCAGCCCCTCGCCCCGATGTGCCTCCACGACACGCGGCGGGTCCAGGGCGACGACATCGACGCCATCGCGTGCGTGCACGCGCGGCAGCGCCCCGGCGAGCCGCTGTTCGCCCTCTACGGCACCGGCGCCGGCCGGGCCCGGCTCGAGGGCGAGATCGACGGGTGCAACGCGCCGGTCCTCGCGCTGGCGCTCGCGGCGATGCCGCCGACGAGCCGCATCGACATCAGCGGCCTCGAGTTCCTCGACGGCCACGGCGCGTGGACGCTCCACACCGAGCTCACCCGGCGCCCCCACACCACCCTCACGAACCCGCCGCCCCAGGTTCGGCGGGTGTGGCGCCTCTGTGGCCTCGACCCCTCGCCCCTCGTCGGCTGAGCCCGCCCCGGCCGATCGGGTTGGACGTAGCGTCGCGCCCATGCCCCTGAGGATCCTCGAGCCGCAGTGTGCGTGGACCGCCGCCGACATGGCCGACGAGGCGACGTGGACCGAGACGCTCGACGCCGCCGAGCAGGAGGAGATCGACGCCGCCCTCCGCCACGCGGTCGCCACCAAGGGCGACGACGTCCTGGAGATCGACCGCGACGACTTCCCGCTCCCGACGCTGCAGCACCGCATCAAGCGCATCGAAGAGGAGCTCATCAACGGCCGCGGCTTCGTCCGCCTGCGCGGCGTCGACCGCAGCAGGTACACGCAGGCCGAGATGGAGGTCATCTACTGGGGCATTGGAATGCACCTCGGGCTGCCGTGGGAGCAGAACAAGCACGGCCACGTGCTCGGTGACGTGACCGACCAGCAACGGTCACCCGACGACCCCACCGCGCGCGGCAACGAGCTCGGCGGGGTCGCCCTGCCGTTCCACTGCGACGGCTCCGATCTCGTCGGCCTCATGTGCCTCGAGAACGGGATCGACGGCGGCCTGTCCGCGGTCGTGAGCTCGGTGGACATCCACAACACGCTCGTGACCGAGCGACCCGACCTCGCCGAGGCGCTGTACGAGGACTTCCCCTACGACTTCCGCGGCGAGCAGGCCGAGGGCGCCGCCGCGTTCTACAGCCTGCCGGTCTTCACCGAGTGGGACGGCCGCCTGTTCGTGCGCGCGATCCCGCCCTACATCGTCGCCAGCCAGCGCCATCCCGACGCGCCCCGCCTCACCGAGCGCCAAAAGGAAGCCCTCCACGCGCTCGTCACGATGGCGGACGACCCGGCCCGGCACATCCACATGGAGCTACGGCCCGGCGACATGCAGTTCATCAACAACTTCCACGTGCTCCACGGCCGCACCGCCTACGCCGACGATCGCACCACGCATCGCGTGCGGCACCTCAAGCGGCTGTGGCTCGAGACGACCGTCCTCCAGGAGCGGCCGCCGTACTTCCAGCACCGCCGCAGCCACTGGTCGGCCAAGCGCAGCGCGTCTCGCCTCCGGGTCACCTGACGCGTTTGCCCGCTCACCGCGCGGGGGAGGGGCGTGCGCATGAGTACCGGCGCATGGATGATGGCCCTGGCGATCGCACTGAGTCTCGGGGCGCTCGCCTTCCTGCTCTTCAGCCTCGTTCGCAGCATCCAGGACAAGCGCACCGAGGGTCGCAGCGTCTGGCGCGAGTTCGGCCTCGGCCTGT
>Ga0196963_10002729_pt1 | contig 10320 bp, 9 predicted proteins | sample S1_5metaG_FD_148600 | JGI IMG/M metagenome (GOLD analysis project Ga0196963, IMG submission 148600) | Soil microbial communities from Anza Borrego desert, Southern California, United States - S1_5 | ecosystem: Environmental > Terrestrial > Soil > Desert | place: USA: California | collected... | reverse complement strand
GCATTTTCTGAAGCTCAGTCATTTTCTCCCTCTGGTCCCGTGCGTGTTCTGCAACAGCTTGCCATGGTTCCCGCTGCTCCGCAAAAGGAGGGGGCGTTCCAAGTTGTTGAGAGCACCCCGTCGTGCCAACCTCACGCACGGCAGATGACTTTGTTGGTTTTATTTCGGGTTGTTCTAAGTGTCTCGGCGAACGCCATTCAGAAGCGGTTGCTCAAGGATCGCGCCGGGATATCCATCACCTGGATTCTAACGTATGGGCTCATTCTGGCGCCTGCTTTCGCGCTGGCGCTTCTGGGCGGCTTTCCATCAGAACCGGCTTTTTGGCGCGATAGTCTCCTGGGCGGAGGGCTCGATGCCCTCGGGAACATTGCAATGGTTGCCGCCCTGCGCTCCACCGACCTCTCCGTGTTTGGTCCGCTGAATGCATTCCGACCAATTATTGCGCTGTTCCTTGGTTGGGTGTTCTTAGGGGAAGCTCCCACAATTTCGGGTATCGGGGGTATTGTCATCACAGTCGGCGGCGCTGTCATTCTGTTGGACAGGAAGCAAGGCAATGCCGGTGAGTTCCGCTGGAAGCCTTTGGCTCTCCGCGCTCTTGGGTTATCACTGGGCGTATTCGGCGCGGTGTTCCTGAAGCGGGCTGCGTCCCTGGGAACGGCTCAGGCAACCGTGGCCGCCTGGACTGTGTGCGGCTTGCTTGCGCTGCTCTGTTACTCAGTCCTGACGGAAGCGGGGATGGTAAATAAACTTCAGGGCGATTTCCGCGCCCATCGCGCCTGGCTCCTGGCGCACGCCGCCACTTTTCTGCTGATGCAGATTCTGACCGTGCGAATTTTTCAAACCACATTGCTTGCTTACTCCTTCGTCTTCTTCCAACTCGGGATGGTGCTGCAGGTGTTTGTTGGGCGATTTATCTTCGATGAGCCTGCTTTTGGCCGAAGGGTTTTGGCTGCTATTATTATGGCAGCAGGCAGCTTTTTGATTTTGTGGAAGGGTTAAGCTGGCTGAGGCCGGTTGCACCGCTTCCCTCAGAAAAATCAGAACTTTCCCGATAGCTCAGCGCGTGACTGAGAGCGATGTTGGCGCATGATTAAACGGCACGGTGGAGGAGAAGGCGCCGAGGGGCGGGAAAATTCACCAAAATCATCCCCGGACATGGCTCGGCGGTTTGATCAACATGGGGGGACGGCTTGCGAGGCCTGCGGCAATGAATACGACAAGCCGCTGGAAATCGTGAAGAACGGGATCTCGCACTACTTCGATTGCTTCGAATGCGCCATTCATGTCATGGCTCCTAAATGCAAGCATTGCCAATGCCGCATCATCGGCCACGGCGTCGAAACGGGCGGTGTGATGTTCTGCTGCGCGCATTGCGCTAGCAAAGCTGGCGTTAGCGAGATGGTGGACCGCGTGTAAGCCCCTTTCAATCAACCCCGCAGCTTCGGCCGCCGGAGTAATTGGCGGGCGTAGCCTTCGAGCGCGTCAATGAACTTGGGATGGTCATTGACGCAAGGAACGAGCGTGTACTCCTCCCCGCCCGCGTTGATGAAGCTCTCTTTGCCGCGAACACCCATTTCTTCAATGGTCTCCAGGCAGTCCGCCGTGAACGCGGGGCACAGCACAACCAATTTGCGGATGCCCTCCTTGCCAAAGCGCTCTAACTCAAAATCGGTGTATGGTTTGAGCCAGGGATCCTTGCCGAGGCGCGATTGAAACGAGACGCTAAACTTGCCTGCTGGAATTCCGGCGCTTTTTACGAATTCGCGCACCGTTCCAAAGCATTGAGCGCGGTAGCAAGTCGCATGCGCTTCACTCGGGCGCTCGCAGCAATCCGGGAACTTCAAGCAGTGCGCATTTGTCGGGTCAGACTTTCGAAGGTGGCGCTCTGGAATGCCATGGAAACTGAAGAGCACATGATCGTATGGCTTGGATAAAGCTTCCTTCGCTGTGGCCACCAGCGCGTCAATAAAACCAGGATCCTCTGCATACGGAGGCATCGTGTGGATGGTTAAACCGGGCGTGTGTTTCCGAGCCTCCTCTTGCACGTGCAACACAGCCGTTTCATAGCTGGACATTGCAAAGTGCGGGAACATTGGGATGAAAGCAACTTCAGTGACACCTTGCGCCTGGAGCGCTTCCAACGCCGTGCGCACCCGGGGCAATCTGTAACGCATGGCCAACTCGACGGGAATGCCAAGCCGGGCTTGCAACGCTGCTTGCTGCTTGCGGCTGATGACCACCAACGGGGAGCCTTCCTTCGTCCAGATGGTGCTGTAAGCGTGGGCCGATTCCGCTGGGCGCTTCGGCAGAATTCCCCAGTTCACCACCGCATAACGAATCGGAAACGGAGTGTCGATCACGCGCGGGTCCATGAGGAACTCGCGCAAGTACACACGAACATCTTCAACAGCCGTCGAGTCGGGCGACCCGAGGTTCATTAACAAGACTCCTTGCTTGCTCATTAAGTGCGCTCAATATGCGCGGCAGGGCGCGCGTTGGGAAAGTTGAAAGATGGAGCGGATGCTGCGGCAGTCAAATGATCCTGGATGCGGCCAGCCAAAGCGCGTCCATTCAGGATAGAATCACCCAACGCAATCCCGTCGCGGTAATTGCCGCCCAGGAAAACACCTGGGCACTCATTTTCTATTTCACTGAAGAACTTCTTAAACCGCCCATAGCCAAGTTCATATTGCGGAATCGCCTTTTGATAAACTGTCCGACTGGCGAACACCGGCGCATTCCGGACCCCAAGCAGCTTTCCAAGGTCGGCAATTGCAAGTTGGACTTGCTCCTCTTGATCCAGTTCAACCAATGCAGGCTGGCGCATGCCGCCGATGTAGCAGGTCAGCAGCACATGCCCTGCTGGAGCGCGATTCGGGAAGAGGCTCGATGAAAATATGCAGCCCAGGATGGAGCGGTTTTCCTTTTCCGGGACCAAGACTCCAAAGCCATCCAGCGGGTGAGCAACATCTTCGCGCCTGAATCCGAGCGCAAGCGTCGTTACAGGAGCGTAAACAATCTCGCTCAACGCAGCGAGCGAGACGCGATTTCCCGAGCTTACTTCCATGCTCGCGAGCTTGTGCGCAGGCAATGCGAACAGTAGCGCATCATGGCGAACAATTTCACCGGACGCGAGCTGCAGATCCCATTCGTTGCCGTTGCGCCTGGCCCCGGCCACCGGTGTGTTTAAGCGAAGCGCCGGCCCCAGTTTTGCCGCGATGGCGTCCGGCAATTCCTGCAACCCATCGGTGAAGGTCACCTTTGGCGCGTCCTGCTTGCTCACCTCACCCTTCGCGCGCAGCTCCTTGGCGCGCGCAAACTGCCCGATCAGCAACGACCCATGCTGTTGCTCAAGGGAGTGAAGCTTTGGAAAGCCTTCGCTGACCGAAAGCCGTTCCGGATCTCCGGCGTAAATCCCCGCGATCATTGGGTTAATCGCGTAATCCAGAAATTCCTGGCCCAAACGGCGCCGAACGAACTGGGCGACTGTTTCTTCCAACGCTGCGGGAGCGCGCCGAACGAACGGCTCCCGAAAGAGTCGAAGTTTCGCTCCGGACGAAAAGAGTTTGCTCTTGAGAAAGCCCGGGGGCGAAGCGGGAACCGGAACCAACTGCCCGCCTCTCACTATGTAACGATTGGAAGCCTCAGGAGCGCTATAGAGCCTGCGTCCATCCAGTCCAACCTTGCGGATCAGTTCAGAAAAATACGGCGCAGTCTCAAGCAGTGTGTTTGGCCCGCTTTCTACGATGAAACCTTGGTGGTGTGGGGAGCGGATCACACCGCCAGGACGCGGGGATGCTTCATAAACGGCAACCTCCACGCCGCGTTCCTGCAGCTCCAATGCTGCCACGAGGCCGGTGATCCCTGCCCCAACCACACCGACCGAACTCATATGGTCCTGGAAAAGCGCCGCTCGTTTTCCTTCGGCAGAGTGGCGTCGAAGCGCATCGCGATGTTGCGAATGAACAGACGGCCTGTGCTGGTGACTTCCACCCCCGCAGCAGTTTTGCGCAGGAGACCGTCAGCAATCAGGTCGCTGAGGCTCTCAATCTCCCTTGCAAAGTATTCACTAAAGTTGATGCCGAGGAGTTGCGAAAGCGCGCTATAATCGAGCCCTAGATCGCACATCAAGCGCATGATTGTCTTGCGGCGGATGCGATCATCTTCAGTCAAGAGAAGCCCGCGATGAATCGGCGATTTGCCCGCCGCGAGCGCGCCGTAATAAGCCGGAAGCTCCTTCTGGTTCTGCCAGTAAGCATTCTCCGTTTGCGAAATCGACGACATCCCAAATCCATAAATGTCCGCCCCTGCCCTCGTGCTGTAACCCTGAAAATTGCGGTGCAATGTTTTACGCGCCTGGGCGACCGCAAGCTCGTCATCCGGGCGGGCGAAGTGGTCCATGCCGATGTAAACATACTTGCCGTCGGACGTGAGCTTCTCGATGACGAGCTTGAGAAGATCAAGCTTCGCTTCCGGCGTCGGCAACGCCTTCTCGAGAATCTTCTGGGACGGCTTTAGCCAGGGCACATGCGCGTAGCTGAAGACGGCCAACCGGTCGGGGCGCAATTCCAGGGTCTGGTCGAGCGTTCGGTTGAACGACTCCACTGTTTGGAACGGCAGCCCGTAAATCAGATCAACGTTGATCGACTTGAAGCCAAGCTCGCGCGCCCACTGGATGGTTTGCGCGGTCATCTCATATGGCTGGATGCGGTGGACAGCCTCCTGCACTTTGGGATCAAAGTCCTGGAGCCCCAGTGACGCGCGGTTGAAACCAATTTCCCGAAGCGCTTCCAGGTGCTCCCGAGTGAGCCGTCGCGGATCAATTTCCACGCTCGCCTCAATATCCGGTGAAAACTTGAAGCGCTTTTGAATGATGCTGCCCAGCTCGCGAATTTGGCTCGGTGGCAGGAACGTCGGAGTGCCGCCGCCAAAATGCATCTGCACCAATGGCCGGTCGGGATTCAGGACGGTTGCCATTTGGGCCACCTCTTTGTCCAGGTTGGCCAAGTACTCTGTGGCCTTATCGTGCTGCGTAGTGATGACTGTCGTGCAGCCGCAATACCAACACAGCGTTTCGCAGAACGGAATATGGAAGTAGATCGAGAGATCCCGCGGCGTTTTGTTGTTGTTAACCAACTCTTCCGCCAGCTCGTTCCAACCAGTCTGCTCGTTAAAACGGGTCGCAGGCGGATACGAGGTGTAGCGCGGGCCCGCAACATTGTATTTGCGGACCAAATCGAGATCTACGTGCAAGCCAGGCATAATTCAACTTAGCGCTGCGGGTCGGTTTAACGAGCGCCCACTCGCCCGGACAGTTTGAACAACTGCGGCGATGTTTTCCAGACGCCCTTCCGGTGGCACTCCATGACCTAGATTAAAAATGTAACCCGGTCGGCCTTCCATCACCTGCAAAAGCTGCCTGGTCTGCGCGGAAATCTCCTCCGCTGAGAGGCTAATGAGCGACTCTGGCGGCAGATTTCCTTGCAGGGCAATATTGTCAGGCACCAGGGCGCGGGCGCTGCTCAGCGTCATTTCGTGGTCGATGCCCAGGACGTTGGCTCCCAGCGCGTTCAGGGTAGCCCAATCGCGGCCGCCACGCGCGAAGACAATAACCGGAGCCTGAGGCCGAACCTCTTGAACAATTTGCTCAATCCAGCGGCCGGAAGCCTCCGCGTACAGCTCCGTGGGCAGCTCCCCTGCGTTGCTGTCGAAGATCTGCACGGCATCCGCGCCAGCGGCAATTTGCATCCGCAGAAACTGCGCGACGGCGCCAGTCAGCTTGGACATCAGCCTCCCGAACAGCTCGGGATCTTCCTTGAACAGCGCAAGAGCGCGATGCTCGTTGCTCGAACTGCCACCCTCGATCATGTAGTTGGCGAGTGTCCAAGGGGCGCCGGCGAAGCCGAGTAGCGCACGAGTCGGGCCCAAGGCTGCTCGAATTTGACGCAACGCGGCAAAAACGTACGCTAGCCTTTCCGCTACAGCGGTCGCATCCAGTCGGTCAATATCAGCCCGGCACGAGACTCGGAAATCCATCTCGACACCACCCGTTTCCCGGAAATGATAGCCCTGCCCCAACGCCTCTGGAATGACGAGGATATCGCTGAAGAGAATCGCGGCATCAAAATCGAACCGCCGAATCGGTTGCAAGGTGACTTCGGTCGCCAAATCGGGAGTGCGGACCAAATCGAGGAATGTGTAACGCTCCTTCAGAGCGCGGTATTCAGGAAGCACCCGGCCTGCCTGGCGCATCATCCATACGGGCGGAACATCCACAGTCTCACAGTGGCAGGCCCGCAGCATCCGTTCCCGGTGGGTAAAGGTTCGGTGAGCCACGTCAGCGTCAGCGGATTGGATATTGAGTTTCGGGGCAGCAGCTCCGGTCATCTGCCCCAACTTGCTTCACCAGCCGCGCGCAAGCCAACCAAAACTTGCGTTCAACTTAGCCAAATCCGCCAATCCCAAGGCGCGCCTGCGCCGCGCCGTGGCCAAAGGCCCCACCAGACGCAAAATGATAGACGCTGATTTGAGGCTTCCCTTACAGTTGGTGAGAGCTGCTAAGCTCAGACTATGGACCGTGTTTTAACCAGCGCCCGGGAGCGCTTCCTGATGCCCGAAGTGGCCGCGCGCGACGATTTTATCCGCGAAGAGGCAAAAAAGATCCCCGCAGGGAGCTGGGTGCTGGATGTCGGCGCGGGCTCCAGCAAATACCGGCAATTCTTTACCCACTGCCGGTATGAGACGCAGGACTTCTGCCAATACGAAGGCCCCACCGTCAAATACCTCGAGCCAATCACGTACGTGTGTGATGCGGTGGCCATTCCGCTGCCGAGCAACTCTATAGACGCGATTCTCTGCACGGAAGTTTTTGAGCATCTGGTGGACCCAATTCCGGTGTTGAAGGAGATGGCGAGGCTTCTAAAACCCGGAGGGAGGCTCCTTCTAACTGCCCCAGCCCTTTCCTACACACACATGGAGCCTTATCATTTCTACGCCGGCTTCACGCGGTACTGGCACCGGCATTGGCTCCCTTTAGCTGGGCTGAAGGAAGTATCCCTTTTATCTTCCGGCGGGCCTGCAAGAGCATGCGTCATTTTCGCGCAGGCCTTTTTGCACGAGTGGCGAATAAAAGAATCCGAGCTTTCGGGCCTCAGGCGGCTACGCTCCAAGCTGATCCGCGCGCCCTTGCACAAGTTTGCCACTGGCCCCCTTCCCCGTGTGCTCAGCGGTTTCGACCATTGGCTTGGGTCTGAACGCGTTTGTATTAATCACTTTGTCGTCGCAGAAAAGCTTCCCTCAGCGGCTGGTGGAGGACAGTAGAAGAACCGGCGGCTTTGCGTCCGCGTCAAGGCTCCAATCGGCATGTGATCTAGAATGCTGGCCGAGCGCGGAGCGAAGGTTCCTGTAGAAATTCTCGGTTTCTCGCAGGTCTCCGCAATAAACTCGGAAAAGCGCCGGTCGTAGGCCCCTCCCGCATGCTCTCGAGCAAGGGATTGTGCTTTCTGCCGCACGCCAGCCAAGGTGTCTGGAGGAAGCTTCGCTAATGAACCGATGGTCCGAACCAGTTCCTCCCACGCTTCGGTTTCGTAGAGTAAACCGTGGAAAAGTCGGGCTGCGTAAGAGTCCCCTCCGCTGTTGATGCGAGGGAACAAAGGAAGCACCCCCGCGCTTAACGCCTCAAGGAGGGAGATCGGCAACCCTTCATAGTCGCTGGTGAAGAGGATGAAATCCCACGAAGCGAGGATTCGCCAATAATCATCACCGGAGCGAAGCCCATGGAAGGAGGCGTTGTGGCCATGCAACGCGCTCTTTAACCAAGACATTTCCGGCCCTTCCCCAAGGAATTCAAGCGTCGCAGGTATACCGGTGCCCGCCAGGGCGGCAGCGAACCTCGGGATCCGATCCACACGCTTTTGCTCCCTAACTATCCTCCCGATGAATCCAATCTTTATTGGGCGGTTGAGGATCGGAAGTTGGCACAACGGAAAGGCGCTTGATATCGGCAACGGCAAGACGGTCGTGCGGCCCTCAACTTCCGGAAGGTGAGCGAGGGCACAATCCAGCAGTGGCTGGCTAACCGCTGCGATTCCATCGTACAGATGGTGAGAATGCCTTAACTCCTGTTCGAGGTTTGGATAGGCGGAATGCAGCAAGGCGATTCGCCTCGAGCATCGGTCCAGGTCTGCCGCCATGTGCACCCCCCAACCATTATGGTAAAACGCCACTTCAGTCGGTTCATGCGCCGAAGCAAACCTTCGTCGTAGCCCGTGAATGCTGTTGGCGCCAGTTAACGATAATCCCGTAATCCGCGAATCCTGAGCAGCTTCGAAGAAAATGCAAAATCGCGAATCGATTCCAAATTGTTCGTCGTGTCGATAGTGGCGGCGTAATATCGATTGAACCCCGCCCAGCGACTGGTAGTAGGTAAAAAGATGGGTCAATTTGATCATCGCTCTTGAGCGGCGGCATGATGCGCGCTGTCACTTTTCTCTGGAGTTCACAAACCGTTGATGCACTGTGATGAACCTGAAACTAGTCAGTCATGTCCAGCGCATTTGATAGTCACGACGCGTTGCAGAAATTCGTAGCCCTGATCGGGCTGTTTCTGAGCGCCATTCTCTTGGGAATCTTCCTCGCGACAGATTCCATTGGTGTTTTGTACATGGGCATGGGTTTGGGGTGGCTTTTCCTGCTGCCTTATCATGCGAAGCTTGCGGTCTTTCTAGGAATTAGCACTTTTAGCTCAGCTCTCATCATTCCGTACGTTCCGGGACGGCCCTACGTGTGGGAGTTCGGGGCAATGCTCGCTTGGACCGGCCTCCTGCTGACGATTGCACTTCGCCAGTACTCTAAGGATGTCGGTGAGACCCTTCGTGCCCAAAAGTGGTTGTTCTTTGGGTTAATCGGTTACTGTCTCAACCTGTTGTTCATCATGAAGATGAGGGGTGTCGGTTTTCGGGTTCTTGGGGCGGATAGCATGGGTGGCCGCTTTTACCTGCAGCAGCTTATCTGCGCGATCTTCCCGCTGATCTTCGCTTTTGTGCCCTTGACGGAAAAGGCCCTCACGCGAATGCTCACCCTTCAATTCCTGCTTTCAACCACCTACTTAGTTTCGGACTTCATCTTCTCCGTGGCGCCTCAGAGTTTGTACTTTCTCCTCGGTTTCTTTGAGTTACCGGGCGACGCGCTCACTTTTGAGATGCAGGCCATGAACCTGGGCCTCCGGCGCTTGCAATCCTGGTACGTCATTGGGATCAGCATGTTTTTCCTGTTGTTAACGCGAGTGAAGATGTCCGACTTCCTTACGGGACGGGGCGTCTTCTTGATCCCGCTCGGGTTGGCCCCGTTGGCCATTGGATTGCTTGGCGGGCATCGCATGCTTCTGGTCCATGCGGGGCTGACCTGCTTGTTTCTCGGGTGGGGTCAGCGATTCTTTGTGCCTCGGAACCTTGTCCCACTTGGAGCCACCGCGGCGCTGATATTGGCAATCGCCTACACGAATGTTGAGCGCCTGCCGATTGCTGCGCAGCGCACCCTCTCTGCTCTACCAGGCATTGAGGTGAACCGTCTAGCGTTTGAGGATGGTTACGGAACTTTGGAGACCCGTAAGCTGCTTCGCCAGATAGGGTGGGAAATGGCCCCTCAATACTACTGGGTTGGACGCGGATTTGCGCAAAGTGTGGATTTCTCACATCATTGGGATTCCACCTCTATTGTGGCGCATGTCAACCAGGGCCGCTTCTACAACGGCTTTATCGGGCTCCTGGTGAACACCGGACTCCCTGGAACCTTCTTTTTGTGCTTATTTCTCTTGGGCGGCACTTTCGTTGCCTTCAAAATATTGCAGTTTACACGCCGACACGGAGCCAACGACGTTTTCTCCAGGGCTGCGGGCCTGGTGGCTTCAATTTGGTGCGCCATGACCATTGAATTTTTGTTCGTTCATGGAGATAGCGAATACGCTCTAAAGAGCTTCGGGTTGATGGCGGGTGTTCTCATCGGGTTTGAGCGCTTGCTTCGCGTCAGATCTGCTGCTTTAGCGGACGCTGCAACGGTCGAGCAAGAAGCTCCTCGCGAGACGGAAGAGGTGACTCCGCCACCGCGCGCCATCGTTCCGGTTGGTTTCTAGTCGAGCAGATCGCCGCGCCTGAGACTCTGCTGCGTGACATAAACCTCTTGCACGTGCGAGCATCGGGCTTGCACAGTCCTTCACAGTGAACCGGCTGCTCCCCGTAATCTTGGGTCAGTTGAGCACTTTGCTGATTGGACTTATCAGTGTAAAGCTGCTCTCGGCTTTGGTTCCACCGATGGTCAACGGCG
>Ga0196963_10002728_pt1 | contig 10322 bp, 6 predicted proteins | sample S1_5metaG_FD_148600 | JGI IMG/M metagenome (GOLD analysis project Ga0196963, IMG submission 148600) | Soil microbial communities from Anza Borrego desert, Southern California, United States - S1_5 | ecosystem: Environmental > Terrestrial > Soil > Desert | place: USA: California | collected... | reverse complement strand
AGGCGTCCCCTTGGCAATGAAGGCGAGCGTCTCGTCTTTCGTTCTCGGGTTCATCGACCAGGAGCGAAAATCGGGGTCTCTGATAAAGTCGTGGATTCCGCTGCGGTGCGCCAGAATATGCGCGATAGTAATTTTCTTGGCGTTCGGAATCTGCGGGAAGAATTTGTCGAGCGTGTCCGAAAGCTTTAATTTTCCTTCCTCGACAAACTGAAAGATCATCGCGGCGGTGAACATTTTGGTAATTGAGCCCACCCGGTATCTGGTCGCCGTGGTCGCAGGCTTTCTCTCGCTGCCGTTGATCTGGCTGTAGCCGATGGCGCGCGTGTAGAGAATGTTGCCGTCACGGGCAACCGTCAGGCTCCCCATCGCCTTGTTCTTTTCGGCGAGCCGGTCAAAAAACTGGTCGAGTTTAGCTTTGTTCAGCGTCTGCGCCGAAACGGCGGTAAACACCGCCAAAATCATTAGAGTTACGGATAATATTTTATTTCTCATAATATCTATAACGTTTGTCATTAGAATTTATTAATACGAATCTGCGAAAAAGTTCCCGTATAAGTCAGACCGTGTAGCGAGAGGTTATGATTACGCCGCCGCCCAACAACTCCTTGCAGATGACGGCGCGGGAGCGTGTTTGTCATTCTTCCCGTAACGTCGTAAGTTGTCGCGCCTCGCGCACCGCATCTGAAGTCGAGCGTTAGTCCGCTTTGGTGAAAGTATGAATCGTGCATCTGACAGTACGCAATGCCTCTTCTGCGGCGGGCATGAAGGCAGACCACTAACGAATGAGCATGTGAATCCGCAGTGGCTGATTAAGCACCTCGGCCTTCCCGCGGACGATCAGATGTTACAAGGTGTAGTTAGCAAAAAGTCTGGAGAACTTGCTGAACGACCGCGAATCCATTCGTCGCATTCCTTTGTTCAAGGTCGTGTCTGCGCTGCGTGTAACAACGGGTGGCTGAGCAAGCGGTAGTGTTGCAAAAAATATTTTGGCCACAATTGATTGTGCTTAAAACTTTTCTGCTGCCCCAACATCTTGTGTAGTATGAAAGTTTTTGCAACACTACCCTCTTAAGCAATACTAGTTGGGGCCAAAATATTTTTGTAACACTACCCCTTAGCGTTAGGCGTATCAGGCAATGGCACTCTCCTCTTTGGAGCTGAGAGCTTTGTCAACGCGGCACTAGCGAGTTGTGGAAATCGTCGCTACCGTTTCTCCGGCTTTAACGGGCTGGCCGATTCTGACGCTGATTACGCGCACGTTGCCGCCGATTGGCGCGCGCACGGCGACTATATTTTCAGAAGACGGCGTATGCTGTCCGCGATTGTTATTGCTTTGCTGGAGAGCGGGAGTGGGCTGAGGATTTTGCGCGGCGCGTCGCAGCCCGTCAACCCGCTCTTGTGCCTGTTGATACTCTGCACGGGCGGCGTCTAAATGAGATTGCGGCGCGCCGCCGGAAGCGACGAGCGGCTCGATGCGCTGCACTTCCACGGCGGCGCTCTGCAATTGCTGTTCGGCGTCGGCAATCGCTTTGCCCTGATTCTGCAATGGGCCGTCAACCGGCGGGCGATTAGAGTTTGCTGCCGGGCCAATGATATTTGACGGGATAGCAATCTCAATCAGTACGGTATTTTCCGCAACATCCGTGTTTTCTTTGACCAGAACGCGCTTGACCGTTCCGGTTCTCGACGCGTTGACGACGACAAGTCCCGCTGGCGCGGCGTTTTCGCCTGACGAATTACATGCCGCGCCGGAAATAATCACGATTCCGGTGAATAACAGACTCAGGGCGCGTGGGGTTCGGGCGGAAAGCATAGCTTTAGTTTTTCATTTCACGGTATCACGGTTAAGGAATTTGATTCACCAGTTCGCGTAATAGCGGGCGATATGCGCGGTTGTGACGGAAGATACCCCGTCTTATCCGTATCCGCCGGAGCGGGATGTGTAATGTGCAACTGCGTAGTGGTTACTCCGTCGTCTTGCACGCTAATGTTATGAGCCAGAAAAGTGTTGCCCGTCGAACGCTGAAATTCGCTGATCGCCTTGTTCAAATCTGTCTGCGCCTGCAACTCGCGCGCTCGTGCTGCTACTAATTCCTGCTGGCGCTGGAGAACGAGGAACATGGTCGAAGTGCCGTTCTCTAATCTGCGCTGCTCGCTGGAGTAAAGCTGCTCGCCAGAAGCACGCGAGGCCGCCGCCGATGCCAGCCGCGCTTCGGCTGAACGCAGAGTCTGCAAAGATGTCTGCACCTCGAATTTGACTTGCTGCATGGCTTGGTCGCGTTGCGCTTCAATGCGCGTTCCTTCGGCGCGCGAGCGTCCGAGATTTGCTTGTGCCGTGCGATTTCTAAACGGTAAATCTACGCGCACGCCGACGCGGAAAGTCGGGTAGTTAAAACCGATAATGTTTTGCAGCGATTGATTGAACCCGCCGACTAAATTACCTGGAAGCGTGTTGCCCTGTGACGTGACGACGGGTAGCGGCGGTAAATTGTTAAGCGCGGACAGATCGTTGACGCGCTCGATAATCGGGCCGAAAGTCGACGTTAAAGGGTTTGAGCCGCTCGTGATGGAAGTTCCCGCGAGTCCCGAGTTGGTGAACGACCCGATTAAATCAACTTGCGGTTTTGTCTGGTCGCGGAAAAAACGGGTATTGATTTCGTTGATTTCTCTGCTGGTCTGCAATTGCGCGAGTTCCGGTCGGGTCGTCATCGCCGCGCTCAAGGCATCTTCAAACGACGTGCGCGGGGCTTCGACGTTGACCGGGGTGGTCGGCACAATTGCGCGCGCCCACAAATCGGCTTCGGCCTTCGGCAGAATCAATGTCTTCAGAGTGCTTTCAGCGCGTGTCACCTGTTCCTGCGCGGTGTAAACATTCTGCTCGAAATTCGTCACCTGCGTCTCGGCGGCGATAATATCAATCGGCGCAATAAATCCTTCCTGAACTTGCCGGCGATTGCTTTCAACCTGCGTCCGCGCCTGTTTGACGGCATCAATCTGCACCTGCAAATTTCTGAGCGCGAACGTCAAATCCCAGTACGCATCAATCACCTGTGTAATCGTCGCGATTGTTTGCTGGCGAAACTGCGCATCGGTTAAGGAGAGGTTTTTCCTCGCAATTTGAATGCGACGCCGATTGTCGTCTATGCGTCGCCCGCGAAATAGAGGCTGCGTGTAGCTGACCGTCAGCGCGGTGGGAAACTGCGGATTTAACGAAGTGAACGGATTATCGGTCGTCTGTCTGGCTGACGTGAAGCTCGCCTGGTATGAGCCGCCCGCAAACGGCGTAAAACCGTTTAAGCCGAGATTGGCGTTAAACCCATTGGTCGTCGTCGAACCGTTTGCGCCGCCGAGCGATGAAGCGGTCGGGATTTTACTGCGTTCGTAAAAGCTCTCGGTGAAAAAACGCGGGTCATAGACGCCACGCGCGGCTGTCAAATCAAACTCGGCGAGCCGGACATCAACCTGCGATGTCTCAATATTATTGTTGTTTTCGAGCGCCATCCTGATGGTGTCGTTAAGCGAGAGCGGCGTTTGCAAGGATATATCTACGCCGACCCGTTCCGCGCTCGGCAGCGGGCGCGGCGGAGCCTCGAAATTCGGCTCGATGGCGGGCGGATCGGCCGGAAGCTGTGCGGGCGCGACGCCGGAAGTTCCGACACTTTGCCCTGCAGCCGTCGGAGCGGGCGCAGTGCTTTGGATGCCGGTCGCCGGTGTAGTCGTAACCGCGCTCGGCTGCGTCATCGCCGGAGCTTGTCCCGCGGGAACATTAGGCTGCGTCTGCGTCTGAACGGGTTGCGTATTCGACGGCTGATTCGGAGGCGTAGTCGTTCCGGGCTGCGTTGCGGGCGGCACGGGCGTCTGCGGTTGTTGTGCCGGAGGCGTTTGTGGCGTTGTCTGCGCCGCCGCGCTTGCGGCCAACAAAAGGCCGCAGGCGCACGTTAAAAACGCTCGCGTCATATACTGCTTCGGACTTTGCATAAAGCTATTTATTTTGAGTTGATTCCGCATACTCTTCTTTCTTGCTCTTTCTTGAAACGGACGAACGCACGTTTGCCCACGCGCCGGAAATCCTCTGACCGATGCCGCCCTTAATTCTTTGATAACCCGCGCCGACACGCTTCACCGCTCGCGATTCGCCCATGTCTTCAAAGAGCGAGTAGAAAACCGGCACTGCCAGCAGCGTAAGCAGCAAGCAGAGCGATTGACCGCCGACCACCAGAATACCGATTGAGCGATTTGTCGCCGCACCCGGCCCAGTGCTGACGACGAGCGGCAGCATCCCGGCAACGAGGGCGATGGTCGTCATCAGGATCGGTCGCAAACGGTCGCGGTTCGCCTGAATGATCGCGTCATAGCGATTCATCCCGTGCGCACGCAATCCGTTCGTGTGGTCGATTTGCAAAATCGCGTTTTTCTTGACGATGCCGAACAGCAGCAAAATGCCGAGCATCGAAAAGATGTTGAGTGATTGCCCGGCCAGAAAAACTGAAAGCAGCGCGAACGGTATCGAAAGCGGCAGCGTCAAGAGAATCGTGATCGGATGGATGAATGACTCGAACTGCGCCGCCAAGACCATGTACATAAATATGAACGAGAGCGCGAACGCCAGCGCGAAATAGAATCCCGCGCGTCCGAGTTCCTTCGACTGGCCGGAAAGGCTGCCGACGTAACCCGGTTCCATATTCAGTTCGGCAACATACTTCTGAACCGCGTCCAACGCGACGGACTGCGAGCCGCCCGCCGGAACGCTGGCCGACAGCGTCACCAGACGTTGACGGGTCAGACGGTTGATCGCCGCCGGCCCGGTGCTGCGTTCCAGCTTAACGACATTTTCGAGCGAGACGGTGCCGCCGTTTGTGCTGGGAACCGTAATTTGCCGCAGGCTTTCCGGGTCGCGCCGGAATTCGCCTTCGGCGCGCAGGCGCACGTCATACTGGTCTGTGCCCTGATTGAAAGTCGTCACTTCCTGCCCGGCGATCAGAGTGTTGAGCGTTTGCGAAACCGCCAAAATACTGACTCCTAAATCGGCGGCGCGCTGGCGGTCAATCGCAACCTGCACTTCGGGTTTGCCCGGAATCAAACTGCGGTCGGCGTCAACCATGTTCTTGTCCTGCTTCATCCGCTCGTGGACTTTCGCAGAATATTCGTCGAGTTTTTTGAGGTCGGAGCCAGTGATGTTGTATTGAACGGGTGCGTTCGAGCCGCCACCGGCGATAGCCGCCACGGGCTGCACGGTGATGACCAGATTTTTCGGGTAATTAGACGTAATTTGCCGCGCCCGGGCGAGCAGTTCGCTTTGCGATTGTTCGCGTTCCGAAGCCGGCGTCAGTCGAATGAAAATCGTCCCGTTATTGACCGCCTGCTGCGCGCCGAATCCGGCAATCGTCAGTGTGCTGTCAACGCCGGGCAGCCCGCGCACGTCGCGCGCGATTCTTTCCAGCACAGATTGAGTCGCGGCCAGCGTCGTTCCTTCCGGCGCGCGCATCTGAACCTGGAACTGCGATTCATCCTCGTCAGGCGTAAAGTTAATACCGGCGAGCATAAACAACGGAACAATCGCAATTATTGCGATGACGCAGGCCGTGACGATGACCCAGCGATGCGCCATTGACAGCTTGAGCATCCACGTATAAGAACGGTCAATCCATGAGTACCAGCCGGACTCTTTCGTGCTGTGAGAGCCGGGCTGTGCCGGTTCCAGAGATTGTTTGCCGGGAACTGCGTATTCGCCGTGAGCCGGGTCGGCGGCGGGTTCACCCGCTTTTACATCGCCGAGAGGAGCCAGCACACTCCCGTCTCCGTCCGCGCTCGCGCCGCCTGCCGGAAGCGGTTCGGGTTCGCCCTTCTCTTTCGCCTGTTTTATCCAGCGGGCGGCGAGCATCGGCGTCAGGGTAAATGAAACGATCAGGGACACAGCGATGGCCGCCGAAGCCGTCAAACCGAAACTGCCCATAAAGCGACCGACGATACCGCCCATGAAACCGACCGGAAGAAACACGGCGAGCAGGGATAACGTCGTCGCCATTACCGCCAGCCCGATCTCCTTCGTGCCTTCGATGGCCGCCTGATACGGCGACATTCCCTTCTCTTCAATAAACCGGTAAATGTTTTCTAGCACGACAATCGCGTCGTCAATGACGATGCCGACCATTAAAGTCAGGGCGAGCATGGTCATCTGGTTCAGCGTATAATCCAGCATCGCCATCACGGCGAAAGCCGCGATGATCGAAGTCGGAATAGCGAGCGCGGCGATAATCGTCGAGCGAAAATTCCACAGGAAGATGAAAACGATGGTCACCGCCAGAAGGCCGCCGATGATCAAATGTTCATAGATGGCGTGTAGACTGGCTTCGATAAACTCCGACTGGTCGCGAATCAATCTGATCTGAAAATCTCGCGGGAGCGACGGCTGAATTTCAGCCATTCGCTCTTTAATAGCTTTGGCAATCGCCACGGTATTCGTCCCGGATTGTTTTCGCACCGCGATGACGACCGCCGAAGTACCGTTAAGAGAGGAAGCCGTGCGCGGCTCGACTCCGCTGTCCACGACGCGCCCCACATCACTGATTTTGAGTTGATAACCGTTCTGGCTCGAGATAACGATGTCGCCGAATAGCTGCGGTTCCGTAATGCGTCCCAGTGTCCTGACGGTCAGTTCGCTCGTTCCCTCGTCAATTCGTCCGCCGGGCAATTCCGAGTTTTGCGTCCGCAGAGCGTTCGCCACGTCGTTGACCGAAAGGCCATAGGCACGGAGGCGTTCGGGATTGAGAAAAATTTGAATCTCGCGCTCGCGCCCGCCGTAAAGAATTACCTCGCCGACTCCGTTGATCGTTTCGATGCGTTCCTGAATCTGGTTTTTAACGATCTCCGTTACTTCAAGCGACGAGCGCGGCGCGCTGATGGCGAAAAGAATAATCGGCGAAGCATCCGGGTCGAGTTTCTGCACGGTCGGCTGTTCAGCCGTTTCGGGTAGCTCTCTTAAAATCGGCTCGATTTTGTCGCGGATTTCCTGCGCGGCAATATCCACGTCTTTTGAGAGGTCGAAAGTGATGATGACCTGCGAGAGACCCTCGACTGATACCGAACGCAGTTCGTCAATACCGGAGACCGTATTGACCGCGCCTTCGATGCGGTCGGTGATTTCGGTTTCGATCTCCTGCGGAGCCGCGCCGGGGTTGACGGTCAGCACCGTAATGATCGGTAAATCAACTCGCGGAAAGCGGTCAACGCCGAGGGAAAAGAAGGAGAATCCGCCGACAACGGTGAGCGCCAGAATTAACATCGTGGCGAACACCGGGCGTTTAACACAAATTTCTGCTAACCATTGCATAAAAAAATCATCTCCGCCGCGAGGGGCTTTCGGGCAGCAAATTCAAACCCTTACCTATTACTGCTGAACTCTCACGCTCGCGCCGTCAAACAGTTGTTCGACGTTGCTCGTCGCCACTCTTTCGCCACCCGATAAACCGGACGTGATGCGAATGGAATTGTTTTCTTCCTCGCCAACCTGCACCACGACGAGCCGCGCCGTATTTTCTTCAATCACAAAAACCCTGTACGAATTCGTATTGGGGTCGGCGACGACGGCGGCACGCGGCACAAACACGCCCGCGCCGCTGCCCGGCTGCACGATTCGGATGGTGGCAAACATATTCGGGCGCAGTAAGTTTTCGGAATTTTCCACCTGCGCTTCGACGATGACCGCGCGCGTGCTGGCTTCGAGTGACGGATTAACAGCCGTAATTTGTCCGGCGAACTGGCGGTCAGGGTAAGCGGCCACGTTGACCGAAACAGACGTGCCCATGCGGACGCGCCCGGCGTCGGCTTCCGGCAATTGAATCCTGACCTTGATCGGATTCGTGCGAACCAGCGTGGCGATCCTCGATGCGGGCGTCACGTATTCGCCGACGGCCGTCGGTCGCTCACCGATATATCCTGCAATCGGGGCGCGGATGATCGTGTCGCTCACAGCTTTTTCCGCCAGGCCGGTTGCCGCCCGCGCGTTGCCCAGCGCGGCGCGCGCCGAGACGATGGCTTGATTATTTTGCCGCGCCGTGTTGATGACGACTTCCGACTGCTGGCGGGTCGCGTTGGCCTGCGCCCGGACGGTGTTGACCTGCTCTCTCACGGCGTTGACCTGCGCACGTGAGGATTCGGCCTGCGTCTCCGCCTGGTTGTAAGAGATGCGCGCAATGTCGCCGGTGCGAAGCAGATTCGCGTAACGCCGCGCCGTGTCTTCGGCCAGCCGCACCTGCGCTTCGGCATTTCTAATCTGCGCTTCGGCGTTGCGAATTTGCGCCACCGCCGCTTCGTTATTGCGCTGCGCGGCACGAACTTCGGGAACATTATTCGGGTCGAACTGCCCGCCCGGAGCGAGTCCGACTCTGACCTCCGCCTGTCTGATGGCGGACTGCGCCTGCTGCTCATTCGATTGTGCCTGTTGCAGACGATACCGCGCGTCACGGTCATCGAGTCTGGCAATAACCTCGCCCCGGCGGACAAAAGCGCCGACATCGACGGCCGTCGCGACAATTTGACCGGACACCTGCGGCGCGATGTCGGATTGCTCGTCGGCGACCAAACTGCCGGTCGTTTGAATGAACTCCGGAACTCCGCGCGATGTCGCCTGTTCGGTCGCCACATCAATCACGGCAGAGTTGGAAGTAGGCTGCGAGTTGGTGTTACTACTGGCAGTTTTCGCCTTGCCACCGCACGCCGCCAGCAGACCGGTCACGATAAGTAATGCGCTCAAAAGCGCGGCGGAAATTTTATTGCGTATTGACATAAACTTAATTCGTAAGTCCTTACTTTTGTTTTGCCCGGCAAAAAGCTTTTTTAGTCGCTTTTTTCTGCGGCGCATTTCGGCACAGACCGTCGAGCGATAATTTGGTGAAATTCGAGATGGCTTCTTCTTCGTCAACAGTCATCAATGTGCTTTGAAAGAGAGCGTTTCCCATCGCGTAATAAACCTGCGTGCCGATAAAAGCGAACGCCGCCGCCTCCGCGCTGCATTCCTGAAAAGCTCCGTCGCTCTGTCTTTTTTCAATGTAGTCGCGCAAAAGTTCAAAAACCGGATACAGCACCCGCCTGCGAAACGGCTGCGCGTGTTCGTGTCTTTCGAGCGCCGTGTAGAGCATCAGGCGGATGAAGTCCGGATCGTAGCGACAGTATTCCTTTATTTTTACCGCAATCGCGCGGAAGACCTTCTCGTCATCATTTTTAGCCACATACTCCTTGATTTCATCAAGCCAGTCGCCCCCATAAATCTCTCTTGCCTTTTCATCGAGAATCGTCGCGTAAAGCTCTGCTTTGGTCTTAAAATGCTGAAACAAACTTGCTTCTGAAATCCCTGAAGCGAGCGCAATCTCTTTAGTCGTCGTGCCCCTAAATCCGTGTTCGGCGAACAGACGCATCGCCACATCTGATATTCGCTTGCGCCGCATGTCGCCGCTCATTCGTGCCGCGCCCGTGTGGCAGTCTTTTTTATCCGTTAATTTTTTTACCAGCATACCTTAATAATATTTCGTCTCAAAAGTTTTTTTAATTTCGTACAATACACAAACGGAACATTACATATTATTAATATTTCATAAATCGAACTATCGGGGCAAAAAAATTTACGTAATCTTACTTACCGGAAACCGTGCTGACATGCTGCATTGTGTTGCGGGCGATTTTCCTGGTTATCTCCAAATAAATATCCTGCTCGTTTTTATCGAGTGATTCCAGCATACGGCGGCTTAATTCGAGATAGTTTTCGACATTTGATTGATAAACTTTCTGCCCTTTGCTGGTTAGCTGAACCCTCACGATCCGACGGTCTTCGTCGTTACGCTCACGTTTGACTAAATCTTTGCCCTCTAATTTATCAATGATTCCGGTCATGGTACTTACCGCGACCTGCGAATGTTCAGCCATTTCTCTCATAATGCAGTACTCGCGCTGACCGAGATAATCCACAATTTTCAATTCCTGCAAACTCAACTCGCCGCTCACGCCAGCCGCGTTAATCGCCTGAAAATGAGCCGAAATCACGTCCCAACTCTTTTTTAACTCAATTGCTTTTGCTTCTAAATCGAGCATCCGGATATATCCTCTCAGTAGTTCGGCAATCGAACTATTCACAAGATAAAGTATTTATTTAAAGTGCGCAAGTCTAAAAGTAGTTGACGTGGTATCGAGGCAAAGCGGACTTATCTCATCTTACGCGGATGATCACAAAGTTTCGCCGCCTCAGCCGCACTGCTCTAGGTTGTGTTGACATAACTATCTGAGCCATACAACTGAACTGGCGAAGTAGATAAAACTCAAATAGTTCTTTG
>Ga0196963_10002725_pt1 | contig 10334 bp, 7 predicted proteins | sample S1_5metaG_FD_148600 | JGI IMG/M metagenome (GOLD analysis project Ga0196963, IMG submission 148600) | Soil microbial communities from Anza Borrego desert, Southern California, United States - S1_5 | ecosystem: Environmental > Terrestrial > Soil > Desert | place: USA: California | collected... | reverse complement strand
TCGGCGTACCCGACCGGGACCACGCCGACGATCGAGTCGCGCGCCAGCACGTGCGAGCGGTTGTAGCTGATGCCGTGCCCGGCGGGCAGGCGTTTGACCAGCGAGATCGAGCTGATCCAGGTCAGCGACGGCGTGATCCCGGGGTCGGGGCAGCCGGTGGGCAGGATGCCGGTCAGCAGCAGGCCGACGCGCACCGCGTTGGTCGGGCCGCGCGGGCGCAGCATCAGGCCTTCCGAGTTGGCGTAGTGGATCCAGCAGTCGGCCGGCAGCGGCGGCAGCGAGTCGATCAGCGCCGCGAAGGTGCTCTCCTGGATGCGCGACAGCGTGCCGTCGGCGGCGTTGGGATAGTGCGTGCTGATGCCGGCCAGGCGCAGGCTGGGCGCGGCGAGCACGGCGCGCACCAGCGTGGCCGCCTCGTCGGGCAGCGCGCCGAAGCGGCCCATGCCGGTGTCGACGTGGACGTGGACCGGATGCGGCGAGCGCGCGGTCGCGAGGCTCGCGAACTCGTGGACCTCATCCATCGACGACAGGCAGACCTCGTAGGCGCTGGCGACCACCGCCGAGCGCTCCTCGGGCAGGGGCGAGGAGAGCAGGATGACGCGCGCCTCGGGCACCATGCGCCGCACGCGATCGGCCTCGACCGTCGCCGCCACCGCCAGCGCCTTCACGCCGGCCTGGTGGTAGATCCGCGCGCAGCGTTCGAGGCCGAGACCGTACGCATCCGCCTTGGCCACCGCGATGACATCGCGCCCGCCGGCGGCGGCGCGCACGGCGACGACGTTGGCGCGCAGCGCCCCGTAGCTGACCTCGACGCGGTTGCGCCAGGTCATGGCCGGCCCTCGCGTTCGCGGCGCTGCAGCACCGGCGCCGGCTCGCGGTGGTAGGCCGGCAGCAGCGCCCGCCACTCCACCGCCGCGACGCCGCGCGCCGCCGCGGCGACGCCGCGCGCGTCGGGCATCGCCGGGGAACCGAGCCGCACGCCCGGGCACCAGCGCTCGGCCAGGCCCGGCTTCTGGGTCAATGCCGGACCGACGGCGACGGCCGTGGCGGTCGCCTCGGCGAGCGTCGGCTGGTCGTCATCGGCCGTCGCGACGGTCGACGCGAGGACCTCGGCCTTCCCCGACGCGACCCGCACCAGCGCGTGGAACGTGGTGTCGCGCTTCAGCGGCAGGAGCGGCCACCACAGGCCATCCCCGTGCATCAGCGCCAACGCCACCAGGCTGTCCACGGGGTGCACCGGCAGAGCATCCATCCAGGCCAACGTGCGCGCCAGCACCACGGCGACGCGCAGCCCGGTGAAGCTGCCCGGCCCCGTCGCCACCGCCAACGCGCGCGGCGCGCCGTGGCGCGCGTAAAGCCCCTGCACGAGCGCGGCCAGACCGACCTCGGCCTCGATGCCGTCGAGCGCGGCGTGCTCGATCAGCGCGCCGGCGGCGTCCACCGCGCATGCCGAACCCGATCGGCCGACCGCTTCGAAGGCGATGATCACCGCGCGACGCTAGCGCTGCGCCGCGCACCGTGCCACGGTCGCGCGGCGCGCGGGCATTCCGCAGCCCGGCGGCGAGCGGAAAAACGAGGCCGGTCACGCGTGCGCCGCAGGAACGGGGCCGCGCGCCGCGCGTGGGCGCGCGGCGACGCAAATCCTTGCGGCATGGGGGTTGTCGCTGCCCCCTCTGGACCTATAACCCTCGCCGCATGCCAGATCCGACCAAGCCCACGTACGCCAATTTCCCGGAACGCGAGCTGAAGGTCGTCCTCGGGGCGCACATCAACGCCACCCTGCTCAAGGCCCTGCGCCGCGAGTCGATCGGCACGTACGAGATGTCGGTCATCCAGCAGGAGCGCGGCAAGGTCACCTGCGACGCCGCCCGCGCCGGCATCAACCAGCTCGCCCGCGAGATGGGCCTCAAGGCCGAATCGCACGAGACCCGCGACTACCTGATCGCCTACAGCGCCAGCAACGCCCAGCACCGCTTCCAGATGTGGGTCACGACCCCGTTCGAGAGCGGCCAGGCGGCGCACCTGCTGTGGACGAAATACAGCGAGCTCGAGGCGGACAAGGACGGCAACAAGAAGGTCGGCATCGCCTTCAAGCTCGCGACCGGATTCACCAGCGACGACATGCTCAACCAGCTCAAGGCCGCGCAGAAGAACGCGCAGGTCATCGAAGAGGGCAAGCCGTACGAGCTGAAGGGCAACCCCCCGCCGCGCTTCCAGAAGAAGCAGCCGGCGGCCGCCGCGCCGGCCGAGGGCGCCAAGGCCGAGGGCGAAGCCGCTTCGGCCGAGCCCGAAGCGACCTGAGCGCGCGCGGGATCGGTCACCCGGTTCCCGGTTTCGATGACGACGGCGAGCATCCGGCTTCACCGCGACGTCATCATCTTCCAGCCTCCTGCACATCGTCGTCGCGCGGATCGTGGACGATGTGGACCTCGACCGCCTCGATCTCCGACGCCAGGACCTCGCGCATCATCCTGTCCGCGTCGCGCTCATGGTGGAATGCGAACACGATGGTGTTGCCGTTGGCGACCCAGCGGTCGATGTTCGTCTTCATCGTGCGCGCTTCCGCCACCGCGCGGGTCTTCATGAGCTCGAGGACCTCGCCGTTCTTCAGACGCACCATGATGATCGCCATGTTCTCGTCGCTTTCCCCGGAGCGCCGTCGCCGGCCGGTCCGCGCGCCCACGCCATCCATAGCCACGCTCGATCCGCATGCAGCGGCCGTGACGGCACGGACACCGCGGGCAGGCCTGCGACGTGGCTCCCCATCGCGACTCGATCGCGACGCCCGTCGTACGCCCGGCGATGCGTTCCGGGTCGTGGTGAGCCGCTTCAGCATGCGACGTGCATCCGGTTCCGTCCGCCAGCGAGGTTCCGCAACGGCGGGGGCGGCGGCCTATCGCCCGCGTCCACCACCATCCGCGATGATCGCCGGGCTAGGCCGGCGGCGTGGATGACGGCGCCGCGCCCGTGATCCTGGACGCGAGCTGCCGATCGAGTTCGTCGAGCACGTCACGGCGGTTGGCGCCGGCCTGCTCGTCGCGCTTCGCGGCCAGGACCTGCTCCGCCGTCCATGCCGCGGCGGCGGCGGGGATGCCGCCCGCGTCCATCGCGGCCACGCCGAGGTGCCGCTGATGCGACGCACCGCGTTCGAGCTCGGTGGAGACCGGCGGATGATGGTGGGCGGCAGCGAGCGACCCGCCGACCGGCGTGTCGACCTGGTCGTGGAAATCCTGGCGCTCGACCGCATCGGGCATGCGCGGTTCGGTTTCCTGCGGCGTGGGCATGGCGTGCTCCAAGCCGCATTGTCGTGTCCGCCGCGGATCGATCGGTCGTCGTAGAGCGGATGCGCTTCGGACGGCGCTACGCCGATCCGTCGTCCGACCGCACACGACCGCCGCGATGACCGCCGCGCGGGCACGTCGCCCGCCTCACCTGCTCAGGACCTGCGACCTCAGGTCAGGAAGTTCCGCCCATAGAAGATCTCCTGGATCTCCTCGCTGAGCCGCGCGCGGACCTTTTCGCGGTCGCGCTTGTTCGGCAGCTTCTCCTTCGCACCGCCCTGGAAGAGGTAGTGGTCGAGATCGATCTCGGTGCGCATCAGCTTGGTGTGGAACAGGTAGTCCTGGTAGTTGTTGGTGTCGATCGCCTGGTAGTCGCCGAGGATTTCGTGGCTGACGTAGTTCTGGATCGACGTGATCTTGTGGTCGATGTAGTGCTTGGTGCCCTCGACGTCGCGGGTGAAGCCGCGCACGCGGTAGTCGATCGACATCACGTCCGAATCGAAGCTGTGGATCAGGAAGTTCAGCGCGCGCAGCGGCGAGATCTTGCCGCAGGTCGAGACGTCGATGTCGGCGCGGAACGTCGCGATGCCGCTGTACGGGTGCGCTTCCGGATAGGTGTGCACGCAGATGTGGCTCTTGTCGAGGTGCGCGACGATGGTCTCGGGGACCGGACCGGGCTGCTCCGGGTTCTCGGGCTCCTTGTCGACCGGCTGCTCGCTGATCAGCATCGTCACGCTGGCGCCCTGCGGATCGTAGTCCTGGCGCGAGACGTTGAGGATGTTCGCGCCGATGATGTGCACGACCTCGGTGAGGATGTCCTCGAGGCGCTTGGCGTTGTACTCCTCGTCGATGTACGCGAGGTACGCCTTGCGGTCGGCCGCGGTCTTGGCGTAGCAGACGTCGTAGAGATTGAAGCTCAGCGCCTTGGTGAGGTTGTTGAAGCCCTCGAGCTTCAGCTTCAGCTTCTTGATCTTGGCCATTGCGGGAGCGACCTCCGGAGTCGTGCGACGGGCGGCATGGAGCGTCGGGACGTCGGTGCCCGGCGCGTGAAAGGTCACTTAAGTAGCGGCTCCATGGTGAGGTTCAAGGCGAGCCGGGTGAATGTCGGGTGAATCGCTGGCCGACGCGCGCGACGGCGCGACCATCGGAGCATGGCTGGCAACACGTTCGGGACCGCCTTCTCCGTCACCACCTTCGGCGAGAGCCACGGGCCGGCGGTCGGCTGCGTCATCGACGGCTGCCCGCCGGCCTTCGCGCTCGACGTGCCCGCGGTCCAGGCCTTCCTCGCGCGTCGCCGGCCCGGCCAGAGCAAGCTGGTGACGCCGCGCGACGAGGCCGACCGGGTCGAGGTGCTATCCGGCATCGACCACGAGAGCGGCCGGACGCTGGGCACGCCGATCTGCCTGATGGTGCGCAACCAGGACCAGCGCTCGTCCTCGTACGCCGACTGGAAGCACGTCTACCGGCCCAGCCACGCCGACTTCGCCTACGACGCGAAGTACGGCATCCGCGCGTGGGAAGGCGGCGGCCGCGCCTCGGCGCGCGAGACCGTCGGCCGCGTCGCCGCCGGCGCCGTCGCCGAGCAGCTGCTGACGGCGCGTTTCCCGGCGCTGCGCATCCGCGCGTGGGTCGAACGCGTGCATGGCATCGACGCCCGCGGCGCGATCGATCCGGCGACGGTCACGCGCGCGCTGGCCGACGCGCATCCGACGCGCTGTCCCGATCCGGCGATGGCCGCGCGCATGGAGGAGGCGATCCTCGACGCGAGGAAGCGCGGCGATTCGCTCGGCGGCTGCGTCCGCCTGCTCGTCGACGGAGTGCCGCCGGGGCTCGGCCAGCCGGTGTTCGACAAGCTCGATGCGCTGCTGGCGCAGGCCTTCATGAGCCTGCCGGCGTGCAAGGGCGTGGAGATCGGATCGGGCTTCGCCGGGGTCGAGAGGACGGGGTTGGAGCACAACGACCCATTCGCCTGGGACGATGGCGCGCCCAAGGCGATGACCACGACCTCGAACCGTTCCGGTGGCGTCCAGGGCGGGATCTCGAACGGCATGGCGATCGACGCGCGCCTGGCGTTCAAGCCGACCGCGACGGTGCTGAAGCCGCAGGCGAGCGCCGACGATGCCGGTCGCAACGTCGAGCTGCAGGCCAAGGGCCGCCACGATCCGTGCGTGCTGCCGCGCGCGGTGCCGATCGTCGAGGCGATGGCCGCGCTGGTGCTGTGCGACTGCTGGCTGCGCCAGCGCGCGCAGGTCGGCGATCCGTGGCCGGGGCTGGCCGGGCCGCTCAACGCGCCGCGGGCCTAGCGGCGCGGCTCGCAGCGCGCGCGAGCGCATTGATCCGCATCTGCTCGGCCAGCTGGTCGAGCGTGATCTCGAACGGCGCGCCCCGGCGGATGGCGCGCCACAGCTCGGCGTACAGGTCGAGCGCCATCTCCGGCGGCGCCGCCGGCACGCGCTCCTCGCGCCAGCGCAGCTCCTCGCCGCCGACGACGCCGTAGCGGCGGCCCGGCACGGCGAGCGTCGGCTGCACCTCGAGCGGCGGCAGCTCGCGCGGGTCGAGGCTGCGCACGACGAACGCGTCGCCGTCGCGCACGATCGAGCCGAGCCGTCCGAACACCTGCCAGCCGCGCTGCTCCGCCGCCATGCCGCTCGACAGCTCGACGTCGATCACGCGGCCGTTCGCGCCGCGCAGCATCAGCTTGGCGTGGTCCTCGGCATCGCCGGCGGTCGCGACGGCGCGCAGGTCGGCCCACACGTCGACGATCGGGGCGTCCATCAGCACGACGCACAGGTCGAGCGCGTGCGCCCCGGAGTTGTTCAGCGTACCGCCGCCGAAGCGCCGCAGGGTCTGCCAGTCGTTGCGGCGCGCGAACGACGTCCACGCCAGCTTCACCAGGAACGGCTCGCCGACGGCGCCCGAGGCGATCAGCCGGCGCAGCTGGCGGAACTCCGCGCCGAAGCGCAGGTTCTGGTGGACCGCGTAGAACGTCCGCGCGGCGCGCGCGGCGGCGACCATGTGCGCGGCCTGCTCCGGTCCGGTGGCCATCGGCTTCTCGGCGAGCACGTGCAGACCGGCGTCGAGCAGCCGGATGGCGAGCGGCACGTGCGTGTCGCTCGACGTGCAGACGATGGCGAGCTCGGCTCCGTGCGGCGCGGCGAGAAGCTCATCGACCGACGCGTAGGCGCGGCAGCCGGCGATCAGCTCGGCCTCGCGCCGCCGTTCCGGCTCGGGATCGACGCAGGCGACGATCCGGTAGTCGTCGCGGCCGCGCAGGCCCGCGACGTGGATCTCCCAGCCGGCGCGTCCCAGGCCGATGATCGCCGTCCGGATCGGTGCGTCCGTCGTCATGGCGCGTCCTCCCCTCGGCGCGGCTCGGCTTCGATCGCCAGCGCATGGGCACCGGCGGCGATCCGGATGGCGATCCATCCGTCGCCACGAGCGATGGGCGCGGCATGCGCGCCATCGACATGGACGGCGGTGATGGCGGGCCGTCGCAGGACGATCTCGACCGCGTCGACCGCGAGCACGGCGCCCGCCGAGCCGTCCATCCGCATCGTGACCGGCGCCGAGGCCTCGAAACCGACGCCGTCGTGGAGCAGCCGCGTGCCGGCACGGCAGAACCAGCCGGCGAGCGCGCCCGATCGCGTGCGCCACCACGCCGTGCGGGCCACGACCACGCAGCCCCCCCTCGGCGAGCGTGGCCACGCCGTCGGACTCGATGACCAGGTCCTCGACACCGTCACCCGCGCGCAGTCGCGCGCCCGTCCATGCGGGACCGGCGAGCCGCGCCATCGGCCGCACGGGGTCGGTCGCGTCCGAGGGCTGGATCAGCGTGACGATTCCGCGCCCACCGACGCACGCATACGTCGAGACCAGGCAGCGCCCGAGGAGGCCGGCGGCTCCCGCGAGCGCCCCATCGCGCAGCGCGACGGCATCCGGCGGTGTCGCGAGCAGGATCGATAGGCCCACGCCATCGCCGAGATCCCACGCGTAGTCGCGACCCGCCTCGGCGGAGCTCACCGCGGCGGACGCCGGATGCAGCGCGATGACCGCGCGGCCCGCGCCGACCGCGGGGGCGACCTCGTCGACGAGCGCGATGTAACCGGGAGCACCCGGCTCCGGCTGGACGAGGAGCAGGTCGCGGCGGTGCTTGCCGTTCGGCAGCGCCGGACCGGAATCGGCACGCGCGTACTCGACCATGCCGCCGACCAGCGACTCGATGATCCCGCCGCCGCGGACGTCGACGTGGTCGACGTCGTCGATCAGCGCCACGTTGTTGCCTATCGCCTGGTCGTGGATGTACGCCCAATCGGCGCCGTACGCGCCCTCGTCCCAACCCGCGTAGCCGGTGTTGCGCAGCAGGTGCTTGCCGTAGCCGACCAGGTGGATCGCGTTGACGTCCTTGTGCGCGTGGCCATCGGGACCGCCGACGGCCTCGATCGGGCTCCACAGCGCGACGCCGAGACCGCGAGGCGGCGCGCCGCGCTCCAGCAGCCACGCGCCGCCGTCGGGGAAGACGCGGCTCTCCGGCGCGCGCGGTGTCGGCATCGCGCGGTCCATCAGCACGTACGTGGCGAAGTCGCCGAACGGCTGCGCGTCGCCGACGCGCCACGCCGCGAGGCGTCCGGCCTCGACGCCGAAGCGCGGCGTACGCCAGAACGCGGCGCACCAGCTCACCCATTGCGTCGGCTGTTCATCGGGATCGGTGTCGCCGAACGACCATTCCCGCCCGTCCGGCGTGAACGCGTAGCCCATCAGCCACTCGTGGGCGTGCCGGTAGCGCGGCGCGTCGTAGTAATCGTCCTCCCCGGCGGCCTCGAGGATGTCCATGAAGAGCCACTTCTGGTCCCGTCCGCTCGCCAGGTAGCGGGCCACGGCGTAGTACGGACCGGTGGCGATGACGCCGCCGGGCGTGATCTCGGAGTCGAGGAAGCGGCGGTACTGCGCCTTCGCCTCGGCGAAGGCCGCGACGTCGCCGCGGTAGCGCGCCCATGCTCCGGCGCACGCCCAGCGGCTCGACACGAACGCGGTGCGCGACAGCGAGCCGACGATGCCGTCGATCGCCCGCTCGATCGCCTCGCGCCGGGCCGCAGGCAGGTCGTCGCGCACCAGATCCAGCGCCAGCAACCCCTGGAAGCACGCGCGCGCGAGCGGCACGTTCTGCGGCCAGTCGTCCGGGTGGCGCAGGTCGCGCTCGGCGAGGAGCGGCGCCAGGCGGTCGAGGTCCTCGGCCAGGAGCGCGAGGTGCGCCGGCCGTCCGGGCGGATCCACCAGCCAGGCCAGCGCTGCGGCCGAGGCGATCTCGGCGATGCGCTCGCACCGGACCGCATACTCCGCGGTCGGATCCACCGTCAGGGTCGGCAGCTGGGCCAGCACGTTGCTGGCCATCGTGCGCCACGGCTCGCGCGCCGCGCGCTCCTGCAGGGCGGGGATGTCCGCCGCGCGGAACAGCAGGCACGGGTGTTCGGCGGCAGCGGCCATGGCGATCAGCCCGATGACGATAGCGATCCGTGCGGCGGCGGTGGCGCGACGAGAGAGGCGGCGCACGCGACGAGGGTGATGACCCACCGCAGGCGCGAAGCCGCGAATGGAAGCGTTGCGCGCATTCCTTCCGCCGCGCATCGGCGCGACGTGCCGCGCCGCATCGACGCTGCGACGATCACGTCCGGCGACCGTCGCGATCCTGGGTCTGGCCGGTGGCGGGGGATCCCGAGGCCTGCGCCGGGCGATCGCCTCGCGCGCCCACGCGACGGCGACACGAAGCCAGACGGATCGCGCCGCTTCAGCGCGCGGCCTCGAAGGCTCCGGCGTCGCGCTTGCCCTTGGGCTCCTTGCCGGCGAAGTCGCGCAGGAACGGACCGTCGAACTGCCAGTCGTACAGCTCCTCGATCGAGGTCTGCGACGCCGCGAGCGAGGTCCGGGCGATGCGCAGGAACTCGATCGCGCCGGCGAAATGATGGCCGTCCGCGTCGCGCCCGACGAGCAGGTCGGCGGTGTTCGCCAGGCTCGCGTCCTTGGCGAGCGCGATCGGGCCGTGCGCGCTGCGCACGCCGTCGGTGTAGATCGACGCCGTTCCGGCGGCGCGGTCGATCTCGGCGATGACGTGGTGCCACTTGCCGTCGGTGATCGTCGCCGCGCTCGTCAGACCCGCCTTGGCGCCGCCGCCGACGACGCCGAGGACGACGCCGCCGGACGCGTCCAACGCCAACGCGTAGCCGTCGCCGTCCATCTTCGTCACCAACGTCGCGGCGCCGGGCTCGGCCTGCAGGTAGAGCTCGATCAGCAGATCGCTGGTGGCGATATCCGGCGTCGCCAGGTCGGCCCCGTGCACGGTCTTCGTCGCGCCGCCGGCGGCGTAGCTGAACGGCGCGATCAGCGCCGCATGCGTCACGCTCGCCGACGTGGTCCGGCCATCGAACACCAGCGCGCCGTCGGTCCAATCCTCGAGCGGCCCGGCGACGAAGGCCTTCTCCGCGTCGCCGGCGCCGGCGAGCGTCAGGTCGTGGACCGGGCTGCGGTGGAAGTCGTTGCGGTCGACCATGTACGGCGCCATGTACCAGTGATCGTCGAGCAGCCGCGTCGGCTCGGCGTTGTTGCGGCGGAACTGCCACTCGCCGACGGTCCGCGCCAGGCCCCACGGCACGAACACCTTCACGCCCTTGTCGACCGCCGCCGAACCCGGTTTGGCGCGGTAGTCGCGCTTCTCCGGATCGACCAGCGGCGACGTGGCCGCGATCGTGCCGACATCCATGGCGAGCGCGGGATGTTCGGCGAACGATGCGGCCATCGCCGTGGGATCGGCGAGCGGCCGCCCGCTCGACTCGTAGACGGCGAAGTGCTCGCCGGTGAAGCGGCTGACGACGTTGCTGCCGTAGGCCATGCCGGCGTGCGGATAGTGCGCCGGCTTCTCGCCCTTGTCCTCCTTGAGCTGGCCGTGCTGGAAGACCTCGCCGCCGATCTCGTCGAAGACGTTGCCGAGGAAGAAGTGCCGCCCGCCGCCGGGCGACCACTGCGAGCCGCCGGCGGCGCGACGAAGACCGTGCACGGGGCCGA
>Ga0196963_10002724_pt1 | contig 10338 bp, 7 predicted proteins | sample S1_5metaG_FD_148600 | JGI IMG/M metagenome (GOLD analysis project Ga0196963, IMG submission 148600) | Soil microbial communities from Anza Borrego desert, Southern California, United States - S1_5 | ecosystem: Environmental > Terrestrial > Soil > Desert | place: USA: California | collected... | reverse complement strand
CTTCTACATCCTCGAGGTGAATGCGCGGATCCAGGTCGAGCACCCGGTGACTGAGCAGGTCACGGGCATCGATTTGATCAAGGAGCAGATCCGCGTCGCGTCCGGGCTCCCGCTGAGCTTCAAGCAGAAGGACGTGAAGCAGACCGGGCACTGCATCGAGTGCCGGATCAACGCGGAGGACCCGGCCCGGAACTTCGCCCCGTCGCCGGGCAAGATCGAGGAACTGCGCGTACCGGGCGGGATCGGCATCCGGTGGGACAGCCACGTGTACGCGGGCTATCGTATTCCGCCGAACTACGACTCGATGATCGGGAAGCTGATCGTGCACCGCCCGACGCGGGCCGAGGCGATCGCGACGATGAAGCGGGCGCTGAACGAGTTCCACATCGCGCCGATCAAGTCGACGATCCCGCTGCAGTTGCGGATCATGGAGGACGCGAACTTCGGGACGGGGGACGTGGACACGCAGTACGTGGAGCGGGTGCTGCTGGGGAAGTGAGTGCGAAGTTGTCAGTCGTCAGTTGTCAGTTGATTTAGAGTTGATGTGCGAGACGACCTTCCCCCCCTGTTGAACGAGCGACCGCGTGAGCTGGGCCCGCGCCCGGTGGGGACGCCGTACGTGATCGGGGGGGTCATGATGATGGTGACGGCGGTCCTCAACGTCGTCCAGGCGTACCTCGCGCCGCGGGTCAACCCCGCACCGCAGGGGATGGGGTTCACGCCGGGGTTCTCGCTGACCGGGATGTTCTTCTACCTCGCGCTGGGCGTGGGCCTGCTGGCCGGCACGCCCGTCGCGCGGGTGGCGTCGCTGATCCTGATGGGCATCCTGGCGGCGATGATCGCGGGGCACGCGGCGAACGACCGGGCGCTCCCGCCGGCATTGCGGCCGCAGGCGCAGTGGCCCGCGGTGGCGGCGACCACGGCCGGGGCGGCGAGCGCGTCGGGCCTCGGGCTCGTGGCCGCGGCGCCGGCGGTCGTGTTGCAGGCACATGAGGTCATTCCGGCGCGGCAGCCGATGCTCCCACACGGGCAATGGCCGCTGTTCGCGGCGGCGGGCGGGCTAATCGTCGGGTGGGCGCTGATGCTGACGCCGCCGCCGGTGGGGATCAAGAGCTACGTCGGCGCGGGGATGGTGCTGGGGGCGCACGCGCTGGCGATGTGGGGGCTGTACTTTTAGCGACCACCCGCGCGCTCTGGTAGCACTCGCGCTCGGGGGCACGTCCAGAGGGGGCTTCGTGTTGCAGAGCCCGTTGCTCGGGTAAGAGCGCCGCTGGACGCGCCCCGCAAGCGGGGCGGCTACAAGAGGAAGCTGCGCATTCCAAGAAGTGGCGCGCGGTCAGGCGCGGGTCTTGCGCGACGAACCCTGGCCCTTCTTGCCCCCCTGCCGGTTCGCCGGGCGGTCTTCGCCGGTGAGGGGGGTCTCGCCCGGGAAGCGCTGCTGGCTCATCGACTGGGTGGACGGGTTGGTCTTGCTGCCGGCGGTGGACTTGCCGCGCTCGCCGCGGCGGTCAACGGTGTCCATGCGCTGGGTCGCGTTCTGGCGGGCGGTGGCCTTCTTCTTGGTGTTGCCGGCGCGGGACTGGCGGGTGTTCTTGTTCGACGACATGGGTTCTCCTCTGCCGATCGTCGGCGTGCATCACGTGCGCACGCAGGAGCGCGTCCGAGCGCCCTGGAGCCGCGGCGCAGTGAGGAAAGCGTAGCGTTCGGCGCAGAGGGAAATGAACTGGGAAAATCCTGATGCGCGCGCGACCCACCCGGGGTGCGAGCACCGTGGGCTTTCGTCGTCGCGTCGCTTCGCGTCGCGTGGGCGCGGCCGAGCGCCGCTACTTGCGGGCGACCTCGATCAGGAGCACGCCGGGCCGCGGGATGTAGACGCGGGTCTTGTCGGTGTCGAGGACGACCCACTGGTCGGACACGCTCGCGATCGCACCGGAAACCGAGGGGGTGTTGCGCGCGCTGCCGACGTAGTTGGTGGCCTGCCCGACCGCGTCGCCGCGGAGGAAGACGGTGACCTTGTCGCCGGCGGCCAGGCCGCCCTTGTCGGCCGCGGCGGGATCCGCCGCGCGGGCAGGCCAGAGGGAGACCGCGGCCAGGGCGAACGCGGCGAGCAGGAGGGTGGCGAGTGCGGACGTGCGGCGAGTCATGGTGTGTCTCCTGAGGACGATCTTGCACGCCGACTCCTGTGGAGTCGGATTCCCGCGGGACGCGGGGAAGGCGCAACTGTCGGACGCACGCGATTGTGGAAAGTTCTCCGGCACCCTCGTATCCGTCGCGCGACAAGTCGCTGGGCTCCCTCGGATCATTTCACTTCGAACGCCCCTGCGTCGGGTGCGGCGCCCTTGAAGTAGCCCTTGGGGCACCCGGGCAGCGGCTTCCCGTCGAGGTAGGTCGAGAGGTCGATCCCGGAGTCGATAGCCGGGCCGGTCGGCGACGGCCGAAGGTCCTTTTCAAGTTCCACCTTCTCGACGTACTTCGAGTGGGCATCCTTAGCGGCGTCCTTGGGGTACGGCTTCCCGCCACCGACGACGACGTTGTAGTCGGCGGCGAAGTTGACGGGCGCTTCGACCTTCCGGTTTCCGAAGAACCCGTTCTTCGTCACGACCAGGTTGTTCACGAAGTGCCAGTTCGGCGTGCCGATGTTGTGCGGCTTGACGAAGCTGCTGTACTGCACGCCGGCCGTGCCGCCGACGATCGTGTTGTGGTAGACGTAGCCGCGGGCGGGGGCGTCGTCCATGCTGAACCAGACGTTGAACGGGGCGCCGCCGTCGAGGACGTTGTGGTGGATGTAGACGGGGCCGACGCGGGGGACCTTGAAGCGGAGCCCGCCGTGGGTCTGGCGGAGGACGTTGCCGTAGACGTGGACGTCGATCGCGCCGCCGCCGATCTCGATGCCGGAGTCGCGCGTGCGCTCGATCAGGTTGTCGTGGATGGCGGTCTCGCGGCCGTCGTCGGGGCGGGGGAGGGGCTTGTCGAGGCTCTCGACGGTGTAGTCGCCGACGTTGACGCCGTCGAACGTCTCGTGGACGTGGTTGTGGCGGACGACGTTGGCGCGGCCGGCGCGGAAGAGCTGGACGCCGATGCGGTCGGAGTGGCCGACGGACTTGTGGAGTTGCCAGATCTCGTAGCGCTCCTTGGAGCCGTCGCCGGGGGCCCAGTCTTCGAGGGCGCCGCGCGTGACGCGGTTGCGCTCGACGACGTTCTCGGACGCGCCGGCGCTGATCGACACGCCGGTGCGGTCCCAGGGGCCGATGGCGCAGTCGGCGACGACGCACCGGCGTGCGCCCTCGCCGACGGAGACGCCCGCGAATCCGTGGGCGATCGTGACGCCGCGGAGGGCGGCGCCGTCGACGTCGCGGAAGGAGACGACGGCGACGTTGTCGGTGACTTGGGTGAGCGCGAGGGTGGCCGGGTCTTTGGCGTCGGGCGCGCGAAGGTAGACCGCCTTCTGGCCGGCGTGATAGCCCCAGATCGCCGGGATGAACTTGAACCCCGCGCGCGGCGGGCCCTTGGCGAGCAGCGTCTTCCAGCCCCAGTCGCCCGACTCGCCGGCCTCCCTGAAATCGACTTCGGCAACGATCTTGCCGTTGAGGAAGAGCGTGCGCGGGCGCTGCTTCACCGCGGCGCGGAACACGCCCGGCCCGATGTCGGCGGCGGGTTTCCAATCGGGTTTGAACGGGACGGACGGGTCGAGGACGACGCCCGGCCCGCCGAGGAGGGTGACGGGTTTGTTGATCGTGACGGTCTCGGCGTACGTGCCCGGAACGAGTCGGAGCGTGTCGCCGGGGGCGGCGGCGGCGAGGGCCTTGGCGACCGCGCCGGGGGCGGGGGCGACGGGGATGTCGGCGGCGTGATTGGCCGGCGCGTAGAGGTTCAGCGTGAGACCGACGATCAGCGGACGTAGCACGAACATCGGTCTCTCCTGCGAACATCCAGAGCCCGTCATCCTGAGCGAAGCGAAGGATCTAGCCCCGACCGGTCTGGGGTATTCGACGTTGGTAGTCGGACATCGAGTACCCACTGCCAACGTCGAACGGGCCCCGACGTTCGAGGCCAGATCCTTCGGAGTACCTCAGGATGACGGTCAGGCGTCCGGGCGCGGAATAGCGTCACCGCCCGAGCTTTTTCAGGTTTTCCAGCGACGTCTTGAGCTTGGCGAGCGGGTCGGCCTGCTCGTACTCGACGACGTACCACTCGATCCCGCCGACGGATTCGTAGGCGTCGAGGTAGGTCTTCCAGTCGACCTTGCCGCCGCCGACGGGGGCGTCCTTCACGCCGTGCTCCTTGACGTGGCTCGACTTGGTGCGGCCGGCGTACTTCTTGATCATCGCCAGCGGGTCGCCGCCGCCGTCGAGCGTGTTGCCGGTGTCGATCTGGTGGATGACGTCGGGGCTGGTCGTGTCGAAGAAGAGTTCCCAGCTGGTGCGGCCGGTCTCGTCCTTGAGCTTGAAGTCGCCGGCGTGGGCGTGGTAGCCGGTGAACATCCCGTGTTCCTTGCACTTGGCGGCGATGTCGGCGAACCGCTTGGCCATCTCCTGCCACTGCTCGATCGTCTTGGCGGGGAGGCTCGGGGCGATCAGGAACGTGTTGCCGAGCTCCTTGTGGAGGTCGATCGTGACCTTGAGCGCGTCGCCGGTGAGGGTCTGGAGGGGCGTGTGCGTGCCGCAGGTCTTCAGGCCGTTATCGTCGAGGAGCTTGCGGAGGTCCTTGGGCTTGCGCTGGCGCTCCATGAGGCTGGCGAACTCGACCCCGGCGAACCCGATCTTGCCGAGCTTTTCGATCGTGCCGTCGAAGTCGGTCTTGAGCTCGTTGCGCACGGAGTAGAGCTGGACGCCGATCCGGGGCTTGGGCTTGTTGGCCGGCGGCACGTCGGCGGCGAAGAGGGACGGGGCGGCGAGCGCGCCGGCGGTGAGGGCGGCGGTCGAGCGAAGGAAGTTGCGGCGGGTGGTCTGGTGCATGAATGGCTCTCGCTTCACGTTGATTGGCAATTCCGGTACGGACGCCTACTGCGGCCGGCCGTAGATCTCCTCATCCGACGGCGGTGGCGGGAACTCGATCCCCGCGAACACCTCTGCCAGCGGCACGTCGACTTCGATCGACGCGAATCGGGCGACGCTGTCCATTCCCGTGTACGCCCCTGCGATGATCCAGACCCCGTCCGCCTGCCGGACAAACGTCTCGATCAGCGGCCGCTCCTGCGAGACCAGCACGTACTCGCGCAGCGACGGGATCGACCGGTACAGCGCGAACTTCTCCACGCGGTCGAACGACGCCGACGACGGCGACAGCACCTCGGCCACGAGCTGAGGGTTGGTCACGATCCGCCGGCGCGGGTCTTCCGGGTGGTACTCGAGCGCTCCGCACACCACGCTGGCGTCGGGATAAAGCACGCGCCGGGCCGGGGGGACGCCGATCTTCAAGTCCGATGAGTACGCGCGGCACGGCTTGCCTTTGAGTCCCCCGTGGATTACGGCGAGCATGTTCGCCGTGATCAGCGCGTGATCCGGCGACGACCCCGACATCGCGAGGATCTCCCCGTCATGGAACTCGTGCTTGGTCGGCTTCGACTCCTCGAAGGCGAGGTAATCGGCCAGCGTGTACCGGCTGCGGGATGGGATCGGGAGGGCCGTCATCGTGCGAACAGTATACCACCGGCGACGCGGGTCGTGGACGCCACGCGACAGACGATCGACCCGCAATTGGCCCCGCCCGGCTACTCCTCGATCTGCAACTGGTGCCGGGCCATCTCGTAGTACGCCCCGCGCATCGCCAGCAGTTCCGCGTGCGTGCCGCGCTCGACGACGCGGCCGGCGTCCATGACGAAGATCTGGTCGCACTCGACCACGGTCGACAGCCGGTGCGAGACGAGGACGATCGTCCGGCTGCCCTTGAGCGAGTTGAGCGTGCGCGTGACCTGCCGCTCGTTGTTCGGGTCCAGCGCGCTGGTCGGCTCGTCCAGGATCATGACCGGCGCTTCGGTGGCCAGGGCGCGGGCAATCGCGATCCGCTGGCGCTGCCCGCCGGACAGATTGGAGCCGGACTCGCTGATCTCGGTCTCGTACCCATGCGGGAGGGCGCGGATGAACTCGTCGGCCTCGGCCTGTTTCGCCGCGCGCTCGATCTGCTCCTTCGTCGCGTCGGGCCGGCCGTACGAGATGTTTTCCGCGACCGTCGCGGGCAGGATCGCGTTCTCCTGAAGCACCAGCGCGACGTGCCGCCGCAAGTCGGCGATCTTCACGGTCCGGACGTCGTGGCCGTCGATCAAAATCGCCCCCCCGGTTACGTCGTAGAACCGGGGGAGGAGCGAGAGGATCGTCGACTTGCCGACCCCGCTCGGGCCGACGAACGCGACCATCTGGCCGGGGCGGATCGTCGCCGTCAGGTCGCGGATGACCGGGGTGCCCGGGAGGTACTCGAACCGCACGGCGCGGAACTCGATTACGCGCGCCTGGCGCGGGAGGGGCGTGGCGTCCGGGGCGTCGCGCACGGTCGGGACGCGGTCGAGCACCTCGAACGACCGGGCCGCCCCGATCGCGCCCTGGGCCAGCGCCGCCCCGGCCGACGAGAGCACCGCCAGCGGGTTGTAGAACGCGGCCATGTAGCTGATGAAGATCAGCAGCTTGCCGAGCGTGAACCCGTGCTCGCCGCGCCCCAGGACGTACTGGTCGCGGTAGACCAGGTACCCGCCGTACCCGAGGATCGCGGCCGTCCCGAGGCCGAGGATGCCGCCGACGACGAGCCCGTACAGGACTTCCTGGAAGAACGTGCGGACGTAGTTGTGGATGCTGCTCCGGACGGTCTTCTCGAACCGCTGGTACTCGCGCCCCTCCTGCCCGAACGCCTGCACGAGGCCCATGGTCGCCAGCGACCGCTGGATGACCGTGGTCAGCATCGAGTCGATCGCCTTGACGTCGGTCCACTTGGCTTTGAGCACCCGGCTGAAGTGCGTGTGGGCCCACACGAGCAGCGGGATCACGCCGAGCGCGACCAGCGCCAGGCGCCAGTCGATGTAGAGCATCATCCCGGCCATCGCCAGGATCGTGACCGCGCTGATCAGCACCTGGTTGACGATCGCGTTGAACATCGCCTGGAACGAGTAGACGTCGGTCCCCAGGCGGTAGATCGCGTCGCCCTGCGGCTGCGACCGGTAGTACGCGAGGCTGAGCTGCTGGAGCTTGTTGAACAAATCGCACCGGACGCGCATCAGGCCGCTGTACCCGACCCGGATGTTGGCGATCTGCCGCCCGACCTGGAACAGCTCGCGGATCAGCCGGAACCCCAGGGCGAACGCGGCGAGCGCGACGATCTGCCCGGCCGGCGTGCGCGGGGCCCAGTCGAGCAGCACCTTGCTCGCCCCGCTCGCCGGCTTGCCGGAGAGCACGTTGTCGACCAAGGCCGCGAGCGGGATCGGCTCGAGGAGCATCGCGACGGTCGCCAGGCCGATCATGGTCAGGATCACGACGATGTAGAACCAGTCGGCCGTGAAATAAGAGAGCACGCGCGTGTAGAACCGAAGCCCGCCCACGACCATGGGCTCGGGCGTCGGCGCGGCGGCCGCGGCCGGCGCCGCGTTCGTGTCCGGAGCGGCGTCGCCGCCGGTCGCGTGGGCGGCCTCCCCCGTCGATAGATTTTCCTGTGCTGTCGTCGACATCGGCCCGCGGCTTCCCTCTCTCTCGTCCGGCGTGACCCCTTGCCCTTCCCCGCGCGCCCGCGGGCCCTCGCTACTTGGCGACCGACGGCGTCCCCCCGAGCAGGCCGCCGCCCGAGACCGGGTCGGCCTCGCCGGCCGCCGCGTCCGCGGCCTTCGCCTTGCGCTTGGCCCGCTTCGCCGGCGCCGCCGGGGCCTCCCCGCCGCTCCCCTGCTGCTTGGGGAATACCGGGTAGAAGCCCGCCTTCTCCGCGACCTCGTCGATCAGCCCGAACACCGGCCGGCTGACCTGCCACTTGTTCACCACGTACATCGCCCACCACGTCAGCGGGATCAGCACCGCCGTCCGGCTGAACGGCCACATGTACATCATCAGCAGCCCCGCCAGCATGCAGCTCGCGAAGAACAGCACCATGCAGAACTTGCTCATCGCCAGCTCGACGCGCACGCGCGTCATCATGCCGACGTTGTGGTGGTGCTCGGTCGCCGTGCTCAGGCGGATCTTCACGTAGCGGCTGCCGTAGATCTCCATGTCCCAGTCCGACCACCCCGAGTCGACGGCCATCCGCCACCCGGCCCGGCGGACCTCCTGCGAGATCTTTTCGAGCAGCGTGATCCGGTCGTACCACTTGCTCCAGTACAGCAGCGTCCGGCGGTCCTGCGGGTCGAACGGCAGGTCACCCGTCCGACTATACCCGGTCGCCTCCTCGTTCAGCACCTTTGCCTTGAGCCGCACCGAGTACCGCGCCCACCCGCGCGTCAGCGGCTGGCGGAAGTGCAGGTACGCGATCAGCGGGCGCGTCAGCCAGTGCTGGTGCTTGGGCATCGGCTGCTGCATCGCCGCGATCACGCTCAGCACCGGCGGCACCAGCGCCATGAAGAACGCCACCCACACCAGCGGCGTGAACGCCAAGCCGAGCACCGCCACGAACGCGTACAGCAAATGCCACTCGATGCTCATCAGCATCGCAGCCAGCATGCTCGCCGGGCGCCGGTAAATCGTCTGGAACAGGCCCGTGCCGAACGTGCCGTGGTAGACGACGTCGCCGGTCATGCGCACGCCGATCTGGTCCGTCCCATAGATCTTCCCGCGCCAGTGGCTGGCCCCAAGGCTGTTGAAGTGGTCGGGGTGCTTGTACTTGAGCAGCGCCTCGGCGATCCCGTACCCCTTCTGCTGCTTGAGGTACGCCTTGACCGTGTTCCGGCGGTAATGCCAGACCTGCCCGGCCGGGGCGAACCCGATCGTGTACCCGGCGTGCTGCAGCCGCCAGATGAAGTCGACGTCGTCCCCCGCGGACCGGAACTGGCTGTCGAAGCCGTTCACTTCCTTGGCGACGCGCGTGTAGTACGCCATGTTGCAGCCGGGCACGTGCTCGGCCTCGCGGTCGTTGATCATCACGTGCGTCGGCCCGCCGGGGCTGAGCCCCACGCAGTCGGCGACCCAACTCCCCTCGTCGGGAATCAGATTGGGCCCGCCCATGCCGGCGTGCGTCGACCGCACGAGCGCCAGGCACATGTAGTACAGCCAGTCCTCGTCGGCCTCGCAGTCCGAGTCGGTGTAGACGATCACCTCGCCGCGCGCGGCGTTCATGCCGACGTTACGCGCGTACGACAGCCCCATGTTCTTCTGGCGGATGTTCCGCACCCACGGGAACTTTTTGAGGATCTCCTGCGTCCCGTCCGTCGACCCGTCGTCGACGAACACCACCTCGTACTCCGGATACTTGAGCCGCTCCATCGACCGCAGGCAGCTCTCGACCGTGCTCGCACCGTTGTACGAGCAGATGATCACGCTGCACATCGGCAGCTTCTCGTCGGCCAGCTGCGGGGCCCGGCGGAGCAGGGGCTGGAGCGCGTGGTACGCCGGCTTGGTCAGCCGGTAGCCCATCTCGTCCCGCTCGCGGGCGACGACGCCGAACGCCCAGTCCTCGATCTGCCAGTCGTGGACGTACCAATCGTCGGTGTAGCTGAAGACGAACGTCCCGACGCACCCCTCGTCGAACACGGCCTTGACGTGATTCTGCAGGATCTCGGCCTGCCGCTCCTGGCTGTACTCGCGGAACGTGTCGATCCCGTACTCGCCGAGCATCAGCGGCTTCTCGCCGGCGATGTTCTGCAGCCGGGCGAGGTAGTTGCGGAACTGCTTGTCCTCGTGCAGGTAGACGTTGAAGCAGACGAAGTCGGTCTTGCGCGGCTGGAGGTACTCGGTCGTCGGGAAGTTGGCGAACGTGACCAGGCAGTCCGGGGCCTCGGCCTTGGCGATCGTCACCAGCTCGTCGACGAACTCCTCGACCCGCCCCTTGCCCATGAACCGGACGAGGTCCGGCGGGATCTCGTTGACGACCGAGATCGCGAACACCGCCGGGTGGTTCCCGCACGCCCGGGCCGCGCTCCGCACCGCTTCGTGCGCCTGCCGGGCCACGTCGGCGTCCCCCACGAACGCCAAATTCTTCGGCCACGCCACATCCAAAAAGACCTTCAGCCCCTTCTCCTGCGCCAGATCCAAAAACCACTGCGGCGGCGTGTGGTAGATGCGGATGCAGTTCACCCCCATCTCGACGATCTGCTCGAAGTCCTTCCGCGTGTACGCCGGCGACGCCAGCGGCTCGCCGTTCTCGTTGGGCGCGAACGGCCCGTACGTGAGGCCCTTCACGTAGAACTTTTCGGTGCCCAGGCGGAAGAACTTCCCGTCG
>Ga0196963_10002722_pt1 | contig 10340 bp, 8 predicted proteins | sample S1_5metaG_FD_148600 | JGI IMG/M metagenome (GOLD analysis project Ga0196963, IMG submission 148600) | Soil microbial communities from Anza Borrego desert, Southern California, United States - S1_5 | ecosystem: Environmental > Terrestrial > Soil > Desert | place: USA: California | collected... | reverse complement strand
ACGATCCCGGTTGGGGGTATCAAAAGTCGACCTTGTCATAATGCGGCGGCGGGGCGATCACCTCCATCCGCTCGGCGAGCAGGGGGCGGAAGCTCGGGCGCGACTTCATCACGCTGTACCAGTCGGCGGTCTGCTTGTGCCCCCGCCAGTCGATTCCGCCGAGATAGTCGGCGACCGACAGGTGGGCGGCCGCGGTGAGGTCGGCGAGGCTGAGCACCGGCCCGGCCAGCCACCGCCGGTGGTCGAGCAGATAATCTATGTAATCGATATGGTTGTTGGCGGTCTTCATCGCCTCGCGCAGTACCCGCGTGTCGGGCGGGTCGCGCGCGACAAGCCGCTTGGTCATCCTTTCGTCCATCAGCGGCGCCACCACCTCGCGGTAGAGGCCCTCGTCGAACCAGGCGACCAGCCTCCTGACCTCGGCGCGGTTGGGGGCGGTGCCGGGGATCATCGGCGAGCGGTCGACGGTTTCCTCGAAATATTCGCAGATCGCTTTGGAATCGATGAGGACGATTCCGCGCGCCTCCTCGACCAGGACCGGGGTCTGTCCGGCTGGGTTGAGGTCGGTGAATTCGTCGCGCTTGAGCCACGGCGATTCCCGCACGAGCTCGTGCGCGATGCCTTTCTCGGCGAGCATCAGCCGGACCTTGCGCGAGAATGGACAGAGCGGGAATTGGTAGAGCTGCCACATCGCCCGCCCGTCTTAGCGGCGGCGCGGAGGCCGCGTCCACGCCGATTTCGTCATTCCGGCGAGAGCCGGGAGCTCGGATCGAGAAGATCCGGCGGGGCCTGGCGAGATCGGCGGCCGTCGCCGGAACGACGTTCAGCGCGGGCCGGGGTCCGGATCGTAGTCGGGCTCGTGGTCGTCGGCGCGAGGATCGTAGCGCCGGTCATGGTCGCGATCGTGGGGGCGTGCGTAGCGGCCCCGGGCGATCGCGTCCTCCATCCGGCGCGTCGCCTCCTCGAGGCTGCGGCGCAGGATGGGAGTCAACACAGCGAACTGCTCGACCGCGGCGCCGAGACCGACCGTCACCGCGCCGATCTCGCTGCGCATGCGCTCGCGGGCATAGGGGTCGCGGCGGCTGGCGAGGTCGCCGAGGGTCTCGCGCCCGCCGTGCCGGTAACGCCGGTGATAGGGGTCGAGCGCGTCCGCGACGGGGCCGATGTCGACGTCCATCAGCGCGTCGGTGGCGCGGGCGATCGCGTCGCCGATCCGCTCGACCTCGCCCGGCGGCGGCAGCCGGCGCACGATCTCCTCGTCGCGCGGGTCGGGATAGGGCTGGGCGGCCAGCGGCGCGGCCGCGGCAAGCGCCGTCACGGCGATGGTCAGCTTACGCAAGACGAGGCCTCCTCAGATCCTTGGCGCACCGGCAAAAACGCGCAGCGGCGCGACTCGGTTGCGGCTATCGCCCGGGCAGCCTGAGCCTAATCTGAATGGCCGCCTCGGCTAGCGCGCCAGCAGCCAGGCCAGGGCGATCGAGCCGACGACGATCCGGTACCAAGCGAACGGGGCGAAGCCGTAGCGGCTGACGATGGCGAGGAACCAGCGGATGACGAGCAGGGCGACGACGAACGAAACCAGGAAGCCGACCGCGATCGTGACCCAGGCGTCGCCGTCGAGCCGCGCGCCGGTCCTGAGCAAGTCGTAGCCGCTCGCCGCCAGCATCGTCGGCACGGCCAGGAAGAAGCTGTATTCGGCCGCGGTCTTGCGCTCGACCCCGAGCGACAGCGCGCCCATGATCGTCGCCCCCGATCGGCTTACGCCGGGAACCATCGACAGGCACTGGATGAGGCCGATGCCGAGCGCCGTCTTCCAGTCCATCGCCTCGACACTGTCGACCCTGGGATGGCGGACCAGCCGCTCGAGCAGAAGGATGGCGATCCCGCCTGCGATCAGGGCGATACAGACCAGCACCGGGCTGCCGAGCATCGCCTTCACCCCGTCGTAGACGACGAAGCCGATCGCCATCGAGGGGAGAAAACCGAGCGCGATGTTGCGGGCGAAGCGCAGCGCCTCGGGCTCGCGCCGGAAGGCGCCCACGCCCGCGTCCCGGAAGCGCCGCCAGTAGAGCACGATAACCGAGAGGATCGCGCCGAGCTGGATGACGATCTCGAACGTGCCCTCCGCCGAGCTGTCGAAGCCGAGCAGCTCGGCGGCGAGGACGAGATGGCCGGTCGAGGACACCGGGATGAACTCGGTGACGCCCTCGACGATGCCGAGCAGGATGATGGTGAGGAGCGAGGCTTCCATCTACTCGTCGTCCCAGCGAAGGCTGGGACCCCGGCGCGAAAAAGACACGGTGCAAGTTCTCCCTGGGACCCCGGCCCTCGCCGGGGTGACGCTTGCGCGTCAATAAGGCGATTTCGCCGCGAAGCGGCCGTGGCGGCGGTAGCGGGTCAGCCAGCCCTCGGCCACCGCCGCCAGCGGAGTCGGGCGCAGGCCGAACGCCTCCAGCCCCTTGGCGCCCGGCGCGACGACGTTGTCGCGCCGAAGCATCAGCCACTGGTCCCAAGTGATCGGCGCACCCGGCAGCCAGCCGGTCGCGCGGGCGAGAATGCGGGCAATCGGATCGGGAATGTCGACGAGAATTCGGCCGCGCCCGGTGGTCTGGCACACCCACGCCATCAGCTCGCGCATCGTCAGCACCTGCGGGCCGCCCAATTCGTAGGTCCCGCCGCCGTGGCGGCGCGGGTCGAGCGCCGCTTCGGCGACCGCCCGGCCGGCGTCGGCGGCATAGACCGGCTGGAATTTCGTCCCGCCGCTGATCACCGGCAGCACCGGCGCCAGCCGCGCCATGCCGGCGAGCCGGTTGACGAAATTGTCCTCGCGCCCGAACAGCACCGAGGGCCGGAGCAGGGTCGCGGCTGGAAAGGCGGCCCGCACCGCCTGCTCCCCCTCGCCCTTCGACCGGCCGTAGGCGGATTCGCTGCCGGCATCCGCGCCGATCGCGGAGACGTGGACCAAAGCCCCCGCCCCCGCCGCCGCGGCCGCCGCCGCGACGTTGCGCGCGCCCTCGACATGGATGGCCTGGAAATCGCCCTTCGGGATCCCGACCAGATTGACGACCGCGTCGCTGCCGGCGACCGCGGCGCCGACCCCGGCGGGGTCTCGTATGTCGGCGGTGGCGAACTGGATCTGGCCGACGGCAGCCAGCGGCTTCAGGAAGAAGGCGCGCCGCGGGTCGCGCTGGACGACGCGCAGCCGCGCGCCCGTGCGCAGCAGCGCCTGGGCGGCATAGCGGCCGAGAAAGCCGCCGCCGCCGAAAAGAGTGACCACGCGGTCGCGCACGTCGATCGTCGATGCCATGGAAATCGCCTCGATGGTGCGGCGCTCCCATGCCGCGTCCGACCCGCGTTGACAAGCGCGGGCCGGACCCCTAGTTCGCGCCGCCTACCGACTGTTCTCCCCTCGCGTGCCCAGGTGGCGGAATTGGTAGACGCACCAGCTTCAGGTGCTGGCGCTCGCAAGGGCGTGGAGGTTCGAGTCCTCTCCTGGGCACCAAGAGGGGCCGGCCGCTTTCCCCCGAACCGGTTGCCGGACGGCGACCCATCCGTCATAGTCGCCATCGTCACTGCGCAGCCGGGAGCCCAGGATGACGACGTCGTCGGCCCGTGTTCGGAAGGCTCCGCCGCCGGTCGCCGCCGTCCCGCTCGCGCTCCAGCGCAAATGCGCGTGCGGCGCTCCCGCTTCCAGCCTCGATCTCTGCCCCGCCTGCGTCGGCGCGCGCGGCGGGCTGCAGCGCAAGCTCGCGCTCGGCGCGGCCGACGATCCGTTGGAGCGCGAAGCCGACCGCGTCGCCGAGCGGATTACCGCCGTCCCGGATCCGGCCGCAGCGGCGGCGGCCCCGGTCCCCGTGCGCCGGTTCGCCCCCGCGGCGCCGTCGGCCGCACCCGAGGCGCCGGCCAGCGTCACCCGGGCGCTCGCCTCGCCGGGGCGGCCGCTCGAGCCGCGCACGCGGCATGACATGGAACGTCGCTTCGGGCGCGATTTCTCGCACGTGCGCATCCATGACGGGGCGACCGCCGACCGTTCCGCGCGCGCGGTCGAGGCCCAAGCCTTTACCGTCGGCGGCGATATCGTGTTCGGTGCGGGACGCTTCGCTCCGGATACGTCGGCCGGACGGCGGCTCCTCGCCCACGAACTTGCCCACACCCTGCAGCAGGGCGCCGGCGGGCGTCTGGTTCAGCGCGGCACCGGTGAGCTGCGCCTGTCCGAGGCGTGCGAGGAGATCAAGACGAGGATCCGGGCGACGCCCGCTTATGCGGCCCTGCCCGCCGACGCGAAAAAGCGGGCCGAGGACATCATGGCCGAGCTCGACAAGCGCGAGGTCGCCGAACGGTTCCAGCTGCTCACCAAGCTCGAACTGCTCTTCACGGTGGTGCCGAAGCCGCCGGCGACGGTGACGGCCGAGACCAACACCCAGACCACCAAGGAGGTCACCAAGGAAAAGGCGCGCCTGTCGCAGCCGGCCGAGGCGCAGAAGACCGGCACCGAAGAGGCGGCGGTCAGCGCGACAGGCGCTCCGCGGATCTGGACCCGGGTGCCGGGAAAGTTTGGCGGCGGCGCCTATTATGTCGACAACCGCTCGCCCACCGACATCCATATCAAGGCGGCGGTCCACCTCGTGCCGGCCGGTACCGGCACCCAGGCGGTCGTCGACCAGATCGTCTTGATGGAGGACGCGATCGAGAAAGCCGCCTCGACCGAAGGCTATGTCGTCGACATCGAGTTCGTTCCCGCCAAGACCGCGGATTCCTTCGAGGTGAAGGTCGATCCGTCGCAATGGGAAACGGCGACCAACTGGTCGGGCGGGGCTCCCAAGGGATTCGCCCACGAGCTGCATCACCTGTTCAAGTTCGAGCTCGACAAATATGACTATATCAAGGCCCACGCCGGCAATACGTCGATGAAGATCGAGGACAGGCTGTTCTGGTTCCAGAAGGAGCTGAGCAAGCCCGCCAATTACAACGACCCGACATCGATCATGGGCAGCGCAGCCCATCCCAACGATCGCGACGTCTGCGAAACGGCCGGTCTGGACATGAAGACCTGCCTCGAAGCGCGGGCCAAGGCCAGGGCCAAGTCCTCCGGGCGCTAGCGCCGCCACCCGATAGGCCGCCCGGTGCTCGCTCTCCAGTGGGTCCTCCCGCCGTGAACTGATGGGCGCCCCGGGGAAGAATCCATTTCCCTTTTGTTCTTTTTCTGTTCTATAAAACCGCGAATCGGTGGCCTCTCTTTGTTCCGCGCGCGGCGGACCGAACGAGGCTCTCGGTTTCTCGCGGTGGCGGCCACGCTCGGCCGCGCCGTCCGGGATCACTCATCGAGTCTTTGCATAGGAGGCGCGAGCGTGAAGACATCCTGATCTTTCGGTTGCCGGCGACGCCAAGCCCTGGTTCCGCGGTTGACGGCGAGTACCAAATCCAAGCGCCTGTCGAGAGTTACGTCTAGTTACGCGCAAGGAATGTCGGCAAACTCGCTGTCGCGACGAATATAAAAAACGAATTGGTTCGAAGCCCCACTTCCTGTGGTTTTTCACAGGAGGCTGGCACGCGTGCGTTCTAATCACTCGGAAATCGGATTTAGGTGGGCACTCCAGCGTCGCTGTCGCGAAACAAAAACGACGACCAGTAAGACGCTGCCAGTTTGCTATCTTTTCTGCTCATCTCGTGAAATAGCGAGGTGAAGCAGTGAATCGAGTAAGCGGTCTTGCCGAGTGGCAAGCATCGGCGTAGTTCCGTCTTGCGCTCCTAATCTTGATCGTGATGGGGCGCCCGCACTCGCGCGGCGAACACAGGCACCGGCTTCGGTCGGGTGGCCTGCGGAATATAATACCTCCGGGGAATACGCAGGGCGCGGTTCCCTGTGTTCACGCGCGATCAACCGCCCGGCTTGTCGGGCGCAGCGGTGACGCAGGGGAGAATGCATGGAAGGACCGGCCGGAGCGCCCGAGGGACCCTCCACGAGAGCTAAATGGTCCGAGGCCATGGGTCAGGCGATCCTGCTGGCTGCGATCGCCTGGGCGCTGTTCACCCTGATCCAGGCCTCGTGGTACGTGCCGACCTTCGAAATTCGGCCTTTCGGCGCGAGGTGGCTCGCCTTCACTTTCCTCACGGGAGCGGTTCCGACCCTTCTCGTCCTGCTCTTCGCGTTTCTCGCCAGCTGGCTGATCGGAGCGATCCGGCGCCGCGCGGACGCGTGGCGGTCGTATCGTGACGGGCTGATCGTCGCCTCCCTGTTCACCCTGCTGGTCAATGTCGGTTTGTGGTTCGGCCAGCCTGGGCAGAATTCGTCTCCCCGCCAGGATCAGAGGGCCTCTGTGAAGGCGGAGGGCGGGGGGCCGGAGCGATAGACCACGCGCGCTCCGGCCCCTTTGCCCGGCCTGACGGCGGCATGACCGAAAACGAGGAAAGCGGGATGCCCGACGTGGATTCGAACCACGATTGACGGAGTCAGAGTCCGTAGTCTTACCGTTAGACGATCGGGCAGCGCGGGCCGCGAAATAGGACCCGCCCCGGCGCGGGTCAAGGGCGGCGGCCCGTCTACTCGGCCGGGATGGCGGCGGGGGCTGGGCGGCGCGAGAGCCAGCGCACGAGCCGCGGCAGCGGCCCGTTGCGGTCCATCCACTCCGCATAGGCGCGATAGGCGGGGTCCGCCGAGAGATGGCGCTCCTCGGTCCGCGCGCGCCAATAATAGACGCCGGTGACGAGGCCGAGCACGAACGTGTTGCGGATCACGTCGGTCAGATTGCCGGTGGTCGAGAAGAAAGGCAGCGTCGCCAGCCACCAGAACAGGTTCTTGGACACATAGGCGGGGTGCTTGGTCCAGGCATAGGGGCCGTGGGTCAGGATGCCGCGGTGGGTCAGGTTGGAAAAGCGGATGCCGAAGGCGACCGTCGCCCAGGCATAGACAGCCGTCAGCGACACCATCAGGAAGGCGACGAGGACCATCAGCAGCGGATAGCCGTCCAGCCAGTGATTCCAGCCGTTCTCGCCCATCGTCCCCTGATGGTAGTCGAGCGGCCCGCCCGGGCCCATCAGCACGAACGGCGGATAGCAGATCAAGGCCGCGGTCCAGCCCGCCGCATACGGGTTGGCGGAACGGATATGGGCGTCGAGCGGCTTCATCGTCAGGGCGTAGCCGACCGTTGCGAAGACCGTGTCGATCATGAACATGGCGACGATCAGCCAGTGGGTGAGGCTGATCAGATTGCCGGCGATCTCGTCGCTGGAAGGAGCGACGGTGCCGGTCCAGTTGCCGGGCACGATGGCGATCATGAAGGCCATGAAGAAGCCCTTGACCGCCCAGCAGCGGCAATGCTCGTAGACCGCCTCGCGGTCGACCAGGCTGCTCTTGCCGATGACCAGCTGGCCGAAATGCCAGGCACCGTCGCGCGGCTCGACGAGCCGCCGGTCGAGCCAGATCACATAGGGGATCGACAAGGCGAGGAGCGGCGCCGCCGCCAGCCCCATCACCTTCATCGAGAACAGATAGACGCCGTCCCAGTACCAGCGGCCGACGCAATAGAGGAAGCCGATCGCCGCCCAGGTCGCCCACAGGCCGGCGATCTTGACCAGGCTGTAGTCGAGGGTTGCGCCGAGCGGCCGCGGCGGGCCGTCCCAGTCGATGCCCGTGGTTGGGCTGCGATGGACCTTGTCGACCAGCAGCGACCAGAGCAGCATCGGCACGCCGCAGGCGAGCAGGGCGAGGAGCGCGCCGCCCTCGCCGGAGAAACCGAAGCTGCGCGCCACCACGACCCAGGCGAACAGGCCGACGAGGCCGGCGAGGCCGACGCCGGTGCTCACCGCCGAGCGGGGCCTTGCGTCCTGGCGCAGCTCGGGCGCGATCTTCACCTCGGCGTTCATCGGAAGGCCGGATTAAGCCGGAATGGTAAGCAAGCCGTGAACGAATGCCTCCGTTCCGGCGCTAATCGCGAGGCTTCCGTAACCGGTTCTTAAACGTCTGGGGCGCTATGGATTTTCCCCGCGGACGTGGGGCGTCGGCGCCGGGAGCGATGGCGGGAGGGACGATGCTGTCGAACGAATGCCACGAGGAGACAATCTTCTCCTTCTCGCGCCGGGCGCCGCAGCCGCCCGAGCGCCGGCGCGAGGCGCGGCATCTGACGATCCTGCGGGTCGGCGCGCTGATCGGTCCCAACGGTCGCGAGCTCTGCCTGATCCGCAATATTTCGGCCGGCGGGCTGATGGCCCATGTCTATTCCCACCATCGCTCCGGATCGGCGGTGAGCGTCGAGCTCAAGAGCAACCAGCCCGTGCCGGGTATCGTGGTATGGGCCGACCAGGCGAACGTCGGCATCGAGTTCGACGCGCCGATCGACGTCGAGGAAATGCTGTCGTCGCAGGCGGTGCTGGACAATGGCTGGCGGCCGCGGCTGCCGCGGGTCGAAGTCGACCGGCTGGCGACCTTGCGCTGCGGCGCCCGTCTCTACGGCGTCAACACCCGGGACATCAGCCAGGGCGGGGTCAAGATCGAGACCGACCAGCCCTTCGAGGTCGACCGCGAGGTGGTTCTGACGATGGAAAGGTTCCGGCCGCTGGCCGGGGTCGTGCGCTGGTGCAATGACGGTCTCGCCGGAATCGCCTTCAACCATTTCATCCCCTTCTCCGAGCTGATGGAATGGCTGCGGCCGGACGACGCGGCGAAGCGCTGACGCCGGCAAGCCCGTCGCTTTCCTTTCCGGCGCAAAGCAGGTTGCGGCCCCTCCCGCGACGTTGACAGCCCGCGCCCCTTTCGCCAATGGGTCGCCCTCCCTATCTGGCGCCTCCTGGACAGGTGGCCGAGTGGTTAAAGGCAGCAGACTGTAAATCTGCCGGGGTTGCCCCTACGCTGGTTCGAATCCAGCCCTGTCCACCAGTCTCCGCCGTGGCGAAGCGGGTCTCGTCAGTGCCCGGCTAGAGCCGGAAGTCGCCGACGTCGAGCGGATCGGCGTTGGTGGTGATGACCGAGATGACCAGATCCGCCGTCCCGTCGCCGTTGGTGTCGCCCTCGACGAACCAGGTGCCGCCCGATTCGTAGACGCGCAGCTCGCCCGCCGACGCGGCGCCGGTGCCGCCGAACGCGTTGGCGCCGATGAAGCTGAACCCCTGGTTGCCGGCGGCGAGGGTGTTCGCATCGATCCTGGTGAGGTCGATGACGTCGATCAGGTGCTCGAAGTCGTTGATCGTGTCCGAGGCGCCGCTGATCGAGTCGCTCGTCCTGTTGTACTGGAAGGTGTCCGAGCCGGCATTGCCGGTGATCGAATCGGCGCCGCCGCCGCCGAGGATGACGTCGTCGCCCGAACCGCCCTTGAGCGTGTCCGCGGCCGCACCGGCATAGATCAGTAAGCGGCCGTCGGCTTCGTTGGTGCCGTCGAAGTTCATCGTCTCGTTGGCCTGCAGCCCGGCGCCGTTGACGGTCAGGGTGCCGCCCTCCGCGAGCAGGCCGTCGCCCCAGACGATGGTGTAGTCGAACTCGGTGCCGCCGCCGCGGGCGTAGCGGGTGTCGCTCGCCGAGGAGAGGGTCATGTTCTCCATGTTCTGCATCGCGTTGGCGAAGCCGGGGATGCTGAGATCGAGGGTGTAGTTGCCACGCAGGAAGAGGCCGTCATAGCCCTCGCCGCCGTCCACCCTGTCGCCGGCGGCGAAGCGGCCGTCGCCGGAGAAGAAGAAGATGTCGTTGCCGAGGCCGCCGGTCAGCGTATCCTTGCCCTTGCCGCCATAGACGACGAAGCTGGAATCGGTTTCCGCCGCGCCGTTGAAGGTGAAATCCTCGCCGGCGAGCAGCGCCGAGCCGTTGACCCGAACCTGCAGGCCGGCGGCGAAGTTGGCGTCGTCGGTGGTGATGTTATAGTCGTACAGGTTGGTGCCGGGATCGCCGAAACTGGTGTTGGTGCCGGCGAGAAGCGAGATGCCCTCGATCTCGGTGACGTCGCCGTCGAGAACCAGCCCGGCGCTGTAATTGCCCTGGAGGACGAGTGTGTCGACGCCGCTGCCGCCGGTGACCGCGTCGACCGGGGTCATCGCGCCGTTGCCGAAATAGAAGACGTCGTTGCCCGCTTCGCCGAACGCCATGTCGTCGCCGGTGCCGGGCACGAGGATGTCGTTGCCCTCGCCGCCGTAGAGCGTGTCGTCGCCGGCGGCGGCGTCGATATAGTCGTTGCCGCCCTCGCCGTGGAAGATGGCGCCGTTGCCCGATCCGGCGACGAACTCGGCCCCCGCCATATAGTCGCCGAACGGGGTGCCGACGATCTCCTGGCCGCCCGGCGTGCCGTCGCCATAGGCGAAGATGCCGATTCGGCCGCCCGAGGCGTCGAAGCTGTTGCCGGTCCCGAAGAAGGCGCCGA
>Ga0196963_10002721_pt1 | contig 10342 bp, 10 predicted proteins | sample S1_5metaG_FD_148600 | JGI IMG/M metagenome (GOLD analysis project Ga0196963, IMG submission 148600) | Soil microbial communities from Anza Borrego desert, Southern California, United States - S1_5 | ecosystem: Environmental > Terrestrial > Soil > Desert | place: USA: California | collected... | reverse complement strand
CCGCCATCGGCGCGCCTGTTGTGGCGGTGGATGAAAGCGGCCAGTGCCGGCCAATCCGCGGGGTCGACGCGCCGGACGGCACTGGCACTGGCACTGGCACTGGCACTGGCGTCGGCATCGGCATCGACATCGGCATGGGGGGAGGACATCGGGGTCTCGGTCATCGCGGAACCGGCAGATTGTGTCCGGCCCGCCGCGACGTTCGCCGTGGCTCCTGCAGCCGGTGGATGCGGCCGGCGCTACATGCGCTTACGGTGGGGCATCGGAGACCGGGGTCCGTCGACCCCCAGAACGGAGGACGGCGATGCCGGAATTCAAGCTGGGCAACGCATCACTGAGGGGGTTGGAGGGCGTGCACCCCGACCTGGTGGCCGTGGTGAAGCTGGCCATCCAGTGGACGGCGCAGGATTTCAGCGTGCACGACGGCCTGCGCACGCTGGACGAGCAGCGCCGGCTGGTCGCCGCCGGCGCCTCGCAGACCCTGGACTCGCGCCACCTCAGCGGCCACGCGGTCGACCTGCTGCCCGTCATCAACGGCAAGCCACGCTGGGAATGGGCGCCGATCTACGTCATCGCCGACACCATGCGCTCGGCGGCCCGCCACCTGGGCACGCCGCTGCGCTGGGGCGGCGCCTGGGACATCGACTTCACCAGCTCCGTCGCCTCGCCCGAGGACCTGGTGGCGCAGTACGCCACGCGCCGCCGCGAGCAGGGCCTGCGGCCGTTCATCGACGGCCCGCACTACGAGCTGCCGGCGTCGAAGTACCCGGCGTGACCGGGCGTGACCGGGCGTGACGGGGCGTGACGGGGCCTGGCGCAGCCAGCGGCGACCTCCGGGCGCCCCCGCCGAGGCCGGCGCCGGCGTCCGACTGCCGACTCAGCCGTTGCGGAACAGGAAGCTGTAGGCGTTGAGCGCCGGCACGCCGCCCAGGTGCGCGTACAGCACGCGCGAGCCGGCGGGAAACTCGCCGCGGCGCACCATCTCGATCATGCCGTGGGCCGACTTGCCCTCGTACACCGGGTCGGTCAGCATCGCCTCCTGCCGCGCGCACAGGCGGATGGCCTCCAGCGTGCCCTCGTTCGGCAGGCCGTATTCCGGGCCGCCGAAGCGGGTGTCCAGCACCACGTCGGCATCGGTGATCGGGCGGCCCAGCTCCACCAGCTCGGCGGTGTGCCGGGCGATGCGCAGGATCTGCGCGCGCGTCTGCTCCGGCTTGGCCGAGGCGTCGATGCCTATCACCCGATCAGCGCGGCCATCGGCCGCGAAGCCGACCACCATGCCGGCCTGCGTGCTGCCGGTGACCGAGCAGACGACGATGTAGTCGAACTTGAAGCCCAGCTCGGCTTCCTGCGCCCGCACCTCCTCGGCAAAACCGACGAAGCCCAGCCCGCCCAGCGGATGCTCGGAACAGCCGGCGGGAATCGGGAAGGGCTTGCCGCCGGCGCGGCGCACGTCTTCGAGCGCCTGCTCCCAGCTGGGGCGGATGCCGATGTCGAAACCGGCCGCGTCGAGCCGCACGTCAGCGCCCATGATGCGGGACATCTCGATGTTGCCGACGCGGTCGTACACCGCGTCGGAATAGTTGACCCAGTTCTCCTGTACCAGCACGCACTTCAGCCCCAGGTGCGCCGCCACGGCGGCTACCTGGCGCGTCTGGTTCGACTGGATGCCGCCGATCGACACCAGCGTGTCGCAGCCCTGGGCCAGCGCCTCGGGGATCAGGTACTCGAGCTTGCGTGTCTTGTTGCCGCCGAAGGCGAGGGCGCTGTTGCAGTCCTCGCGCTTGGCATACAGCTCGACCTGGCCGCCCAGGTGCGCGGAAAGCCGCTTCAGCGGCTGGATCGGCGTCGGGCCGAAGGTGAGGGGGTGGCGGGGGTAGCGCTGCAGGTTCATGGTGCGGGCGACGGCGGAAGTGGACACGTGCCGCCATGGTAGGCAGGCAGCACCGCACAGTGCTTGCAAACTTCAGCCGCTGGACGCAACCGCCGGCCCGGGCGCTATTCTTGCGGACACTTAAGTTTCTTCCTGCAGCTCATGAGCGCAACAAAAGTTCGTTCTTCCTCGAAACCCGCGGAACCCGTGGCCGGCACCGACCTGGACCGCACCGACCGCGCCATCCTGCGCCAGCTGCAGCGCGACGCATCCATCTCCAACGTCGCGCTGGCGGCCAAGGTCAGCCTCAGCGCGCCGGCCTGCCTGCGCCGGGTCGAGCGCCTGAAAAAGCTGGGGCTGATCCGCGGCATCGTCGCGCTGCTGGAGCCGCGCGCGCTGGACGCCGGCATGCTGGTGCTGATCGGCGTGGTGCTCGACCGCTCCACGCCGGAATCCTTCGCCGACTTCGAAAAGGCCGCGGCCAAGGTCTCCGGCTGCATGGAATGCCACGTGGTCACCGGCGAGTTCGACTACTTCATGCTGGTGCGCACCCGCGACAACGACAGCTTCAACCGCCTGCATGCGCAGCAGCTGCTGTACCTGCCGGGCGTGCGGCAAGTCCGGTCCTTCATGGGGCTGAAGCAGGTGCTGTCCACCACGGAGTTGCCGATCTGACACCGCCCCGGGGCCATGCCGCGCCATGCCATCATCGGCGCAGCCCATCGCCCAACGCCAACCCAGCACGCCGCCATGACGACCATCGACGAAATGCTGCACCTCGACCTGCTGACGCCGCACCAGCACGAACTGATTGCCGCGTGGATCGCACGCGTCAAGACCCCCGACGCAATCCTGCAGATGCCGCTGCACCTGTGGCAGGCGCTGGAACAGGCCAGCGAACGCATGAACGTCGACGCCGACCTGCGGCAGGCGCCGCCTTTCGCGGCCTGACGTGGCGGTGAACGGGTCCGGCAGCCGCCGGCAGCTGCTGGCACGGCTGGGGCAGGGGTTGGCCGTGGTGGGCCTGCCGCCCCTGCTGGGGAGCGGGCCGGCGGCGGCGCAGGCCGTCGCGTCGCCGCATGCCATCGACATCCCGCGCTGGTTCTCGAACAGCCTGCTCGATTTCAAGGACGAGATCCCCGAGGCCGCGCGCGAGGGCAAGCGCGTGCTGGTGTACTTCGGCCAGGACGGCTGCCCCTACTGCAAGGCCTTGATGAAGGCCAGCTTCGGTCCCGGGCCGATCGCCGACAAGACGCGCCGCCACTTCGTCGCCATCGCGATCAACATCTGGGGCGATGCGCCGGTGACCTGGATCGATGGCACCGAGGCCACCGAGAAGACGCTGTCGCGCCGGCTGGGCGTGCAGTTCACGCCGACGCTGCTGTTCTTCGAGACCGATGGCCGCCTGCTGCTGCGCCTGAACGGCTACCTGCCGCCGGAGCGCCTGACCCACGTGCTGGACTGGGTGATCGAGCGGCGCGACCGCGAGCTGTCGCTGGCCGAGTACCTGGACGCGAAGGCCGGCGGCCCGGCGCTGCCGCCGGTCGAGCCGCGCCCCTACCTGATGCGCGATCCCGCGCAGCTGGCGCGCGCCGGCCGCGGCAGGCCGCTGGCGGTGCTGTTCGAATCGCCGTCCTGCCAGTCCTGTGCCGGCATGCATGCCGACGCCTTCCAGCGCGAGCCGATGCGCGCGCTGCTGCGCCGCGTCGACGTGGCGCGGCTGCTGCCCGGCGCGCCCGCGGCGCTGACCACGCCGGACGGCCGCCGCACCGACGGCCGCAGCTGGGCGCGTGACCTGCGCATCCAGCTGTACCCCACCGTGGTGTTCTTCGATGCCCAGGGCCACGAGGCCTTCCGCTTCGAAGGCGAGCTGCGCCCCTTCCACATTGAAAGCGCCTTCGACTACGTCGCCAGCGGCGCCCACGCCCGCGAGCCCCAGTTCCAGCGCTTCGTCCAGGAGCGCGCCGAGCGGCTGCGCGACCACGGCAGGGCCGTGGATCTTTGGCGTTAGCGCGGCGCCGCGCGGCTCAAGGCGCCGCGTCGGCCTCGCCCTCGGCCTCGCCGCCGCGGCGGAACTGGCTCAGGTCGATGCCGTGACGGTGCACCTTGTCGTAGAAGGTCTTCTTGGCGATGTCCAGCGCGGTGTAGACCTGCTTGGGCCGGCCGTCGTGCAGGCGCAGGGCCTGCTCCAGCAGCGCCTTCTCGATCATGTCCATCTGCACCGACAGCGCCTGCGGCCCTTCCGGAGGCCGCGTGGCCTCGTCCAGCGTGCGCAGCAGGCCCAGCACCATGCGGTCAGCGGCATTGCGCAGCTCGCGCACGTTGCCCGGCCAGTCGTGCAGCATCAGCTGGCGCAGCTGCTCCTGCGGCACGGGCGGCACTTCGCGGCAGTAGCGCAGCGCCGCCTGCTGCACGAAGTTCTCGAACAGCAGCGGGATGTCCTCGCGCCGCTCGCGCAGCGGCGGCAGGTGGATCAGCGCGACGCTCAAGCGGTAATACAGGTCGCTGCGGAACTTGCCCTGGTCGCTGGCCTGGCGCAGGTCGGTCTTGGCGGCCGCGACGACGCGGAAGTCCACCGGCACCGAGTCGTTGGAGCCCAGGCGCTCGATGCGGCGGTCCTGCAGCGTGCGCAGCAGCTTGACCTGGTAGGACAGCGGCATGCTCTCGATCTCGTCGAGGAACAGCGTGCCGCCGTTGGCATGCTCGATCTTGCCGACGCGGCGCTTGGCGGCGCCGGTGAAGGCGCCGGCCTCGTGGCCGAAGATCTCGCTTTCGAACAGGCTCTCGGGGATGCCGCCGCAGTTGATGGCGACGAAGTTGGCGGCGCGGCGGCGGCTGCAGTCGTGCAGGCAGCGCGCCACCAGCTCCTTGCCGGTGCCGGTCTCGCCGACCACCAGCACGTCGGCCCCGGTGTCGGCCACCGCCAGGATCTGCCGCCGCACCTGCTCGATGCCTGGCGAGCTGCCCAGCAGCACGGCCTCCACGCCGCGGCGGCCGGCCAGTTGCTGGCGCAGCGCGTCGACCTCGATGCGCAGCGCGCGCTTTTCGATGGCACGGCTCACGGCCTCGATCAGGCGCTGCGGCGGGAACGGCTTCTCGATGAAGTCGTAGGCGCCTTCGCGCATCGCCTGCACGGCCATCGGCACGTCGCCGTGGCCGGTGATCAGCACCACCGGCAGGCCGGGGTCGAGCTGGATCACCTCGCGCATCAGCGCCAGGCCGTCCATGCCCGGCAGGCGCACGTCGCTGACGACGATGCCCTTGAAAGCGCGGCTGACGTGGCGCAGCGCCTGCTCGGCCGACTCGAAGGCGCAGATGTCGAAGCCGGCGAGCTGCAGCGTCTCGGTGAGGCTTTCACGCACCGAGACGTCGTCTTCGACGAAGACGATCTTGAATTCGTCCGCCACGCGCGGCACGCCGGGCGCGCGGCGCCTCGAAGCGGCCCGCTCCGGCACTTCATCCCTCACTGCTGTCTCCACGATCGGTCTCTCGGTTTGTACGGCCTGGCCGGCACGCGGGCAATCAGGGCTTGTGACCAGGGCGCCGGGCGTGCTCAGGCTGGGCGATCGGGCCGCAGCACCAGCACCGAGCAGCCCAGCTTGCGCGCCACATGGTAGGTGGTGCCGCCGAACAGCGCGCGCCAGCCGGTGGCGCCGTGCGAGCCCATCACCACCAGCTGCGCGCCGACCAGCTCGGCGGTGGACAGGATCACGTCCTTCGGGTCACCCAGGCTGGCCAGCGCCTGCACATCGGCCCAGTCGTCCCGCAGCGGTCGGGCCACCGATTCGAGCCGGCGCTGCGCATCCTGAACCAGCGTGCTGACCAATTGCCCGCGCAGCTGCGCATGCTCGGCCACGCCATCGTCGGACTCCACCACGTGCAGCAGCACCAGCGTCGCGTCGGGCCGCTTGAACTGGGTGCCGACCACCTGCAGGGCCCGGTGCGAGGCGTCGGAGAAGTCGAAAGGCACGAGGATGCAATCGAAGCGGCCGGAGCGGCCAGGAAGGTCGTGCATGAAGGGATCCTGCTCAGTGTCGGACGAGGGCAAGAAGCGCGAAGCGTGCCAGCGCATCACCCCCGTTCCCCGGGGGGGCGGGGCCGGGAGCGTCTGGTATGGGAACTGCTGCAAGGCCACCAGCGCCCGGCCCCGCGACTTTGGCGCTACCGTACCGGGCGCGCCGGCCCGCCACGCCCCCGTCCCCGACCGCAAGCGCAGCCCGGCGCGAAGGGCGAAGCCTCATACCCTGGAGTCCGAAAGCAGTGCACCAATCGACACCCGCTGATCCGCCTGCGCAACGGTCCGCCGCCGCGCGCTGCGCCGCGGTGCTGGCCGGCCTGCTGGCGCTGGCGGCCAGCACCGGCGCCGGCGCCAACACCACCGAGTCGCTGACGCTCAAGCGCATCGCCGAGACAGGCATCATCAGCATCGGTTACCGCGACGCGTCGGTGCCGTTTTCGTACCTGGACGGGCGGCAGCGGCCGGTGGGCTACTCGATGGACATCTGCATGCACATCGTCGACGCGGTGAAGCGCCGGTTGAAGCTGCCCGACCTGACGGTGAAGCTGACGCCGGTGACCTCGGCCACGCGCATCCCGATGGTGCTGAACCATGCGGTGGACCTGGAATGCGGCAGCACCACCAACACGCTGGAGCGGCAGGAGACGGTGGCCTTCCTGACCACCACCTTCATCGCCACCGGGCGCCTGCTGTCGAAGCAGTCCTCGCGCATCAACCAGGTGGAAGACCTGCGCGGCCAGGCCGTCATCTCCACCGCCGGCACCACCAGCATGCGCAACCTGGTGGCGCTGAACGCCGCGCGTGGGCTGCAGATGCGCATCCTGGCCGGCAAGGACCATGCGGAATCCTTCCGCCTGGTGGACACCGACCGCGCCGTCGCCTTCGCGATGGACGACGTGCTGCTGTACAGCCTGGCCGCGATGACGAAGCGGCCCGCGGCCTACCACATCAGCACCGAGGCGCTCTCGATCGAGCCCTACGGCATCGTCGTGCGCAAGAACGACCCCGAGTTCAAGCGCCTGGGCGACGAGGTGATCGTCGGCCTTTTCAAGAGCGGCGAGATCGGCCGCATCTACCAGCGCTGGTTCCAGTCGCCGATTCCGCCGCGGCAGATCAACCTGCAGCTGCCGATGAGCGCGCCGCTGATGAAGGCCATCGTGCAGCCCACGGATTCGGGCGACCCGGCGCACTACCGCTGAGGGGCAGCGGCAGGCGCGGACACAGGCTCAGTCGCGCGCGCCCAGGGCGTTGCTGCGCCGCGTGGCGCGCAGCACCTGGTGGCTGTACTGCGGCGTGCCGACGACGCCGGACCGACCCGTCAACTGCGGCGAGCGCGGGCGGAAGGATTGGTCGATCTCGTTGAAGTTGAGCACCGACGCGTTGGTGCCGCGGAAGTCGCGGCCCGCATTGCCGGTCGGGCAATAACCGACGAAGACATTGGCATCGACGGTGCGGGGGCCCGGTGCGGTGCTGCCGATGAACAGCGGGAAGAGCGGGTGCTTCTGGTCGTCGAAGTAGCGGGAGAAGGCGACGAAGGTGTTGTGCTCGACTACCAGTTCCCATGGACGCGGCTTGTTCGTCGATTCGACGCCGAAGGTGATCGAGGCGCCGTTGGAGTTGTTGCCCGAGCGGTTCTTCACGAAGACGTTGTTGCGCGCGACGAGTGTGCCGCCGTCGGGCACGTCCAGCAGGTAGGTGTCGGTCTGCTGCCCTGGGGCGGCGGCGGTGCCGGCCAGGTAGCTGCCTTCCACCACCGTGCGCTGCGCCCGCGACTTCAGCGCATGGCCGTAGTACGAGCCATGGCTCCAGGAGTTGCGGACGTGGAACGTGAAGTTCGGATCGACGCTGCTGCTGTTGATGTAGGCGTTGTGCTCGGGGCCGCTGGAGCCGCCATTGCCGAACAGCTCCACGTTGTCCAGCAGCAGCGTGCCGCTGTTGTTGCCGGTGGCCAGGATGCCGTTGGCATGGTGCTGGCGGAAGCCAGCGATGCGCACGTTGCGCAGCGTGAGGTTGTTCACGCCGTTGACGTAGACCGCCGCCTTGCCCATCCGACCGCCATCAGGGGAATCGGCGATGTCGATGTTCTCGATCGTGATGTTCGCCGACTGCTCGACGAGCTTCTGGTCCTTGTCGAACTTGCCGCTGATGTAGATCAGCGACTGGCCGAGCGTGGAGTTGGACGCACCGCCGGGCGGGTTGACGATGACCGGGCGCTTGCCGTCCACGGTGATGCCGCGGATGGTGATGTTGCGCGGCATGTCGTGGACGCCGACACCGTCGTAAGCCAGGTTCGGGCCGATGAAGATCTGCATGTCGGCGCCGCTGTAGACGGCAGGGTAGATCTCGAACACGTCACCGCTCTTCCACTGCGTGTACGGCGCGCGGCGGAAGGGGCCGGTGGCGGGGTCTTCGCCGCTGCTGGCGTTGGGCTTGCTGCGGCCGTCGCCGCCGAGCTTGCCGTAGGTGGCGATGACCTTGCCGTCGCGGATCTGCACCATGCGCGGCGTGCCCGAGGTGGCGGGCGCGGGCTGGCGTGCCACCAGGGCCGGGTTCCATTCCCATTGGGCGGGATAGTTGCCGGACTGGCAGAAATCGTTGGCGTAGTTCGTCAGCGGGGAGTAGCCGGCATCGGCGGCGCCGGAGCTGACGCGCACCGTCGCGCTGGCCAGGTTGCCGGTGCCGTTGGCATTGACGCCGCGCACGCTGTAGGTGGTGGTGGCCGTCGGCGTCGCGCTGCCGCGCGCGGCGGTGGCCGGCAGGTCCACGCCGCTCCACACGTAGGAGGTGGCGGCGGGCTGGCAGCGCGCCGACAGCAGCACCGGCGTGCCCAGCGTCAGTTGCGTGGCGCTGGTGCTGAGCATGCACACCGGCGCCCTCTTGCCACCGGTCGCGGCCTGGGCCTGGGCCTGGGCCTGGGCCTGGGCCTGGGCTTGGGCTTGGGCCTGGGCCGGGACCGCGGCAAGCGCCAAGGCGGTACCACACCAGGCCGCGTAAATAACATGCATGAAGCGTGCGAACAAAGCCATCGGTCGACTGTCCTTCCGGCGGGCGCGCCGGTCCGCCGGATGTCCGGTGCCGACGGGCCGGCGCGATTTCCAAGGTGGACCGCGGCGGGAGGCCGCGGCAGCTGAAGCGACGAGACCGACCGGCACCGCAGGGCGCCGGAGAATCATCAGTGATTCATTCTGTACGGATGCACGTCCGGCTGGCTGTTAGCAAACGTTGTCCGGTGGCCCGAAGACGCTGCTCGACCACCCCGCGAATGGGTGGTTGGCGCGCCTCCGGCCACGAAGCGGTGGACGCTCGACCTCGAAGTTAGAGCACGTCACCACCGGACGAGCCGCCGCGGCCGGCGCCGTCGCCCGAAGCCCGTTGCCGGGCGGCGCTGCGCGCGGCTTCCACCAGCCGCGCGGCCGCGAACGGCTTCTCGATGAAGTCGCAGGCGCCTTCCCGGATCGCGCGCACGGCCATCGGCACGTCGCCATGGCCGGTCAGCAGGATCACCGGCACGGCGGCGTCGGCCGCGCGCACGTGCCGCATCAGCGCCAAGCCGTCCATGCCCGGCAGCCGCACGTCGCTGACGACGATGCCGGGAAACGACGGCGCCAGGTGCGGCAGCGCCGCCTCGGCCGAGGCGACGCTGCAGACCTCGAAGCCCGCCAGCTCCAGCGTTTGCGCCAGGCTCTCGCGCACGTCGTCGTCGTCCTCGACGAACACCACCTTCCATGGCTCACGCATGCACCTGGTCCTCCACCAGTTTCAGGTCGAACTCGAATACCGTGCCCGCGCCCGCGCCCGCGCTGCGTGCACGCAGGCCGCCGCCGAAGGCGCGCACGATGCTGTTGGAGATCACCAGCCCCAGGCCCAGCCCCTCACCCGCGGACTTGGTGCTGAAGAAGGGCTCGAAGAGGCGCTGCATCACCGCCTCGGGCATGCCGCTGCCGGTGTCGGACACGCTGACGTGGATGCGGTCCGCTTCGGTACGCGCGCCGATCCGCAGCTGCTTCACCGGCGCGTCCTTCATCGCATCCAGCGCATTCGAGATCAGGTTCAGCAGCACCTGTTCCAGCCGGTAGGCGTCGCAGGCCACGCGCGCCGCGGGCGGCACCGCCAGCTGCACTTCCACCGCCTCGCGCTCGATGCGCTCGCGCAGCATCTCGAGCGCGTTCGACACCGTTGCCGCCAGCGGTATCGGGTCCACCGGCACCGAGGCCTTCCAGGCGAAGGACTTCAGCTGCGAGGTGATGCGCCCGATGCGCTCGGTGAGCCCGGCGATGGAGCGCAGGTTGCGCGCCACGTCGTTGGTGCGGCCGATCTCCAGCAGCTGACAGGCGTTTTCCGACAGCGCGCGCAGCGCCGTCAGCGGCTGGTTGATTTCATGCGTGATGCCGGCCGACATCTGCCCCAGCGTGGCCAGCTTGCCGGCCTGGACCAGGTCGGCTTGCGCGGCG